>Ga0184635_10000005_pt1 | contig 39351 bp, 67 predicted proteins | sample PLM3_30_b2_FD_133147 | JGI IMG/M metagenome (GOLD analysis project Ga0184635, IMG submission 133147) | Groundwater sediment microbial communities from an aquifer in East River, Colorado, USA - PLM3_30_b2 | ecosystem: Environmental > Terrestrial > Soil > Riparian zone | place: USA: East River...
CCGCCTGCTTGCAAATTGTCTCCAAAATAAATACATTCGTCCTTGTTCAGATTTTGGATATATTTCATAAGGTTTTTTCCCTTAGTGCCGTCCCTAGTAGTATAATCTATACAAGTATTTCCCGCAACTTGGGCAATCAATTCTTCATCCGCAAACGGGTGCGTTTCTAAAATATGCGAGCGGATTTTCTTATCGGGGTCAAAGGCTTTCTTCAAATTCAAATCCGCGTTATGTCCGATAAAACTGTATGATACTTGACTTCCTCTGTCTTCCGTTTCACCATAATAACGATACTTTTTCTTGATAAGCCTTATATGTTTCAAAATTCTTTTTATCTGCTTTTCCGTGAGATAAAATTTCCATCTGTCGGTGTCGTTTCCGTTCTGCGCCAGAATCTTGCATTTCACTCCTTTTAATTGGAATTTCATTAACTCTTTGGTAGCGCCAGAAATGACATACACATTCGGGAGTTTATTCAAAACACTTTTCATATTCTTTGAGATGGGAGTTCGGCTCTCGCAAATAGTTCCATCACAATCAAAAAAGAAATGCTTATATTTTTGCATCGCAGATTCTTTTTCTTAACTCCGTACTACTAAAAGTATGTTCCCTGCTGTTGTAAATTACTTTCATCTGGGACAATAAATCCCGTGAATAATTGGGCTTATCTTTCCAGTCCGCGCCCATAAAACGGATGTCGGGTTTTAGACATACCAATAAATTATATAAATCTTCTTCTGTGTCATAAGGTATTACCTCATCTATGAACTTGCACGCTCGCAGTTGCATATATCTCTCAAAAATAGTCTGCACTGGTTTATGTTTTTCTGGTCTGTCAATAGTCGGGTCAGTCTGCAATCCTACGATTAAATAATTGCATTGTTTCTTGCATTCTTCAAACATTACCAGATGCCCAGCGTGGCAGACATCCCAAGCACCGCATGTGAATCCTGTCATTTTAATGCAGAGTTAAAAAATATTCATAAAACCATTCTTTAAAAGTCATTCCGAAGTAGCCATAAAAAAATCCTTTCTCACTATTTGCATTTCTGCATTCTTCGCAGACTCCGTCAAAATTATGTTTCATTTTTCCCATCCAAAATCTCCAATATCTGACCCGCTATTATTGAGTTTAACCATGCTTTCTCGGCGGTGGCGGCTTTGTTTATCTCCGCCTTTAGAAATACTATATCTTCCGCTTTCAATTCCACTTTGTCTTCAGTGGCGAATTTCTTTCCTAGTTGCCAAGCAAGGCTCGGATTAGCCGTTATGCCAGATAAGATATTGGCGCAGATTATTCCGACTGTAACAGGAGTAGTGCCGTCTTTCAGGTCTTCGCCTTTTAGAGATTTGAGTATTATTTTTGTATCTATTGTAAGCATATTATCTAAATTATATCACGTTTCGTTGGATTTTCAAACCCATTCCTAAACAATTCCTGTATTTCATCAACACGCATTTCTTTGACGGAGTAAATAACTTGCGCGCGTCTTTTAACATCGTTGTATATGATTGCTGTTAATGTTCCATTTCTTTTTATTGCCAGCACGCCTTCAAGCGAAGTATTTTCCATATTAAAATTATATCATTCTAACCTCCAAAAGACTTTTTTGTTTTTAATTTCCCGCATTTTTCGCATTGTCGTCTGATTTATGACATTTACAATCACATATAAATATTCCTACTTTTTCTGCTTGTTTTTTTAATCCTTCTTCAAATCTTTTATCACAATGTCCGCAAGCGGTTGTTTCTCCTACCGCGTAATAATTTATATTTTGAGTCATTTATTTTTCTAGGGGTTAAACTATTCTATAATTTTCAGGCTTAACTTTAAATCTTCTTCTAAACTCTTCTCTAGCTTTTTTTCTACTTTTTTCGGGATTATTTTTCTGCCATTTTGCTACTCTTTTTTTAGTGCAAATTTTACATTCTGAAAAAAAATACATTCCTGATGGGTAAAATTCTCTAATATCTTTCTTTTCTTTACAGTTTTTGCAAATTTTTTCCATTTGTTTCATTTTATTTTATTCCTTAATTGAAATTGTTTTTTCTCAATCCAGTGTTGTATGTTTGGACTTATACTTCCATCGGGATTAGGATTTGACTCTAAATCATTTATGAGTTTTTCTCTTTCTGATTTTAGCAAATTTCTCATAAAAGAAATAGCCACATTCCTATGAACTAAAGGTAAATCTTCTTTATTGGGAAAATCGGGCAATTCTAAAATCTTTTCTTCCCAATCATTGTCTAGTTTCTCTCCTGCCGTGCAAGGATTTCCGATGAATGGAAATTTACAATAAGAACAAATAAAAATCTCATTTTCAAGAGGACTCGTACCTTCAACAGAATGTCCTATCTGACAATTCCTGCAGATTTTATCAGGACAATCTAATCCTAGGCAATTTTTTATTAATCTTTTCATTTACTTAATGCCCACGCCAATAATGCAAATCCTCCCAAGATTCCCAAAGCCATAAATCCTGCTCCTAATCCATTATATAAATTTTCCATATTTATTCATTATATATTTTTTTGCTTGTTCTTTAGTTACTTCTTTGCCGTCCCAATCAAGATATACTTTATCAAAATCTCCTTCATCTATAAGTTCACAAAGTATTTCTTTTTGACGAGGAGTATCTTTCTGCATAATCGCACTCATAGACCTGCCTAATTTGTTATATTCTTGCAATAATTTTTCCGCCTTCTTGCTATGAAAACTCCAACTTTTTAATGTTCTCCACTTTAATGTTAAATGGTCTTTCATTTCTTTATGCTCTTGATAAATCTTTTAATAAACTTCTTTGACTAAAAATCTTTTAATTTAATTTTATACATTTCGCCATTTTCACAATGCCAAACTATTCCTTCAATTCCGCAATCATTGCCGTATTTTGATTTTTGCTTTGGTAGCCATTCTTTTAATTCCTCAAAAGAGGTAGGCGCATTTTCGTGTATCGGGACTTGTCCAAGCGTGAAGAATACTATCCTATTTGTCGGCAAGTTTAGCGGATTACCTTGTATATTAGTTCCAACTGCTTCACCGCTCCATTCACCGTCAGGCAAGGACGTTAAATCAGTATTCTTTAACGCATCATTGAGCCATTTATCCTCTGAACTAATAGCGGTATCTATATACCACGGCTCAATTATTCCTTTATATTTTTGTATTTTATCGGGATTTCGTCTTTTCTCTAATCTGACACAAGTTCCATTTCGTATAGTTAAACGAACATTCATACCATCTAACTTTTCAGTTGCCTTCGCTCCTTTTAAGAAATCTAAAGTGACTCCATCAGCTATCTGATTCACTACTTGTCCATTTTTTCTCACAAACAATGTTTTTATTTTTCTCATATATTTTTAATAATATACACCGCTAACGCTCCTCCTATCTACCATCTTTATTCTTGTATTCATCACCCATTTCTTTTACTTCTTTAGGCGTTCGCCTATTAAAACAATCATTGCACAAAGTTGCTCTTTCTTCTGGCGGAATTTCGCCCCAAATTTCCCTCATTTCCGCAAATTTTTCCTTTTCACCCCACCCTTTAAGGTATATCTTTAAACACATATCGCATTTGAATTCGTTTGATTTCATTTCCTTTTAATTCTATTAGAAACTGTGATTAAAGTAAGTTTAGATTTCTTATTAAATCTTTGGGCGATTTTCTGTATTCGGTAGTATTCAGCTAATTCTTTGTCTATGGTTTTCATAATTTCTTGTAATGCTCAATTTTCTCTAAATATACTTCTGCATCCCATTTCGTGTAAGCGGTTTTTAGAATATTCAGCATATTCACTTTTTCTTTGCCTAGTTTTTGCCCGTAAATATATTGATTTCCAGAAAGATTGATGTTGCAGTTGAAACATTGAGTGTGAACATTATCTTCGTCAAAGTATAAAGCAAGTCCGCCTACACTTTTTGGAATGAAATGTCCCGCGTGTGCCCCGCTACCTTCGCATTTTCTTCCACAAGTGAAACAAATGTTTTTATCCCTTTTCTTAATATAATCAGAAAACACTTTCCATAGTTTTCTTTTGAGAACTGGAATCTTCTGTTTACTTTTTTTCTTCAAGCGTATCTTTTTCAATGTAGTTTTCAAGCACTTTAACTAATAGGTCGCGTTCTTCTTTTTTGGTGAACTCGCAAGACAACATAAAATTGGAATGTCCTTGGCAGTTTTTGTGGTCGTTGAAAGCTGGGATTGGTTCGTATGTTTTCATATATTTTGCATATCCATCTCGGCTAATTTTATAAGCGTATTAAGTGCTGAAATCAAAACAGCTATTCTCTTGGTTCTTAGTTTTAATCCCATTTCATTTATTCCCTCCTCTGTCTGTTCCCACGATTTCTCACATTGATTATCAGACTTGTGTTTCTCTCTATTTTCATTCCACCATTTTGGCTTATTTGTCAAGATTTCTTCCAATAATCCCATTAAGAAAGAGAACTCCCCCGCTAACTTTGCTTTCTGTTCTGCCGCGCCGTGGGGATTGGTAGTTAAACTACCCTCTTTTAGCATATTTTCGGTGATTTTAATGATGTCATCAGCCATAATGTCGTTTTCTACCTAAACTCTCGTCTACGCCCTCTGGCGGGCTTCACGCAAGCCCTCTAGGTTCACTGTCTCCAGTTGTTTTAATGCCTTAATCTTATCTAAGAAGTCATTATGGTAATTTTCCACTGCTTTTACCAAATTTTCAATAGTTTTACTTCCAGCTATTTTTTCTTTCAAACCCATTTCATAAATATCTTCTAGTGCATCGCTCAAAGTTCTATGAAATCCTAGCGCCTCACCTCTTCGGAATACTCCATTCCTTCTGCTTTCTGTCCGACTATCCGCTACTATATAATTTCTTGGGTCAGTGTAAATCTTGTAATGGTCAAATTTTAAGACTAATTTTTCCTTTTCCATTATCTCCTCATCTTCTTCTATTTTTGTTAGTGGTATGTTTGACATAAATTTATTTGAAAGGTGAATAATCTTTATCTTCTTTATCCCAATTAGTCCACAACCAAGCTCGCCATTTTTCTATGGTTTCTTCATTGGGCTGACCTTCGGCTATTGATAACTGAACTGCGTCTCTCATTGTGGAGGATATTTTGATGGAAATATCTTTTCTATCCATTGTCTTGCCGATAGACTGTTCTTTTCTATCCATATTTTTTTCCATCTGTTGCGTTCTAAAATTAGGATTACCTGTTTTTGGTTTCTTAATCCTCCAATACCCTTTGTCGTTCTTTTCCAGTTCGCCCTCCCAGTAATCGCCCACAAATTCATTATTCCAAGCGCTAACTTTGAACACTTCATCTCCCCCATCATCTAAATCCGCTTCTACGAAAGGTTTGCCGTTCCACTCTTTATTATTTTTGTTTGTGATTTGGTATTTCATAATTTTATTTTCTAAAATACGAGTAAGCTAATTCTTCAAAGGTATCTCTGGGTTTGAAATCTTTTTGCATCACATTCCAGTTTCTACTTTTCCATGCAGATTGTTCTTTGGTGAGTTTTCTGCCCGACCCAGCATTAACTATTTTGTCTTTTTCTTTAGAAGATAGATTATTGAATTTCATATATTAGTTTTGAATTATTAGCAGTCCCAGAATTGCGAACATTAGGAATAGTTCCATTACAAGTGTGATTTGAAATTGTCTACTTCGTAGTGTTTTCATTTTATTTGCAATATTCAATTTCCAATTCTCTTAAAATAATGATGACATTATCAGGGATTATTTCATCATTAAGTTGCGCTTCCTTTATTTTTATTTCAACATCTCGCAAAGCAGAAATTTTTATAAGTTTTTCTATTTCTTTTTCCATTTTATTTACGGGCATTTATTGTAATAGGCGAGTTTTTCGGCATCCGACCAATCCTCTGCCGAATCATCAATGAACCCTTCCTTGATTGCGTAACTGATTAAATTATTTATCTCTTTCATTTTATCGGGCATAAGGTGAAACTATATTATTATTTTTATAATCCTTAATAATTTTATTCTCGGTGAAACATTGGTGGCAGTGTTCGGTGAAAGTATTATGGAAGCCAGCTTTGTGCTCTTGTTCGTTGAAATCCAATTCATTTTCTAATATGTTCATTGTTTTTTATTCATCGCCAAATTTATAATTGTTCGCACAACTTCGCTCTCGGATATATTTTCCTTCTTGGCTTGTTTTTTCACGAACTCGACCTGTTGGGGGGAAAACCTCCAAGATACTTGAACTACTTTTTCGTAATCTTCTTTGATGTATGATTTCATTTTATTTTTCTTTACTAATTATTTCTTTTTTTAATTCTTCCTGTATCTTTGAACTATAATTATAGAAAACTTCCCGAATAATATCTCCCGAAAAACTAGAGCCGTGCCGTATCTTTTCTAAAATCTCTTTATCAGTAATATATTTTTCCATTACCTCATAATTAGTATCTTCTTTCTCCAACACTTCATAAAAAATATCGGACAAAACATCTAACAGACCCACTATAAATAATTTTTCTTGTATATTTTTCATAAATTATTTATATCCATACTTTTTTAATTCCTCATCTTTCAATTCTTTTATTTTACTAATCCACCAATGAAACATTTGCTGTTGCTCTTCTGATAAAACATAATTGCAATTATCACAAAATGTTTCTGTACCAAATCTTTCTCTATATTCTTCTTTTAATTTATCTTCGTCCATAATTTTATTAAAAGCGGACTACGCAGTAGGTTTTTCAACCATAGGATTTCTCCCTTAGGTCTGCCGTTATTACAGCATTACTTTTGACTTTGTTTATTTGCTCAAAAGCTCCCCGCCTATAAAATGTATTAGATAGCGATATCAATGTCAAGCAAGCGGTGTGGATAACTTATTCTGTCAAGAAAAGAGGTTATTACCTATAAAGGATAGTTCAATGGCTCTTTACTTTCTTTTTCTATTTCCTCTAGCGGGCAGAAAGTCATAGTTTGCCCCGTAGGAAATACTATACGGAGCGCCTGCTTATCTTTTCTCATATAAAGCGTTGTGCCGAAAGTTACTACATTTTGACCTGCAATTTTATATAAATCTATTATGTCGTAATCAACGAAGCGCGGTTGTTTCTTTTTCATTTCATTACTAATATCTTCCTCCTAGAGGGTAACTTAACTGCAAAGAAAACAGGGTCGTCTTTTTCTTCTTCGTCTATACCCACGATTATTGATTTCTCCTTTATCATTTGGTGTATCATTTTACCTTTAATAAATTCCTGCGGGACGATTGAGCCGTGAGGGTAAAGCGACCACACTTTAAAAAAATGTTTATAGCTGATTTCGGGACTGAAAATGTAGATTGGTTTTTTCATTTCTTTCTATAAATAAATCTATAAGGGCGGGGATGGAAGCCGAAAGTGATTTTCCATAGGTATTTCATTATTGCTTTTAATATTTTCATAGTCCGCAATTCACATAGCTAAAATAATAATCCCACCCTTTGTTTTGTATTATTTCTTCATCACCATCCTGCAATTCTAGTATTTTTTCATCGGCGGATTTTTTCGTTATTTCTCTATATTTTTTTGAGAGTTCTAATTTTCTTTGCAAGATTTTTCTTTTCTCATATGGTTCACCACGATTTCTGCTTTGCGTCATCTCTCTATGAGTTGTTGCTTCTATCTGCGATATATTGGCAAGTAACTTATCGCAAAATAACTTCCAGTTATGTCGCATGTTTATTTTCTCGTCTTTATATTTTATTGGGATATTTTCCATTAGAATTTTTCAGGGTTATTAAATCCTAAATCTGCATCTGACTTTTTTAATTCTTTTGCTAATTTTTCAACACTTCCTTTTGAAGATTCTAATTTAGTTAAATCCAATTCAGTAAATTTATGATTTTCGTGAAGAACAAACAAAGTTCCCCACTGACCTTCTCGCCGACTTTTCCATATTCTAATTTTATTGTAATGATTATTAGAATTTGTATCATCTTGCTCGGCTACTTTTTCTTTGTACAAGTTTTCTAAATTTTCTTGCTTCTGCACTCTCCATACTCCTAAAACCGAATCAGCTAGTCGGCTTATCATACCCGAATCTCTTATATCACGAATTGTCGGTTCATAATTTATCGCCATTTTATTATCAACACAGTGAGCAACCAGAAATACAACCAAGCCATATTCCACCGCTAATTGTTTTAACTTAGCTACAATATCTCCTATTTCAAGCGATAAATTTCCTTTCATTCTTTCAATAGAAAATATCTGATGCAGATGGTCTACAAAAATAACCTTTGTATTGTATTTAACACAACCCTCAATAATTTTTTCCAAAAGCCAATCAATGTGATTTTCAGTATTTTTCATCGGTAAGTAAAATAGTGGCGGAGTTCTATTATTAGAAATTTTCTTTATAAAACTGCGAGGAGAATTTTCAAGCGTAAAGAATGACGACTTAATATCTTTTTCCACCATATTGGAAAGCATGGTTAAAAGCAAAGTTGTCTTGCCGTGATTTGTCGGACCAGAAACTACTATCAATTCTCCCTGTTCAAAACCATTAAGAATTTTATCCAAAGTCGGCAGTCCTGAATTTATTATTTTGGGTTCAGGTTCTTTGGATATTATTTCCGCAAATTCCACAGAAGAAATCATTTTGTCCTCCCCTTGGTAGTTAACCAATTTTCCCTCAATGATATTTAGTTCTTCGTTTTTAATTTTCATTTTGATATTTTATAGGTGTTAATGTTATGAGCCGAAAGGCAGAATCCTATGTGGATTAGTTTTGTTCTATCTCTTTCGGTGGCAAAATACCAGTCAATGACATCGGTTATCTCGCTGGGCTTCATTCCTTTCTTAAAAAGATTAGCTATTATGATATTTTGCTTAAAAGTCATCATCGGCTTTATCTTCAGTAATTTCTCACATTTTGCGCTGAAATAATCCTTTATGTAATTTATAGCTTTTTGACGCTTGGGTTCCAATGGGCGAGCCAGTTCTCCTGTTTCAATATCAATACTATCTTCAAAGTTATCACTGTGCTTGTTTTCGTTATAGCTACCCATTTTGTTTTTTATCATTCTTTTATTATTAGTGGCATCTTCTTCTTTAGAAGAAGTGCTAATGTCTATTGTACTGTCATACTGTACTGTCTTATTAGATGTACCAGATTCTTCCCTGAGATGTACCAGATTGTGGACTTCTGGTGTACCAGATTGTGGACTTCTCTTTGGTTGCCAACCGAATGATTTTTTAGCTTTTGTAACTGAAATACTTTTTCCATATGGGGTTCTTATTGTTTTAATATATCCTTCTATTTCTAATTTACTTAAAATCTTCATTATTGTTTTTCTATCCCCGAATCTCTTTAATTCTTCTACTTTTATGGGTTTTCCTCCTAAAACTTTTCCAAGACCTGTTTCTAAATCAATTTTTGTCATTTTATCCAATAACCAAAGATAAACCCAAATACAACTTGTCTTCTGATTAACACGCATTTTTTCATAATGCTTCGGCTCCAATAATCCATTTGAAACAGTAATATAGTACATCTCATTTTTTATATCTATGGATATTTTTCTCAACTATTCCTATTAAATCCCGTTCCATTTGTCCGTTCCACCAATTTTTATGTCGCATGTGGTTTATCCACGCCCACATAGAAGCTCCATGTCCAGCGTGCATATCATTTTCATTGCCTATTTTAGATACAGTTATGTCGTAAATATAATTCCGACTGACTCGTATGTTTATGTATAATCCATCTGAATCAATACTTTCTAACCAAATCCCTAGTTTCTTATCCATAGAAATTACAAACTAAATAGAGCAAAAAAGAATCTTGGGGAAACTTTCTTGCTCAACCTAATTGATAATTTAGACCCAAGATTTTTATCCATACGCTCATTATACCAAAAATTCAGCAAGTCTAGTATCTTAAAAGCATATTTTGTGGATAACTTTGATATACAAAGTGGAGAAACCGAGAGATATTTTGTAGCATGCGTAAACTCTCGGATGAACGAATTAGCTAAATTTTAATTAGTTGCGTTCTTACCAAACTACTTTGCGTCTTCACACATTTCATTTGTGGTATTTCGAGGCTAATTAACCCGAATATTCACCCATTTCTCCATTTTATACACCAAACATTGATTATAACATACTAGAAAGGGGGAACAAATATCCCCCTTTTGACTATCAACTCACTTTATCCATTGCTCCTCCAAACCAAGTCTGGCTGTTCCAAACTGGCTCATCGTAGATGTTCAAGCAATCTTCCTTGTCCGCCTCGTGTTTGTGGAAATAGATGGTGTGCCATTTTCCATTTTCATCCTGCCAACAATCGCCATTCGGCTGGTTGCGAGAGAAGTCAGGATGAATAGCATTGACTCTGATTTGAGCAATCGTGTCTTGCCACAATCCTCTCTTTCTTCGTTCTCTTTCCACTTCTTCAAGGTCGGTGATAACATACGAGGGTTTGAAGAACATAAACTTAACTTCCACCAAACCTATGCCTGAAACAATCGGCATAGTGTCCGCAGTTTTAATATCGCCATGGAAAGTGCGTTTTGAGAACTGTATTGCTTCTCTAGCGCTCCAATTGCGATTGACAACAGTCCAAAACTTGAAACTTGGCATCGTTACCTCCTGCTATTATTATATTCCTACAGAAAAGGCGCAGATGCCTGCGCCTAGTGCTTCTTTATCGGTTGTTCATCCATCTGCGATAACAGGCTGGATAATGGAAGAGAGAACCGTAGAACTCGGTAGCCCTCATCCAAAAGAAAATTCTCTTTTTGCACGAGGCACATTTCTTCATAGAACAATCTCCTTTACAGATAGCATAATATATTGCCTATAATAAAACAAAAAACCGCCTCCTTATTAGGGACGGTTCTTTGAGGGTTTAACACCATGCAACTAGGCGACACAAGTCTATCGTACGCTAGACGAGTAAAAAATTCGCCTATGTTAATTATATCACTTAAAAAAAAGTATTGCTATCAATGCAAAAATCACAAAACAGAATAAAAGTGCTCCACCGACAATAAAAAAGGTTTTCCAAAAAGATGTGTCTTCTTCTAATTTTAGATATTTTTGTGGTTTATCTCTCCCTTCTATAATTCCTTCTCCCATGATAATTTTATCCAGTTCATCTGATTCCGTTTCTTCCGTTTCCACTTTTTCTTCTAGTTTTTGAGCAAGTGCGTAATCGTCATCTTTGGGGTCGAATTGTTCTGGAACATCAATCCAATTTTTTTTATACTTTTTCTTTTTCATATTAAATTTATTTTAGCATTCGTCAAAGCGCCGACTATCCCATCACTGACTAATTTATTTTTTAACTGAAAGTCTTTAACTGCGATGAAAGTCTTGTCGCCAAAAATTCCATCCAATGCTAATTTATATCCTTGTGTGTTTAAGAATTTTTGCAACTCTTTGACATCGCTGTTCCACATTCCTTTTCGTAGAACTTTCTTGAAAATATACTTCAAAGGAGTTGTATCAAAATATGGCATCGGGTCAATCGCTCCGAAATAGCCGTTTGTCTGCCTTGTATTATACCAAGTAAAGTCTGTTTCATTTTGAGCGACAGTCTTTAATCCGAAATGAAGATGGTCGCCTGTGGATACTCCCGTATTATCCGCATAACCAATAAGTTCGCCTGTCTTGACTTGCTGTCCTGTCTGCACCACTGCGTTATCTTTGAGCAAGTGCCAATATATCGTTTTTATGTAGAAAACCCCGCCAAGAAGCTCGTAGGGCGTTAGCGAACGTATTACAACCCCATTACCTCCCGCATTATCTACTTCAGGATAGCAAATACCGTCATGCGAAGCATATATGGGCTGTCCACGATATGCTTGCAAATCTATGCCATTATGTCCTTTCAAACCTTGAGCAGTGTATAAATCAGTTACTCTGCCAAAGACATAATTAACAAAGAAAGGATTGATGGGATATTTTAATTTAAGTGTCATATTTTATTCTTTCAGGAATAATGAGTATATCGTACTTGCGGAGGCTAAAACTCCCAGAATCGTGGTGTACCACACTGTATCTCGGAGAAATACATATATCCCTCCTACTAAAACAGAAAGTCCTATCATTAACAGTTTTGATCTGTTGCCACTGGTGCTTTTGAAATATTGAAAAGCCACCGATAACGCCGCACCCACCACACCTATCGCTAGAAAGTCAATTAAGTTTGTGTCCATAAAATTATTTATCTATTAATACTAATGCTACCATTACTAATAAGAACCAATTTGGAACGATTCGCTTTCATAATCATATTTCTCCGTTCGCAATGAATTGATTTTAATCGTGATACTTGAACGAAGTTTATATATTCCAGCGTCTATTTTAATTGGGATTGGAAGATTGTGCATTTCTTTTGTGCATCCTTTGGTGAAACGGGCTACTCGGTCTGGCACATCCCACAGTTCGCCTGTTTCTATATTCTCAAATTGGTTGTCCATTACATAGAGAGATTCTTTTGGAGAACAATACTCTATCTCATAATTAAAACCTCCTCCTTGATTGGTGAAAATTGTAATAACGTGGAAAGGTTGCACGAATTTAATTTCATTTATCGGATGCAAAAGCAAAAATGCAAGATAGAGCATCATCAGCGAACCCAAAATGGTGATGTATAAAGCGGCTTTCGGTAATATATTTTCAGTGAAAAAATTTTTCATTTTATTATTAAAGCAATTACAGCTCCAATAAAAGCAATTAAAATAGTAGCCACTAGACCATAAATAATTTTTCTAATAGGTTCAAATTCCTCCTGTGTAACAAATTTATGTTTCAGAACTTCGTTTATCCCATCAATGCTTTTTATCAGATATTTGACGTCCGATGCGACTACCGCTAGGTCAATATCTTCTTGTCTTTTGGTATATGAATCAGGCATAGTTACTTGTCAATTACTTGTTAATCGCATCTTTCTTCTTCTTCCGTGCTCTTGGTTGCATTTTGCAAACGGGCGAAACAATCAATGCACAAAAACTTTTCTATAGAAAGAATGAAGTCAATATCATTTTTACTACTGCAATAAGCGCATTTGTTTCTATCCGTATATTTTGATGGAATGCTTCGCGTTTTCATAATTTCCACAAGCCCGCCCGCTTCAAAGAGAAATGAGCGGATTGTGAAAGTTATGCTGGCGTTTCTGTTGCAGGTTCAGCAGGCGCATCAGTAGCAGGAGTTTCTGTTGCAGGCGCTTCTGCAGGCGTATCAGTTGCTTCAACTGGTGTCTCTGCTTTTTTTTCTTCATCCATAAATAATTTATCTTCCGTGTTAGCTTTTAATGGCTCGACCTCGTTGTCAGTCTTTTTCGTTTTCTTTTTAGTTCCTTTCTTGAATCTTGGTGTTGTCTCTTTATGTTTGTATTTCATAAGTGTTATAATTGTAACAATCTGTACTAGAGATTACAAGCAACCTGTTTCTGACTGCTAGTACCAGTTGGAAGCAGATTTTTTGTCTATGAAACAAATTGAATTAAGTAAACAAGGTAAATATAAAGGAAAGTATTTTGCTATCGTTGATGATGAGAATTTTAATAAATTAAATCAATTTAGATGGAAAGTTGAACAAAAAAATAAGAAACCAAATAATGTGTATGCAGTAGCTGATGGAATGAGAATGCACAGAATTATTATAAATGCTCCACAGGGAGTAGATGTAGACCATAAAAATGGCAATGGATTGGATAATAGAAAGAAAAATTTGAGACTATGTACATTGACAGAAAATCAAGCAAATTCAAAAAAAAGAAAGAATACAAGTTCAAAATATAAAGGTGTTCACTGGAATAAAAACAGGAATAAATGGCAAGTTCAGATATCCTTCCAAAATAAGCATTTTTTAATTGGTAGATTTACTTCTGAAATTGAGGCGGCAAAGATATATGATATAAAAGCTAAAGAATTATTTGGTGAGTTTGCAAGAACAAACTTTTAGTTCGTTTTACGTTCATTGTGCGAAGTATAGTGTCGCAAATTATCTATTGTGCGACACGCTAATCAATGTCAGATAAATCTTGGTTAAGCGCCGTGTTGCTTGCCACTTCGCTCGCTACTCCCGCTTCGTATCTCAATATCTGGTTTCTGATTATATCCAGAATCCAATTCTTTGAATGAACAAGAGCACTGATGGGATTTGGAATATCATTCCCTTGCTCGTCTTTTATTATTGCTTGATATTTGGTTGCCGCCAGAAAACGAGTTACCTTGTCGCTGGGCACATTTAGTGTTAAAACTGCCATAAAATTATATCGTTAAATTTTTGATAAAAAGTAAATTCGACCTATGTATTATACTATTAAATTTATAATCTATCCTATCTGCTTTATATTTCCCTCAATGTTATATGTTACTGTCGTGTATGTCCCAGCCGCTTGAGTTCGGAGCGTGATTGCAGTGCTTGCTTTGCATCTAATATGTATAGGCACTCCTTCATAAGGCACAGCGCCGCCCGCATTCGTCAAAGCCGCATTACTAATCACTCCAGCCAGTGTCGTGAAGTTAAGAGTTATTACTCTCGCTGTGTTCCCCTCATCAGTATAGGCGCACTCGCAAGTAAAGCTAAATAAAGTTGAAGTTGTTATAAGAACATTCATAGATACTTCATAAGAAGCGTCTGTCGCACCAAGCGTATAGGTTGCCACACTAGCATTAGCCGCAATCTGTGCTGTGGCTCGTCCCGTGCTACCAGCTACCAATATTCGTCTTATTGTATTCGTTGTCGTAGTTACATAATATGCGTCAGTTAGATATTCCACTGCTCCAGCTTCGGCGGCAGTCAGGAGCGCGCCTGAAGTGAATTTGAGTGGTGCGGTATTTACAGCGGCAGTTCCAGCGGCTAGATGTAATTTTGCCGTAGGCGCGATAGGCGTAGTCGTTCCGCCAGTGATAGACACGCTTCCCGTTGAGCTTACAAACATCACTCCGCCTGCGGTCGTAAGCGCTAGTCCTTTGCTGGCAGTATTCGTTTGAATGTCAAAATAAGTAGACCTAGAAGTCATAAACAGCGTGGTTGAGCCGCCAGTCATCTTGAAAGCGGTAATGGCGTCCGTTACGTTGGTTAGTTCCAAATTGAAATTAGAACCATTGCCTTGTATGGTTACCCTGCCAGTTCCCGTCCCTCCGATACCCACATTCTGACTAGCATCAATCGTGAATGCTTCCACAGCATTACCTGACATCAAACTAACTGTGCCGCCCACTTTGCGCGTGCCTATCTGATATAGATTGGTGCTGTAGCGCCAAGTGATTTCAGCGCCGCGATTGCTCGTAGGACTGCCGAAAAAGATACTTGACGCTGAAGCATCTGGCACTAGAATGGAGAGACCATTGGAAGAGTCAGCTTCAAAAACCCCAAGATTTCCATTCGCATTTGCCGTTACTGTCCCTGCGCTTGCGTTCATAACGTGCAGGTTGCCATCTGGTGTCGTTCCTACTGTTCCTATCCCCACCTTACCCAAAGAAGTTACACGCAACCTCTCCGTTGCCGCGCCAACACCCACGCCTAGAGTATTTATGATAAAATCTCCACTTTCAGTTCCAGCAGTTTTATCCGTAAAAACAGTTGCTATGCTTGCAAAAATCTTTTTTGTTCCGATGCTGTTATTAGAACGGAATGAGATGCTTCCAAAGTTCCCCGCATTAATACTCGGAGTATAAAGGTCTATTACTGCCCCATCTCCCGTAAAGGTTGAATCAAAACTTGCGACAGTTGTGTCGCTTACCACATTAAGTTTGAGATAGGGACTGGTCGTCCCGATACCGACATTCCCAGCAGTAGTAAGTGTTAAAATATCACTAAAACCAGAGACATTAGACGTGGCAATCCTTATATCTCCCCTGTTAGAATTTACCGCAACCCCATAAATTCTTCCAATTCTGTTTAAGTTGCCAAAATAGAAATCAATAGCAGGGCCATCTCCTACACTAGCGCCGACTGTGCTTAATCTTAAACCAGGAACAGTGCCTGCTCCGCTCCCACCTCTTTCCAGCGATAACAAAGTGGTAGGAGCACTTGTTCCTATTCCCACATCGCCGTTGTCGAATATAACTTGCACGTTACCAGCACTATCATGAAAACTTGTTACGCCGGAGGCATTAATTAAAATTTGTCCAAATGTACTATTGGGTTCTTTGGGTCTTATCCAAGTGCCCACCGGACCACCCGCGCCTGCCAATCCCTCATTGTCGCTAGTCATTATAAAATAACCGCCACTTTGGATATTTCCGGCCACATCCAACTTTTCTCCAGGCGTATTTGTACCTATTCCCAGTCTGTTATTTGTGTTATCCCAGAAGAAATTAGCGTTATCTTGCGCTATTATGCCTGTAGGATTGACGAATAAGACAGAGCCAGCCGTTCCGCCCGTGATTGTGCCTCCAATAGCTCCTACATTGGCAGTGGCGTTATCTGCTTGCTGTTGCAGATTGCTTACTTTACTGATTAGAAATTGAGAACGCTGGTCTAGTATGCCGATAGCTCTATCTAAAACAGTCTGGGTTAAGAGTTTGCCTCCATTCTCTATCTGTTTTAATTCTATTTTAGTATCATCTGTTTTGCCTTCGTTGATTTTGAAAACAATTTCTGGTCTGCCGTCCAAAATAGTTTCTTTGTATTTTGGAAGTTCTATTTGAGCTAAAACCTTTTCAACAATGATTTCTTCATCCGCATCCTTGCCGTCTTTAGGCTTTTTTTTCTCTACTTCTTTTAATAGAGATTTTACTTCATTTAGTTTGACGGAAAATTCGGTAATTACTTCCTTTTTTATTTTAGAAGTTCTGCCATCAATAGCAGAAAGCAATTTATTATTTTCCTGTATTGATTTCTGAAGTAAATCATTGACCACCCCTTTTGTTTCAGAGTTCAAAACTACATTTTCTTTGCGATTATTTGCCAAAATGCCAATAATGCCTTTTAAGACTTCGGCAATGTCATCTACTGTTACCAGTTTATCGGCATTGAAGATTCTTGATAGTTTTTTTAGTTGTTCGTGATTATTGTCCATAACATTTGACTTTAATGATGTTGCGTTGTTTATCTCTTGACATTTTTCTTTGAGGGTGCTATACTCTCGGATATGATATTATTTTTAGTTTTATTGGTAGTGATATTTGCCTTCACATTGCGTGGCGTGGTTGAAGACCGTGTTGAGGGAGGCTTTTTGGGCGATTCTGAAGATTGAAGAATCTTTAGCATTTCAGGGTCTGTTTTTGCCTTAAAAGCCCTTTCTACGATGTCTAGGTTCTTCCTTAATGCCAATTCAACATCTAAAGCGTTCATTACCTTATAACCCGCTCCACGAGGCAATAAACCCCCTACAAAGCCCCTAATTGACCCACCAGTGAGCATATCTCCATATTTAGCTAAAAGATAACCTGCTTTTTCTATCAAACCTCTCTCGTTTATCTTTTGTTTTAATTTATTTACTGCTTCCACATTTGCATCTATCAGTTTTTGAGTATCATATAAATCAGAGAGTTTTTTATCTAGGGCTTTTGCTTCTGTTCCGCCTAGTCCCTCTCGCGCGACAAGTTTTAAACCAGAGCGAGTATTTTCAAATGCCTGCGCATTTACACTCGTAAGTGGGTCGCCCATTTTATTAAATGCTTTAGAGCCAAATTCTATCCCATACTGTCTTGAAATATTATTGACTTCATATCTGTTTAATCCTTCCTTTTTAGCTTTAGCAAGTATTTCTTTCGTATTGCCTTCAGAAACTTTGTCGCCAATTTTTCTATGTAGTTCTGCTAAATCAGTTAGAGCTTTAGTAACATAATCGGTAGATACTATTCTTCCACCAGCAGTTTGTCTTTTAATTGCTAAATCTTTTAGTTTATAGATTCCAGTGTCTTTTAATAATTCAGCATCTACTCGTCTTGCGTATTCAGGAATACTTGCTTTTATTCTTCCTTGTAAGTCTTTGAATGTTTCTACGCCAGAAGTATCAATAGATTCCAAAGCATTTTGCACTGGTTTAATATCTTCAACTTTTCCTTGTGAGATTTGTCCTAATGCTTGTTCAGGAGTTTTTTTAGGTTCAATTAAATCTTTGGCTTTGGATAAGTCAGGCATTGCAGGCATTGTCGGAGTGATTTTATCTATTCCAGATTTTATTTGTTCAATAGTTCGTGAAACCACTGTTTTAGGGTCTATTGCACCCTTTTCCATAGCACCAAGAGCTAAATTTAATCCTCTGCCGAAATCTTCTCCAGCGTTGGGATGCTCCATTGCAAATTGTTGGAATTCTGGTATATCGGACAATCCGCTTCCTGTAATAGTCTTAATAACATTGTCATATTTAGAACCGATATAATCGGTTACTTTATTGAATCCTGTTGCTCCAATCAAAGCGCCAATAGGAGCAAAGACAGTTCCAGCCACATCACCTGCTGTGCGAAATCCAGTTTTAGCTACGCCTTTTAAGAAATTACCTTTCTGTATATCCTTTGCTCCTGCTTGAATATCTTGTCCTAATTTTGATGCAATCCCTTGCCCCCCGCCACCATACAAAGCGCCTAATCCCGATAGACTTTCTTTAGCAGACCCAAATAAATCAAACTTTGGTTTAGGTTGCAAAGATGCTCTAACAGCATTACTATCTACTCCTTCAATGTCAAAACCTTGAACAATAAGCTCGTCCAAGAGCTTGGTTTTATCCGAGCCGAGCGGAGCGTTTTTTAATATCGTATCTATTTGTGGTTTTGTTAATTGCATATTAGTTTATTTCATAACCTGCTTTTAAGTATTGCGACTGTGAAGAATTTAACGCATCTTTTATAGAATCTATATACGTTTTTTCTTGTCCGATTATTGGCTCAAATAAATCCACTTTAGTTGGTTTAAAATCAATACCTTCCGAAAGAAGTTTTGCTCTTGTCTGGTCAAGCATAAAGTTAGTCAAAGCATTAAGTTTTACTTTCACATTGTCATCTGTATCGGTAACATTCGGGGTCATTTTATCTACTAACTCTAACTGCTGTGCTGTCAGTGTTGCGCCTGAAGCCCAATAACCTGTCTGTAATTTTATCCCATTGATATATGTTTCATTCTGTAAAGTTTTATTTTGTTTAAGCGCTTGTCTAAATGGGATTCCGACATCTGTAAAAGGAATCTTGACATTTAAGAGAGCACTGAAAGGATTGATGCCAGTAAAACTTCCTTCGGGATTATCTTCTGCCAAACTTTTAGTGGAACTCATTACTCCTAAAACATATCCTATTTGAGTTTTATTAGTTGCACTTATTTTATTACTGCTTGTCAGTTTCTCCAAAACAAGATTATTTTTATCGGCAGAAGAAAGAGAGGGATTATCCAATATGGTGGAAACATCAATCGGTTGTCCACTGCCAATTTCTATATTTAATTTTGCCAGATTAGCCTGCTTAATTTGCCTATCCAGTGGGTCAGTCAAGTATTTTCCGCCTACCTCCAGAGCTTTGGAGAGCGCATCGGGTTTGCTGGTATCAATAGCATTTAACTGTTTCATTAAGTCGCTACTTTTCGTTCCTGCGTATTGAGCAATACCCATTTTTATATTACTGATAGCCGTTTCTGTTTTTATCCTTTCATCATAAGCTCTTTCATCATTTCTGATTTTCTCTGCGTAAGCCCTATCCTCTGTCTTATTAAACATTTCTTTGTTTTCCTCATAAACAAATTTAAGAGCATCCAGTTTGATACGACTTGCTTCCAGTTTATTTTTTAATTGTCTATCCGCAATATCTGCCGCTCCTTGATAATCATTGTCCGCTACATATTTTAGAATAGCCAAATCTGCCTGATGATTGGAACTTTCATTTTGAATACGCCCTATTTCTTGTTGCGCTCCTGCCGGTGAACCTATAAAGTTCTTTCTAACATTTTCAATTCTATCTCTGGTAGCTTTAGCATCTGCCATTATTTGCGCATTTAATTTGTCAGATGTCTTTTTAGCCGCATCTTGCGCCGTGTAATCAATACTACTAGGTATATTTTCTGAATCTGTCAGAGCTTTTAAATAATCTAACCCAGAAGTATCTTTTTCCTTTTTACTTTCCGTTATCGCTTTATCGCTTGCAGTCTGCGAAGCACTAGCCATATTTTCCACATAAGAACTTAACCCCGCGCCAGTTGTATCGGTGCTCGCAGGTGGCAAGATTAAGCGTTGTGTGGAATTGGACAAAGTATCAGAAGGAATTATATTAGTAGGCGGGTTAGAAGTTAAATCGGTTGTCTGCCCTTCACGCAATTTAGCTCCAGTTTGAGTATCATAATTAACAATCCCGAGAGATTCTCCCGTATCTTGACTGTATAATGTATCTCCTTTTTTAAATGTGTTGGTTGGCATTTTATTTATTGTAACATTTATTAAGCAATCGCTTTTAAGTCATCATTAGAAACTAAAATTATTTTATGCAATTCATCATCCCCCGTAAATTCCATGCAACATTTTATCTGTATTCGCGTATTCGGCAGAGTTATCGGGAAACTTCCGTAAGAAAGAACTTGACCTGAAATCTCTCCTAACTTTATCCACTTTTGGAATCTAGCTTTAGCCGTTCCACTTACGCCAGTTACCGCAGTATCTAGCGTTACTGTGTAGTTAGGAGAGGAAAATGTTACTGTGGTAATTTGATTGCAACTCCCACTTCCCGCGCCTTGCAAGATTTCCACTTCGTAGCCTGCATAGGCAGACACATCGGTAGTTGTAGTGAATGTGGTCGTGGAAGTCCAAGTAATTGTGGCTTCAATCGGGGCTTCTTCATCTAATCTATATTTTAGAATTATCTTGTCTGCCGAATTTAAAAATCTTCTAAATGTCGCCCAAAGTCTTGTCCAGTTATCGGTAATTTCATTTGATTCAAACCATGTAGTTACGAAATATCCTTTCTTTTGTCCTTCATTGTCCGTATCGGGTTTAGCGGGGCTGTCTATGAAGATAGCTGACGCTGTGGCAGAAGCATCGGTGTAATAGGACGCGCCACAAACTAGACTGCTTCGCCCTAAAGTTGAATTAAACTCGCTGGAGTTTAGGTATAAAGCTCCCGCGCCGAGTATTCTGTTCTGTCCGTAGTCCGTGATAGTCGAGCTACTTCTTTTCTTTAAAGTGAAAGCGTATTTGTGAGTTAAGTTTTTACTTTCCAAATCCAGTTCCCAAATTCCTGAAGGAAAACTCTCAATGATAGTGTTGTTAGCATCTTCTAGTAAATTATTTGCCAAAATAAGAAGCGTGTTATTTCGGGTCGCCACAAATCCGTTGGAATGCACAAACTTTCCATTAGTCGGACTTTGAATCGTGCCATCATTAAGTAATACTCTATCTATCGGAAATCTTTGAATCTCGGAAAAGGAATATCCTGTGTATTTTAAGATAACCGCATTGGAATCTACCGCATAAGGCACATTTTCATTTATAGTGATTGCAAGACAAGCTGGTGCGTTTAGCACAAATTCCACTGTAGCGGAAGAAAATCCGTCCCATTGCATAATTGAACCTCGTAGCCCTGTGCTAGCGGTTGTGAGCACGGCGGTAGAACCTATCCAAATATAATCATTACTAGCCGCAAAGGTGTTGATTATACCGATGGAGTTCCCTAATTCGATAAAATATGAACCAGCCGAAATCACCGCCACATCATTTTCATCTATTGAGCCAATGCTTTGACCTTGGTATTTAAAATATAATCTGTTGAACTTTTGAAAATATACCAATTTGCGATGAGTAGTTGCTCCCCCTGCATTTAGATAACTAACATGTAATATCCAATTATCATCAAATGGTCTTCTGCTATAAATTCCGACAGTAGTGGTAATCCAAAGTCTGTCATTAAAAGTTTCCATATCTGAAAGCTCTGCAGTAAAAGAAGTTGAAAATGAACCTCCTGACACAGAGATAACCCCATTAGCTCCTTTAGTTTTATTTGCTTCAACTACTCCGCTTGCATTTGTAACTTCAAAATAATTAGCTCCGCTTCCTGTTATGGTAAATGTTCCCTCGTTACCTGAAGCCATACCAGTAATAAGAACTCGCACTATCGCCCCGATAGGAAAAGTTAAAGCGGTAATGCCAGGGTCTGTTCCCGTTCCGTCCCAAGTATAGCGATATGTAGTTCCTCCAGTTAAAGTTACATCAAATTGCGAATCCGCCAGTCCTGAATCAAAAAAGGCGGCGGTGTCTTCGGTGAAAGCGCTAGTTAATAAATTATCTGCCGTCTTAAACATTCGTGTTCCGCATATAGCCCACCACAGCCCGAAAGCGAATCTAATAGCCACTGGTCGCCCTAAATCTGCGTCATCGGTAGAATTAGTGTTAGCCACTAATTTATTCGCCACTCTTAAAGTTCCTAGCTTGCTCTGAAAGTCAAGGTTGAATGAACTCCAAATAGAACCCAGTCGGTCAGAACGATTGGTCTGTAAGTATCGGAAGTTTTGATTTTGTGGGGGGAAATAATTTTTCATCCTAATTCACTAAAATTATACAAAGCAATAAACCAATTTATTCCATTACCATCGGTGATTCTTAGATATTGAGTAGCAGGAGCTTGTGCATTTGGACTGGTGGCTACAATAAAACCTTCATTCAAATCCCAATCCCCTGGAGGTTTTCCCATTTTCCCAGTTTTTATAAACCCCCTACCCACTAAAGCTCTAACAAAATTGTCAGGAACACCACTTGAAGTTTCTAAAGAGATAAGTTTCTTTTCTAATTCCTCAATTCTTCTGTTAAGTTGTTCATAATTTTTTTCCATTTAAGTTTTAGTTAAATTAGTCCAAGCTGAAGTATTTTTAATCAAAGTTGTGAAAGTACTTACATTCTTACTTTGATTAGAAAATGAACTGGGATTTTTTGTTTGATTAGACCACCATATCCACCCACTGCCGGCTATTGCTATATTTTGGTTATTGATGCTATTTCCTCCTGCAACCCAGATGGCTCCCCCAGTAGCGATAGAGTGCTGTATATTTAGATAATCAGAATTAACTATTCCATTTGCTTTTGAAAGAGTATGCGTTCCGGTCGTGTCGCTATCTATTATAATTAAGTTACCTGGAGTACCGACAGCCGTAAAAGTTGTTACAGTCTGAGTTGTGCCAGCAGTAAAACGTATCTTCAAACCAGGGCTCAATTTAAAATCATTGAATGTATTTGAACCTGTGATTGTCCTATAAAATGAACTGGCATTACTAAACCAAACATTATTATATGTTTTACTTCCAAAATTGAATGTTCTATCTGCAGTCAGATTGCCTTGGATAATTAGTGTTGAAGTATCAGCATTTAGAGTCAGATTGGTTCCTGAGATTGACATGGAATTTTGACCAGTCAGTGTCCATACTCCACTTCCCATATTAATCTCCCTGACATTGGAACCAGCGGAAGATAAGCTTGAACCAGTTACATTTTTACCATTCGCATTAAATGTTCCGCCAGTTAAATTTAATCCAAGAGTAGCTAAAAAAGTCAAATCATCTGCTAATTGGGTAGTTCCTCCGATGCCTGTAAAACTTGCTTTAATCGCCTTTCCTGCTGTCGTTAAAATCGCTACGCCAGAAGTATGGCTGAAATTTAGATTCCCTGTATAGGCGAAAGTCATGGCAGAAACTAAAGTAAGAGAACCATGGATAAACATATCACTTGAACCAGCAAAGGTTCCTGTAAATCCAGTAAAATTCATAGAAAGAACGAATGGATTTGTGGTTACAGTTATAGTATTTGCCCCGCTATTTGCATCAAAGAATACATTATCAGATATTGTTGGCACTGCTTGCCCTCCCGCGCCACCGGAAGTAGCAGCCCATTTTGTGCCTGCTGTTGTGTCCCAATTTGCGGTTCCGCCTACCCAAAATCTATTAGCCATTATCTTGAACTCCTATAAATTGTTCTAATCTGCATTTTTTCGTCTTTCGACCTTTTGGAATAATACTCTCCTATCGCATCTTCCATTTCCAACATCTCTGATTTCAGAACATTCACATTAGCCAGTCCGTTACGATAGGCGTATTGGTAAGAGGGACGCAGAGCCAGATATTCGTGGAAAATACCCGCAAAGCCAGGCTTCTTGGTGGTATCAGAAACTGTAAAATAGGTTGCTTCCCTGTTGATGTAAATTTTCAGTCCGTTAGCCACGCTGTAATTCGGCACAGGGTCTAGGAAAATGCCATTAGCGGTCTTATCGTATCTAAAAGGTTGTCCGCCGATATTCTGTCCGCTAAAGAAACTATCCATACCTTTACCAGATTGCACATCCACTGGATAGATTTCGTGGAATAACCCGTTGGTATCAGCGACCATCACCTTATAAATGTCCAAGATTACATTCCCCGACCCGTCTACTGTAAAAGAATAATCCCTTTGCGCGGAAGCGAGATTAGCAGTTATTATCGGATAATCAGTCTGGTTAGAATCGTCTAGTTGCCAAGTTCCGCTCGCCTGCAAAATAATAGACCACGCTCTATCCAGCGCCAAGTTTATATCTATCACTTTTTCAGCTATCGGATAACTCGTAGCGTTCGCTTTGGTGTTAGAGTTTATTAAGGAAACAATGTTTGTAAAATTTGCGCTCATTTTTTCTTAAAGTTATTACGAAAATCGTTTAAATGTGAAAAAATAGTCGCCACTACTTCTTCGCCCTCCAATGAAAGAGATTCATAATCTTCATATTGGTCTGTCAAAAAAGGTTTCATCATCGCTTTGCCGATTGGAATTATCTTGTCGGTATACTTTTGCGCTTTGAGCGCCAGTTTGTTGCGTTCTGTTTCCAATTCTTCTTTCTTCTTTTTAAGTTCATCGTAGCTGGTGTGCAGTTCGGCTGGCACTTCTTTTATCATTCGGTCAAAGATTTCCTGCTTAATCACTTTCATTCTTTCAATACATTCCTCCACAATTTTAGTTTCCACTTTTTCCTTTTCCAGGAGGTCTTCAATGTTTACTTTCTTTTCTTCCTCCTGAATCTTTTTATCGGTTTCCTCCATCTGTTTTTCTAGTTCTTCTATTTCTGCCGATTTTTCTCTGCCCAATGTAATCAATTCTCCTTTTTTTTGCAGAAGGGTTTTAAGTTTAGGGTTTTCTATTGTGATAGTTTTGGGATAAATCATAATTTATTTTTTAATGAGTAAAGATTCATAAGCCTGTTTCCAAAGATGCGCATTTTTTTCAATGGAGTATTTTTCCTTAACATAATTATATGCTTCTTCCGCAAGTTGCACACGTTTTTCTTTATTGTTGATTAAATCTTCAATGGCATTTATCCAGCTCTGCGTATCTGTTGCGATTATCATGTGAGCCGCATCATCTTTATCTACTTGATATGGAGAATCGCCTGTTGAAAAGCCCTGCGCAATCGTAGCGATTTTGAGCATACTATTTTCTAAAAACTTTAGATTGGATTTGCAACGATTAAAATAATTATCCGCGCGCGGAATGATAACCATATCCAGTTTCAAGCCGTTCAGATACTCGTAATACACATCGGAAGCGACAAAAGAGTGCCATTCAATGTTCACCTTGTTCCAAAAAGCGTATTCATCCACATAAAGCTGTTTATATATTTCATTCTCTCCCTCTGGCGGGAGCGACAGCAAGACTAACCGCACTCTGGGGTCATTTTGATAATGGTCAATAATCGGTTTCAGGGCTTCCACATCGGAAGTTACCCCCACGCTTCCAGTTATGCCGATGCGTATTGTGTCTGTTTCATTGCGCAGGGGTTCTGGGTAATAGAAAGGGTCTACGCAGTTGGGCAAGACAACAGTATTTGGATTAAGTTCCGCATATTCTTTTTTCAAGAATTCCGTGGAACAGGTTACGAGGTCGGCTTCTTTAATGAAAGTATCTATATTCTTATTCAGCATCCCCAATCCTCGCTTGACCTTTTCTTCATTCATATATTCATTGAATTTGAAGCCTCCATAATCCTTGTAAGTATCATCGTTATCACATACCACTTTCTTTCCCGCTTGTTTCAAAGCTCGAAGCATTGCCAAATGTTCTTCTCTTTCAGGACGATGAAATACGATTATATCGGCATCCACCAATGCCTTTGCTTTCTGTTCGGGTGATATTCGCTGTAAGCTCATAGTAGTTCGGTCGCCATCCCAGCCATTCTCTTGCAAAGGGAAAAGACATCTTATGTTAAAACAGCCTTCGAGCCCGTTATTTGTAAAATAAACCTTCATTTTTTTATTTGGTTATAGTTAGTAATTTTCCATCCGTAACTATCGGTCTTTTTATGACACTCAAAACAAAGAGTTACTCCATTATCAATAGCAAATCTTAATTCAGGAAATAGTGCGAATGGTTTGATGTGATGAGCATTTAATACTACCGCCTTCCCATTACCATTTCTTGCACCACACTCTTGACAGGTGTAATTGTCTTGTTTGAAAACTGAAATTGTCCATAATCTTCCCTGTGCAGAATTTCTTATAAGTATATTCTCGGGAGAAATTCCTCCTTTCCAATTTGGATTTAATTCACCTTTTTTTGATTCTGCTATTTTTTTTCTAATTTCTGGTCGGCTAGAGGGATTGTTAATACCAATAGCATAAGGTCTTTTTGTGCCAAGTGTAGATGAAGGAATTTTTAATCTTATCCTCGTTTCAGATATTTTTCTTTTATGTTCTTCTGTAAGTTTTTTGCCTCTGTGAGCTAAACTTATTTTTAGCCTTGTTTTTTCAGTTATTATTCTGTTTGCATTTGCTATCCCAATCTTTTCTCCATGTTCTTTTGTTCTTTTGTATATTCCTGATGGCATATATATATTATAACATTTTATCTAACGCTTCAGATATTTTTTTAGTTATTAATGCTTCTATTTTATCTTCAATCAACTTTTCTATTTTTTCATCTATTTTGCTTGTTTTAGTCGCCGTTTCTTCTGTCTTCGTAACTGTTTCCATAATTACTGGCGGTATTATTGGCGGAACATACTCTGGCTCTACTGGTTTGATTATTTCTCTGGTCTTGGCGTTGATAATGTTTCCCTGCGGGTCAATTCTGACACTCTCTCTTTTTATATTTGGTGCTATAAGTACTCCTCCCATAAAATTGTTTCCTAATTTAGTGATGTTCCGCAATTAGGTGTGGACACCACTAAACAATTTAATTAAATTGATAATTTAAGCGGCGGTCAAAATTTCCACCCCTGCATTGTCCCTATTTTCTACAACCCCGTAGAGCAAGTCTGCGGTAGTTACAGTTGAAAGATAATCAGGAATATAGTTTGACTGCACGCGAACTCCGTATCTGCCTGTCATGCTTGAACCCATGCTTCCGCCAGTACCTAATGGAGAGGTTGCAAAGTGCAAAGCATCTCTATGAGCCAGCGCGTTGTATCGTCCAGCCGTTCCCGAAACATACTGAATGTTGTTGGAAACGTATACCGGAATACCATACAGGCTCGCTCTTGGCGTTTTCGCTGTCGGGTCATTCACAGGTGAATTTACCGCTAGAGAAAACTTATCAATGTTTTGGATTTGCTTCCAAAATACCGAAGGCGAAAGGAAGAAAGCTACATCCGAAGATGTATCCACTCCTACTGATTCCAAAGCGGATATCGCCGCACGAATATCACTATCGGCTAGATTGGTAGTTGAAGCACCGACCACAGTGGCAAATCCACTGAAAAGCGATGCGAGAGCAACTTCCAATTTCTTAGCCATCGTATATCCTGAACTCTGCGCGTATCTTTCTTGCAGATAGTAGGAATGTTTGACTTGAGCCGCTTCGCGGTCTTCGATGGCGAAGCTAACTTCGTACCACTGGTCTACTGTCAAAGTAACCTTAGTGTCCGTAGGGGCATTTAAAGTTACTGCCGTAGCCACAGTTTTGGCGCTTGCGGAAAATTCCGTTAAGTTTGGAGTATAGAGCGCTGAACCTCCACCTGCCAATTCCGATGAGCGGTCTGTAAAAAAGTCCGCTATCATTAATTTTAGTTTGAAGAATTCATTGATGCGTTCGCCCCAAAGGAGAGGAATGTTTACGGCAAGAGTCGTACCAGTCATTGTCGTTGTTGGAAATGCCATATTCTTTAACTAACATATTATGTTTTTTATGCTAGTTTATACACCCATAACTTTCTTAAAAACTTTTTCATGCTCCTCGCGAGTCATATCGGGTTTGATTAAGGCTTCGTTCTCCGACTCGCCTGAACCTTTTGAAGCTCCGAGTTTGGCTTTCTCTTTCCGTTCATTATCCTTGAAATCTTTTTGGTAAGAGAGAAAGAGAGAGTCCTTGATAGCTTCCGTCAAAGGAATACCTTTACCTTTCGCTATTATTTTTGCTTGCTCGATTTCTTCATCTGATAATCCGCGAGCAATCAATTTAAGTTCGTCTGAAAGTTGTGAGTTATTGTTAAGTTGAGATTGAGCTTGGTCTGATTTCAATTTCTTGACTTCAGCTTCAGCCTTTTTTCTTGCAATGTTGATTTCAAGATTAGCTTTACGCTGTTTCTCCAATTCAACTTTCAAGATTTCAGTGTCCTCTTGAGTTTCTTCGACCTTAGTGTCCTCATCACTGTTTTCGTTGCTCTCGGTAGCTCCCTCAACCTCTGTGTTTGTGTCCACAGCGACATCATTGCCTTCTTCAGACATAGACATTTTGTCGGTTCATGCCTCGCGACTGGCTTAGATGGTTCATGCAGAGCCATTATGCGGTTTATAATTTTGATGATGAGTTTAATGTCATACTCAGGACAAGAATTTTATTTTCTACACCTTCCACCAAAAGTTTCAGTTGATTTGTGGCATTCTCTACATAGAGTTCTGCCATTATTCACATCAAATCTTAGTTCTGGGAAATATGCGAATGGTTTGATGTGGTCTGCCTCTATATTCTTTTTAGAACCACACCATACACAAGTGAAGTTATCTCTTGTAAAAACCGCTATTCTCCATAATGCATATTCAGCAGTTTTTCTTATTCTATTTTCAAGTTTCGTTATACCCCCTTTCCAATTCCAGTGATTTTCTCCCAACTTTGCTAATCTCTGTTTTTCCTTTGCTTCTTCAGGTAGTTTCTTACCTCTCCAAAAACTATTCTTTCTATTTCCTTCTTTTATCTTGGCTATGGTTTCTTGTGTATGTTTCTTGCCTGTCCAATATGCGTAATACTTATGCCCTTTCTGAAATCTTCCTTTGTTGTTTTCGTATTTACTCATAATGACTTCATTGGTCAAGCTACTTCATGCGACCTCCTGTCGCTTTGCTCCAATAACTCTGTTTCTTTTTTGCTTTTTTCTTTCTTGCCATTATTTTTTCTTTTTCTTTGGTAATTTGCGACCTTTGCTTGCCCTATCCCATTCCGAAACATTCACTCCCTGTGCCTCTAACTCTTTTCTGTGAGCATGGAAGTAAGCGGCTTGAGCTTTAGATTGATAGGGCATTTTAACGGGCTTCATTGATTATTTCTTTCTCCTTGACCTTGGGAGAAAATAATACTTCCAGGTGGTCGAACGCTTTATCAATCACTTCTTTAGCGTCCGCCACCGCGTAAGGTTCTTCCCGCGCCATCAACATTCTTACCGCCTCCTCTTTTAAGAAATCTGTCAAGTATGCCTTGACATCATTTCTCATTGCTTCATTCAAATAAAAATCTTTTAATGAATTCATAATAATGCCGCCGCTGATTGAGTTGATAATCCTGTCTTACTTACTTTTATATTCAGAGCATTTTGTTTAGATTGACCGATAGAACCCGCGTAGCTATTAGCGGCATCCTGTCCTATTTTTCCGGTAGTTCCAGCTAAAACATTCAAGGCTTCTTGTTTTGAGAGTCCGACAGTTCCCGCTTTGGCATTTAAGTAATCTTGAGTTATTTTTTGTAGAGTAGCCATACTATGCTGTTTGTGGTTGTTTAGCTGTTAATGACATCGGACTTGGAATTGGTTTTGTATTGGTTTGCATCATTTGATTCTGCTCCATTGTTTCCGCGTCCTTCTTGGCTTTCTCGTTTATAGCGCTGGTTATATTTATCGGACTGATTCCAGCGCCAGAAAGCTCTATAATCCTCGTAAGCAACTGTGAAGCCACAGGGTCTTGAGAAAGATTTGGATTGGAAGCGTAAGTAATTAAGATATTGTTTAAGGATTCCAGTGTCGCCGCTTTATTTCTCTGTTCGCCTGTAATGTTTACAGTAACTTTAGCTTTTAAGTTCTTGTAAAAACCTTTCGGTATCTGAATAAACCTCTGCGCCTTAGTCTGTTTGATAAATTCGTCATAATTCTCTATCCAGCCGTCATATTGTTCTTGTGTTACCATTTTGCCCGCCAGTATTTCTTCTATGGCTCTCTGATTAGCTTCTTTAGCGGTGAATTTATTGTCTATTTCTTTAAGTTCTTCGGGTGAAAAATCATAAGCGAGGATATGCTCTTGATTCAACTTGGAAGACAGATACGGCATAACCCAATCTTCTATGATTTCAGTTATGAAAATGCCAAATTCCTGCTGTAAAGTCTTAAACACGCTGTTTGATTGCTGTAAAACTGTCGCTTGCAGTCTAAATGGCGTGCCAGAGGGCGGTGTTTCACCCCTTTGCGCCGCGTAAGCCGATGTGGTCTTTTCCAGTTGGTCATACCATTGAGTGATAAGAAGCCCATATTGGTTAAGCCCGCCACTGGGCAATAAATTAAGAGCTTCTATCGGCTTGCCATCCTCGTGTTCTAGGATAGTTCCGTCATCTGTTTCAGTTAAAAGATTTCTGCCTTTGAGTTTCTTGGAAGCGGATTGCCCGACAACTTTAGTGGTGTATTCCATAGCTCTAGCCTGCTTTAGCACCGCATCGTTCGTCCACACTTGGGCTTCTTCCCCTTCTTCCATTACGCCCACCCCAAACGAACGCCCAGCTTTAGGTTTACGAGCCAGATATTTATACACTTTTTCAGTATCATCTTCGCAATAAAGCATTACGCATCCGTCCACAAAGTTTTCCTTTCCGCTATCGGTTGGAGTGCCTGCCACATAATAGAGCTGGTAGGAGTATTCTTTCTCATCCTTGTCTTTGTATTTCTCCCCCATTGCATCCTTGTAAGTTGCTTTGCTAAACTCTCCCCTTATTTCAAAAATAGGTATTCTCTTGCTGGAACCTTTGCCTTTTAGTTTCTCCAAAACCAAATCCACATCCCTCCATTCTGTCATCTTGGATATTTCATTGGCGGTCATCCAGTGCGTTTCCACTATCGCTCCCTGAATGATGTTCACTTGGTCAGTGAGAGTATTTTTCCATTCTGGCAACTCCAGCGCAAGCTCCTTGTCTTTCATTACCTTTTTAACAAGCAAAGAACCATAGCGAGTGTGCATATCCCGCATATCGTTCAGAGTCCTGGCAAAGTTAGTTTCTTTCATCCAAACATATATATCTTTGGAAAGAAGCCAGCTCTCTAGGTAATGATTAGCATCATCGGAGGTTATTTGTATATCTTTAGTATCAATATCCTTAGCGGAATTTTCCACATCGCAGATTGCGTTCAGTATTTGGAAAAAAGGTTTCTCCCTGCCTAGCTCGTCTTTCTGTCCGTTAAGATATTTTGAATTGTTATAAAATTCTATCGTTCTGACTCGCTCTCTTTGAGAAAACTTAAGACCAGAAACTAAATCAATAGTTTTTTCATAGTTAGTCCGTATTAACTCTAATTCTTGTTTGATGGATAGCAAAGTAATTGTTGTTACTTGCCCCAGTTCTCCTGCGGACGATTATAATAGTTAATGATACAATTTTTTTAATTGCAAGTCAAAGTGGATTTTCTGTTCACGCTTAATAATATAATAGTCAGGTTTTCCGTTTGCGTCTTTTTGAATGGTAATAGTTTCAAAAGGTTTTGCCTCTCTTAAGAATAAAATTATTTCTTTTTCATTTTCTGTCAATTCCATTATCGCGAGCTTTTATTTTGATGACGCTGTTTAGCTTCTTGACGTTCCAGTCTTTCTATGGGGTCTAAATCTTCAAATGGCGGTCTGTTATCTTTGAAATAGACATCTTTGATTATCGCAAATTCTTCTGGGTCGTATAATGTTGGTCTTTTATTTTCCATTATCGTGTTTGGGGCTGTAAGTTTCTTAATCTACTCATAAGTCTATCAGCTTTTTCTTCTTCCATACCTCTAACTCCATTATTGACCATCGTAAGCAATACATATCTTATCCCCGCCATAGAGTGATTAGCTGATTTTGGGTCTTCCATATTCAAGATTTTACCATTTTTATCCACGAACCATAAATAATTTCTATATTCCTTTAGAGTATTAGCCGACCTTCTGGTAATTGATATTCTTTGATTCTGAACTATCCCAATGCTCCATTTCACAAATGTTTCTGTTTTAGATTCTCCTCTTTGTTTTGATACTCCTACGATATTAACTCCAAAACTTCTTATCTCATCAATACTCTTTGGCTCTGCCGAATCGGCTATGACTAAAGTCTGCGATGTATCTAAACTTAATAAGAAATCTGCTAGTGGTTTATTCAACATTCCTCTCTGATAAAGCTGTTCGTCTACGATATATCCTCCATTATATTCGTAAACATCGCCAATAGAGCTAGGGTCATTAGTGTAGCCAAAATCAAGCCACCTTGCTATCAATCTTGCCTCGTGCGGTATCTCATCAATTATATTCCAGTCCTTATATATTCTGGTTGTAATAACTCCAAGCTTCCCCTCGCCATAAACTGTCCACCATTCTTTATTGTGCCGGTGAGTTAGTATTTCATTCTTGGATATTTCATCTAATGCTTCGTTATCCAAAAAGGTGAGTATTATAAAATCAATATCTTCTCTCTTGCCCTGCATTTCCGTGTAATACCAAAATTCTTCTGATGGATTCCAGTCCATCCAAACTATCTTTCTAGTTCTAGTAATGAGCTGGTCGGCTATAATATAGGGAATGTTATTTGCTTCATTCAAGAAAAGAATATCCCTTCTGGGACCATGAGCTTTTCCGAATTTATCAAAAGAGATGAATTCTATAAAAGATTTTGTGTGAAAAGTATAGATATGTTTCGTCTCATTCCAAAGATTATCATCCCAGTAGCCATTAGCTTTCATTATATTTTGGAAATCTCTAATTGCTCCCAGCAATAAATGTGGGACGGATTCCGCGACCACAGTACATATTTGATTATCTGCGCTTTGGCAATAATCAATAAGCCATATAAGTATAGATACTGTTTTTGAAGCCGATGTTCCTCCTGAAACTGCTCTAATCCTCTTTTTCAGTTGAAATATCTTCTTTGTTGCCGTTGTGTCTTGATAAGCCCCCATAAATAGGTATTTGAATTTCTCCCGAATGTTCTACGAAATTTTTAGCTTGCCCATATATTCTATCGTGTATGTCTTTGTAAAAAGAATAGTTGCCGTCTTTGGCTTGCTTGAACGCCACTTTAAGTAAAAGTTTTCTGGCTTCGCTCCTCGTCATTTTATTCTCCTTTGCGATTTCATCTACCGCCTCGTCAAAGTCAGTTTCAAAGTTTTTTGTGCCAGCAATCCTACCGCCTATTTTCGGATGTCCTTTCTTAAATTTGCTATTTTCATCAAACAATTCGTCTTTAGACACCACCTTTTCACTACTTCGTGATAGAGTTCTTTCTGATAGTAATTCCATTAAATCATTATGCCACTATATCCATTCTATTTCAATGCCATTTTTCTTCCGTAAATTTATTTCAAAAGAATGGTTTTACAGGATTACCAAAAACCTACTAGATTAAACACGAGCGACAAGCAGTCCACATTCAGTTGGAATGACGATAGGTTCATACTTCTGCATAAGAAGCAGAAAATCTTTACATTCTCTTTTCCTATCAATCACATTATCTGCCAAGAGTAAACAGTTGTTGTCAAGCAAATCATACATCTGAAGCAATTTGAATTGTTCAAAATATCCATCCTTGTTGGCATCAAAGAAAACTAACTGATACTTGCCTGCCAACAGTGGAATGACTTGCATTGCATCCCCTTTGTGCACAGTAGCTGAAATGCCAGCTTCATTTAAATTGTCTTGCGCTTTTTTTGCTGTTTCTTCATCCCATTCAATCGTGTCCAGAGTGCCTTTGAGATGCGTGCCCAGATAGCAAGCGGACAATCCATACGCTGTGCCGATTTCCAGTATCTTGTCGGGGTTGCGAGCCATCACGAACGATTGCAGAAGCGAACCAGTGTCCCTTCTGATTGGATTCCTCCAGCCATGCCTGCCTTTCCCATCATAGCTCGCTCCTTGCTTTGGCATTTCTTCCAAACGGGCGATTACTTGTCGCGCTCTTTTATTCATTTGAACCTCCTTGATTATTATACACTTTTGTCATTTAGGATATTTCTTATTTATTTCCTCTGATAATTCTGCTAATTGTTCTGGAGAAATCCAAGCAGTCCCCTTAAATTTGACAATATATTCATTCTCTATTCTCATGCGGTCTTGTCCGTGTATTATTTCTCGGTTAAGACTATGCACTGGTAAATCTGGTATAAACTCTGTGTACTTAAAACCATCTAACCACTTTGTCTCTAACATTATTGCAGTAGTCTTGTCGTGAACTCTCGGGAGATTGGGCAATTCTTTAGTTACAAATTTACCCATGTAATGAAAATTGCCTCTGGTCAAGACTACATTTCCTTCTATGGCGAAAAGTTTATCAAAGAGCGAGATGTCTTTTATTAAAGTTGTATCCATTATGTGAACAAACTCATCAAAATATTCTTTTCCTCGCTCTATCACCGCAAGCTCCCAACCATTCCATTTATTTACTACCACTCTCACACTTGAGCAAAATTCATATCCCCAAAGAACGTTTTCCTCATTGACAGGCAAATAAAAATTTGGGTCTTTAAGTTTAAGAGTCGGAACATAACCCCCATTACTTACAACAAGTATACGATATTTTGTCCCTTTAATTGATTCTATTAAAGGTTGTAAGAAATCTTTTGTGTATTCACTTGTGCCGATGACTATTCCTCTTTTCATAGCATTTGTATGCTTACAGGCAAGCCAATTCTTTCAATCGTTTTATACTCATCGTATTCCGTTACTTTAGCGGAAGCATCGCTAAAATCTTTTCTGATAGCGAATATGCCTCCGTGGGTGGTAAGTTTTCTATCAAAAAAAATCTCGTGCGTGTCTTTTAGCGCCTCTCTGATTATCTCTCTATCCACATCTCCATGCCATTCTCCCCTTATGTGCTTTATTTTATCCATATACGGCTTGAACGCTCGGAGTATCTGCCCTTCCATTCCTTCGGTGTCCAGTTTTATTAAATCAATTCGCGGAAATTCGTATCTGTCCATTATGTCCTTTAGAGTAGACGCTTTGACTTTTATCTCTCCTATCTTCTTGCTTCCCATTGGAGCGAATAAATCCCATCTGAAGTTTCCATCTACATGATGATTGCCTTGCCATTTGCAGATATTAAATGTTACTTCTTTTCTGTCATCTCCGATGATTGCTTCTTCCACGTAAATCAATTTATCCTCTGTGTTTAATTTGGTGTATTTCATCAGTTCTGGTTCTGGCTCGCAGACAAGAATCTTAGCGTTCGGAAAGAACTTTTGAAATTGCACGGAAGCCGAACCGATATTCGCTCCGAGGTCTGCAATGTATTCAATATCTTTATCCAAACTATATAGTTCTTCTATGCGATATTCGTCTTCAAAAATTACACTTTGCTCGTGTGCCGTAGCACATAATTCTAATTCAGGAGAAAATATCAATGTCATAATGTTTTATTTATAAGAATTAAAAATCTTATTATTGTGTTCTTTATCGTATTTACTGTGACACTTTTTGCATAATCCAATATAATCATCTAATACTCTACGATATTTGTGGTCAATGTTAGCCCAGTCTATACTCCAAAATCTTTTAAGCATTATTCCTTTTTTGCCACAGTGCTCACAGAACTTTGGATTTCCCTTACGTCTTAAAACCCAACAGTGCAAAGCATGATATCCCACTTCATCACCTTTCCAAGAAGAATGTTTGTCATCAATTCTTTCCGACATTATTTTTTTCCAATTCTTGGATTTTTCTTGTCCTTTCTTAAACTCAACTCCATTATGCTCTCCTTGCTGAAAATAATTTGGCTTTGATAAATCCCCAAAAAATTTATGACCTTTCTGAAAACCTCTTTTAATGCCTTTTTTGTACTGTTTCACTAAACTTTGTGATATTCTTTCCCGCCATTCTTTATTTTTTAACGGGTCTTTTGGTGCTGGCATATTTATTTTTACCCTTACATTGTCGCCAACTTGACAGAAAGCGACAATGTAAGGGTGTCAAGTTAATTTATAATGATTATATTATATCACTTTTTCACTTATGTGAAACATATTTTTTTGCTAATTGTTCCATTAAATAATAACTCTTAAAAAGATTTTGATTTTCTTTTAATTCTTTGTCTAATTCTTCTTGCGTGAAAGTGTGCTCCGCTTTTTCCGCCCATATAAAATTAAATTTATCTAAAGTCATTTTGTTATTTCACGATAAAATTCTAAATGTGTATCTCCGCTTGCAGTCAAATAATTTCTTTGGGTGTGATAACTATAGTGCACAACCAAGGCGTCTCCACAAAAGAAATTTGGTCTCTCTAGTTGCATGGGTATTTCATAGGCGAGCTGGGGTTCTTCTATATATCCAGGTCGCAGTTTATCCTTTCCCCACCAAGCGATAGAACAAATGGAAAATCTTTGGAACTCATAAAGAATTTTACTGGGAAGATAATACGCGCTTAATGTTCCTTCAAGATAGCGCTTCTTAAAAGTAGAATGGATTAAATCTACCAATCTGCCATCGGTATAATTGAAAGCGTCTAAATAGGCATAATCGGGGTCGCTGACAGTGTATCTTTTGACCTTGCCCGCTTCTTCAGAGAGCGCTCCGTTCTCTTGATGCCACGAAGTCATTAGCGTTGAATTGATGGTGTTCGGAACTATTAAGAAAGCATTGGCATTTTCTATTCTCGCTTTGCATATTTTTTCAATCGCATCGTCCGCGCACCACACTATATCATCGTCAAATCTTATATAAATTGTATCATCATCGTGCGTATTCACAAAGAATTTATGAGTCTGCAAAGCGTTGTATGTTTCCCATGTCGGAGTAATCGGTTCGCCCAGTCTGTAAATCTTTACCTTTGGGTTTTCTTTTTCCATGCTTTCAAGATAGGCGATGTCATTAGCATCTACTGTGTTTAACCAAAGTTGCCACTCATCTACTACGCCTTCATTTATTTTTCTGTAAATAAAATTCTTAAAAATAGAGAGATATTTTTCACGCCCTGCGGGAGTTACCACAACTACTTTATATTTTTGTTCTGGGTAGATTATCATTTTGTTAATGCGTACCACGCTAAAGTTTTTCTGCGAAATTCGGTAAACCATGGGTCGCCATTGTAATTTTCTGGGTCTTGCCAAAATAACTCATTATGGCGTAGTCCCACTGCCTCTTTTTCCATAGAAATAAAGACATTGCTTGCTCGCAAATGTTGAACTTTAGCGTAACCCGATACTATCGCCCAATTAAGTTCAGCAAACTTTTTAATTACCATTATGCCCATCCAAATATCGTCTGCCCTCTCGCATCCCTTAAATTGACCTACTGGCGCGAAATAAATATATGGCAATGCTTCTCTCTTAAAAGCTAAATTCATCCCGCAAATAGGCGCAAAAATCCCTTTTGGAATTACTATTTTTGGAAAAGTCGCCTCTACATCTTCTTTTAATAATTGCGATGGCGCGTCCCAATCGTAATTGCCCTCCCACACGCCATGCGAGAGCTTTACTGGCGCTTCTTTTCTAACTCCATAAGGAAAGCCCCGAAAATACTCCGAACCCGTTGAAATCCAAGAAATAGGCACATGCCTATTCAGTGCGTCTATGTGGTCTTGTATCGGGTCGCCTATTGGAGAAGTATCAGTGTCAAAGGTTAAAATATATTCCACATCTGGCAAATTTTGCGCTATAAAAAGAAATCCTAACTGGCGAACTCCAGCGCAATGATTAGAAATTAACTCGCCTGCCTGCGCAGGCAGGCTTTTTAAGTCAATCCTTTTCCCCTCATATTCTATAAAAGGAATATCCTCGCTATCATTAACTAGAATAAACTCCACATTGTGCTTTTTAAATAACTCTTTCCAGTTACTCACGAATAAATCTGTGAGTTCCTGCTTATGGGAGGGAACTACGCAAGCTATGGTTTTACTCATATTGTTCTTTATACCAATTAACCGTAGTTTCTAAACTTTCCTCAAAAGATATTGGGTAGCTGAATCCATAATCTTTTAGTTTTTGTCCGTCTAAGGCATAGCGAACATCGTGTCCAGGGCGACTACTATGCGCGTCAGTAATTTCATATTTTAATTCCTTTCCGAGTATTTTGGCTATCTTTTTAGCCAAAGCTAAATTATCCAACTCAACTTCGCCTACTACGTTAAATCGTTCTGGTCTGTCTATTTCGGGATAAGGTTTAGGTATGACATTTTGAATCATAAATAAAATAGCGGAGGCGATATTTCTGGCGTGTAAATAAAATCTTGTTCCAGCTTCTTGTTTATCAGGATAGCCGTGTATGCTTACTGTTTCGCCTTTCATAATTTTATCTATACATAACGGCACAAACTTTTCTTTATTTTGATATTGACCATAAACATTCATCGTATTGGTTATAATTACTGGAACTCCATAGGTTCTCCAGTAAGAGATAGCCAATGCTTCCTGTGCCGTTTTAGAAGCTGAATATGGATTAGAGGGCTTGATAGCATCCCATTCTTTATGGTATTCGCCTTTCTTAGCTTGTCCATAAACTTCATCGGTTGAGAATTGGATAAATAATTCAGGTTTTACTATTCGGGCGAACTCCAACATATTCAAAGCTATACCTACATTATTTTTTACAAAGGACACAGGGTCTACGATACTTCTATCTACATGACTATCAGAGGCTAAGTTTAGAATTATATCCACTTTGCCGATTTTCTTTATAATATCGGGAGTCAAGGGAGCGGATAAATCGTGTGTGATTATCTTTACTCTATCTATATCTGCCAAATAATTCTCATCTTCGGCGACCCTAGTCGGCATGCCTTTGTGTTGCCAACTCGCTATGCCGATTATTTCATAGTCCGTATTTTTTAATAGATGGGACATTAAATGCGCCCCAATAAAGCCCGAAATTCCTGTTAGACAAACGCGTTTAGACATATTCTTGTAATTTCTCTAGTAAATCTCTAGGATTTTTTATCATAATCGTGTCCATTACTTCTATCACGGAGTTATCATTCCCGCCTGCTTGCAAATTGTCTCCAAAATAAATACATTCGTCCTTGTTCAGATTTTGGATATATTTCATAAGGTTTTTTCCCTTAGTGCCGTCCCTAGTAGTATAATCTATACAAGTATTTCCC
>Ga0184635_10000006_pt1 | contig 33725 bp, 32 predicted proteins | sample PLM3_30_b2_FD_133147 | JGI IMG/M metagenome (GOLD analysis project Ga0184635, IMG submission 133147) | Groundwater sediment microbial communities from an aquifer in East River, Colorado, USA - PLM3_30_b2 | ecosystem: Environmental > Terrestrial > Soil > Riparian zone | place: USA: East River...
GCCTTCGATGTCGAGCTTCATGGTGGCGCGCTGCGGCCCGCGCGTGCCGGCGATGACCGAGAGCGAGACCAGCTTGATGCGGTCCTGCGCGTGCGCGATCTCCTCGTCGACCAGCGCCTCGATGTCCTCGTCGTAGACGTGCTTCTTGCGGTCGGCCAGCGCCTTGAAGCGCACGAAGGCGTCTTCGAGCTGGTTCGACTGCAGATGATAGCCCATCTCCTCGAGCTTGTGCACGAAGGCATGCCGTCCCGAATGCTTGCCCATCACCAGCGAGGTCTGTTTCACACCGACGCTCTCCGGCATCATGATCTCGTAGGTCTGCGCATTCTTGAGCATGCCGTCCTGATGGATGCCGCTCTCGTGCGCAAACGCATTCCGGCCGACGATCGCTTTGTTGTACTGAACCGGGAATGATGTCGCCGCCGCGACAAGTTTGGACGCGCGCGTGAGCAACGTCGCATCGATGCCGCAGTGGAACGGCAGCACGTCGTTGCGCACTTTCATCGCCATCACGACTTCTTCGAGCGCCGCGTTGCCGGCACGCTCTCCGATGCCATTGATGGTGCATTCGATTTGCCGCGCGCCGGCCTTCACCCCTTCGAGCGAATTGGCCACCGCCATGCCGAGATCGTTATGACAGTGGGTGGAGAAGCGTGCCTTATCGGCATTCGGAACGCGTGTGCGCAACATCTCGATGAGCGCGAAATATTCCTCCGGCACCGTGTAGCCGACAGTGTCCGGGATATTGATCGTCGTTGCGCCGGCGTTGATGGCAGCCTCCACACATCGGCAGAGGAAATCGTGCTCGGTGCGGGTGGCGTCCTCGGCGGACCATTCCACGTCATCCGTATGGCCTCGCGCACGCGTGACCTGGCCGATGACCATCTCATAGACCTCGTGCGGCTCCTTCTGGAGCTTGTATTTCATATGCACGGGCGAGGTAGAGATGAACGTATGGATGCGTCTGCGCCTGGCCGGTTTGATCGCCTCGGCGCAGCGGTCGATATCCTTGAAGGCAGCGCGCGCGAGCCCGCAAATGACCGCTTTCTTCGACCGCTGGGCTATCTCCTGCACGGCCGCGAAGTCGCCTTCAGAGGCGATCGGAAAGCCGGCCTCGATGATGTCGACGCCCATGTCGTCGAGCAGCCCGGCCACCTCGAGCTTTTCTTCGTGCGTCATGGTCGCGCCGGGACATTGCTCGCCGTCACGCAAAGTCGTGTCGAATATGACGACGCGGTCCTTGTCGGACTTTGTCTTGGTAGTCATGGAATTGATCCTTCTCGTCGAATGCGCCACTTTGGGCGCTCTAAGGGTTCTCCGTCAGATCCCCCGAGTGCCCAGGCACAAATGCCCAGCCGGCCCTCAGGGGCGGATAAGGAGAAGGAGCGTGCCCAGAATGAGGGTGGCCGCGGAGCCGGCGTTTTTCGCCGTCCGTTCGATCGCGCAAATATCTTGGCGCATCGACATGGCTCTTAGATACCCTCGTTCGGCGGTAAGGTGACGAAACTCGGTAAAGTCTGCGTTAACCGCGTGAAGATGCCACGCTTCTAGCGGAAACCGCAGGTACGAATCAAGCCCGGGAGAAAGGACAGCACTGCTACCCATTCATCAGAAAACGCAGGCAACATGGCTGCAAATACGACCAGCATTAGCCGCCGTGCCTGGATCGGAACCGCGCGATTGGTACTGTTCCTGGCTCTGCTGCTGTTCGCGCCTGCCTGGTCGCTGCGTTATTGGCAGGCTTGGCTTTACGGCTTCATTTTTGTCGCTTCGACGAGCCTGATTGCAGGATATTTTTTGAAGCATGACCCCAAGCTGGTCGAGCGTCGCATCGCCGTCGGGCCCGCCGCCGAAGAACGGCCTGAGCAAAAAATCATAATGACCCTGACTTCCATCGCTTTCGTATTGTTGCTTGCGGTTCCCGGCTTCGATCATCGCTGGCATTGGTCGACGGTGCCATCATGGCTGGTGCTGGCGGCAAACGGCATCGTAGCCTTGAGCTTTGTAATTTTCTTCTTGGTGCTCAATCAGAACCGCTACGCGGCGTCGACAATCCGGGTGGAGGCAAACCAACCGGTTATCTCGACCGGCGCGTATGCAATTGTCCGCCACCCATTGTATGCCGGGGCGCTGCTGCTGGTTTTTTTTACACCCCTGGCACTCGGATCGTATTGGGGCCTTCTGGTCCTGATACCGATAGTTCCAGTCCTTGCGTGGCGATTGCTCGACGAGGAACAGTATTTGTCGAGTCATTTGCCGGACTATGCCGAGTACTGTCGCAAGACTCGCTACCGTCTCATCCCGCTGGTCTGGTAGGTCGCAAGATCGCGCATCCATTAAGCTGCAAATCGTGAGGCCAAGAACGCACTCACGTAACCCGGCATGGCGGAATCGAGATCGTTCAGCCCTTTAACAATGCGTATGTCGGAAAGCTCCGGGCACTGCTCGCGAGCGAGGTGGGCCAGAATTCGTTCTCGCAGGTCACACGCAGCTTCGCTTGACCGCAACAACTTGATTTGCGCAATCATCGGACCGTCGACGACCATAGTCCAGCCGGGCTCGATCTCGAACTCCACGATACTTAAGCCGGTCTCCTCCTTGAGCTCGCGCCGTACGCTCAGATCAAGGTCGACCTTGGCATTAACGATGTCATTGGGATCGGGAGTTCCGCACGGGAAATAGATTCTATCGGCATTGAACGTGTGCGGAGCCATGACAGCGAGCAAAAATGCACCCTCCCGCGTCAATATTGCCGCCGCGCTGAAGCAATCCCGCACGCCCGCAGCCGGCCAGCCCCAATGCCGCCAGGCGGCAAAGCTTGCATAGTCGGTCTCCAGAAAACGACCGTGGAGCACGCCACGCTCGATGACTTGATGGTGCATCAACAAGACGCGGCCGCTCCACAGCGCGGGCTTTTCGTGCCTCAGCGCATCGAAATAATCGTCGATTTTGACACGGTGTTCGTCGGCGAAGGCCCAGGCTTTCGGCTCAAATGATAAATCCAGCCGGTCGATACGAAAGATCGATGGCGAAACTTTCATGGGTCAAGCGCTTTTGCTTCAAACAATCGGCTTGGCTTCACGATTTCGTCCTGCGCAGCAACAAGCTGGATCTCGCGCGAGCCCGCTTCCGCGGTCTTCGCCAAAATGCCGAATATGGCTGAGGATGCGCTCGAAAGCGCTTCGGCTATTTCTCCGGTCCGCAAATAGTGCACGAAGAACAAAGCCGCGATGGCATCGCCTGCTCCATTTACAACCAGCGGCAGTCGGGGCGTTCGCACCATGAAGCAGCCGCTGTCATCCGATGCCAGCAGGTCTATCGAATTCTCGGGCGTTTCTTCCGTGTGCAGTGACGTGACAAGGATTGTGCGCGGCCCAAGGTCATGGACGGCTTTCACCGCCTCGCGCGTCTGCCTCGACGTTTTGGTGGCGCGCCTGCTGAGATAGTCCAGCTCGAACTGATTGGGGGTGATGATATCGGCTGCGGGCACCGCCTTATTCCTCATGAATTCGGGAATGCCCTCTCGAACAAAGACACCGCGACCAACATCGCCTATGACCGGGTCACAGCAATATCTTGCGGCCGGGTTGGCGCGTTTGACGTTTGCGACCGCATCGAGAATAGCGGCGCCAATTTCGGCCGAGCCCATGTACCCCGACAGGACTCCGTTGCACTCCCCCAGCACACCACGTTCTTCGATTCCGGACACCAACTCGCCGATCATACCGGCATCAAAGACGCGGCCCTTCCAGCTTCCGTAACCGGTGTGGTTGGAAAACTGGACGGTGTGGATTGGCCACACTTCCACGCCCATCCGTTGCAGCGGAAAGGCGGCTGCGGCATTGCCGACATGGCCAAAGGCCACGTGCGACTGAATGGAGAGGATGTTCATGAGCTCAACAATAACAGACACGGCGGGGAATTCCCCGCCGTGCAGCCGCTGAAAAACAGCGTTCGGCCGGACCTACTTCATCCCCATCTTCTTGTTCGCCTCATCGACATATTTGTTGGTGTAGGTCTTCGACAGGTCGATGTTCGCCTTTGCAACGTCCGGCGAGGATTGCGCGAAAACTGCGAGCACTGCGGAAGCGCCCTTTGGATCCATGCGGCCGGTCTCCGAGTACATTGCCAGTGTGTTTTTCAACGCAGCAACGTAGAGGGCCTTGTCCTTACCGACCAGATTTGCCGGCATCTTGTCGGCGATCTCTTCCGGCGTATGCGAATGGATCCACTTCAGTGTGGCGACAATTGCATTGGTCATGGCCTGCACTTCCTTCTCGTGCGAGGCGATCCATTCAGCTCTGGTGTAGAGCGCGCCACCCGGATATTCGCCGCCGAACACGGCAAGCGTGTCTTTCTGGCTGCGGGTATCGGCGAGAATCTTCAGGTTCTTGTCCTGGCCCTGCAAGATGGTAACCGCCGGATCGAGCATGATGGCGGCATCAATAGTGCCCTGCTCCATGGCGGCGACCGCGGTCGCGCCAAGGCCAACGCCGATGACGCCGACGGAATTCGGATCGACCCCGTTCTTGCTCAGCATGTATTTGAGGAAGAAGTCCGTAGAAGATCCGGGCGCACTCACGCCAATTTTCTTGTTGGCGAGGTCCTTGATCGAATTGATCTCCGAAGCGTGCTTAGGCGACACCACCAGCGCGAAGCCCGGATAACGGTCGTAGACCACGAAGGATTGCAGGTGCTGGCCCTTGGCCGCGAGATTCACGCAGTGGTCGAAATAGCCGGAGACGACGTCAGCGCTGCCGCCGATCACAGCCTTAAGCGATTCTGAGCCGCCTTTGAAATCGACCACCTCTACATTGACGCCGGCCTTCTCGAATTCGCCGAGCGCATGCGCCAGCATGGTGGGCAGATAGCACAGGCACGATCCGCCGCCGACCGCGAGCGTCACTTTCGACTGCGCGAGCGCCAGGCCAGACGAAAGGACAAGCGCGGCGAGCGAAACACCGAGCCGCCGGATGAGTTTCACGGACATGAATTCCTCCCTTAAGGAACTGCGGCCTAGGCAGCCGTTCGGAGCGAACGATAAGCCAGCCTGCCCGACCTGACTAGGGCCGCGCGTCGCCCACGACGGGCCGCCAAATCAAAAGCCGCTTCTCGATCAGGCTGACGATCGTGTCGATCACGATCACGAAAGCGGCAAGCACGAACATACCGGCGAATACGCCGGCAACGTCGAACACGCCCTCTGCCTGCTGGATCAGATAGCCCAGGCCGGCCGCCGCTCCCAGATATTCGCCCACCACCGCGCCCACGACAGCAAAGCCCACCGCGGTATGCAGCGAAGAGAACATCCATGACAGCGCCGAAGGCCAGTAGACGTGGCGCATCAACTGACGCTCGCTCATTCCCAGCATGCGCGCATTGGCCAGCACCGTAGGGCTGACTTCCTTCACGCCCTGATAGACGTTGAAGAAAACAATGAAGAACACGAGCGTGAAGCCGAGCGCGACCTTCGACCAGATGCCGAGGCCAAGCCAGAGGGTGAAGATCGGCGCCAGCACCACGCGCGGCAGCGAGTTCACCATTTTTACATAAGGATCGAACACCGCAGCTGTCCGTGGCTGGCGCGCGAACCAGAAGCCGACCAATACGCCGCCGATCGATCCGAACACAAAGGCGAGGATCGACTCGCTCAATGTCACCCAGAGATGCTTCCAGATCACACCTGAGGAAAACCAGGCGACGATCTGCGCTGCGACATCAACCGGGTTGGAAAAGAAGAACGGCGGCAGCAGGAGTCTACCGAAGATGGGATAGGTAGTGAGCGCGTACCAAAGCGCAACGCTCACGATCGCCACCAGCGCTTGCAACAGGAGGAGATTGATGCGCGACAAAACGGTCAAACTCCTCCCGGTTGCACAGGCGTCAGAGCGGGTTCTTGAACAGCCCGATAATGCCCGTCGAGCCCTTCACATGGCCGGTGAGCTTTTCAAACAGCTCCAGCTTGGTGAGGCCGGGCGGCAGCGCCTTCGGGTCAAGATCGGTCGCGATCAGCACGAAGGTGTAGTGATGCGGCGGTCCTGGCGGCGTGCAGGGTCCCATATAGATGCTCTGCTTCGCGGTGCCGATGCCGCCGACATATTTGTCTGACGGCTTGCTGGTCTCGCCGTCGGCGAACGAAGTGACCGAGGCCGGAATACCGTAGGCAATCCAGTGATCGACGCCGGTGCCGCGGCCTTCCGGATCGGTCATGACGAGCGCAAAGCTGGTTGTACCGGCCGGAACATTCGTCCACGCAAGGGGCGGCGACACATTTTCGCCGACACAATTCGGATTTCTTTTGTTGTCGCCGGCGTTCTTCTTCGCCAGCAGGGCGCCGTCCTTGAAGGCTGACGAAGTGATCGTGAACACATCGGCCGCGTGAACGGTCCCGGCCAGCAACAGAATTCCTGCCGCAGCCGCGAGCGTTTTACGTATTCCAAACATTGCATTCCTCCTTTGTGTTTTTTGGTAGTCCGTATCATTAACAATGCTAGCGCAAATAAATTCCGCTGGCATCAAGCTCCTTCGCTCCGCGCATAGCCTTTTAATACTTCAGCTTTCAACTTGTGCCAGATGTCGCGGTGCAGCTCGTGGAACGCAGGATCGAGTTTCACCTCGGAAATGTCGCGCGGTCGCGCCAGCGGTACGCGCCAGTCACCAATGATACGTGCCGCCGGCCCCGCCGACATGATCACAACCCGATCGGACAGCGCGATCGCCTCTTCCAGATCGTGGGTAACAAAAAGAACGGCCTTGCGATCGGCAGTCCACAGATCGAGCAGCAGGTTGCCCATGATCTGCCGCGTTTGCGCGTCAAGCGGACCGAATGGCTCGTCCATAAGCAGGATTTTTGGATCGCGGATCAGTACCTGCGCCAGACCTACTCGCTTGCGCTGTCCTCCGGACAACATATGCGGATAGCGGTCGGCGAATGCGTCGAGGCCGACGCGTTCAAGCCACTCTTTCGAACGCGCCCGCGCAGTAACCATGGGCACGCCTGCGGTCTCCAGGCCGATCGCCACGTTCTCGATTGCCGTCTTCGAGGGAAAGAGTGCGTCGGCCTGGAACAGGTAACCGGCCTGCCGGTGCAGCGCGGCAAGCGGATTGCCAAATATATTGACCTCGCCCCGAGCCGGCGTGAGCAGTCCGGCTGTGACGTTGAGCAAAGTGGATTTTCCGCATCCAGTCGGCCCTACGATGGCGACAAATTCACCGTCGGCGACATGAAGCGTCGCGCGCTCGACCGCGGTGTAGACGCCGCCGTCGGCCAGGCGGAACGCGACCACAACGTCATCAAGTGCGACTGCTGCGAGTGAGCCGCGCCCATTTTGAAGATTGGTCGCAACCACGGCGGCATGTTCCGCCATGCGTCCCCTCCGCTTTTATTTCTTGGACTGCAAACTATCCGGCCAGCCGGAGCTTGCAAAGCCCGCCACGTCAAAGGCCTTTGATCAGACCGGCCTCAATCAGCAAGCGATTGAATCGCCGCGCCTCGGCGCCACCGGCGCACCGGTAGAACAGGCCGTGGCAACGCTTCAGAATATTCTTCTGCTCGGAAAAAGATGGATCGAGCGGTACACCGGCGGCTTCCTGCACCAATAGTGGCAGGTAGGGTGCATCAAGCGTGTTAAGCGCCGAGGAAACATCGACTGGTTTGAAATTCACGGCGTCGATGGCGTAGTAGCTCGTATAGTAGCGCGGATCGAAGGTCTCAAGGTGGCGCGCGATCGCGGCCTCGGGGAGCGTCGGATCGATAATTCGGTAGGCGAATTCCGGCTGGTGATCGCCAAAGCGGACAATCAAAAAAGAATCGGTCGGGAAGTCGCGCTTAAGCCGCTCAAGCAGCGCAGAGTAGTCCTGCGCACTCAACATCTGCCGGCGGATATATTCGTCGATATTGGGGGTGTTGCCGAGACCGCGCCATTGCGGCGTAAGCTCCGGACGGAAACTGACGTCCCACGGGAAATGATTGGCAGCGGTGTAGACGAACAGGAACAGTGGGCCCTGCCGGCGTTCGCGCGCGATGATGTTGGTCGCCTGGTCGAAATAAAAGCTATCGCGCTCAAGCCCACGAGCACCCATGTCCTTCATGTCGAGGTAGCGTTCGATGCCCGCGGTGGTTTGAAAGCCGCGCGAGCCCAGAAATGCTCCATAAAATGGGTAGAGGCTGAAGGTCTTGTAGCCGCAGCGAGAGAGCGCGTTCGGCAGGCCGCGCGCGACCTTGCCGGACGCGATGCGTGTCACTGACGTGGCAAAGCGCCCGTAGGAACGCGCCGAAAGTCCGGTCAGCACGTTGTATTCGGTAAACCAGCTGGGGCCGCCCGCTCCTTCCACGACCAGTTTGCGCGGCACGCCGTCAAAAGACTGGAAGTGCTGCCGGTAGCCGGATGGAACGATCATGCCAGGTGCGGCAGTGATATCGAAGCTGGACTCGTCGTGCAGCAGAATGATGTGCGGAAGCTTTCCGCTCGGGTTGCACGTCGCGGTTGGCACTTTCAGTCGTTCAGTGACCGCGACATCTGATTCCAGCAGGCCATGGGTGGTGAATTCGTAAATTGCCTCTACGCCCGAGCGCGCGAACTTCGACACATAGTCGCGATTAAAAAACTCACCATAGAAATCTGCGGGATATGCAGCGGACAAAATAACGAGCCCGCCCATGCAAAAAGTGCTGCCCAGCGCACTCGTGCGCACCCGAACGCGAAACGGATCGATGCGCCAAAGAAGCATCAGCACCGGAATCGCGACAAGCGCGCCGACCAAAATCGGTCCGCGCAAGCTCGGCATGATTGTAAAGAGAAAGGCTGATGTGTCCGGATCGATGATCATCAGGTCGACGAAGTTCACCGTCATCATCAGCTTGTCGTACTTGAACTGAGATAACAGAATGAGCGTGACGACCATCACCAGCGAAAGCAGGCCGGCTATCGTTGGCCGGCGCAGCAAAGCAAGCCAGAAAAAATTCAGGAGGGCCCAGGCGAGCAGGAAGGTCACCTTGGTCGCGAGATCGAGCTCGGTCGCTGTCATCACGACGAGCGCGGCAAGGTGAAGGACGGTAATGATGGCCAGTGCCAACGCGTCGCGGCGGGAGATCGCCTCGGTGGGCGCAAGACGGCTAAGCAGAGCGGACGCTACGGACAACATGGCCAAAAGACGGCCCTGCCCGGCTGCGAACCTCTCAAACTCCCCAGCGCACGGCCCAGCGTCATAAGACTGTAATCAAACGGTCATTGCAAGCTGTCGCGCCACCGCCGGACAGATTTTTCTGATGTTAACCAAAGAGATGGGCCTGGTGGGCCGCTAACCCCCCGTTTCCGCGGCAGGGCCTAGCATGTCATCATCGGCCGCGATGGTCCTCGACGCCCGCCTCGCCGACGCATGGGCTCGGCTGCCTGATTATCTAGGCAGCCATGTGCTAGTGAGCCTCACCGCCCTTGCCATTGGGCTTGGCATCAGCCTGCCGGTCGCGATCGCTTCGAGACGCCGACCCATCCTGCGTGGCGTTTTGCTGGGGCTCGCAAGCGTGGTCCAGACCATTCCCGGCCTTGCGCTGCTGGCCTTGTTCTATCCGCTACTGCTGGCGTTCGCCGCCTTGTCCGAGCACGTACTGGGCAAAGGATTCTCGGCGCTCGGCTTCCTTCCAGCGGTGCTGGCGCTGGCGCTCTATTCGATGCTTCCGGTGCTGCGAAACACGGTGATCGGCCTCAATGGTGTCGATACACGCTTGAGCGAGGCCGCGCGCGTTGTCGGCGTGGGAAAATGGCGGCTGCTGCGGGATATCGAATTGCCGCTGGCATTGCCGGTGATCATGGCAGGCATACGGACATCCGCTGTATGGGTGATAGGCACTGCCACTCTCGCGACACCGATCGGGCAGACCAGCCTTGGCAACTACATCTTCACCGGCCTGCAGACACAGAATTGGGTGTTTGTCATTTTCGGCTGTGTTGCAGCTGCACTGCTCGCGCTCACAGTCGATCAGTTGTTGGCGCTCGTACAAGCCGGCGTGACCCGCCGCAGCGTCACGCGCACGCTGTTGGGCGGTCTTGGCCTCGCCGCGGTGACGCTGGCGGCATTGATTCCCGGCCTGACAAAGCCGGCACCTGACTATTCCATCGGCGCCAAGACTTTCACCGAGCAACATGTGCTGGCGGCGCTTGTCAAGCAGCGTCTCGAAGCCGCCGGCCTTACTGTCGACCGGCGGCCTGGGCTCGGCTCGAACGTCCTGTTCGACGCTCTCGCATCAGGCGAGGTCGACATCGCCGTCGACTACTCCGGAACGCTTTGGGCCAATCGCATGCAGCGGAAGGATGTGCCGCAGCGTGATCAGATGCTCGCCGAACTTTCACAGTGGCTCGCCAAGGCGCACGGCATTCGGATGCTTGGCCCGCTTGGATTCGAGAATGCCTATGCGCTGGCGATGGAACGTAAAAAGAGCGAGCAAATGAATATCCGCTCTATCAGTGATCTCGCATCGCGTGCCAGCGAACTCCGCGTTGCCGGCGACTACGAGATCTTCGCACGTCCGGAATGGTCAGCGCTGCGCGCTGCCTATGGCCTGAATTTCCGCGCCCAACGTCAGATGCAACCGGAATTCATGTACAGGGCTGTCGCCGATGGCGAAGTCGATGTGATTGCCGCCTACACGAGTGACGGGCAGATCTCGACTTACGGTCTCACCGTGCTTGCCGATATCAAGCACGCCATCCCGTCATACGACGCGATCTTGCTGATTTCGCCAAAACGCGCGTCAGATTCCAGGCTGATAGACGCATTAAAGCCGCTGATCGGGTCAATCGACGTTGCGACGATGCGGGCAGCGAACGCGCGCGCGTCAAAAGGCGATCAGACGCCGGATACGGTCGCCAACTGGCTGGCCGGCGAAATCGGAAAAAAGCGCGACTAGTTCTTGCTTCTGTCCACCAAGGCCCGCTGTTTGATCCAGGGCATCATGTCGCGCAATTTGGCGCCCACCTGCTCGATCGGATGCTCGGCGAGCTTGGCGCGCGTTGCCTTGAACGACGTCTGATTGACCTTGTTCTCCAGCATCCAGTCCTTGGTGAAGCGCCCGGACTGGATGTCGGCAAGCACCCGCTTCATCTCGGCCTTCACCTCAGGGGTGATGACGCGCGGACCGGAGACATATTCGCCATATTCAGCCGTGTTCGAGACCGAATAGTTCATGTTGGCGATGCCGCCCTCGTAGATGAGGTCGACGATCAGCTTCACCTCGTGGACGCATTCGAAATAAGCCATTTCCGGCGCGTAACCGGCTTCGACCAACGTTTCGTATCCGGCCTTCATGAGCTCGACGAGGCCACCGCACAAAACAGTCTGCTCGCCGAACAGGTCGGTCTCGCATTCTTCCTTAAACGTCGTCTCGATAATACCCGCGCGGCCGCCGCCGATCGCCGACGCGTAGGAAAGCCCGAGGTCATGCGCATTGCCTGAAGCATCTTTGTGAATCGCGACCAGGCACGGCACCCCGGCGCCGCGCTGATATTCCGACCGGACGGTGTGGCCGGGGCCTTTGGGCGCGATCATGAGCACGTCAAGGTCGGCGCGCGGCTCGATTAGATTGAAATGCACATTGAGGCCGTGCGCGAACATCAACGCCGCGCCGTCTTTCATGTTCTTGTGCAGGTGGTCGCGATAGATGTCGCCCTGCAGCTCGTCCGGCGTCAGCATCATCATCACGTCGGCCCATTTGGCCGCATCCGCGACTTCCATGACCTTGAATTTCTCGATTTCGGCCTTCTTCACGCCGGCAGAGGTCTTGCGCAACGCAACCGCCACCTCCTTTACGCCGCTGTCGCGCAAATTCAGCGCATGGGCGTGCCCCTGACTTCCGTAGCCTATGATGGCGACCTTCTTACCTTTGATCAGGTTCAGGTCGGCGTCGCGATCGTAGTAAACACGCATGGTACTTATATCCTTTTGGTCCTTCGTCCGGCCAATGGTCGCTTGGTAATTTGAGAGTTAGCCCCGTCGCGGTGCTTCTAGGTCGCCCCGACAATCGGGGCAAGCCCCTTGCTTGCGTTACAATTGGTTGCGCTGGCGCTTGATTTGCAGTCTGCCGGCGTAAAGCAGCGCAAAACCAGCGAGCACACTGCCGTATTTGATAATTTCGGGCAGATTCGAGCCCTGCTCAAAGCAATAGGGACGAGCAACAGCAATGCTGATACAGCGCGAATTGTCGACCGTATAAGGCTTGAGGAATACGCCGAGGATAATCAGCGGGATCGCCAGGATTGTCAGGCCCATCGCCTACATCCCTTCAGGCCCACGCATAATGGCGGCAATGCCGGTACGCGCGACCTCAACAAGGCCAAGCGGCAACATCAGGCTGATAAACTGCTCGATCTTTTCGCTGGCGCCGGTGATTTCGAATACGAAGCTTTCGGTGGTGGCGTCGATCACCCGAGCCCGAAATGCATCCGCCAGCCGCAATGCCTCGACCCGGTTTTCACCTTTGCCCTTCACCTTGACCATTGCCAGTTCACGTTCGATGGCTTTGCCGGTGACAGTCATGTCGACGACGTGGTGCACCGGAACGAGTCGATCGAGTTGATTTTTGATTTGCTCGATTACCATCGGGGTGCCGGTCGTCACAATCGTGATCAGCGAAAGATGCTGCCGATGTTCCGTTTCCGACACGGTCAGTGACTCGATGTTGTATCCGCGGCCTGAGAAGAGCCCGATGACGCGCGCGAGCACGCCTGGCTCGTTGTCCACCAGCACCGAGAGCGTGTGAGTCTCGGGCTTCTGCGCCGTCGGCGCGGCCGGATAGTGGCTTGTCGAGGAGGCGTTCATCACACCATCACCTTGCCTTCCTCGGTGATGGCTTCTTCCACGCTGACGCCGGCGTCACCGAGCAGCATTTCGTTGTGCGCGCGCCCCGACGGGATCATCGGGAAACAGTTTTCCTTGGGATCCACAACGCAATCGAACAGCACCGGCTTGTCGACTTCGATCATCTCCTTGATGGCGCGGTCAAGATCGCCCGGCTTCTGACAGCGGATGCCATGGGCATGGTAGGCCTCGGCGAGCTTGACGAAGTCCGGCAGCGCCTCGCTGTAGCTTTCGGCATAGCGCCCGCCGTGAAGCAGCTCCTGCCATTGCCGGACCATACCCATGTAGTTGTTGTTCAAAATGAAGATCTTGATCGGCAACCGGTATTGGACCGCGGTCGACAGCTCCTGCATCGTCATGAGAACGGAGGCTTCACCGGCGATATCGATCACCAGCGATTTCGGGTGCGCGAGTTGGACGCCAACGGAAGCCGGCAAGCCATAGCCCATGGTGCCGAGGCCGCCCGAGGTCATCCAACGGTTTGGCTCCTGAAAGCCATAGAACTGCGCTGCCCACATCTGGTGCTGGCCGACCTCGGTGGTGATGTAGACGTCCTTGTGTTTGGTGAGCTCATAAAGACGCTGGATTGCGTATTGCGGCTTGATCACGTCGTTCGATGATCGGTAAGCCAGCGATTTGCGCGCTCGCCACTTTTCGATCTGCGCCCACCAAGCCTGCAGCGATTTTTTGTCGGGATGGATCGCGCCGGTACGCCAGAGTCGCACCATGTCCTCGAGCACGTGTGCGCAATCGCCGATAATCGGCACGTCGACCTTGACGTTCTTATTGATCGATGATGGATCGATGTCGACGTGAATTTTTTTCGAGCCCGGCGAAAATGCATCGAGCCGGCCGGTAATCCGATCATCGAAGCGGGCGCCGATGCAAATCATCACGTCGCAATCATGCATCGACATGTTGGCTTCAAGCGTCCCGTGCATACCCAGCATGCCAATCCATTTTGGGTCGGCCGCCGGAAAGGCACCAAGCCCCATCAATGTCGATGTGATCGGAAAGCCCGTGAGTTTGACGAACTCGCGCAGGAGGTCGCAGGCGGCCGTGCCGGAATTGATCACGCCGCCGCCGGTGTAGAACAGCGGACGCTTGGCATGCGCCATCAGATCGATGGCCTGCTTGATCTTGTCCATGTCGCCCTTGAGTTTGGGCTTGTATCCGGTGTGCGGAAAATCCTTCGGCTTTGAATAGACGCCTTTCGCGAACTGAATGTCTTTAGGCACATCGACGACCACTGGCCCCGGCCGGCCGCTCGATGCGATGTGAAACGCTTCGTGCAGCACGCGTGGGAGGTCCTCGATGCGCTTGACCAGATAGTTGTATTTTGTGCACGGCCGGGTGATGCCAACCGTGTCACATTCCTGGAACGCGTCGTTACCGATCAGGTGCGTCGGCACCTGTCCCGTGATGCAGACGATCGGAATCGAATCGCACAACGCGTCGGTGAGCCCGGTAACTGCGTTGGTGGCACCGGGACCCGATGTCACCAGCACGCAACCGACTTTACCGGTCGAGCGCGCGTAGCCCTCCGCGGCGTGCACCGCGCCCTGCTCGTGCCGCACCAAGATGTGGCGCACCTGGTTCTGCGAGAAGATGGCGTCGTAGATCGGCAACACCGCGCCGCCCGGATAGCCGAACACATGCTCGACATTCTGGTCGGCCAGGGCCTGGATCACCATTTCCGCGCCGGTCATTTCGCGTGTCATGTCCACATTCCCTTTCGTCTCTTTTCGCACGCATAAATAAAAAAGGCCCCAAACGGGCCATGTCCGGACGCTTCCTGCGGCCCTTTCTTAGGGCCGCGGCAGCGTCCGAACCGATACTACAGCAATAATATTGCGTAACATCGCCATTACATGAACTTTCATTGCGCGGCTTATAGGGGCTGGTAAGTGCCTCGTCAAGCACGAATCCATTTATTTGAGGTCCGCCAGCCTGGACGACAGCATCGATGCGGCATTCTCGACTGCGTCCCAGGGCCAATCTTTCATCTGATTGCGAAACCAGGTGAGCTGGCGTTTCGCATAACGACGCGTATCCATGACCGCACCTGCCGCGGCCTCGTCCAAAGAAATCTCACCCTGAAGATGCCGGATCAGCCAGGGCACGCCGTGCGCCTTCATCGCCGGCAACGCGGGATCGAGCCCGCGGGCAGCAAGGGCCCTCACCTCCTCAAGCGCACCGGCCGTGCGCATTGTCGCAAACCGGGCCTCGATGCGACGCACCAGTTCCTTGCGCTCGCACGTAACGAATGTCTTCGCGACACGCGCGGGATCAATCATCGGCGGCAGGCCCTCGAGATGCCAATCGGAAAGTGGCCGCCCGGTCGCCAACACGACTTCGAGCGCGCGCGAAATGCGCGAGCGATCGTTGACTGTTATGCGTTGCGCAGTTGCGGGATCGAGCCGCGCAAGCTCTGAATGCAGCGCTGGCGCCCCCTCGCATTGCATGCGCCCTCGCACCTGCTCCCGAATATTTGCCGGAATCGGCGGCACTGCTGCGAGCCCCGTCGTCAGCGCCTTGAAATAAAGTCCGGTGCCGCCGACAAAGATTGGGACACGGCCTTGATTGGCAACGCCATTGAGCGCTTCTTCGACGTCGCGGCACCAGCGCCCGACCGAGTAGTTCTCCGCTGCATCAACAGAGCCATAAAGCAGGTGCGGCACTTTCGTTTCATCCGCCGGCGCAGGACGCGCGGTTATAATGCGCAGATCCCGATACACCTGCATCGAGTCGGCATTGACAATGACGCCGTTGATCCGCTCCGCGAGCTCTAACGCCAGGGCCGACTTGCCGCTGGCGGTCGGCCCTGCAATAAACACCGCTCGATTGGTAGCGTGCATCGCATGACTCATGTTGCGACTCTGATCAGCAATTCAGGCGCGCTTGACTCTTCACTGGTTGAGCAGGCGCGCAGCATCCTGGCGGGCGCGGGCGTGCCGCATCAGCTCGGCCCGAACGCCACCGATATTCCCTTTAGCGCGGAAAAAGCCGGAGACCAACGCGCACTTAGCGAATGTCTGCGCGAACTTTCCGCCGGTCTTGACGTGGTCCTGCAACCGGCCGCCAATCGACGCAAAAAGCTTTTTCTCGCCGACATGGATTCCACCATGATCGGCCAGGAATGCATTGACGAGCTCGCCGACTATGTCGGGCTGAAGGAACATGTTGCGGCGATCACCGACCGTGCCATGCGCGGTGATATCGCCTTCGAGCCTGCTTTGCGGGAGCGCGTGGCGTTGCTCAGAGGCATGCCTGCCAAGGTCATCGATGAAGTTATCGATCAGCGCATCAAGCTCACTTCAGGGGCCCGCACGCTGATTGCCACCATGCGCGCGAACGGCACGTTGACCTGCATGGTTTCCGGCGGCTTCACTCTGTTTACGAGCCGCATCGCCACCATGATCGGCTTCGATGAGACACGCGCAAATACCCTGGTACTCGACGGCGACAAGCTCGCCGGTTCCGTTGCCGAGCCGATTTTTGGCCGTGAAGCCAAACGAGCAACCTTGGTTTCCTTGCGCACGCGTTTAGGAATTGGAAAACACGAAACTCTTGTCGCCGGTGACGGCGCCAACGATCTCGACATGATCCTGGAAGCCGGTCTTGGCGTCGCCTACCACGCCAAGCCGAAAGTTGCGGCCGCCGCGCCCGCGCGCATCGACCACAGCGATCTCACCGCCCTGCTCTACGTGCAGGGCTATCGTCAAAGTGAGTTCGAGGTCGTCTGAGCCGCTGCCCGCACAGCGGGCAGCGAGACTACTGCAGGCTCAACGCCACGAAGCTTGGATCTCCGTCAGGCGAAACCACAAGCAGCACTGCCGCTTTCTTGCCTTCCTTTTTAAGCTTGTCGATGCGCTGCTGAAGATCGGTTGCGTTCGTGACCGGTTGCTGCTGGACCTCGGCGATAACCATTCCAGGTGCGAGACGCTTTTCCGCAGCCGGTGAATTCGGATCGACGCCGGTGATCAGCACGCCTTTCACCTTGTCCTTGATGTTGTGCTTCTTGCGCAGCTCATCGGTCAAATTGGCAAGATCAAGCCCGAGCGCCTTCTTAACGACCGTTTTATCCTCCGGAGCCCCGTCCTTTTTGTCAGTGACCGCGGCTTGTTTTTTCTCATCTTCCAAGCGGCCAAGCTTTACGGACCTGGTTTCCTCTTTGCCTTTGCGGATCACCACCACTTCGACGTCCTTGCCGACCGGCGTATCGGCGACGATCTTCGGCAAATCGCGCATCTCCTTGACGTCTTTGCCGTCGAACTTGACGATCACATCGCCCGGCTCGATGCCGGCAGGCTTTGCCGGTCCCTTTTCGTCGATGCCGGCAACTAGTGCGCCTCGCGCCGGCTTTACGCTAAGGCTCTCGGCGATTTCGTCGCTGACCTGCTGAATCCGCACACCAAGCCAACCCCGTCGCACTTCCTTGAAATCACGCAGCTGCTCGATCACCGGCAGCGCAGTCTTCGACGGAACAGCGAAGCCGATACCAATTGAGCCACCTGATGGTGAAATGATCGCGGTGTTCACGCCGATCACTTCGCCGTTGAGATTGAACAGTGGTCCGCCGGAGTTGCCGCGATTGATCGCCGCGTCCGTCTGGATGTAATTGTCATAAGGTCCGGACTGGATGTCGCGATTGCGCGCGGAAACGATTCCGGCCGTCACTGTTCCGCCAAGGCTGAACGGATTGCCGATGGCGATCACCCACTCACCGAGGCGCAACTTATCGCTATCCCCGAACTTCACGGCTTTGAGCGGTTTTGTCGGCTTGACCTTGAGCAGCGCAAGATCGGTCCTTTGATCGCGCCCAACGACCTCAGCCTTCAACGTCGATCCATCATTGAGTATGACGTTGACCTCGTCAGCATCGGCAATGACGTGGTTGTTGGTCACCACCAAACCCGACGCGTCGACAATAAAACCAGAGCCGAGCGAATTGACCCGCCGCGGCGTAGGTGACTGATTGTTCTGTCCGTTTTGATTGTTTTGACCGGGCTGGCCGGGTTGGCCGGGCTGGCCGCGTCGGTTCTTGAAAAACTCCTCAAAGAACTCCTCGAACGGGGAGCCGGGCGGCAGTTGCGGCATAGCGCCGTTCCGCAAGTCGACGGATTGCTTGGTCGAGACATTGACCACGGCATCTATGACCTGTTCCGCCGCGTCCGCTATCCCTTCCGGTCCGCGTGCGCCGGCAGGACTGGTCAGCGCCGGCCAAGCCATGGCGGCTGCAGTTAAAATTGCCAAGCCGGCGCGGCCGACGGGGGTTCTCAATCGGAAGTAGTGTGCGCCCATGGGCGTGGAATCTCCTGGGAGTAAGCTTTCGGTGAGAGTGGCCCCGACTTCGAGGCGATTCAAGGGCTCTCTAAATCAATACCATGCGAGGCCCAATTTCCCCATCATCCTCGGACCAGCCATACCAAAATCAGTCCAACGAGCGCGGAGCCAATCCCAATCAGGCGCAGCGAGACATCCTGCGTTTCCAACACGCTGGCCATGGCCCGTTTGGCTGCGGCCGGAAAGGCCGCGAAGATCAAGCCTTCGATGACGAATACCAGTCCGAGTGCGGCCAAAAAGTCCGACATACCACTCGCGCACCTGCTATCGGTTGGGCGCCTGGGCGGCCGGCGGCGTTGTTCTTAGTTTGCCCGAAGGGTCGGTGAAATAACGGAAAAAGCTTGAGTCTGGCTTGAGCAGCATGCGGGTGTCATTGCTCTTCAGGCCGTGCTCGTAGGCCTGCATCGACCGGTAGAACGCGAAGAAATCCTGATCCTGGTTAAAGGCATCGGCGAAGATCTGGTTGCGGGTCGCATCGCCCTCACCGCGAATTTGTTCCGATTTTGATGTCGCTTCGGCGACAAGCACGGTGACCTCGCGGTCGGCACGGGAGCGGATCTCCTGCGCCCGCTGCGCGCCTTGTGCGCGGAACTCCGCCGCCTCGCGCTGACGCTCGGTCTGCATCCGCTGATAGACAGCCTGGCTGTTTTGCTCGGGAAGGTCGGCGCGCCGGATGCGGACATCGACCACTTGGATGCCGAGGGCTGTCGCTTCGCGATCGACCAACTCACGAATACGCGCCATCAGGTCAGCGCGCTGATCGCGTACAACGTGGCTGAATGTCACTTCGCCCAAAACACGACGCAATGCGGAATTGAGCAGGATGGAAAGCTGGGAATTGGCGCCCGAAATCGAGCCTAAGGTCTGGTAAAAGCGCAGCGGATCCTGGATGCGGTAACGCGCAAAAGCATCAACCACCAGCCGCTTCTGATCGGACGCAATCACTTCCTGCGATGGCGCCTCCAGATCAAGTATCCGCTTGTCGATATAGACGACCGAGTCGATGAACGGCGCTTTGACGTTGAGGCCGGGCTCGCTGACCACCCGCACCGGCTGACCCAGACGAATCACCAGCGCCTGTTGCGTCTGATAAACAGTGAACAAAGACGAGTACCCGACAATCAGCGCAGCCACGACAAGAACTGCGAGGATGCCGCCAAAAAAATTCAGCCTCATTGCCGACCCCCCGCCTGCGGTTGGCTTCGCGTTTGCGGCGGACGAGAGAGCTCGCCTAGCGGCAGATAAGGTACCACGCCACTGCCGCCGGCATTCGTATCCAAAATAATTTTGTCCGTGCCGCCGAGCACACGTTCCATGGTTTCCAGATACATGCGCTCACGGGTGACTTCCGGCGCCTTTTTGTACTGTTCATAGATTTTCAAGAATCGCGAGGTCTGGCCGGTCGCCTCGGCCACCGTCTGCGACTTGTATGCTTCCGCGGCCTGCGTGATTTGTGCCACGCGGCCGCGCGCTTCCGGTACTACACGATTGGCATATGTCTGCGCCTCGTTAACGGCGCGCTCGAGATCGGCCCGCGCGGCCTGCACATCACGAAAGGCATCGATCACCTGCGCCGGCGGATCGACCTTTTGCAATTGCACCTGTTGCACGATGACGCCGGCCCCATAGTGATCGAGCGTCCTCTGCATAAGGTCCTGAACCGCCGTTTCAATGGTCTGCCGCGCGCCGGTGAGAATCGGCTGGATTTCAGAGCGGCCGACAACCTCGCGCATGGCGCTTTCGGCGACCGCCTTCACGGTGCCTTCCGGATTCTGAATGTTGAAAAGAAATTCGCCGACACCTGTCGGCTTCACTTTCCACAGAACCGAGAAATCGACGTCGACGATATTCTCGTCGCCGGTGAGCATCAGACTCTCCTCCGGCACGTCGCGTACGGTTGTGCCGCCGCGCCGAATATCGTCAACCACGCGCATGCCGATATCGATCTTGTTCACGCGCAGGGCCTTTGGCGTGAGCACCGTCTCGATCGGATACGGCAAATGGTAGTTCAGGCCTGGTTGGACCTCGCGCACTTGCTTCCCGAAGCGCAGCACAACACCCAACTCGTCCGGCTCGACTCGGAAAAACCCGGAAAACCCCCAAAGCACGAGGACACCAAGCAAGATCAGTGCGAGGCCTCTTCCCCCGAGATTGCCGCCGGGCAGTACGCGCCGCAGTCTGTCCTGACCACGACGGAGAATTTCCTCGAGATCCGGCGGCGTCGGGCCGGGCGATTGCGGCCCGGAACCCCAGGGGCCTTTGCCGCCGCCCCACGGTCCCCCACCGCCCTGATTTGTCCAAGGCATCGAAATATGTCTCCCGCGCCGGCCATTCCCGGCTGACCTTAGTTGGGAGGGGTTATAGGGGACGCCAAGCCCCGTTACAACGCGCTCTGATGCCGCGAGTAACCGGCTGTTTCAACTCCTTACATAAGTCGAAAGAGTAAAATTCGCGTCGTCATCCAGGCCGGCATAGTGATCCTCCCGCGCTATCTCCTGCCAGACCTCCGGATCGATCGGCGGAAATAGCGCATCGCCATCGGGCGAGGCATGCACATGTGTAATCTCGAGCCGATCGGCCATCTCCATGGTTGCAGCGAAAATATCGCTACCGCCGATAACCATGATTTCATCAACCCCGCGCTTGGCGGCGTCAGCCCGGGCATAGCTCAGCGCCGCATCAAGGCTTGTCGCCAGCACAGCTCCCGGCGCGATCAGACTCAGATCGCGCGTCAGCACAATGTTGGTCCGGCCGGGGAGCAACTTTCCGACCGACTCATGAGTCTTTCGACCCATGATGACGGGGCGGTTCATTGTCACCTTGCGGAAATGTTGAAGATCGGATTTCAACCGCCAAGGCAGCTGCCCGTCCCGCCCTATGACCGAATTGTCGCCGATTGCGGCAACCAGCACGATCTTCATGACGCCGTCCCATCGGCTGTGTTCCGACAAGAAAATCTCGGCGGCCTGACCGAGAAATCAAAGTTCGAACGGGTAAAAACGTGCGGCATAGCCCGGCGATCTCACCATCACTGCATAGAACGATTGTTCTGACAATTCACTAACGGGGCCGACAGTTCGCCGGAAGTATAGAATCCGGAAATTCGGCGGCAGGAAGCCCCACTTAAAATCATGTTACGTTGTTGTCTACAAACGACGACAACATCGCCACCGATTTTTGGCACGCAGGTTACACCGACACCGCGGCCTTTATGTGCGGATGCGGATTGTAGTTGTCGATTGCAAAATCCTCATAACGAAAACCGAATATATCCTTCGCCGCCGGATTGAGGCGTATGGTTGGAAGGTCGCGCGGCGGTCGCGACAATTGCAGCCGCGCCTGCTCAAGATGATTGAGATACAAATGCGCATCGCCGAATGTATGAATGAAATCACCGGGCTTATAACCGGTGACCTGCGCCACCATCATCGTCAGCAATGCATAAGACGCGATGTTGAAGGGCACACCGAGGAATACGTCGGCAGACCGCTGATACAGTTGGCAGGAGAGCCTCCCTTCCGCGACGTAGAACTGGAACAGGCAATGGCACGGCGGCAGCGCCATCCTGTCGACATCAGCGGGATTCCAGGCCGTGACAATAAGGCGGCGTGAATCCGGATTGCTTTTGATCATCCTGATCACGTTGCCTATCTGATCGATGGTTTTTCCGTCCTGCGCCGGCCATGACCGCCACTGGTGACCGTACACCGGCCCCAGCTCGCCGCGTTCGTCCGCCCATTCATCCCAGATACGGACGCCATGCTCTTGGAGATATTTGACGTTGGTGTCGCCGGCCAGAAACCAAAGCAGCTCGTAGACAATCGACTTCAGATGCAATTTTTTGGTCGTGAGCAGGGGAAAACCCTCATCCAGCGCAAAGCGCATTTGATGGCCGAAGACCGACAAAGTCCCGGTGCCCGTGCGGTCGCGTTTCTCCGCACCGCGGTTAAGAATAAGTTCCATCAGATCGAGATACTGGCGCATCGGTCGTCGGTGGCTTTTGCGACTCAAGAGATGGGAAAGTTTAACCCGGGTAGCAACAGCGGGCAGCTGTTATCAACCGTAGCTTTTGCGGGCCCACCGGCGCCGGATACCTGATACCATCGCGCCTCATACCATCACGCCTCGGCAATCGGGGAAACGCCATGAGCATCGACCGCATCCTCATCGCTCGCATCCTTTTTACGCTCGTAACCGCCGGTTATGCTGCTCTTACGGTGGTCGCTGACTTTAATAAGACGCACGCCACCAATCCGGAATGGACGCCGCACGCGCGGTTCCACGTGGTTTGGCAGATTTCGAGCTATATCGGTTTTGGATTGCTTGCCCTGGCGCTGATCTGGTGGCCCGGCCCGCTCGCGGTCGAGCGCCTCTATCTGGTAGCGCTTATGGCAGCGATTGTTTATGCCGCGTTTTTCGCGGCGCTCGTCGCCATGCCCCTTTACGGGGGTGCTGCCTACGATAAAAACGGCTATCAGCCATTCAAGGCGCCTGTTCCGATCGTCGCGGAGAGGTGGGACGCCAACGTCACAGCGTTCTCGATTCAGCTGGTAATCCTCGCGGCCGGGCTGTTGGCAGTCAGCGGAGCGCGCGCAGGCTAGGTGGCGGACCGGCGCTGGTTGAAGCCCGACGCAACGGGCTCGCCTTTCCAACTCATTCGACGAACACTTCTTCGCGTCGTTTGCGGATCATCGGCAGCGCTGCCAGCACCAGCAGGAAGATCGCGACTGCGAGCAGTCCGGCCGAGATCGGCCGGGTCGCGAACACGGTGGCATCGCCGCGCGCGATCAACATGGCGCGCCGTAGATTCTCCTCCATCAGCGGCCCGAGCACGAAGGCCAGCACCAGCGGCGCCGGCTCGAAGTCATGCTTGACGAGCCAGTAACCAATCAAACCGAAGATCGCGGCAATCACCACGTCGGTCGGCGAATTATTGATTGAATAGATGCCAATGCAACAGAACACGATGATCGACGGATAGAGCAATCGGTATGGCACTCGCAGCAGAGTCACCCAGACTCCCACCAACGGCAGGTTGATGATGACCAGCATCAGGTTGCCGAGCCACATCGAGGCGATCATGCCCCAGAACAGTTCCGGCTGCTTGGTCATGACCTGCGGGCCTGGAACGATGCCGTGGATGGTCATCGCGCCCACCATCAGCGCCATCACTGCATTTGGCGGAATCCCAAGCGTGAGAAGCGGAATGAATGAGGTCTGCGCCGCGGCGTTGTTGGCGCTTTCTGGCGCCGCTACGCCCTCGATGGCGCCACGGCCGAACTTCTCCGGATTCTTCGAAATTCGCTTTTCAAAGGTGTAGGCCGCAAACGAGGCCACCACCGCACCGCCGCCGGGAAGAATGCCCAGCAATGAGCCAAGAATAGTACCGCGCGCGATCGCGCCCGAGGCATCGATCAGATCCTGCCTTGTCGGCATCAGACCCTTGATCTTGCCCTTAACGATGTCACGGCTCTCCTGTGACATTTCCAGGTTGCGGATGATTTCGGCGAAGCCGAACACGCCCATTGCCACGTTGGTAAAGCCGATGCCGTCGGACAGTTCGGCGATATCAAACGTCATGCGACCGGCGCCCGTTTCAAGATCCGAGCCGACCATCGATAACAGCAGACCGGTGAGGATCATCGCGATGGCCTTGAGCACCGACCCTTTGGCAAGCACCACAGCGAAAATCAGGCCGAGCACCATCAGCGAAAAATATTCCGCCGGGCCGAACAGGAGCGCGATGGAGGTGAGAGGCACGCCAAGCGCCGCAACCAACACCGTCGAGACGCATCCGGCAAAGAACGATCCGATGGCGGCGATCGAGAGCGCTGCACCGGCGCGGCCCTGCCGCGCCATCTGATGCCCGTCGAGACAGGTAACGACCGAGGTGGCCTCGCCTGGAATATTGACCAGCACTGAGGTGGTGGAACCACCATATTGAGCGCCGTAATAAATTCCTGCGAGCATGATCAGCGCGCCGACCGGCGGCAAGCCAAAGGTGATCGGCAACAGCATCGCAACTGTCGCGACGGTTCCTATGCCGGGAAGAACTCCGACCAATGTGCCGACGAGTGCGCCGAGCAGGCAAAAGCCGATATTGTACGGGTGTGCAGCGACCGAGAAACCGAGCGCGAGATTGGCGAGAAGTTCACTCATGACGGTTTCTTCTGCTCAGTACCAGGGCCAAAGCTGAAACGGCAGTTGCAGCAGATAGACGAATAGAACGACGCAAAAGGCGGTCATCACCACGGCGGCAATCAGGCTTTCCACCCAGCGCATCTCGGATGAGCCCGTGATCGAGATCATGAACGCGGCAAAGGTGGAAGGCACCAGCCCGAGCGGCGGCAGGCGAATGAACCCGAGGTTAAAGCCACGGATCATCCCTGCGAAAGCGAGGATAGCGAAAAGCACCCAGGCGGGACCGCGGATCGCAAAGCGGTCGACCGGGGGGCCATCGAAAAACAGGCCATTGAGCGCGACCAGCGCGCCGATGGCTGCAAGCAGTCCGGCGAAAAGGCGCGGCGCGGTACCGGGGCCGAACGCGAAACCATGCATGCCGGGGAGATCGCGCGATACCCAGATGGCAAGGATAGCGAGCGCGATTAAGGCGAGGCCGCCGTAGAAATCGCGCGGACCGCGCACTTTAAAACGAAACCCGCCCCCGCTCGCGGAGGTCTTGGCCCCCTCGGACATCCTGTTCCTCCCTACTCTTTATTCTTGGTTCTTGGTCTTGGTCTTGGGCCGGCCCCCAGCGCCTGATCACTAGCACACGATGTACCCCCGCCGGAAGCGCGGATCTTCGCAGTTGGAGGCCTATAGCCAGCCGGATAGGCCCAGGAGACCGCCAACCGCGAAAATCCATAGGGGATTAATGCGGGTCGCAAAGCCAACTATCGCGGTTACGGCAGTAATGCCGGCGGCATAAATATTGTGGTCCGCGGTGCGGGCAAGCACGAATGCACTGGCCGCGATCAACCCCAGAGACACCGGAACCAGGCCGGCCTGGATGGCGATGCGCCAGCGAGCTTCCTTGAAGCGATCCCACGTGCGCGCGACGAGAAACGCGAGCACGCAAGTCGGTCCGCACATCGCTGCCGTCGCAACGGCCGCACCTGCCAAGCCGGCGACATGATATCCGATCAACGTCACAATAATGATGTTCGGTCCGGGCGAGACTTGCGAAATCGCGAAGCTGTCGGCGAACTGCCGGTCGCTCATCCAATGCATCACGTCGACCGCAATGCGATGCATTTCCGGAATCGCTGCATTCGCGCCCCCGACCGCAAAAAGCGACAGCAGCGCAAAATAGCCGGCGAGCGCGATCAGCGGATTGTCATTCATCGTTTTATCCACGCGAACGCGATGCTAATCGGCGCCAGGACGACGAACACCAAAGGCAGCGGCCACTGCATGATGGCGACGCCGATGAAAGCAGCAATTGCGACAAGCGGCGCCCAATCCCAGCGCTTGCGAAACAATGGTGCGGCCATTTTTGCGACCACTGCGATAAGCAGACCGGTCGCCGCGGCGGTGATCCCTGCGAGGATGCGGCCAAGCGCTTCAAGGTCGCCGAAACGCGCATAAAGGACAGCAAGGATCGTAACGATAATCAGCGGCGGGCCCATGAGGCCGGCAAGTGCGACTGCGGCGCCGGGCGCGCCTCCGAAGCGCGATCCAAAAACCACCGAGAAGTTCACAACATTGGGGCCGGGCAGGAATTGCGAGAGCGCAAAGGCTTCATTGAATTCATCCGCCGTCATCCAGCGGCGCTGTTCGACAATCATCCGCCGCGCCCAGGGCAAGGCTCCGCCGAAGCCGGAAAGGGATACGATGACGAAAGCGCGAAACAGTTCAGAGAGCGTGGGACGATTGATGGGCGGCGCGGCGGCGCCTGCAGAAGCGGACATGGCGGCGAAATTTATCCCGCCTGATCAGAAGCGACTAGGTCGCCGATCGCTTAGCCCCGATGCGGGCGACGAATGTCGCCTCCCGCCGCGCTGTACCGCTTTATAGGCGGCGGACAATGCAGTCCGGTGCGTAGCGTGCGCGCTCGACAATTCGTCTTCGACCGGTTCACCAACCGGATGCTGCGACACCGGCCGCGTCAGCGACGCGGCCTGCGATGTTATTCATGCACGCGCCAGGTCGCCGTCGGCAAATTTTCCGGCCCTATCGTCAGACGCCGACACGCCGGCGCCTAGCCTATAACCACAGGTTTTAGAGGTTAATTGCCCGCTCTTTCTTCGGTAACCTTCAATGCTTATATTCCGTGTGCCGGGGCAACCCAGCTATGGCGATAAATGGCCGTCGTAATAAACCCATCGGACCCGGGGGCAGTACCCGGCGCCTCCACCAAAGCCCGGCGAGCACAGGTTTCGGCGGGGGCGAAATAGGATCGACGAGGGCGTAAAGGGCGTGCTTTTGCTCGGCATGGTTCCGCCGTTATCGGGCCATTTCATAGTTGCAAACGACAACTATGCTCCGGTTGCTCAGGCCGCGTAAGCGGTTTGAAAGACCGATCTAAAGCCCTGACGGGTTAAGCTCCGTCAGGCGGGGTCCGGAGGCACCTGGCAACAGAAGCCTCCACTTTTCCTTGGACCCAGTGTTATCCAATTGTGACAGCCGTCGACGCGCACTAGGCGGGGATAGCGCTCCCCGCATGTGCCGGGTAGCATTGGGTGATTCACGGGCTCCACCATGGCCGACCAGATCCGTTACGACCTCCTGACCCAACAGGCGCTGCGCGGCGTGGTGCGCAGCGTGCTGACGGACACTGCCAAGAAGGGTTTGCCTGGCGACCATCACTTTTACATCTCGTTCGACACCCGCGCTGACGGCGTTCGCCTGTCGGATCGCCTGCGCGCGCAGTATCCCGATGAAATGACGATCATTCTGCAGCATCAATTCTGGGATCTGAAAGTCGGCGACGAAGGTTTCGAAGTCGGACTGTCCTTCGGCGGCATTCCGGAACGCCTTACTGTGCCGTTTGATGCCATCAACGGCTTTTTTGATCCGTCCGTGCAGTTCGGCCTACAATTTGAAGAGGTCACGGAAGGCGAAGAGCGACCCGCTCCCGCAAACGTCCAGGAACCTGTTTCTACAAACAGCAAGAAAAAGCGACAGCCGGCGGGCGCTCCGGCATCGCCCGCCGCGGCCGAGCCTGCGCCACCTCGACAGCCTGCTGCGGCCGCTAAGCGTGAGAAGCCCGAGAAGCCGGTCAACGGCGGTGGAGAAGTGGTCCGACTTGATCGCTTTCGGAAAAAATAGTCTGTCCTCTTCCGCCGTTTGCGGCGAGGGTTGTTTCTCGTGTCGATCGGCGTAGCCTTGAGTGGAAGACATCGTTTTTGGCGGCGTTGAACGAATTTCATGGCCAAAGCGCAAAAGAAATCCGCCAAGACCCGCATCGAGAGCGACGCGTTTGGGCCTTTAGAGATTTCGGCTGACAGACTTTGGGGCGCTCAAACGCAGCGCTCTTTGCATAATTTTCGCATCGGAACCGAGCCCATGCCGATCGAGATCGTGCATGCGCTTGGCGTGATCAAACGCGCGGCTGCCGAGGTCAACCGCAAGCTTGGCTCGCTCGATCGCAAGCGCGCGGCCGCGATTGTCGCCGTGGCCCAGGACATCGCTGACGGCAAGCTGGACGGGCACTTCCCGTTGGCGGTTTGGCAAACCGGATCGGGCACGCAAACCAATATGAATGTCAATGAAGTGATCGCGAACGCCGCCAACCTCAAGCTCGGCGGCACCCTTGGCGGCAAGTCGCCGGTGCATCCGAACGATCATGTCAACATGAGTCAGTCGTCGAACGACTCGATTCCGACTGCCATGCACATCGCCGCAGCCATGGAGATTGAACGGCACCTGAAGCCGTCTTTGGCCCGGCTCCACAAAGCCCTCGAGAGTAAGGCCAAGGAGTTCTCCACCGTCATCAAGATCGGTCGCACGCATTTGATGGACGCAACTCCGATCACTTTGGGACAGGAATTTTCCGGTTATGCGGCGCAGGTAAAATCCGCACTCACGCGGTTGGCATCGGCGCAACGCGAACTTTATCCGCTCGCGCAGGGAGGAACGGCGGTCGGCACCGGGCTCAATTCAAAGCCGCAATTTGCGAAGGCTATTGCTCGTCGCATCGCGAGGCTGACAAAGCTGCCCTTCACGAGTGCAGCGAACAAGTTCGAACACATGGCCGGCCATGATGCGTACGTTTTCGTGCATGGCGCCATCAATTCCGCCGCAACCGCGCTCTTTAAAATCGCCAACGATATCCGCCTGCTCGGCTCCGGTCCGCGTTCCGGCCTTGGCGAACTGATCCTCCCAAGCAACGAACTCGGTTCTTCGATCATGCCGGGCAAGACAAACCCGACCCAAAGTGAAGCCCTGACGATGGTCTGCTGTCAGGTGTTCGGCAACAACACGACAATCACAATTGCCGGCAGCCAGGGTCATTTCGAATTGAACGTCTACAAACCAGTGCTCGCCTACTGCATGTTGCAGTCAATCCAGCTGCTCGGCGACGCCGTAAACTCATTCACTCAAAATTGTGTCGTAGGCATCCGCGCCAACGAGCCACGGATCCGCGAACTCTTGCAGCGTTCGCTCATGCTGGTTACCGCGCTCGCCCCGGAAATCGGTTACGACAAGGCCGCGCAGGTCGCCAAAGCGGCGAACGCAAACGGCACCACTCTGCGCGAAGAGGCCGTTCGCCTGGGATTTATCAGCGGGGCAGAGTTCGATCGGATAGTCCGGCCGGAAAAAATGACGCGACCGCGATAAAAATAAGGCAACCACCAAGTCTCGGCGGTATCGAAGTAAGTAGTTACGGAGTGAAATTACGGCGAGACCCTAATAAACGCGGGTATTGGCAAGGCTTTATTTCCGACCCACCTATGTATTTGCGGCGAAGCTTTGTACGTATCCGGCTACTATTCTACGGAAGTCACATGTCAAATTTCTCGCTAAGAAAAACTTTCCGTAGAGTTTCCTTGGCCGGTGAATCATGTGTTCCAGAGTATAATCATCTGAATGTTTAAATATACATTTGGAAGTTCCAGGGTACCGCGCATAATACATGCCCTATTTCTACTCGTTTCGGGCAAGGATCACTTATTAAACTTTTGTGATCAACCAACCGTGTATTGATCTACAGCAATAATCAGCCACACTGTTTCAAGACCGATCTTGTGAAGTTCGCCGTAAAGGCATGTTTCCGCCAACCTCTCGGCGCATTTGGTAGTGATGCTGCCCATCACGTGAGCGCCGAGCTGAAACGTAACCCGTTACCATCGAGGGGCGACGACTGAATGGCTGAAGTAATCAATCTTCGGACCGTTCGAAAGCGGGACAACCGGCAACAGCACGAACAACGTGCCCACGCCAATCGCCTTGCTTTTGGTCAGCCTAAAAACGTTCGCAAGATTGAAGGCGCGCGTCAGGCGAAAGCCCGACGCGACCTCGATCGGCACCGGGTCGAAATAGGGGACCATCAATGAAATCTCCGGTCGTGAAACGTTCAATCGTAATTGCGGGCCATAAGACGAGCGTGAGTCTCGAAGACGCGTTCTGGAAAGGACTGAAGGAAATCGCAAATGGCAGAGAAGTGACTCTGTCTGACCTGGTGGCGTCGATCGACACCGATCGCCGTCACGGCAACTTGTCATCTGCGATTCGCCTTTTTGTCCTCGACCACTATCGCGTCCACGGCGAGGAGCGCATTCCGCAGGGCGAGCCCCGCGACATACAGAGCTCACGCGTAGTCCACTCAGTTCTGAGAGCGGACTGAGGCAGCAGGCGGCCCCGCGCTCCGAGGCGCGGGCGCTGGCCTTATATCGATGGGTGCCGGCAGGGCAGGCGCTTGCTTGGTCTTCGGCATCCCTCGATCTTGAGGTTGCGGCACATTCTCTATGGCACGTAGCCGCTTCGTCTGATTCTCAACCGCCCGCAAAGTAAGCCATCCGGTAAGCGCCGACACATCGATGCTGCGCGATGGTGTCGTCAATGGACCTTTCAACGCCACGAAGAGCTTCGGGCGAGCGCCGGCGGATTCATGCAAGCCAGATAGATCCAGGCGTGCCACGAGCGACCCGTCGGTAAGGTCGAGCGTGCCGGCAACCGACAGCGATGCATCTTTGCTTTGGACCGCGGCGGTAGCGAGGCGAACCTGGCCGGCGGCAATCTGCAATTCGGATTCGGCACGCTTGACGGACAGTTGCCCGCTGTCCAGGGACTTGCCTGCAAGATCCGAAATCCGTCCGCCATCAATAACCAGTCCCTGATCGACCGCGCGGGTAACTGCATCGAAAGCGCGCGGATCGAGGCTGACCATCCGGCCGTCGGCAAGCACGATCTTTCCCGATCCCTTCAGCGAGCCAATAAGAGCTACCGGGCTCAAGCCGGTTCCGGCCACATCAGCCGTCAAATCGACCGACCCGTTGATTGCCGGTCGTGCGGTCCAAGGAAATAATGCTGCAGCGTCCGCGCCAGCGAGCGCAAGCCGACCTTGCGTAGTCAATCCATCCTCGGCGCGGCGGAATGCAATGCTTCCGGACAAACGTCCGCCGGCCAAAATGCCCGTGACATTCTCCAACGACAATTCATCTTTGCTCAGACGTACGGTGCCATTGAGTTCGCTTGCCGTCAGCTGCGGCAGCAGATCCGCACGTTTCACTTTGAACGCGACTTGTCCCGTCAGTTTGCCCAATACGCCTGCTCCGAACGGGTCACTTGACCAGCTCCAGGAAGCACTTTTACCGGTAGCTTGCGGCAGGCCAATTCCGCGGGCGATCAATGCCGAAACGTCAGCCGTATCGACTTCAAGCTTGCCCTCGACCTGCCGCACCGAAGCATCATTGACCGCAAAGCGACCGCGAACGCCGGAGCCAGCGAGCTTTGCGTCAATGTCATCCACTGACGCGGCGGCGCCAGAAATGGCAACCCGCGAAGTCATCTTGAGCGGCAAAGGCGCCGCACCCGCAGCCCGCAATGGTCGCAGATCGGCTTCAAGAACCTGCAACTTTGCCGACACCTTTGGCCCTTGATCTTCCGAAAAGCGCCCGCTGCCGCTCGCCCTCGCCGATAGGCCATCTGCGGATAAGCTCGTGTCGAATTTAACGTCGCTGTTGAGTGGTCCTGTGAGCTGCACTTTGAGCTGCCCCGGTCCGCTCCCGGCCGCAACGATCTGCTCAAGGTTCAACAGCTTAAGCAACGCCATGCTGCGCGCCGTATCGATGGTCGCATCGGCGCGGACTTCCGCAGCGGAAAGTTTGGTCCAGTCGCCGCGCGCCCGTGCGCGCGCATCAATGCGTAGATCGTCGAGATCGCCGGCTATCGTCAATTGCGCAACGGTCGCGGATTTTTCATCGCCCGTCATATCAACCGTGGAGTGCAGCTTTGCGTGCCCGACGCGCTCGAGCAGACTGACAATCGGACCAAGCGCTTTGGGAGCGAATTTGCCGGCCGTCGCGGCGATTGCAGCCGCCTGTTTCGTCTCAAGATCGAGGGAAAGTGTGCCGCGCGGCGCTTGCCCGCCTGTTTCGATCCGCCCGCTTGCCACGAAACTGCCGCCGGCAAAATCGCCGATCGACAGACGGTCGAGTTGCAAGCCGTTGGCGTCAGCCTTAACGCGCGCGCGCAAGTCATTTGCTTCAATGCCGCCAAAAGTGGCGCGCCCAACATCGGCCACGAGACTTATCTCTCGCGGCCGCTCCAGTGTGGATCCGCCAAGCAAGGCTTTGCCGAAATCGAGAGCGGAATCGAAATCGAACTGCTGCGCGCTTAGCTCGGCATCGAGCCGCGCCGGCCGATTACCGGACCGAAAGAAATATGCAATGCGTCCGGTCAATGGCTTGCGATTGAACTCCAGCTTGAGGCGTTCAACTGCAACCTTTTCGGCCGCGAACGTCACGTCACCACGCAGACTCATCGGTCGCAGCTCGGCTTGCTGGTTTTCGGTGCGGCCCTCGAGCCAGGCCGCCAGGGTCTTGGGGTCGGATGCGTCGACCTCAGCGGGCCCGGCAAAGGTGACGCCATCGGCCGAGGCTGCCAGATGGCCGCTGAGGCGGACCTGCGTCATGCCCGGTGCGCGGAATTCAAGTCGATCGAGATGCCATCCGTCGGCACTGCTGCTGATGTCCCCACGCAAGTTCTGGATGCTGTTTCCGCCAAGGGTGATCACGTCGATGCCGACACCCAGCTGACCCGGAAGCGTTGTACGGAATGCGGTAGCCCCCAACTCCGCCAGAGCCCGGACCGCATCGCCGAGCGATTGCTTTGGTCCGCCGGCCCCGGAAACCACGCGGTCGAGATCAATCTGCCGTGCGGACAGCACGCCGTTGAACCGCGGATTCGTCCCGAATTTGAGATTAGCGACGCCTGTAATCTTGGTGCCCTGTTCTTCCGACCCGTATTGAAATTCAATGTTCTCGATAAGCGCCGACGCTCCGGTCGCCTTGACCTTTCCGCTTACCCGCCAAGGCTGCGTCAAGGTCTTGTCGGATTGGGAAGTGTTGCGTCCGGCTATGCCGACCGCTCGCGATACATTCAACATGCCTTCAAAGCGGGGTTCGCCGGAGACGAACGCCAGGGTCCCGTCGGCCTCTACACTGAGCGGATGATCGGCCGGCTCGACATTGATGCGCAGCTTGAGCGTGCCATCGTCGCTCATACGACCAACCGAAAGACGGTAGGGGTAAAGTTGCCCGGCAACGGCCACGCCGCCCTCGCCCTTTATCGGACCGACAAGCGAGCGGGCCTCGCCGATGAACGACACGCGCTCGAGCGTCAGGCTTGCACCGTTGGCATCGTTGGTGAGAATGATCGTGCCGTTCTCTACGCTCAGCCGGTCCACCGATAGTTCGTCGGGCTTGAATGCGACGGCAAGGTTCGGCGCCCGCACATGACCCGAAGCGTTCAGAGCAAGGCCGACCTGTGGTCCCACAAGGCGCATTTCGGCGGCGCGCCATTCGCCGCGCATCAAAGAACCGAGTGCGAACTCGATGCCAAGCGAACGGGCCTTGATGGTGTCGCGGCCTTCCCCGATTGCGATCTCATGCAGCGTGAGTTTCGGCGACGGCAACAGGCGCGCGTCGATCGGGCCTGCCACGCGCACCTTGACGCCGACAAGCTTGCTCGCCTCCGCCTCGAACAGCGAGCGATGGTTGCCCCAATCGATCAGCAGCGGACCGACCAGCGCCGCCACGAGCGCCAGTATGATCGCTATCGCCAAGCCAAGCAGGGTCGTTTGCAAAGCCAACTCCGGCGCCGAAACCTGCGGACGGCGGGAACCCTCAGCCAACCGTGAATCTAGGCCATATTGGCAAATTATGGCGGCGATTCTATGTCGCAGCGCGCTTCTGTCGGGCCATGTGGATTTCGGGGCCAGATAGCCCTTAGCTCAGTGCGACAATTTTTCCCGGGTTCATGATGTTCTGAGGATCGAGCGCCCGCTTGATCGAGGCCATCACGTCGAGCGCCGCAGCTCCGTGCTCGGCGGCCAGGTATTTCATCTTGCCCTGCCCAACGCC
>Ga0184635_10000007_pt1 | contig 32684 bp, 36 predicted proteins | sample PLM3_30_b2_FD_133147 | JGI IMG/M metagenome (GOLD analysis project Ga0184635, IMG submission 133147) | Groundwater sediment microbial communities from an aquifer in East River, Colorado, USA - PLM3_30_b2 | ecosystem: Environmental > Terrestrial > Soil > Riparian zone | place: USA: East River...
ACTGCCTATATTTGGTCCTAACAGAAATGCTTCCAGGTTAGAATCAAGTAAAGTATTCGCAAAACTTTTTATGCGTAACATGGGAATTCAAACAGCTTCTTTTTCAATATTTTCAGATCCAAATAGTGCAATAGAGCACGTCCACTCATCATCAAAAAATGTAGTCGTCAAGGTTGATGGTCTGGCCGCTGGTAAGGGAGTTTTCGTATGTGAAAATGGTAAGGAGGCAACTGAAGCCATACACAAGATCTTTGTCAATAACGAATTTAGAAATTCTGGCAATAAGATTGTTATAGAAGAGAGGATTTATGGAGATGAGGCTTCTTTTATTGCTTTATGTGATGGAAAATCTATAATTCCATTAGCATCTAGTCAGGATCACAAGAATATTTTGGATGGAGATAAAGGACCAAATACTGGTGGGATGGGAAGTTATTCTCCAACGCCTCTAATCACAGAAAATCTAAGTAACAAGATAATGGAGAAAATAATGCAACCAACAATAAAAGGGTTAAATGAGCTTGGAATTAAATTCAAAGGTTTTCTATATGCAGGCCTCATGATAGAGCGTGGTTCAAATGAACCTTATGTGCTAGAATTTAATGTTAGAATGGGCGATCCTGAATGTCAATCCATTTTGTCAAGAATGGATAGTAACCTATTACACTATCTGGAAGCAGCCATGGATGAAAAGCTTGAATCGATGCCGCCAATTAAATGGAAGAATAAACATTCAGTTTGCGTAGTTATGGCTTCAAAGGGTTATCCTGGAAAATATCAATCAGGAAAAGTTATTCATGGATTAGATTTCAATCCTGATGACGACACGTATGTATTTCATTCAGGAACTAAAAAAAATTCAAGAGGAGAAATACTTACTAATGGTGGTAGAGTATTATCAGTTACATCATTGGGTGATACTCTTGAGGGTGCCAAAAATAGATCCTATTCCGTTGTATCTCAAATACACTGGGGAGAAAATGAAGAATATTATAGAAAGGATATTGCATTAAAAGGCATTAAATACATGAGTCCTTCTTTCAGTAATTAACATATCTATTTTTCTATCATAAGCGAGTTAAATTTATGGTCGGAGTTAAGAATTTTTGCTAACATTCAGTCCTTCTGTCCTGCGTTTAGAACAATATTGAATGTTCCAAGATAGGAAGCTCCTTGTTTAGTGAGGTTGACCATCAACTGTTCTCCGCTATTTTTTTGAATCAGACCATCCATTGAGGCTCCGGTATAAATCATATCTTCTTCATTTGTAGTTTGGGCAGGACCATGATTGCTGTAAGGAGTTTGTTCGTGCACTTGTTGATTGATGGAATTGTTAAAGTAAAGCTGTGCTGTCCACTCCAAGGTTTTCTCCGAGCCATTTAAAGTACGAACCTTGTCGTGAATGTGAATTGCTCTTCCCTCATACCATCCTGGATAAATTGTAGTGAATTGAACGGTCCCATTATTATCTGTCATTTGATATCCACGTAAGAAGTTCTTTTCTGTAGTTCCCATATCTTTTACGGCTGAATAAATTCCTTGTGAATTGGCGTGCCAAATATCCACTTTTGCTCCTCTAAGAGGAACACATGAGCCATTATCTACATCATAGACGTGAATTATTAGACGCAATGGAATGCCTTGTTCTACTGAACCATTGGAAGTATCTGATCTAATATCAGAGCGATTGGGCATACCATCGACAAAATAAGGACCTTCGGTCTGTTGCGGTGTTCCATGCAGTCTAATTGAGGGAGATGTGAGTGAACATGTACTGGTTGTTGAAGCATTTTTTTGGATTGCGGAAAGCTCTGGAGGAGCGCCAAATTGTGGAGGTCTCGTTGACAATGTTTGATTTTCAATTGAGTTTGGTGTTTGTCCAAAAGATTTTGACAGACTATCCGATGATACCTGTGTCAAAAATAGCCCCAGAGAAATAATTGTTACACTGAATACTGTTAAAATCTGTTTTGGTATTTTCAGTTTATGAGTTATAATCACCATGGAATGTTCTCCAACATCTTAAATCAACTTGAATCACAGTTAAAATACTTTATATTTTCTCCTCCGTTATTAGCAATATTATCTTTTCAATGTGTATAGATATTTAATTCTAAAATACTGCGATGCGTAAATATTATTCATGAGTAAAATTATTGAAAGTACAGATAATAACATACAAAAAGATGAAGGTATTTTTTAACAATGACCTTCGTATTAGCTGCAATGGAAAATTCGGTTCTCGTCTTGGAAACTTCAAAGAGCGGGTGGAAGACAACGGAGAACTTGAAAGGAAGCCGCCCCCAAGCTGTTGCATTAGATCAAGGAAATTCAGAACGGCTATACTGCGGGACGTTTGACAAAGGCTTAATGAAATCTGATAATAGGGGAAAAAGTTGGAATAGAATTGGAAAAAGTGCAATCTCTTCTCCGAGCATAACGTCTGTTTCCGTTGATCATAATCAAATAAGATAAAATGAATTTAGTAAAGTATACGCTGGAACGGAGCCTAGCGTTCTATATGCATCAAACGATGGTGGCGATTCTTGGGAAAAAATGAGTGGTCTTAACGATCTAGAATCGTCTGATTCATGGAGTTTCCCACCTAGACCTTGGACTAATCATGTGCGCTGGATAGAAATAGATGCAAATAATCCCAACTACATTTTTGTGGCAATTGAGGCTGGAGCTTTGGTTCAAAGCCAAGATGATGGCAAGAATTGGACTGACCGCGTTAAGGGTGGTCCTTACGATACTCACACGTTGAGAACCCATTTGAAGGCACCTAAAAGGCTATACGTTGCTGCAGGCGACGGTTATTTTGAAAGCTTTGACTATGGTAAATCTTGGAGTAGCCCCAGAGAAGGACTTGAGCATGATTATCTCGTCGGCCTTGCTCTAGATTCAGCCAATCCTCTATCTGTTGTAATATCAGCTTCACTTTCGGCAATGCAAGCTTATGCTAGAGGGAGAGAAGCTAATTCAGTGATGTATAAAAAATCTATAGATAGTGAGAAATGGGAGAAGATATCCAATGGGTTACCCGAATCTAAAGGTACAATAATAACAATGCTCAGCTCAAATCCATTTAACGGTGGAGAATTTTATGGCATTAACAACCGTGGAATATTTTGGTCTAATGATTCAGGCGCATCTTGGGCGTCTCTTGATATCCAATGGCCTAAAGAATATCTTCTACAGCATCCGTTCGGGATAGTAGTAGGAGAAGATTAAATGTATTCACAGTAGATTTCGGTCTATCAAAAGCTCATTCCTTTGAGGGGTAAAAGTGTAACGTATCCGTATTTATCAATGGCATTATTGCGTTGATTTGATAATAGGGAAATTGATGAAAAGATTAGTTTGTTACCATGAACAAAAATCCCCAACCTGATTAGAGTGGCGAGAATTTTAGATCTTATTTTGACAAATGTAAGATTATCTACCATTTCAAGCATTAGCATTTCTGGGTCAAGAAAGCAACAGGCCTTAATGTGACTGAATTTGTCCTGAGATTGATGGCTTGGCTCTGTCAAAGATGATAGTTACCATAATTCACAGATGTGCATAGTCTGCGGCCCAATATCGACATTGCAATTAAACATATCAAACACTTAAATGGAATCTTTGAACCGAAACTAGGACTAACGTTCTAAAATAAAGAAACAGTCTTAGAGTTAAACGGCTGTACTATTGAAGCATATACTTCAAAGAATTTTGCTCTTCTACTGAAACTTTTTCCAAAATCGATAAAAATCCTGGTATCTTTATCTTCAAGCAGAATCTTATTTCCTCCAATTTCACCTACTCCACCATAGAATGTAAGACTCGTATTGGATATCAAATAATAATTTCAATGTGGAACATTTATTAAATATTCGCCAATCATCGCGCCATTTTGCTTTCACTATGAAATCTGCTTTCCAATTAGTTTCTGAAATCTAAACTCATAATCATACATAGTATATCTGTTAGTCACGCATGGCTGTATGTCAGTATTTGTCAGTATTTTTATGCAACAGTAAGCGACATGGTTTTATGATAGTTTATGATAGCATTAATTATGCAGGTTTATTCAAGTGGTGCTGACTAACCTTTTCGCTATAGTATTCTCATTATCTTATTCTCAGTTTTGGTTTTAGTTCAGTTTAGTTATGTAATTTGCTCTGCTTTAAGGTTGCTCCACTTTATCGCATTTGGTCTCAATACCAACTATGAGTTCTTTACAGGCCGGTTTTTTCTCGGCGCAAAAAGGGGTGCCTTCCCCGCACCATTTAACATTAGGCTTGTCTGCCTGAACTATATTTGGAAAAGCAACTGCAACCATTGCAACAATGAGCATCAGTGATGCTGCGACAAATAGAATTGCCGATTTCATGTCTCAATCATTGAATGTAAAGTAGAATATTAAGTTCGCTTATTACTCGATTACTAATTATCTGATGTGGGTCGAAAGGGATGAATCTGGTTTTTTGTTTTTATTCCTCTTCATCTTCCTATTCCTCTTCATCTTCTATAGTGGTATCGGTTCCGTTTCCGACCGCCCCCGCCATAGCCGCCATACCACTGAAGACATCAATGACGGACTCAGGGATGCCTTGAGGATAATATTTAGTGTTGAACTTATTCATATCTACTTGATTGTATATCATTTTTAATTCGTCCATTTTCCATAAGTCCAACCATTTTCCAGTCTCATCGTGGATGAAATTGCACGTATGGGTAAAGAATAGTTTTAATTCGGGCTCTGAGCCAATATCTCTCTCTTCAGACACTTTCAAAAGGATCATTCCACTATAGAAACTCGAATAACAGTCCGTAAATGTTCTTGGCTGAGATTCTATTTCTGTGTTGTTTGTTCCATTACTAAGTGGTTGTCCATTTACGGTATTTACTGTTAGAATAAATGCCGTCAATAGTCCAACGACCACAAACACTAAAGAAATGAGTTTGAGTTTTGAAATATAATATGTGTTCATCATATCCTAGATAGTCGCTAACTGTTCTTTAGTATAGATAATACTTAAGATTTTAGGGAAAAATGATATGTAAAATAATTCGGAATTTTGTTACCATTCTAGTATTGAATCAAGAATAGGCTTACTCCCCAGATTATTCAAAATGATTCCTAGATTCGTAACTACTTAAATAGCACATCTTTCATAATCTACTAATGAATACAACAAGCAAGTTTGTTTTAATGATAGCAGCAGTAGCATCATTAACAATTGCACTGACTATACAAGAATAAGACGTATCAGCATTTAATGACAAAAACAATATTTTTGTTTTCAATTCTCATAGTCACACATCATGCAAAACAGGGGAATGTACTGGTAACGATGGTCGTGTATTGAACGATAAGGATACACATAGTAATGATAACTTCAATTCAAATAGACCTGAACCACAAAAAACACATTCTCACGATAAACCTAATAACGACAAGTAATTCACTTTCTTTCCTTATTTTTTTTCTGTGAAGTTTTGATAAGATAAAAAGAATACTCACTTGATAAAGAACAGACTTCATACGATGATTTGCTAGATGCTTTACGACTCGGTTTGAAAGGCTATAATATAAGTTAAGTTTAACTGTTTTTTAATGGAGAATTTTGAAAGAGAACTCGAAGCGGTTGTAGACGAATTCACCAGAAAGAAGGAAGAGATTAAACAGAAGCAAGAAAAGGAAAAAGTTGCTAGCGATCAAAGGATGCAAACATTCCAGCAAATAGTAACTGACATTATAAGTCCTTTAATGCTTGAGTGTAGGGATTTCATCAATAAAAAAGGACAGGTGTCAACAATAGAAAGTACTGGCTTAGGAGATATTATATTTGAAATTCAAAGTAAAACATCACAGAGAGGAGTACACATGGCAAACATTACGTTCTCGCTAGACACCTTTCCTAGTGGTAAAATCAAAATCGTGCAGAAAATAGAGTATCAAACAGTCAGCGAAGAATACTGTGAAGAGATTCAATTAACAAAGGACTATGTAAGAAGCAAACTTGTAGACATAGTTAAAAAATTCTATGATGAAAGTTTAAAATATGTCTAAAAATCTGGATATTGTATCAAGTTTGTATTAACACAAAATAGTCTGTATTAAGAGTTAACTTAGTTAAGGCTGCACAAAACTGAATTGATCTAAACAACCATCCGCTGGTGGAGCTACCGTTTAGAACTAGATACTTGGTCCCGCCAGTAAATTATTGTATTTTTTAGAATCATTTCCTTCTATCTTATAGAACATTTCTTCATAGTGCTTTTATTTAAGTTACAAAGAGACTAAGATTAGCGCAACTAGTGGCTGATGGGGTCGTTTCTTGTTCAACGTCTAAACACACACGCATTAACCACTAGTTGCCTAAATTATTTTATAATTTATTGCACATATTATAATTAACCTCATTGCCGTGTGTGTTGCTGGTGGGTAAATCTTATGGTCAACGAGGATCGCGACCCACTAGTTCTGTTCATATACTTTATCGTGTATACTTAATCACCACTCAAATCTACTCACTGGTGGGATCGTTATCATCACAGTTCCATTGATTCCACCAGTGAATCATTTTATAATTTGTTGTCTAATTCAAAATTCACCAGACTTTGACTTTTGAAGTCATAGTCAATCTATCAATAGGTTAACCTTTTCAAGATTTGGATCTGGATGACGAGGTTTAATTACATCATCGTGTGAAAACAAATGCTTGACAAATTCCTGGTCTGACATATCGACATCTTTCATTTCAACAATATGACAATTCAAATCATTGTCTAGTTTGGTTTCCAAAACTGATACACATAAAATGACCTCGTCCGCGTCAAGTGCGTTTACCTTTACTATCCATGTAGTAGCAATACCAGCAGCAACTATTAGGATTAATAAGACGGTGCTGATTATGTTTTTGCTATTCATCTTATTTACTATCCAGAGTTACGTTGGGTGGGTTGATCATGATTGATGTTTCTGTGATCATTGAGACTTCCTTGAGTAGCTCTGATGCCTCTTTTCCATATGCTTGTATTGAGTAATCTATTCCATTCTTCCCCTTTACTCCTACACTGCAGTACTCTACTCCGTTAGACAATTTATAATCTCTAGGAGATATATTCACAATGTGACCTTCAAGTTTCACTAATTTTCTTAGTGCATCAACGCTGCTACTATGCATCGGTGTACTATCACCTAAACCACTCGTTCTAAACAACAACGTAGAATATTTGGCCTTAGAAGATATAAGATCTAGTTGGGTACGCTTATGATATATCAACAACGCAGCTTAATTATCATAAACAGAGCTTACACCAATCTAATAATCACAACGAACTTTCTATAATTTCGACAATATTTCCTTTTTTTAAGTCTTGTTTAATATCTTTGTCTTTCTCTTGCTCTATTTCTTTTCGTTTCCATTAGCACTTTTCTTCTTGCATTCATGGACCGATCCGTCCTGATTGTAAGGAAGCCATTTTCGTCACTAATTCGTATGTTTTATTTGGTTAATGGCATACATTAACTATACGCTTTTTATAAAATTAAAAGGCATTAACTATGTGAGTCCTTCTTTCAGTAATTAACATATCTATTTTTCTATCATAAGCGAATTTTGGAATACGAATTCTTATAAGTTGAAAATCATATGCCAGTCCAATGCATTTTGAAAATTTTTTTTTCGCCAAGAATTTATCATAATAACCATAACCATAGCCTATTCTATATCCATAAGAATCAAAGGCAATTCCGGGAATAATCAAGAGATCTATAAAATCTACAGATCCATTTGTTTTCTTTGGTTCTTTAATTCTAAATCTATTTGTATCGAATGAATCGGTATCGAAGTCATTTTGTTCTACAATAAAATAGCGAATATTATTGTTTACAATTCTCGGTAACAGTAAAATCCTTCCTGATTTCAAAACATAATTAATTATGTCCCATGTTTCAACTTCCGAGCCAATGGGAATATAAAGCCCAATAGTTTTGGATTCAATAAATTCCGATGTTCTGATGAGGCTCCTTTGAATTAGTTTACTTTTGTTGTATATTTGTAATTGTCTTAAGGAGTTTCTCTTGTCCAGAATCTCTTTCCTTAAATTTGATTTTAGTTCTTGATTGCTTAAGTTCATCATCCTAATTATAGTTGATTTTATTTATGAGACTAGTAGCTAGCACGGTATTTTTTAATAGCATAGTAACAGTCATTGGACCTACTCCACCTGGAACAGGAGTTATGTAAGCTGCTTTTTCTGAAACAGATTCAAAATCTACATCCCCCTGAATTTTTCCATTAGTTCTGGATATTCCAACATCAAAAATGACAGCGCCCTCTTTGATCATGTTGCCTCTGAGAGTAAAATTTTTGCGATTTCCAACAGCCGTAATGATACAATCAAAGTTTCTTAATCTGTCTTGCAAATTCTTTGATTTTGAATGGAAAATTGTTACTGTGGCATCACGATTCATTAATAAAATGCTTAAAGGTTTTCCAACCAAATTACTTCTATTTATGATTGCCACATCCATCCCATTAACATCGATATTGTAGAAATCTAATAGTTCCAGAATGCCTAAGGGAGTACAGGGTATGAGTTTTGGAGTTCCTTCTAAGAGCAATCCTAAATTATAAGAAGTTAATCCATCGACATCTTTCTGGTGATTTACCATATTAGTGATAGAAGTTTCAATTTGGTGTGGCAAGGGAATTTGGATAAGTATTCCATGAACATTCTCATCGTGATTTAATTCATTTATAATATTGACCAGCTCCTCTTGCTTTATATTGTCTGACAATTTGATATCTTTTGTTAATATTCCAACACTATTTGCTGCAATCTGTTTATTCTTAACATAAGTTGCAGAAGCTTGATGATCGCCGACTAAAATAGTAGCAAGACACGGTTGAATTCCTTTATTTTTTAAAACTGACACTTCTTTTTTGATTGTCTGTTTTATTTGTTGAGACACTAGGATTCCGTCTATTAATTTGCTCAAATATTCTAAAAGTTCACTACGTCATTTTTTTGCTTTACTGTATTTTATTCCAAAACATTGTTCTTTCATTCACTATTAAGTAACGATTACCTTCCTACCTTCAATAACTAACCTCTTTTCAGAAAAAAGCTTTACACAATAAGGATATAATATATGCTCTTGTTCAAGTATTCTGTCTGAAAGTGTTTCGTACGTATCGTCTTCTAATACATTCACATGTTTTTGCACAATGATTGGACCAGAATCTAATCCCTCATCAACAAAATGAACTGTACATCCCGTTACTTTTACTCCATGATCTAATGCTTTTTTTTGGGAATTAAGGCCAGGAAATGAGGGAAGAAGTGATGGATGTATATTCATAATCCTCATTTTGTATTTTCTTACAAATTCTGGGCTCAAGAGGCGCATATACCCGGCTAAGCATACAAGCCCATTGTCAGGGTTTACATCATATTTTTGTAATACGTTAATTATTTCCTTATCATAATCCCAACCTTTTAATTTATTTGAAACTATACTTGTGGGAATTCCAAATTTTGAAGCCTTTTTAAGGCCTTCTGCTTCTGGATTACTGGAAATTACTATCTTAGGACACACATTAGTTGCCGCACCTTCATTTAGAAAATTTAGGATTGATTCCATGTTACTACCTCTACCAGAAATCAAAATTCCAAGGTTTATCAAATATTTCTATTGTGAATAGTTGAGATTCTTAAATGTAATGAAATACTACTTGGAATCTTATATTGAAACAATAATAATAAGTAGTAACTTACAAACTCACATAATTAATTTTTTTTCATTTATCAATTTGTTACTATTGGCTGTTCACAATACTATTTCTATTAAATATCATTCCAGAAAAAAAGGTATATGACAATGCATGATATCAAACTGTTCACGACTGATTGGTATATCGATTAATAGAAAAATTAGCGATTTTGCATTTTTCTCAAGTTCAGATCAAATCTAGATAGTCACATATTCATTTCGTATGGCTGTATCTGAACTTATCAAGTTTTATTAATTCGTGATAAGATCCAAATTGCGATGTTTCGGCCATATCTAGTAAGGATTCATGATCATCATCTTTCCCATCAAAAACTTTTATGATTTCGTAAACCGAATTTCTTTGTGCTGGTACTCTTCCTGCGGACATTATTAATGATCTAATTTCTTTCGGTTTCATTATTTGTCCAAACTCAGATCCTGCTGAGGTGGAGATGCTTTCATTTATTAGAGTGCCCCCAAAATCATTAACTCCTGCTTGAAGAAGTAGCTGAGACATTTTTGCACCTTCCTTGACCCATGAAACTTGAATATTGTTTATGAAATTGTTAAGCATAATCCTTGAAATTGCATGCATCTTTATTACGTCGTGACCAGTTGGACCCGCTGATATTCCCTCCACAAGATCATTATTATACATGGGAGCTTCTTTGTGAATAAAACTCAAAGGCACAAATTCTGTAAACCCATTTGTCTGTTTTTGAATAGATCTTATCAATTCTAAATGTTTAGCTCTATTTTCTGATGTTTCTACATGGCCATACATAATAGTTGATGTCGTAGGAATTTTCAATTTATGCGCAGAAGTAATAACATTTATCCAATCGGCTACTGAAATTCTACCAGGCGAGATCAGATCCCGTATATCTTGATCAAGAATCTCTGCCGCAGTTCCTGGCAAACTTCCTAGTCCTGATTCTTTTAACATACTTAAGTATTCTTTAACGGATACTCCCGACCTGCATGAACCATACAAAATTTCTTCAGGAGAAAAAGCATGAATATGTATATTTGGTAACTCTTTTTTTATCGCCTTACATATATCGACGTATAAGAAACCATCCATCTTTGGTGGCAATCCTGCTTGAATACAAATTTCAGTTGCACCTAATTTCCATGCCTCTTGTGCTCTTCTCACAATTTCTTGTATTGGAAGAAAATAAGTCTCCTCATTTCTAAAATCTCTGCTATACGCACAAAAACCACACCTTTTAATGCAAACATTAGTAAAATTGATATTCCTATTGATAACATAAGTTACTTTATCGCCAACATTTTTTTTCCTTATCATGTCTGCCACCATTGCAGTCATGATCATTTCGGTCCCTTTTGAATCAAACAATTCAACAGCTTGTTTTATGGAGATATTCTTGGAATCCAGTGATTGATTCAATATATCTGAAATAATCGGATCTATCTCCTTCATCATAGATTCTAGCATCAATTTAATTCCTCCTTAACCAATCCACTACTATCTGATAGCGTGGATATATAATTCCATAGATTCTTGGGGATGAAATCTCTTTTGTTCAATATAAATTCAGGATAAATTGCAAGTCTACCTCTAAACATATACCCTGCCTTTTCAGTAGCACGCTTAACATCTTTAATGTCAGGCCATGGAGATTCAGGATTTACAAAATCAATTGTTAAGGGAGATATTCCACCCCAGTCATTAATACCTGCACCAATATAGTTGGAATAATGTTTAGGGCTAAGATTGGGCGGAACTTGAATGTTCATATGTGGAATGATGATCCTCGCTAAGGAAACTGTAAGTAGAAATAAATCATGTGTGGGAGATGAGAAGTTCCTCATTTTGGTATTATATTTGGGTACGTGGTTTTGCATTATTATCTCCTGAATATTTCCATATGTTTGATTAACTTCCCTAATAACAAACAGTGAATCAATTATTTCTTCTAAGGTTTCTCCGATTCCTATGAGTAACCCTGTGGTCATAGGGATCTTTAGTTTACCTGCATTTTCAAGAACACGAATTCTGGCTCTTGGGTTTTTGCTAGGGGCTAATTCATGTGGCATGTCCTTACCCGAGAGTCTTTCACTAGATGTTTCTAGCATACATCCAAGACTTACATTAGATCTTTTGAGCATCGATAATTCATCATAATTCAAACTGCCCGCATTCGTATGCGGTAATAGTCCTGTTTCTTCCAAAATCAAATCACTTATTTGTTCTATATATTCAGTGGTGGATGAACAATCGTATTTTTCTAACCATTCCCTAAATTCAGGATATTTTTGTTCCGGCCTTTCTCCAGTCACAATTAATGCTTCTGTACATTTTAGACGTTTTCCTAACCTTGCAATATGTAATACTTGATCCTTTGTAAGAATTGATAAATCAAAGTCCGACAATTCTTTTTTATAAGTGCAGTAAGAACAGGTATCTCTACAAAGGTTGATCAGGTTTATGAATACCTTTCTGGAGTATGTTATTGGACCATTTTTACAATTATCCCTTAGTGTTTTCGCTAATGTACATAGCGATTTTGTGTTATATTGTTTTATTAACTCATAAATTTCATCTCTAGTAATCGGGAAATTCTGTACTCTCTGCGCAATTTCATTCATTGCCAACAGATCTATTCCATCCAGCTGAGATTTCAATGCCTTATTATTATTGGTGGGCATTATTATTAATAATTTGTTTCAACATTAATTTTCAATTGTTCAATTATGCGGTATAAGGACAGTTGTGATGAATAGGCAAACAAAAATAGTGTAAATTTATATTAATTGCAAATGAATTTTTCCCAACCGCGTTCAGTCCGTCCTATATATGAAACGGATGCTGTTTTCCAGCGACCAAATAATTTCTATCACGCCACTTTACTATTCTATTTCCTTTAAAATCGAAAGCGGACATCAAGAAACAAAGAGTTATTACTGTGCATCCTAACGGAAAGCCAAGTCCATAAATTGATTTCTGTAAGAGACCAAAACGAGATTGCACGGTAGTACAAGTAAGTATTACACAAATTGTCAAAACATTGATAGTCAACAGAAATCCATTAAGCTGATAATCTGCAAGATAAAGTAAGGAAAAAGGCAAAATTAGAAATGGCTCAAATAGTATAAAAAAAATAAGAGCTGTAACCATCATTGCCGATTTTTCCTTCTGTGCATGTATTGGAATGATTATGCGACGTAATGCATGCCATAATGAATGCGGATCGCGTGCCCATAATGCCTCCACATAATCTTCACCCCTGACTAACCTCAATTTCATTCCTTCCTCTTTTACTTTGCGTCCTAATGCTCCATCCTCAACTAACTCTTGACGTACTTTTTCATGTGTGCCGATTTTTTCGTAGGTTCTTCTCGTTATAAGATAAAAACTACCGAAAAAATAACCGATCTTATTTTTTGGATTATTTACACGGAGCGGTGAATATCTTGAATGTAGAAATACAGATAATACAGGCAATGTAAATTTTGTAATTATATCATAGCATAAGAGTTTGGGAACAAGTGTAAGTGCATCAAGTTCTTGATGAACCATTGTATTTACTGCGGATGACAATGCATTGGGTTTGTGTACGGTATCAGCATCAGTAAACATAAGAATTTCTCCGGATGATTTTTGGAAACCTTGAAAACATGCCCAATTCTTCCCAACCCAATCGTCTGGTCTAGGAGGAGCTTTTACTAGTACCAAATTATGATTTTTTCTGGTTATCTCTGTAATAATTGATAGGGTTTTATCCGTAGACGAATCATCGATTGCTATCACCTCGAAGTTATCATAGTCTTGCGACAACAAAGACTGGAGACATTTCAATATTATTTCCTCTTCATTTCTCGCCGGTACAATAATACTGACTTTGGGTTTTGACTTTATTCGATACTTCGCCGACCATTCTAATTTTGGAGATTTTAAAATTGATCTTGTGATTAAAACAAGAAAATAAGTCCAACAGGCAAGGATTGCAGTATTAATTGCTAATATGATACCAAGTACTACTAAAAAGATCAATCGGTATCATTATTTTTTTCGAAATATAGACTATACTACTGAATTTGGAATAATTTCTTAATAATATGATGGATTAATTTAACATTTTTCAAAAAGATAAGAATGATTTACAGTTATTCCTATTTTGCATTACTGGATAACAACAATATCAAAAAAATGATTACTCATACGCCCAAAATCTGCTTTAGTAAGGCTCTATAATCCACATTTTCTTTAGTACTGCCGGGTGCAGGTAATTCAAAAATTAAAGGAATTGGTCGATTGGCTCTAATATTCGTAAGTTGAGTGCGAATTTCCTTTCCTATATCTTCACTTATAAGAACAAGTCCGACATCGCTAACAGTGTCTAGACTATTGATATGATGCAGTGCTTCGGATGAGGATTCTACTTTAATGCCTTCAACGCCGGCAAGTTGAAAGCTTGTTACAAAAATTCTACTTCCAACCGCCATTATTCTCAATTTGTCTTACACACCTAATCCTCTAGTACTTTTTAATCCTTTGTATGACAAATTTGATAAAATATGTGATCCCAACTGTTTTGACATTACAGATAAATCATAGTTTTTTATCTCTTTCAACATTGTCTGATAGTCAAGATCTAAGAATATTGTACGTTCTACTTGATGGAATTGGTGACCTCCCAAATCCAAATTTGAATGGACAAACTCCATTGGAGGCTGCCAAGACTCCAAATATTGATACTCTAGCTAAAAATGGTAAAATGGGTCAGGTGATAAGCGTAGGCGAAGGAATATCACCTCAATCAGATATTGCGGTATTCAACATGCTCGGTTATGATTTTCAGGGAAAAAAATATGTGGGAAGGGGAATTGTAGAAATTATTGGCTGTGGAGTTGATTTCCGTGACGGAGATCTAGCTCTAAGAGGTAATTTTGCGACATTAAATAGAAATAAAATAATTGATAGACGCGCGGGTCGCGATATTGTAAAACAAGAGGCCAGCAATATCTGTGCGTTTCTAGAAGACAATGTGAAATTTGATGACCCAGATGTTTCAGTCAAAATAACACCGACTATTTCACACCGTGTTATTATTAAATTTAGACACGACAAAAAATATCTCTCTGATAAAATAACTAATACAGATCCTGCATATGGTAAATTAAATGGTATAGGTATCGCTAAACCTGATGTTGAAAGTATGGTTGTTCAGGAATCTGAATCAGAGGATAATTCAGAGTCATCAATCCTGTCAGCAAAAATTGTCAACGAATTCACTCGTAAATCTATTTCTTTGTTGATGGAACATCCCATAAATCTTAAACGGATTTCAAACAACAAAAAACCTATGAACGTAATCTTATTGCGCGATGCTGGCAACAGTATTCCTTCGCTTCAACCGATCAATGAAAAGTATGGCATTTCTACCTCTTGTTTGGTTGATATGCCTGTAGAAATTGGAATAGCGAAAATGCTCGGGATGGCACTATTTTGTTCTGAAAAAATTGATGATTATAAACAAAAAGGAAAGGAGGTTGCAGAAATTCTTAACTCGTATAATCTTGTGTATGTTCACATAAAAGGACCTGATGAATATGGACACGATGGCGATGCTTTGGGTAAAAAATCTAATATTGAATTGATAGACGAAAATTTCTTTGGTATGTTTTTGAAATGTGCAAATAAACCATATGTAGTAGTTATTTCGGGCGATCACTCAACTCCATGTATTAAAAAGTCACATACTGATGATCCAATTCCTTTGTTGGTTTCAGGAAATGGTATCAAAAGTGATGGAAGTCAACGCTTTACAGAATCATGGGGAAGTAAAGGATCCATAGGAACATTAAAAGGCTCAGAAGTAATTTCAAATGTATTGAATATGATACAAACCCAAAAGGAAAAATAAAAAACTAATTTTATCCCGCATATGCATACTTTATTAGCTAGTCCATGCTCAATTATCATGAAAAATGCATCAAAAATTAGTGAATAAACAAGACAATCAAATGAAATTTTTTGAAGAGTCGATAAAGTCTGAAGAGGACTGATTGAATATGGCTTGTGACTTCGTGCCAAGTGAATATACGGTCAGGCATAGCAGTGATATTGGCGTTCATTTTTACTGGAGTTACTTTTTTAATCACTTTCTCAAGGAGAAGAAAAGATGAGCAAATAGGACATTTCACACGTGCGGAGTTCAGACTCCAATGATTATAATAAATAACAAGACAGAGAAATGAAAGATATGGATGAAAGAATTGCTGAAAGAATTCCTGAAAGAATTAATCAAATAAAACTCTTGCTAGCTATGTCGGGTTTTGAAGATTTTTATGATGATGAGGAGATTGAAAGAATTGCACGTTTACCTATTGAGTTATCCTTGCCTCTTTTAACTCAATTATCGATATCTGCAAATACAGTTTCAAGGGAAGTTAGAGAAGAAGAAAAAGAAGAAAAAGAGAAATTCCAGGAGGAGAATATTTGATTGAATGCTATATACGGTCATTAAATAAATAAAAACTGAAGACAAAATAAGAAATGAGTAACCGCATCATTCAAGTCTTGATAGCATGCTGTGTTATCATGAACGTTCTCATCACACTTATTTATTTTATAAATTTGAATGTCTTAACCATCTGTTCGAATTCAGGCAAGTATTTTTGAAAGTCCTTAACATTTGCTGCATATTGAATATAGTAAGGTTTGCTGTTATGGACTAGATAATAGTCTTCCACTTCAATATTAGTTAAATTATTTCTTGGACTTCTGTGAATTTTGACTGCCTTTTCACCATCAATTGTTGTATTTTCTTGTGAGAATATTTTTACTGGAGACAAATTAATGTTATATTGTGTATACGTTTCTAAGGGAATGTTTCTAAATGGGTAATCCATGTCAAGGGCAAATATCGAATATGCACCTTCGTTTCTAATACTGTTTCCTGATAGTGCCAGACTTGCGTTAAGAAGCATATGACTGAACTCATTAGGAATTAATCCTATACTAGGACCAACTCCAAGGATACTTGCAATAGGATCATCTTGATCTGTGTATGCCCAATTACCTAACACGGTCAGTGAAAAATCTGTATTATTCACAGTAATTGCATTGGCATCTGAAGCTAGCGTAGCCAGTAATATCGTAACTATCATTATGGGTATTAGGGACAGCAGCCACATATCCATATTCAGAACAAGGTTATGTTTAGACTTTTACGACGTGCCGTGAAGGCCAAACATGTTCATAACATAGACAGCAGATCAGTCGCTTTTGATTAAACACAAATACATAATATTGTATAGTATCTCATCACTCAATAAATGCCATATAAAATAATGCTTGATTCCAATTCCTTTGATTATATCTATGATCATGATTTGGTAGAGAAAATGAGAAATTCTAGTAAGTCTGGAAAGATGAATTATCACGTAACTGAATTACAGAAGCCAGAGTTATCAAAAATTCCATTGTCTAAAAGGAAGAAGTTAATGGAGAATTGCTAGATTCTGGAGTCATTGTCTAGATTTACACTAATGGCTTTGTCTTCCACTATGATAAACCAACACGACGATGTTATTTGGATTCAACCTACAACTCAGTAAATTTTTTCTACAATGAAGATGACAAATTAACGAAAAGTCTAGAATTCGATCAAAAGTAAAACCTAATTGAAAGGCGAGCCTTAATATGTCTAATATAACGAATGGCATCGTAAATAACGAATTTTTTTAGGTTCTCTTGTAGTAATTTCAACTATTGTTCATTCAGATTCCATAGTCCCAAGGAAAAAGCCATCAATAGAATCGAGTTTTCCAATCCAGTAAGGTGCAAAGTTTGGATTGGAGCTCGAAAGAAAAATTCTCGGATTTTTTATACATATGTAATTGAAAATAAAGTTATTATCTTCATCAACTATCTTTATATTCTCTAATATCTGGAGTGCATCTCTTATTGGTTCGTAGACTTCAGCATCGTTGTTTTGATCGAGGTTGTCAAGCAATGTAGTCTTCATATACTTATGGAAATTTTCTACAGAGACCAAATCCCCTGAAATCATAGTTCCATGCACACTAATAGTAATTGATATGCTACTTTCAGACTTACCAATGGTTACAATTCTTACGAGAGATTCTAAACTTAATATTATTTTATTATAGCGTTCGAGGATTTTCTCATTGTTTACATCTAATGGCATATTAGCTAAATTATATCCCCGTTAAATTTAAGGATTAAAAAGACATTCTACAATCCTCCTTTAAGTATGCTCCCCATCGCAATACAATCCTTTCTGCGGGCTTAAGCTATAGTAAATCCCACCCCACACTAGGTGGACAGGATTGGAGTCCAAATCCAAATTGCACGACCGGTCTAAATGGCTGTAAATTTGAGCCTTATGACGAGCATCATAAATGGATTAGATGTGATTGTGGAATGTGGTTTAAGACAAGGAAGATGCTGGAAGCACATCAACATCTTGGCTGATATTCACAAAATATTGATAACATTAATAGTAACAACTACCAGATTTAATTTATTTTGTTTATGCTAAAACAAAAACTAATTTTATTCAGTTATTTACTGCTCGGATCCGGTTAAGATTACCTTACATTGCTCGCATACTTTTTCATCAATGTTTCTTTCAAGGCTATGATGAGCATCGCATATGATGAGTGAGTAGCGCATATAATTGCAGAGTGCAATAAATTTGGACAACGTTTTAGCAGTGTATGCTCTATTGGTAGAAAGATCATCACTAATTTCTTTTATCATACTCATGATTTCATTCAGTGAAACTAGTTTAGATATTAATTCATTGTCACCACGCGTACCTCTAAGATAGTTGCTTACTGCTGCTTGAGTAATTCCAAGCAATCTAGCTACTTCTTCTTCTTTTAGACCTTTTTCAGTTACCAACTCCTTGGACAATATTGCCCTTACCGCGGGAATTAATAATTTGGATTCAATTTCTGATGGAAGTAGCATTAGGTGAGCCTAAATATGTCTTATTAAATATATATAGTTTCTTTTGAACATTAGGAATCGGAAGATTTGGAACATATTTTATAGCAGAAATCTGAAAGTTAGATTTATTATATTCATTTGAAATCTACCACTCAATTACGAAAGTTTATCATATTCTATTCCTGTGAGGAGAGTCCCTATTATAATCTCATTATTTTGGTCAGTTATCTGTAATCACATGAAATCTGGATTCAAAACTACATTTATTAATACTCTAGATTATTATTGACTAGATATTGCAAAAATTCGACGATTTAGACATGAAAATATTGTCAGAACTATGTAAGAATGCTAATATTTCAGTACCTCGATTAAGTAAGTTATTATCTATAAATTCTTCAGTTTTGTATAGTAGGATTAAGCGACTTTACAAAAGAAATTTGATTCAAAAATCAACAATAATTGTAAACGAACCTCTTTTGGGAATAAATGTCAAGGCCGTCGTTGGAATAAATAGGGATCCAAAATTAAAACAGGAGATTCACGCTGCTTTGTTGAAGATATTTCAGGTAATGTCAATTTCTGAAGTTACTGGAAGATTCGATATCTTGGTGACTATCAGTGCTACTACACTCGAGGAACTTCATAATGTTGTTATAAAACAAATTGGAAAAATTGAAGGAGTTCAAAATACTGAAACATTTGTAGAGATGCAAAGGACAGAAAAAGAACGTATATTTTCAACATAATTTCGTCAATGCGCTACTGACATAAACTCCAAAAAATTTGTTGATTGAAAACTTTTTTATACTAAATTATGGTAACATACTAAATATACTGTCATACGATTAACTGCGGTAATAGATTTTTTTGTTTGCGGATTTGCCTATTAATACGATACGATATTGTTTTGCCGTTAAAAATCAATGGTTAAAAAATTGATCAACTATTTTCACTTTGCATTTTCTGTCAAAAATCTGCAGTCTTAGTAGAAAATTCAAATATAGGTTCTACTTTTGGTAATTTGTATTTTCTTGGCTGTCATATAATAGGAGTCCTGCTAGCCCTTTCCAATCTTGCCTAGCACATTTTTATTCAATTAGGTTTAATTTTCAACATCGATAGATTCAAATTATCCAATAATGGATAAAATGTGAATTTTTGTCTATTGTACAACAAAAAATATTGGAAATAATTCAAACATTAAAACTTGCAAAAAAAACCAGCAAGGATGACTATATGACGCACCTCAGATTGGTACTTTTGGGCATAGGTATTGTAGGCGGAATCGCTTTTGTCATAAAATTGATTGCAGAATTTCTGACATTCTCAGCAAAATAGTTAGCCTGTTTTGTTGAAACAACCCAAATTTCGAATAATATTAATTTCCTAGTCGTAGTATTCCTTTATGAAAGCTAATTTGCGAAAAATCATAGGAACTCTTGGATCTCATTCTTCGCTTCAGGTTTTAAAAGGAGCTAAGGATGAAGGTTTTAAAACTCTATTGATAACTGAAAAAAAGAGATATCATGTGTACCATAGATTTAGCTTTATTGACCATGTGATATTAGTTGATAAATTTAGGGATATTCTAGAACCAGATATTCAAAACAGATTGAATGACTTGAATTGTATTCTTATTCCTCATGGTACTCTAATATCGTCTTTAAGTTCTGATGAAATAGAAAGTATTAATGTACCTGTTTTTGGTAATAAATTTATATTAAGATGGGAAGCGGACAGAAATCTAAAACAAAAACTGATGATAGAGTCAAAATTACGAATACCAAGAACGATAAAATCCAAAGGAGAAATTAATGATCTATGCATCGTAAAGTTACATGGAGCTGCTGGAGGGAAAGGATATTTCCTTGCATCAGACAAGAGGGGTTTTGATGAAGGATATAACAAACTATTGAATGACAATGTTATTACTGATGAGAAACAACTTTATATTCAGGAATATGTAAAGGGAGTTCCTGTATTCCTTCATTTCTTTTATTCTCCAATTTCAGGAGACATCGAATTCATGGGAGTAGATAGGAGATATGAATCTGATATTGATGGTATTTCACGCATTCCCTCAAAACATCAACTTGATATTTCAATAGAACCTACTTATAATGTAGTTGGGAATATCCCCTTAGTTCTTAGAGAATCACTCCTTGATGACGTATACAAAATGGGTGAAAATTTTGTACAAGCTTCAGAAAGACTCGTCCCTCCGGGAATTCCTGGACCATTCTGTTTGGAAGGGGTATATACTAAGGATGCAAAATTCATTAGCTTTGAATTTTCTGCAAGAATTGTTGCTGGAACAAATCTCTATATTTCCGGATCTCAATATTCTGATTTCTTGTTTGAATATGGCATGAGTATGGGGAGAAGAATCGCGCTTGAAATAAAGAATGCTATCAATAAAAGAAAATTAGATACGGTACTCACATAGTTTAGTGCATGAGTCATCACCTCACAAATAAGGTATTTAAGTCATTGGTGGATCAAATCGACAGAATTTATCAAGCCATATATGGGATTTTTCAAAAAATGTTCTGCAGTCTTTTTATCTTTGATATCTATTATTATTACCTTTTCATTTATGAGTGATACTATTATAGGAACGTCCTGCCATTCCAAGACGCCATTAGTATATATACCAACCTTACAATTAAAACCTGAAGTGTTATTATTTTCATTTTTAAATAAAATACCCAGTTTATCCTGAGTATCTAAATTAATTGGTTGACTTGTGAAGGGTTTATAAACAATTGTATGAAAGTGAATGTCATTTCCGTCAGTACTAATCATTGTAAAGTTGCTTTTGAAATAGGTAACATTATCATTTAAGACGTCGATCCTCCACTTGCCTCCTAAAAGATAATTCGAAGAAAAATTTGTATTGATATCCTTGACTAAAGTGTTTGAATTGTTGGATGTATCTTGTGAAAATAAGATTGTGTTTATTGTTCCCTCAGCATTAAATGACGCATTTATTGATTTATCTACTTGTCTAGCTGAATTAGTAACAGAAGTCTGTCCATATACATACGTAGTAAATTGATTATGAGTTTGTAGAACAAAGATTTCAAGACCAATAATAAATGTAACAAAATTAATAATAAGAAAAACAAGCCAATATCGACCGAATATCATTACTCAAAATTAGAAATTTAACATAACTTAAATTTTACTTCTAACAATATTTGGATTTACGAAGGATTTGTAATTATTAATCCAGCTTAAAAAATTCTTTTACACATTTGATTTATGTACTAATATTAATATATTGTCCGAAAATCAAAGAGACTGATGTTTCATGTATCAGTAGACAATTATGGCATAACAGTGGATAACAAGAGTAAAAAAATATACCTAGATCCAAATAAGCAACCCAATTCTGATTTCATTTTCATTTCTCATGCTCATACTGATCATTTGTACAAAAGTGTCAGAGAAAACGGTAATAAGATAATCACCTCAAAAATTACTCATAAAATTGCAATGCATCGTGGATACAAATATGGTGATATGTATGAAAAACATGATTTCAAATTACTGGATTCAGGACATATTCTTGGCTCAAACGGACTCCTTATAGAAGACGATCTGTACTACACTGGGGATATTTCAATAAGAAAAAGAGCATTTATGAATCCGGCCGTTATACCCACGGCAAAAATTCTCATAATTGAATCTACCTTTGGTCATCCAGATTACATTTTTCCAAGATTTGAAAGCACCATACACAAGGCAAATTTAATGATCTCAGAAATGTATCACCAAGGTATACCAGTCATTTTGCTTGGATACACTCTAGGAAAGGCACAAATTCTAACAAATGTTTTTAGACATTGGAAGCCATTAATTGTACATGATTCAATAGACGTGATGAACAAACTTTACTCAGAGTTTGGGATCAATATGGATAATTATGTTACTTTTTCAGAAGCAGAAAAAAACAGTATGCTTTCTTCTAACAAGCCATGGTTACTTATAGCTCCGATGGCTTCATGTAGAAATGGATTTCTAAAATATATCAAGAAAAAATATGGTGCTTTATCCATTGGATTCAGTGGATGGGCAGTAAAGCCACATTACAAATTTGCGTTGGGACTGGATTATTGTTTGCCTCTAAGTGATCACTGCGATTACACCGATTTAATGACAGTAATCAAAAAATGCAACCCAGAGAAAATCTATACTTTTCACGGTTTTGCTGAAAATTTTGCAGAAGACCTTCGGATATTGGGTTTTGACGCAAACTCACTTATTTATGCCAGAGGAAAAAGAAACACCTCAGTGAAACTTGAACACTTTTTTTAGTAAATCAATTTCTTGAACATTCTAGAGATCAAGACCAAAAGTCTAATTGCACTTTAGTTCTTGGCATCGACAAATTATTTTTCTTGTTCTCTAAAATAAGGAATTACTTTTTTACCAAATAATTCTATATTTTTGAAATATCCATCTCCCCAAAATCTAATTATAAAGTGGTTAGTTCCTGCTTCCATGAATCGTTCTAACATTTCGATTACGTCATCAGGCTTACCAACCCCTATCGCACTTCTTGCCACATCATCGGGTATCTGCATCGCAGCTCTTTTCATTTGTTCCATTAGTTCTGGTTTGTTCATTGCATATTCTGTAAAGTACCTGCGAAAATCAAATTCTGAATCTTGTTGAATATCATGAACCTTCAATAATTCTGGTTTGTATAAACTAACTTTTACTGCATTCTTCATCTTATTCCACGCCTCTTCACCATCATCAGTAAAATATACGTCTACATCATTTGCAAATTGATAATTGCTTATATCTCTTCCAAGTCTTTTGGCATGGTCTTTGATAATGTTAGCGTGGTGTTTAAACAATGCAGGAGTGTAACCTATTGGTATCCAACCATCACCATAAATAGCACATAACTCTAAAGTCTTTGGTGCACCTGCAGCAATATATACGGGCGGCCTGGGTTTTCTAATGCTTTTTGCTTGCAGACATGCATTAATGAGTTTATAATACTCTCCATTATAATTTACCCTATTATCCGGGTCGGAATCGAAAAGAGTTTCTATAACTTCTAATTGCTCCCTAAATTTAGTTACTGGCTTTTTGAATTCGATTCCAAAATCCACTACATTTTGCGCTTCTCCTGCACCGATGCCTAGTATTGCTCTACCATTAGTTAATCTATCCAAGGTAATTGATGACAGTGCAATAGTTGAAGGATGTCTTCTTATGGCATCAGTCACACAAGTACCCAACTCAACATTTCTAGTAACCGCACCAATTGCTGCGAGTAACAACCACGCGTCATTAACAACTGCGTTTTTCCATTGTGGTACGTTTGAATGATCCATTGACCATATTGAATCAAAATCCATTCTATCGGCAATTTGACAAGCTGTCATTATTTGCATTTCATCCAGACCTAGTCTGGCAATATTTAATCCTTGGGTAAAGCCAAATTTAGTCCTCATTTTATAATGGAATTATGCATATCGGATGAATATATAAGGTTTGGAAGATTTAAGGCAATAACTTATCGTCAATTTTAATCAAGCATAGGCAACGTATTGACAGATTTGTTAACTGAATATATAATAAATAGCACAATACAGAAAAATATTGTGAATTTCAGAGGTTCTAATATTTCAAATCCAAATGATGAAGACAAAACCTCCGTTAGATTATTGATTAAGGGAAAAGTTCAGGGAGTTTATTTTAGGTTTAATATGAAAGAAGTTGCAAAGAAAAATCATGTTGTTGGGTGGGTAAGAAATTTACCTGATGGAAACGTGGAAGCTTTTATTGAAGGAAAAAAAGAAGATGTTAAGCTAGTTGTTGGGTGGAGTAAGGTAGGTCCTGAGAATGCGAGGGTTGATGATGTGAAAATGGACTATGGGCAATATATGGGAAATTATAACGATTTCATAATACGACATGATTAACCTCAAGAATAAATCTCCCATTAATTAAAATCAAGAGCCAGGGTTCATTTGAATAAAATACAATACTAGGACAATTTAATCGAGATGTTAATTCATGAAAAATAAATGAATAAATAAATAGTGTTTAAACACGATAAAAGATTTAGAATTTCTAGGTCCTAAATAGAGAGCTTTACTCAATATTAATATCAGATTTGATTCTAATATTAGTTTTGGTCTAAAGAAATAAATTTATGTCTCAGGACCAAAGCTTTATCGTATGCCTCTTCCTCAGTATCCTAAGGCAATTAATCATATTGCGATTAGCGTTCCAGATCTAGACGAAGCCTTGAAATGGTATCAAGAAGTGTTGGATTTTACAATATTAAGAGGCCCGACTGATCTTAGTGCAGATGATTCGCAAGTAGGTAACGCGCTCCAGGATATTTTTGGACCGGAATTTAAGAAATTACGAATTGTATGGCTGTCTTCGAGCAATAATATAGGATTTGAGATATTCCAGTTTATTGAACCCAAACAAGTGATAGAAAATAAGCAAAGTGAATATTGGAGGGGTGGGGTAATTCATATCTCTTTCACAGAGCCAAACATAGAGGACTTGATAAAAAAAGTCTGTGGAACTGGCGGCAGGCAACTTAGTAAGGTTTGGGAACTAAATTCGGAAAAACACCATAAACTGGTTTTTTGCGCGGATCCGTTTGGAAATATAATTGAAATATATTCTCATAGTTTTGAGCAGTTTCATGCCAATATGTAAAACTGGAATTTTACAAATACATGGAAAAAGAGGGTTCACTGCAGTTACAAAAGCAACACCGGATATTTTTCAATTTACAGTAAAGGTGCATTAATAGCACTCACAAGACCGGTTTACTGTCATGGTCATGATATTGTCTTATGATTGTTGTTTGTTACTAAGGGATACTTATTACATTGAACATTAGGGTTATGTAGAATAATAATTCGAATAGTGCCTTTTTATTAGGACTTTTTCAAGACATAAGATTATATTTTATCTTTGTAGAAGTAAGGCAGAAATGAATGATGTGGAGGATGTTATAAGGGAATTTACTGAAGCCGATAATGCGATCAGAACGTTCTTTCCAAAGGTTGATCCACTTTTGGTTGTCTCTTTGATATTCGATAGAGGTGCAAACAAGAAACAGATTTACACTGTAGAGATTTTAATGAAACCCGGCTTGGACATGGAAGCGATCCGTAACGATGTGATTAACAAGACTGGAATGGCACCAGGCTTTTATCTCAGTGGCACAAAAATGATAGTTAGTCATACACTTGACCTAGATCTCTTGAAATGGATAAATGACCGAGAAGGCGTTATTAGTATCAAAGGCAACAAGTTCAGCGCTGGCGGTTCTAGCGACTTCTAGCATTGTTCAACTTGTAGTGGCACTTTACCAAATATGGTTGCAAGTTCAAAAGGAAATATTGTTAAAATAATGGAAGAAGCATTAGATTATTAAAATCTGATAGCTCCAATTGATGAAGAGGGAGGCCTACATACTGAACCCACCAGTTTGTGTTTGAAGCGCGATAATAATAATTTAGTAAATACCTAATGATTCTGCAATCTAATACCAGAGACCTGATGGGCCCAAAAATGGTAGAGGACCCACCAGGAAGCGTTATTACGGGTTTATACTAATAGTATCGTCAACAAATTATAAAATGGTTACCCGCGGACTTGGACAAAGGAGGTGTATTTGGAGATGGTGCATGCTGTCATCATTTATACAATCACCCATATCCAAGATCCGTATTGTTCTCTCATCACATACAAATGATATGAAGGTTTTCAAAGATTCTTACTGAAAAATTGTTTTATTCTGGATTCTTCATTGGTGCGAAACTTTCTCTAATTAATAATTACAAGTGCGCTGAGAGGGACTAATCTGTTACAGGATCTTTAAATATTAGTAATTTTGCCCTGATTTTATTGTTAACAATAAATTCATGGATAATTTTGCTCTCGATCAGCCTTTCATTTGCTCTGGCTCTTACGGCGACAAGTTATGCTCTGACTTATGCTCTGACTGCAGAAACCGCTACAAAAATAGTCCACGCAGGACAAGGAAATGCTAGCACTGTAGTGGTTGCTTACATACCTCAAAATATAGAAATCAAGACAGGTGAGAGTATTACATGGGATAATCCAACCTCAGTTCCAGAACCGCATTCTGTTACTTTTCTAAAAGACAAAAAATATTTCGCTGACTTTGTTGCGCCATTTCATGTTGCTAACTCAACTGAGTTTCAACCGTTAGATGCAAAATCTAATTCAGAGCCACTCTTTGCACCGGCTCGCCCAGGTGAAATAACTAAAACCGTTGTTACAGTAAACGCCAGAGCGTTTATTCCTGTAGTAATAGATTCCAGCGGCAAGAAAGTAACATATCTCGAACCGAATTCAAATTATACTATGGATGGGACTGAAAGTTTTGTCAATTCTGGATGGCTTTGGCCCGAAGGACAGGTCCCGCCTGGCAGTCCTCCGATTACTAAATTCGCTGTAACATTCCAAAAACCTGGAACCTATTTTTATTTGTGCAATGTCCACCCTTGGATGACTGGTAATGTTATAGTCAAGTAATACAGTGCTCAAGATATGGTGAGAGTAAAGGAAACAATCCGAATTTTCATGTTGTCATCAAATCCGAATTACTCCTAAAGCAAACGTTCTTTCTAGAATAACAGCAGCTAATGAAAGTCCGATGTTTTCAAATACATTCAATCCAAATAATGTAAATTAAATATTATCCAAAAGATTAATTGTTTCTAGAGCAAAAGCGGACATGGTTGTAAAGGAACCACAAAAACCTGCCGCTAAAAACAATGAATATTTTGCATCAAGGTTGAAAGTTGTAGTAAACGTCGAAGGCGGTTATCTAGCCAGCTACTTACAAAAGATAACCCGCTTATTCCTTCATAACCCATTCATCTCCTTGCTTTTTGTATTTCTGCTTAACCGCAGCCCACGCTGTTTTATGAGCGACCTCTTCTGCACTTTGGCTTTTGCCTCCGCGTCTTTTTGCCGGATTTTGATACTCTTTTACTGCATTGGCATGCGCTTTCTTGAAAATGTGTTGAGCGTGTTCAGGTAAGGAATCGATTTGCTTTTTTGTTCAAGCTGATAATGCAGTATCTACCTGGGATCCTTTCCTCCCAGAGGATCCTTTTTTTTAGGCATCTATATTAAAATACACAAAATTGTATATATCTGGAACGTCTTCTGTGTGATTATTTTGCATTATCAATAATTTGATGTAGAGTTAAGATCAGATTCATTATTTGTTCCACCGAACCTTGTAATAATCCTACTACCATGGGTCTAATTATCGTTTCAAATTTAGTTCAGAGACGTACAGCCCCAATTACATAAGCCATTTAATCATAATTTTTACTACATGATGCAATAATTCTTGTGATTATTACAAGTTTTGCTCAAATTTGCCGTGTTCTCATAACTCGACAATCTTTAATAACGATTGAAACTATAATTAGTTAAATTATAATTTGGATGAAAAAAAGTCAGAAGAGATTACGACTGCAAATTCACAGCAACCTAAATCAGATGTTGCAAAGGACAAAAACTCTTTTGCAAATCTCGTGAATGAAGGATTTCTGGCAGGGCAAAGAATAGCCAAGATCTCTATCGTAACTCTTGTCAGTATAGGAATTGCGGAGTTGCTTATGGGATATGTGAGTGGAAGTGTGGTAGCTACTGCCGACGGGGTAGATTCAATGTCAGATGCTATGATTTCATTTATCGTATTGATAGGTTTACGATTTGCACGCAGACCAGCTGACCGAAAATTTCAATTTGGTTACCATAAAGTAGAAAGTTTTGCGGCAATGGTAGCAGCGATTGGAATGATCCTCATAGGCTCGTTCATAGTTTACCATTCTTACGAAGGATTTATCCACCCCGAAGAAATTCAACAACCAATACTGACAATGATAGTGCTTGCGATTGCGGGCGGCATTTCCTTACATAGAGCGTTTCAAATGCGAAATATAGCAAACAAATACGGTCTACTCTCTTTAAAGACCGATGCCAAGAATTCAATAAAAGATGGATCAGCCTCAGTTTTAGGTTTCTTCAGTGTGCTACTAGCCAGCCAGTTTGGATTCTTACAAGCTGATGCTATAGGTGGAATGCTAATTGCAGGATTCATATTCTCTGTGGCTTATGTTTCCTTGAAACAATCATCACTGATATTAGTTGATGCGTGGCATAACCCTATGAGTGCAGATTACATGAAAAAACTAGTAGAGGAAAGGTTTCAAGGTATGATTAAAGTAAGATCGATAAAATTGCGTCAAACAGGTATGATCTCACGGGCTGAAATTCATGTTGAAATGGATGGCAGTAAACCATTGAATGAGGTAGAAGAGGTTTTGCTTAACACAGAAAGGGTAATCAAATCCAAAATTCCCAGTATGGATATAGTTTTGGTTGTTCCGCATACGCGCGTTAGATCTGGTCGATCTTTATAATCGATCTAGTAAGAGGAACACTAGTTAAAAATTTTAGCATACTATTTCAATTGTTTCCTTATCACGTATGTTGAATTTATGAAATTAAAATTCCTATAATTATTGCCATTCTTTAATAAATTTACTAGAACAATTCAATTTATGAGAAATGTTTGTTATCAGATATTTTCGTTTAATTCCTCATAGATTTCTGATACGTATTAAGGAATTTCAACATCAATAGGAGCGATTCAAGTCAATAATTTTCCTTTATTTTTTTAGCAGTATCTCCCATTTTAGTAACGATAACTCGCAATACGCCCTTTTCGTTAAATTAAATTTTAGTTAACTGTCTAAACCCCGCCTGTCGGACATATCCATTTTGAATTTACCGAATAACAGTGTTCAGCAAGGCGTGTTTCAGTTTCATCGAAACCACCATTTATAGCAAAGCTGATAACGATTGAAACAATAACTATTGCGACTATACCAATAATGATTATTATTAACTTTTTTCTTTTAAATAACTTGTGTGTTAACTTTCCTTCAGGCTTATCTTCTGGAACCGTCAAGCTCTTATGCTGTTGGTTAGACAACATAACTATTAAGCCTTAAGCTTCTAAATCATTACTTTAAAAGGGACTGAAAAACATATCTATATATTATCCATAAAGGTTTTTGAATGTCTGATTCTTGAGAAGCAATCAGAAAGTAAATTTTATTCGACTAAACGTCTGTGTCTTGTCAATTTTAATTAGCTTTCTGTTATTTCTTGGCATTCAACAATTTGACTTTGATCATGAATTACATGCACAATCGGACTCCAATAGTGTAACAAATGATAAGGTAGTAATTTTAAATTTTGATGATGGTCGCAAGACACAGTTTACCTATGCAAAACCAATTCTTGACAAATATGGATTTAAGGCCACTTTCTATATTGTATGCAACTATCTGGAAAATAAACCTGGTTTTATGGATTGGAAGCAAGTGAAGCAATTGTATGAAGAAGGGCATGATATTGGATCTCACAGTATGAATCACGCAAATCTAAGTAAACTATCAAAGAAAGATCTTAAACTTGAGGTAGGTAAATCTAAGAAATGTCTTGAAGACCATGGGATTGATGTCACAAGTTTTGCCTATCCATTTAACAAGGGTTCAAACGATAAAAAAGTAATTAAAATTGTATCAAAATACTACGAGTTGGCTAGGACTGCTGGCAGTCCGATTACATATTTGCACTGTGATGGCTGGCAGGATCAATCAAATCAAAAGAACTGTAGAACTTATACTAAAAAAGAAGATCTTACTTTTGCCAATAGATATTCAATTAGAGGTTGGAGTCACGACTTGTCAAGATTAGTAAATTCATATACCGACGATAAATTATTGAATAGATTCATTCAAGTTGTGAACACTCAAAGTGAATATAATAAAGATGGAACAATAAAAGCACTCCCCATAATCATATACCACCGAGCCGGCGATAATGAAGCTGAGGATTACAATACACATCTAAAACTTTTTGAAAAAGAAATGAAATATCTGCACGATAATAATTTTCGAGTTATAACTATGAAAGATCTGGGATATGAGAAAAAAACTGATTATATATACATAAAATCGCCGAATGAACCTCTTCTCACTGATGGAATAGCCTCGGTGTCAATTGGTAATCAATCGGGTTCGCACGTACCAATTAGAATGGATGAATAAAGAAATACTGTTTAAATACTAAAGAATTTAGAATTTCTAGTTTCTATTATAGAGAACTATACTTCATATAAATATCAGATTTGATACTAATATTAGTTATAGGTCGGAAGGTAACGTCAGTGAGAAATCTTAGGATTCGTTTGATTCATCCAACAGTCATAACAACCTTCAAAGTCCAGTTGATATACTTCTATTTCGTTCTTGTTACATGTTTGACATAATTTTTCCATCTGAGCAATTTCAATACATCTTCTAATATATAGTGGTTATCAATATAATCATCTCAGCGTGTCAATTATGATCATTATTAATATTTTTTTCATGGTTTATTCCAGTTTATGATTACATTCATCTAGCCAGTTGGATTCAGTAATTGCGTTATCCATCAACATCAAACACTAACCGTCCGAACAGAAGTCAATCAGAATTCCACAAGATAAGTTACAGTCTTTTTAGTTATGGTCATAGCAGGTCATTGAGTTGTAAGATTACGTTTTTGTCTAACAATGCATTCTTATAAGTGTGAGATACAGATATAACTGTGGACGGAAAAAGGATTGACTGTTGAAATTTATTCAGATGTGGAAGATGACTTTAGAGAAAGATACACCAATTACCTAAGGAGCATGAAACAAAGAATCTATGATACTTATCTAGGATATAACGAATTGGAGGATGAAAGAAAGATGGTTAATCAGCAAGCAATGAGGACTCCAGGGCGTAGAGGTGAAATCATTAAAAGTGAAGAGATCGATAAAGAATTTTCTAGAAGGTATATCGAGCACAAAAAAGTAATGACTTAATCTGATTGAATTGTGAACACATGCATCTTTTTACAACGTAAAGAATAATCTTGATTTGTGAGCCGATAATGTTAAAATCACAATTCATAATCATACAAGTCAATTTAACATAGACTTCTTAAATTAGTAACAACTATACTTTCTTATGCTGATGATAAAATGTAAGGATTGCGGAAAAACGATTCCTGCAAGTTATCAACAAGATAAGCTATCGTTTGAGGCTACAAATTTCACCGAACAGCTGGAAAAATGTCCAAATTGTGGGAATGTAAGACCTTATTTTAAAACGGACTATTTCTTTGGAGAATCAAACGATAAAAATGAAAGTTAGTTCGGGGATTTTTTTGTTAAAAATTTCAAATTACCCCAATTACAGTAGACCTTTATTTACTGACTATTCCTTTGATTCGATTCGATAGACTTCTTCAATTTATGGCATAATAGTTCCTAGTCTTCTTCTCGGTCCATAAACACCGGCTATGATGCTTTCAATTCCAATTATTAGAAAACCAGTTGAAAGGACCACCATGAGAAAAAGTATGCCAACAGAGGGAATGGCAATAGCCATAACTGAAAAAACCACAGTAAGGGCCCCCATTCCTAAATCAAAAGCCCTTGATAATCTAGAATGTGACTTGTGCATTACGCCGTGTAAGATTGTGGTTATCCCGATAAACATCAGACCGAAGGAGACTAGGCTGATTATTACAGCCGAAGTAAACAGAGGCTGGATTAAAGCTAACACACCGAGTGATATTGCTAAAATCCCTAATCCTACACTGACTGCTCTTGCCGATTTACTCAGATATTTTCCTGCAATGCCAATTGCTATTTTACCTGAGCCCAGTATGAATAATGCTACTGCTAAAATACTAACTACTGTAAATATTGCGAGGGCTGGAAATAACAAAATCAGGACGGCAGCAGCTATCGTAACAATCCCAATACCAATCTGAAGGGCCCTGAGGTATTTTGGATATTCGAATCGGGAAGCCATA
>Ga0184635_10000009_pt1 | contig 30442 bp, 49 predicted proteins | sample PLM3_30_b2_FD_133147 | JGI IMG/M metagenome (GOLD analysis project Ga0184635, IMG submission 133147) | Groundwater sediment microbial communities from an aquifer in East River, Colorado, USA - PLM3_30_b2 | ecosystem: Environmental > Terrestrial > Soil > Riparian zone | place: USA: East River...
GTGGACCAGCATCCTGAAACTGTGCGGCTGTGGCGTGAACGCAACGGCGTGAAAATTGATCTTGGTGTCTCAGACTTTCAAAGGAAGAATGCCACGCCGACCCGAAGGAATCTGCGCCCCTACAACTATGGCACGTCTAAGGTCGACGTGTACGATCCTGACGTGCGCAAAGTGCTAGAGGATCGCACCCTGACGATCGACCAGGCGGGCGCTGTGTTGGGCTGTGACAAGGGCGTGGTGTATCGTGCCCGCCAACGGCTAGGGGTCGCCCCACTGCCCCACAAGGGCGCTAAGAGGGCGTTGAACTGGGACGACCCGAGTGTGATCGCCATTCTGGACGGCGGCATGACCGAGCGTGAGGCAGCCGAGGAGTTGGGCGTGTCGAAGGCGACCGTCCACCGCAGGCGTCACGCCAGGGACAGTGCTACGATTGCGAACCAATGAGGATCGAGCACGATGACGACGGGATCACGAGGGTCTACTTCCGCCAGTCGTGGATCAACGATTTCTTGCTCTGCAATGACAGAGCGAGACAGTATGTTGAATCTGAGGCGACGAACGAGGCGGCAGCGCTCGGCACGGCCCACCATGCGGGCATTGAGGCTGGTCTTCGTGGGGCGGCGATCAAGCCATCGCAGGTCGCTGAGGTATCCGTCGCAGCGCTCATCGAACAGGAACCCCATTTCCAATACGACGAGTTGGACCGAGACAAATGTGTGGCCTACCTGCGTCATTGGTCGGGGATGCTGCGAACACAACCAGAGTTTGCGAGCCTCTACGTCAACGCCGCCGCACTAATCGAACAGCAGTTTACGATCCTGGTCGATGTGGTCGGTGCCGTTGAAATGTATTGGACGGGTACGGCCGATGCGATCGACTGTCCGTTCTATCTTGTAGATTGGAAGACTTCGAGCCGCAAATATCAACGCTGGGAAAAGCAGCGGTGGGCGGTCCAGCCCACCGTGTACGCTGAGGCCGCCCGTCAACTGGGTTGGGTTGGGTCCGACGTGGTTGACTTCCGTTTCGTAGTATTCCAAAGGTCCTTCTCTGTCGCTGCCCCTGAGGTTATCAGGGTGACCCGAGGCCCAGGTCACACGGCATGGTTGACAAGGATGCTGTGGAGGGCGTATGATCTACGTCAGTTGGACGAGTGGCCGCTGAACGATAACCACGCACTCTGTTCACAGAAGTGGTGTCCCGTGTGGGACAAGTGCAAGGGCTTGTATATTAGGAGCGACTTCAATGTCTGATCTGAACGCCGAGGCGTTACGCAACATTGCCGACTGGCTTGACACGTACGATGATCTTGCGAAACAGTATTTCGACCTGCTTGTCGTTCAAGGTTTGCGAAGTGACGATGAAGTCGCCGCCGCCCGAGCGGCGTGCGACAGTGACGAAATCCAAGTAGATCTTCGGCGTTGGGCCGACGAACTAGAACAGGAGAACAATGTCTGACGCAGTTGTTATTGATGGTGACCGTCTCAACGTCACCGTAGAACGTCAGGTCGCCCAATTCGGTGACCATACCACGGTCCGTGCCCACCTGTCGGTGGCTGTGCCGCAGGCCCGCCCCGACGAAGAATTGATTGAATATCAGGACCGTATCGGGATGGCTGTCGCCAACCTGGCTTTCCCATTGAAGGAAGCCGTGCTCAACGAGTTGGGTCTGGCATATGTCATTACCGATGACGGTATCATCTTGGAAGCGGTGCAGACCGAGAAGCAGACGACCCCAGCGCCGAAGTTCAACCCAGCGCCCCCGCCTGCCAGGCCGACCCAAAACGATGCAACCTATCCTGATATCAAGGTGATGGAGAAGGGCGCTGGCGGCGGTGACAAGTACGGCAAGGTTAATCCTACCAGCCTGTCAAACGCCGAGGATTTGGTTCAGGCCATGCAGGCCGCCCAAGCCGCTGGTGAAGACAGCGTGTGGACGGGTGTCACCAAGGGCCGCCGCTGGTACCGTTTCGGTGGCAACCTGTGGAACAAGCCTGCGTTTGAGCCAGAGTTTGACGTAGACGAGCCGTTTTAATGGATGCGCTTGACCAGGCGCTACAAACCACCACCTACAAGCATTACATTCCGCTCCGTCAAGCCGCAGACGAATATGTTCACTGGGCACAAAACCCTGACGAACGAATCTATATGGGTATCCCACAGTTGGATGCTGCGATGAGGGGAACCGCACCACGTCAGATGACTGGCGTGGTCGGTTACACCCACTCAGGCAAAACACAACTGCTGGTCCATATGGCATTGAACAACCCTGACCGTGGCATCCCGTGGCTATCACCCGACGAATCCCGTATGGCGATGATCACCAAACTGACCGCCGTCAGGGTTGGCAGGTCGGCCCGCCAGTTGGAGGCGGAACTAAACGACCCAGCGTCGGAACGCCAGGCGAAAGCAATGCTGTATGAAACAGCAGAGGCGCTACCCAACCTGTTTGTGTGTGAAGAAAACCTTGCACCGTGGGAAATGTGGGAAGCCTGCCAAGAATTTGAGCAGGCCCGACAGATTCCAGTGCAAGCGGTTGTCTATGACTTTGCACGACTGTTAAAGGTTGAGGGCGATGAGCGTGCCAAGTTGGAAGCATTGAAGCATTGGACGAATGACCATGAGATTGCGTTGTTTGTCATTCACCAAACGTCCCGCACAGCGGGGCGTGACGGTGAACGCATCACGCTAGAGTCTGGCGCCTATGGCGGGGAAGACATTTTTACCCACATGATTGGGGTGCGTCGCAAATACAGGTTCTATCAGTCGATTGCGAACGACCTGGAAAAAGCTATGGCCCGCAACGATGATGACCGCAAGCACCAGGTGCTACTAGAGGCATGGACAGAAGCAACAGCCGAGGTTGCGATGCACCGCAATAGTATTACGTTCAATCTGGTGAAAAATAAGGTTCCGCCGAACGAGTTGGTGGACGAGTTCGACTTGACTATCGACCCGTCGTGTGGTAGATTGCAGGTAGGCCCTGTGATTCCACGGGCGAGGGAGTTGTTTGGATCATGAGCGACGACTTTGGTCGGTTCTACCACCTGTTTAAAGGAAACCCTGCCGCATATGGGACGGACACTGACCATGGTGTGCGCTGCGTGCGTCAGGCCGCCGTCGGTGGAGTGCATAACCATTTAGAGTTTGGCGACTCGGCAGGCATCTACCCCATTTTTCAGGATCAAGTCAAATGGGGATGTTCCGACATCGACAATGGTTCATGGGAGGATGCCCACAACCTGTTTCTCGTGTTGGAGCGCATGGAGTTGAATCCTTGGATCGAAATTTCCCGCTCTAAAGGATATCATGTGTGGGTGTTTGCCGAAGAGTGGGTGCCTGCATGGGTGATGCGACGTGTCTTTCTGTTCGCCCACTATGTAACCGACCAGTTGGGGACGCCCGTCCCACCGACAGAGGTTAACCCGAAGGCCGAATGGTTGGAGGAAGGCCAGTTGGGCAACTTTGTCCGCCTGCCTTATGTTGGCGGCAGGGCCGACGAGAATGGCCGCAGAATCATGGTGGACGACAACAACATGCCAGTTTCACTGGACCTGTTTCTGAATGCTGTCCAGCCCGTCTCTCGTGAGACGTTACGCAGGTGGGCTGACAAATATCAGCCACCCAAACACAGGGTGTCCGAATGGGCCGAATCATCTGCCGAGGCGAAACTGTTGGCCGAACGGTTGACAGGTAAAGGGTTTTTCATTTGGCGTGACGGTCCACCCGATTGGGACCCACGCCGTTCTAACGCCATGGCACGGCTGGCCATCGAATGCGCACACTCTAGCCTGAGCAAAGGTGAGGCATATATCCTTATCAGTGATTTGGACGAGCGACTAGAGAAGTGGACGAAACGTAGCGCTGAGGCCACCGAGGCTGCCCGTAGATCGTGTGTAGAGTGGGGATATGAAAATGCCACGTAACGGAGGAACCGCACACAAGGCGCCCGAGCGACCGACAGAGATTTGGTGGGTTGGCGAAGCAGCAAATGGGTTGGTGCCCGTTCGTGGCCGTCTGTATGTGCGCAAGGCTTCTGCCTTTTCGTATCGTGCGCTACGAAGAAATCAGGGTTACGTCACCACGTTTAACCGTGGTAGAATTGTGTGGGATGACGATGCCTGAGCCGTATCTACAGGTGTATGATTTCCCTGCCCGAGCAAAGCAACGTGCCTACGTGGGGCGCAGAGGCGCTTTTACCCCGCAGCGCACCCTAGAGTTTGAACAGAAAGTTTCCGAAGGTTGGACAGGGCCACAGTTTGATGGTCCTGTGTATATGATTGTGACTTTGTTGGATGGTTCGTTCACTGTTGAGATTGGTCCATGCCCGTTGGACGGCAAGCGCCCCGTGAGGGGCGATGCCGACAACTATCTGAAAGCCATTGGCGATGGACTAAACAAGGTCGCCTTCAAGGACGACAAGCAGATCGTGCTGATTGTGTGTGCACTTGACACACAGCCTGAACTTCTGCTACAGTTGAGTGAGGCGCTAAGAGGCGCATGATGAATGGAGATAGAAGTGACGAACAAGTTGGTCTGCCACGAGAACGGGAACGGGACGTACATCCTGCTCCGTGTGAGCCTGAGCGGACAGACGGGACATCTGACGAACCATGCGGGGGACTATGTGCCGAACAGTCCCGAGTGCCAGCCAGAGACGCCGCCGACGACCGTTGTGGAGGTTACCACGGTACCGACCACGACGTTGACGACTGGTACGTCAACGAACGTGAGCACCGATACGACTGTCCAATCACAGATTGACACCCAGGTTCTTCACGCAACCGTGGCCGTCCCTGGTCCCGTGCCTTACCAGGGGCCGCTGCCCGCTACAGGCGGCGGGTCGCCTGCGGGCGCATTGGTTGCTCTGGCAATGATCGGCGCAGGTGGCGTCGCTCTTGCGGCAAGGCGTTTCAGGCGGGCGTAATGCGTCCGATTTGGGCCGTGTGGCTCTGCCCCGTGTGCAAGAAAGAGGAACACCAGCCACGAGGTGTGACTGGTGTTGCCCATACCCACACCGTCAACGGCAAGGACAAGACAATTCAATTGGAGCGTCAAGGTGTGTCTAGTTAAAGCATTCCTACTCTGGTTTTGGCGCAAATGGGATGAAGTCATCTACAACGTAGAGGATGATGAGGGCATTAGCCTCGAAGAATTCAGGGAGAAGTACTTGACCTCAGATCAAGTAGAGGATGATTGATGAACTTTGCAATTGATATAGACGGAGTTGTGGTTGATTGGGACGGCGGATTCCGTATTGCGTGGAACGCCATGTATCCCGACCAACAGATTCCAGCACAAAGCCGAACATGGGAATCCCCGTTTGAAGACACGGGTCTGTCTCATACGGCTTTCTGGAAGTGGATTGACGACAACGAAATCTATCGTGATCTTCCATCCCTGCCCAATGCCCTTCTCGCAATCAAGATGATTGCGAAGAAACATAATGTAACATATTTAACCGCCCGCCACGAGCGTGCGACCGACCTAACCGAACTATGGTTGAAGGAACATCACATTTGGTTCCCGACTTTTCATTCTGGAAACAAAGCAGACTTCCTGGCCGACTGCTACGTTGACGATAACAACGACAACCTAACTGCCATCATCGTGGCGCATCCAAATAAACTGGTGTTCCGTCATGTTCAGCCATGGAATAGTCACGTCGAAGGCACATATCCTATCGACTCTTTGGCTGACTTGGTTTGGCGTCCTGCTGATGCAATTCAATGAGCGACCATTCGCATCCCGCATGGATGCGATGGGCGACCAGGCCGAACAAATGTTTGAACAAGTGTGGAAAGGGCCTTGGGACCGTTACGGATTCAACCGTCCCCGCTCAGGGGTTAGGGGAATGTCGCTACGAGTCCGCTACACGCCCGACTACAAGGTATCTTACGGGCTGGTAGAATGCCAAGGGTTCGGCAGGGACAGACTGCTGAAAATCAAAGACGAGAAACGTAAGGCTCTTAATCTGTGGAACGCTGAGGATAATCTACTGTTCTTCATTTGGGACAGCAAACTGCAACGGTTTGTGTGTGTAGATTGGCAAGTGGTAGACGACCTGTCTACAGTCCCCCACATGCGGGGGACATACCACGACGGACCAACGTACGTGGGCCTGCACTTCGACCAACTAGCACACCTACCGTGGAATGACAAACAAACTTAGAACCGTGCCAGCACATGACTGGCTCCTAAACCTACAGGAACATGAAGCCTCCTCTGAGACGGAGGCTATGATGATCCACGACGACAACTGGAAACCAAGGGACGAATCCCTTTGGGATCGGGTCGACGAAGTGCTTGACGACGACGAGAAGGCTGTAGTAGAGTTAGTGGTGCTGGGCGGATGGTCATACAGGCAGATCGCCACAGAGTTAGGTATGTCTGTTGGTCGTGCCCACAATTTGAAGGTTAGGGCATTCAAAAAACTTGAAGTGGCTTTGAAGGGAAAGTTTGAAGATGGATGAAGGTTGCGTGCTGTGGTCATTCGACCACTTCTATCACATGGACAAGGCGAATGCTGCCATTCATTGTGCGCCTGTCAAGTTTAGTCCCATTACATTCCGACTGGCCCATCGACTGTTGTCAATCTGGGATTCCTCAGATATTACAATGGAATTGGCCGAGGTTCGTGCCCACATGAACCAATACGAGGAAGACACTGGCAGATGATGAAGTATCATGACAAATCCGACCTGAGCCAAAAGGTAGAGTGGGAAGGTAGCGTTTCAGGCGCCATCTTCGACTATGGCGTTACGGCCGATGAACTGCCCGACGAGACGCCCGACGAAGTAAGGGCAGCATGGGAACGATTGCAGTCCGATGCTTTCTCAGACATTCTGATTGTAGAAGACTGGCTACGTCATGCGTGAGTTCGAAACAGGAGCCACAAGGGACCAGGACGACACGAAACCCGACTACGAAGGATTCCTTAGCCCGCTTGTCGTTGCCCGTTACGGTGAGTACATGCATAAGAACCGTGTGCAGGCAGACGGGACGCTCCGTGCGTCCGACAACTGGCAGAAAGGCATTCCGCTCACCGCCTACATGAAGTCAGGGTTCCGTCATTTCATGGATTGGTGGCGGCTGCACCGTCGTGACGCCTTCCGTTCGTGGCAGGCGGACAGCGACGCCATGCAGGAGGCTCTGTGCGCCCTCATGTTTAACACAATGGGATATCTGCACGTGGTGTTGACCGAGGATGCCAAATTGCAATCAGAGACAAAAGCCCTGGTAGCGGACCCCTTGACAGGTGAGCCAGAGTATGTTACAGTGAATCAGCGACGGAGCCCTTGGTGGCCAGAGGAAAGATTCGGACAGAATGTCCAAGCCACTGGCCCCGATGTCTGAGCCGACAGACAACGGCAAAGACAAGCGACCCCGCCAGGTGCGGGTCCGTGCCCAGGACGGCCCGTGGCGAGGCTACTGGTTCAGGTTCTTCCTGCCCATTGAAGAGACGATTCTGCCCCTTGGAACGGCATCGTACCTGCTAGAGCAGGACGATGACCCTTTGAAGTGGGGTTTGCGTGAACACTCTGGACACTATTATATAGATACCCTTGTCGTTTAACTGGCAGGACGCTAGGCTCTGAACCTAGTAGTGTGGGTTCGAAACCTACTGAGGGTGCAAGTGCTATAATGCGAAACAGAATGAATCAGGTAGTAGCGCAGTAGGTCAGCGTACTCGGTTTGGAACCGAGGGGTCGTAGGTTCGAATCCTACCTACCTGACGAGGGGTTGCGCAGGTCTGCGACCCTGCCGTTTAAGGCAGGGTATCGTGGGCCGAGGCGGACCCCTGTAGAACTCGCTCCGTTCGTTTAACGGCAAGGACGCCAGACTTTCAATCTGGCAACAGGGGTTCGATTCCCCTACGGAGTACGAGAGCAGCCATCCAGGGCACTGGATGGTTTAGCGTGACCGAACAACCGCTTACCAAAGCGGCGGTAAGGTGGCGCTTGGGCAATCGGGAGGTTATGGGGCGCCAAGCGGTCTTTCCATTAATCCCTGTAGAACGTGTGACGGGTTGCGCCCGTGTGACGTGGGTTGCACAGCAAACAAGTGAGTCCGAACGACTGAATCTTGAACCTTCAAGCATTGGCGTTCGGTGCAGGTACGGAAGAATCCTGCCGCTAACGCTCTCACTACAAGGCCCTATGACCGAGCGGTTATGGTGCCACCCCGTCAAGGTGGAAAACGTGGGTTCAAATCCCACTAGGGTCGCTTATGGTTAAAGGAACAGGCAACCTCAACGTCGTACCTGCTCTTGGTGCGGCGGTCGATCTAGCCGAACGTAAAGAGTTTTTGGAACCGATGAGGGCCAGAATCATTCTGCTTCCCATCGTTTCAGGAACAATGTTGCACGATAAGAGGCTTGGCCCGCCAGCCATCCTCGGTTCATCATTCATGTGGATGGTGGCAGAGGAAGACATTGCGAGCGCTGATCCTCCGTTCATCATTCCGACCTTTGAAAACTTAATCTAGTAGGTTTCCTAGTTTCCCCTTCGACGGCTAATACCGTGCAACAAAAACTAGGCCACGCTCCTATCGTTTAACGGTTAGGATGTCAGGTTCTCAACCTGGCGGTACGGGTTCGATTCCCGTTGGGAGTACTGTGCGTATAGTGTTAGGATCGGCACGGCAGGTTGTGTCCCTGCCAGAGTGGGTTTGAGTCCCACTATGCACCCCATCTCACCCGTGTAATACAATGGCAGTATGCCTGGCTGTTAACCAGGATATCAGGGTTCGAATCCTTGCGTGGGTGCAGCGGGAAGTGCCGTTCGATTCGGCTAGGGGCGATCCCCCGATAGGTTATTGGACGACCGCCCGCCAGAAACTTGGTGCCTTAACTCAGTAGGTAGAGTGGCGGTTTGAAAAGCCGTAAGTCGCAAGTTCGATTCTTGCAGGTACCACCAATGTGGGATCGCAACGATAATGAGCGTGAACGCAGCTACTTGGCGGGGGCAATTATCTTTGGGGACTCGTTCAATGGCAGGACAGCAGACTTTGAATCTGTGAATCAGGGTTCGAATCCTTGGCCCCCAGCCAACCGCCCGCCGAGGATGGTCTAAGGTGTTCTAAGCCTAAAGCGCAGGTTCGATTCCTGCCGAGCGGACCTTGCCTCTCTGGCGTAATGGATAGCGTGTTAGACTTTTAATCTATTCGGTGTGGGTTCGAATCCCACGGGGGGTACCATGTTGCTTACAATCGTTCTTGTCTTGATTGCCATTTGTGCCATCGTCTGGCTTGTCAAGCATTAATCTCGTCATCTTCTAACGGATAGGAAACCGCTCTCCTAAAGCGGTAATCAAGGTTCGAATCCTTGTGTCGAGGCGAGGTAGGGCAGCCCGAGAGGGTGCGTCACAACGCTAAGTGTCCTACAGTTTTCTTGCGCCATTAGCATAACGGTTAGTGTTGCTGGCTCTTAACCAGTGTGTGGGGGTTCGATTCCCTCATGGCGTACTGAGACGGTAGCGGGTGCGTATGCCCCGCCCGTCTCACCCTATTGCACCCCAGTCACGGGTGAGTAGCATTGACAGCAAGCCAATCTGTCGTGCAAAGTAAACGTTGGGGCCTGTGGCGGGCCGATACGTTGAAACGTGACCAAGGTTTGAACAGGTGGAACCTTCCCGCTTGAACTGATTTCCTGCTCGTTTGGCTTTGCCTTCGATAGATGGTTACCAGTGAGTCGGCCAAGGGGCCTCATGCGGGGGAAAGCGGAGGGCAACTCGCTCCTAATCGGGGGTTGTTGTCTGAGCGGAACCCCGCACCTGTTCTGCCGAACATATCAGTCACGCTACGGAGCGTAGCAGCCTCCAAAACTGTGAGTAGTGGGTTCGATTCCTGCGACTGGTGCTAAGCCCACTCATGCCCTAGTGGGTACATGGGTGGGCGTTTTTCTTGGGGATGGTATTGGATACAGGCACCCTTTGCACGGCTGTCGTTGTGGGTTCGACTCCCATCTTCTCCACCAGGAGGTATGGCAAGAGGCTTGGTACCACCCTCTCGCAGTGGCGATCACGCCCGCCTCCTGTTTATCTCGCCATCGAGCATGTAGGCTATGCGACAGGTTGCAACCCTGGTCTAGATCGGTTCGATTCCGATGGTGGCGTCCAACGCAGTTGACAAGTTTAAGGATGGTGTGCTACTATGGCAACGAAGCACCCAGGGTTTAAAGCGGTGCAGGGCAAGATTGCGAAACAACAGGGTGTAAGCGCCAAGAGCGCTGGCGCCATCCTGGCGTCCAGCACCCGCAAGGCGTCACCAGCAGCGAAGGCTGCAAACCCGAAGTTGAAGAAAGTCAAATAACATATTCTGCGGCTGTAGTGTTTAACGGTTCAGCATCCCTGCCTTCCAAGCAGGTCGTGAGGGTTCGAATCCCTCTAGCCGCTCCATGTTCTACTATCCGAACCCTTCACGTAGAGTCGTTGAGGTAGACGAAATCCTTTCCGAGGATTTCGGCAACTATGAACTGCCCGAAGGGGCAGTAACATATTACGAAGAAAACGGTGAAGTGGTCACGATCATGTCGGGCATCAAGGCTGCATCAGCAATCATGCGGCCGTTGATCGAAAACATGTCCGACGAAATGCGACCCAAATAACATATGCCAGTGTAGTGTCAACGGTTTAGCACGCTCCCTTTGTACGGCAGAAGACGGGTTCGAATCCTGCAACTGGCTCGGAGAGTTTCAAGGTTCTCTTTGGTACGCTTTCGGTGTGCGAAACAAAACCTTGCAAGCCCATGTATGCAAATGGCAAAGCAAGCGGTCTTAGAAACCGTGTCGTGCAGGTTCGAATCCTGTCATGGGTACTGCGGGTTAACGTGGTCGTTAACCTGGCCTCATAAGTCAGGAATGGGGTTCGATCCCCCGCCCGCCACCATCTCATCCTAACAGCGGACCTGTCCCTGCCCCTCCGAAGGGTTGACGCCACGTTCGACTCGTGGTAGGATGGCTCATCGAAAGGAAGTTTGATTATGGACCCTGACCGCCCACCTGGCCCAGGCGAACCGTCTGGCCCCGACGATCCAGGTAACCCTTCAATTCCTGGTGACAACTAAAGACTTGCTCGCTTCGCCAAGAGGCAAGGCACCAGGTTTACACCCTGGCATCGGGGGTTCGATTCCCTCAGCGAGTACACAATGATTATTGCAGCCCTTGTCCTCGCCACTGTGGCAACCGATACAGCGATTGTCCTGGCGGCGATCGCTGCTGCGTTCGCATCCTTTGTCGCAACCTGCACGTCGCTTGTCGTTTTGTTTAAAAAGTTGACGAGGGCTGAGACAGCGGCGCTGGAAGCGAAAGCGGTTGCCGCAGAAATCTCTATCAATGTGGACGGCAATCTTAAAGCGCAGATTGAACGTGCCGACAGGTTGACTCATGCAATGGCCGACCTGGCAGCGCAAGGCATGGAGGCGGCGGCCGCAGGCACGCCACCGAAATCTAAACACTTGGAAAGTAGTCCCGATCGGTCGGGAATCAGTCCTGAAAACTGAGACACGAGGGTAACGCCTAGGGGTTCGAATCCTCTGCTTTCCGCCATTCCGTATCAACCCCGCTGGTAGCGGGGAACACGCTGATAACGTGTGACAGGTAGGTTCGATTCCTGCGATGCGGACTGATGGTGACAGCAGGGTTTTATGTAAGGGCTAGCCGCCGACTGTCACCATCCATCCCTCAGTTGGACAATGGTAGTCCCGCTGGCTGTAAACCAGCCGCTTCGTGCTATGTAGGTTCGAATCCTACCTGGGGGACCATGACAGATGCAAACCTTATGGACGCCAATTGTGTCCACGGTGAAGTATGGTACGAATGTCAAGCGTGCGAAGCAGAAATGCAAGCATTCTTTCTCACTGAGCAGACTGGTGAGTCACAATAGGTGAACCAATGTTTTACATTAAGTCAAGTCTCGGAAACTTTCTGCGCTGGGACCGTGAAGACTACGTGAGAGATTCCCGATACGCTGCACGCTTCACCACTATGGATGAAGCGGAAACATGGATTCGTTTGACATATGGAAGGAACGGCCTTTCGTACTTCTATTCCGCCCACGTCAAGGATCGTGACGACACGAGAGATGATGAAGACTAGTTCTTGGAAAGTGAACCAACCGTGGGGTTGGGTTCGGCCGCTAACCGAAACGTGGCGCAAGCCATGGCGTTCGACTCGTCCGCTTTCCGCCCTTGTGCTGGTGGCGGTCTTCACGCTTGTGGCGTGCTTCCCGCCGTTCCCCGCCAGCCCGTATTTCACCGATCTTCACGGGTGCAGGTCGAGAAGCAACGAAGCCCACTATTTTCTGGAACCTGTCACGGTAGACGGGTTCTACACTGTAGAGATTTGGCAGTTGGGTATTGTCCCAACAGTTAACGAGGCCGCCGCCGTAGAAGTTCTAGGCGGCGACCCGCAGAGACTACATTTCATTGCGCCCTCTGTCCCTGCACAGATCGTGTGGAAGGCTAGGGGCGGGGACAACTGGCAGCCTGCTTCCCGTCAGGAGACGGAGATGCCAAGCAATATCTGTCTGTTTGTTTAAGGGCCTGTAATGGTTTCGCTCAGTATGAAGGCCGCATGTCGGAACGTGCTGATACTCGGGTTCGATTCCCGACTGGTCCACAATGGTTAAATATTTGATCTGTCTGGCAGCCCTCGTTCTGGCGGCATGTGTCCCAGGGCTTACCCCTGGACGGATCGGTTTTGCTAACGCCAAGGCACCCAACTACGGGCAGGTTGCTATCGAACCGAACCCGTCGTTTTTTGGGGAGCCACCTGACGCTGTGGCGGGATGGTGGAATGTGGCCGCAGGGCGACCGTTGTTCGCCATTTCTGCTGCACCGCAGATTGCTTTTCGGGTCCAGACCCCGATCTTTGCCGCAGCCGAGCAGGACACAGGTGGGTTTCGTATCGTCGCCTATGCTGCACAGCAGCGCAACCCTGACGGGTCGATGGGTTCCTGCACCGTCTACTACGATCCCACGTTTGTCGCCTTCGGTGTCCCTGGTCGCCATCTGAGCGCCAGGGTGCTGGCGCATGAGGTTGGTCACTGTCTGGAATTGGCAGGCCACCAGACATGCGCCGAGAATCAGGGGGTCATGTCGAGTTGCGAGTTTTGGCAGCGGGCAATCGCTGGGTGGGGTCCGACCGCCGCCGACAATGCCCAACTTCGTGCAGCGGGCTACATTCCATAAGTTTCTTCCCATAGTTTAATGGATAGAATAACAGGCTACGAACCTGTTGACCGAGGTTCGAATCCTCGTGGGAAGACCAATGAGTGACCGTCATAGTAGATCATTCTGGATTCTTCTGTGGGAAGGGTTCAAACAGAATTGGACAGGTTGGCAGCCAGGAGACGACGGCGATGAGCCTCACGAGTCGGTTGCTGCCGCTTTGCGGCAGGCAACCAGACCATACTCAGATTACACTTATCAGGTTCGGCGGCAATACCCAATTGCCAGTAACGATGCGAACAGACTCGTAGACCGTCTGGTCGATGAAGAAATGGTTGCAGTAGAAGACTTGCCCGTGTGACGGAATGGCATACGTGTCAGCCTCAAAAACTGAATTTTGTGGGTTCGACTCCCACCACGGGTACAGCCTAGTGGACGAGGCTACAGAACCCCCGCTTGACAAGGGCGGGGGTTTCTGCTACTATACGGGCATGGTTGACTACAATAAGATTTACCAGTACGACGACGAGCAGGTTGCCGCCATGAAGGTCGCCACCGCCGCCCTCAAAGTCCCTGTCCCCTACGCCGATGATCACGTGTTCATCTTCGGCCCGAACGATTCTGATGACACGTACGCCCTTGGTGAGCGTGTGGGGGACGGAACGTGGTTTGTCCGCTACGGCATCCCTGCCACTCACCCGATGTTGGAACTGGCGCTGGTCCTGGCCTCGATGCAGAGGTCTGTCATCGACACTGATGATGGTCCTTACCCTGAGGATTGGTGATGTCTATTCTCTTTGCGGGAGACACGCACGGCAACAACCGCCATATCTCCTATCTGTTTGAGACGGCGAAACGTGAACAGTGCGGCACCATTTTCCAAGTCGGTGACTTCGGATATTGGCCGCACACTGACGACGGCAAACTGTTTCTCTTAAATGTCGATGCCCACATTCGGGATACTGGTATCCAGTTTTATTGGATTGACGGCAACCACGACAACCATGAGGCTATCGCCGCTCTGCCTGTCTCTGATGACGGGTTGCGTTATTTGACGGTTGACGGCGGGTTTGTCCACGTTCCACGTGGATCAAGCCTGTATCTTGACGGTCTGCTGGTGATGGGTTATGGTGGCGCTTTTAGCATTGACAAACAGTACCGCCTAGAGCATGAGGCACGCACGGGTGTTCGTGTGTATTGGCCTGGCGAGATGATTGATTGGGAACATTGTCTCATGGCGGGTCACCTGATGCGTGGACAGCGCCCCGACATTCTTGCCACCCATGACGCCCCGTCAGGGTTTGAGATGGGCAACGAATGGAAAGCGTTGATCCGACAGACGACTGCCAATCGTGCTGCCCTGCGGACGCTGATGCGAACCGTGGAGCCACAGCGGGTCATCTGTGGACATTGGCACGAGCGTAAGACGGCTGAGGTTGACAGAACCCGTATCGACGTGCTAGACTGTGATCAGGCCAGGGATCGCAGAGATTCCTGGGTAGTAGTGGATGGTTCTCATGATCGTAGCAAAACCTATCCCATTGAAGAGGAAGTATCGGACTGGGAAGGCGTACAAGAATCAGAAGTCGACGTTGCGCTTCTCGCCTCCGCATAAGCGGATCGACCGTCAGGAAGACAAGCAGCAGATCGCTGCCCGTGTCGCCCACAACAAGGCGTCACAGGAACGCCAGTCCCATCGGGTGCTGGTGTTGGAGAATGGTGCTTCCAGAATGCGGTGGGTCTGATGGAACAACCTGGACGAATGACGGTACTCGGATCGTTGTCCGCACTTCTCACTGCGGATAACCAGGGTGATGTGATAGATGAGGTTTTCATCCTTTGTGACGCCCTGGGGATTGAACGGCCCGAAGAGGAAGACGGCCAATATAGATTCCCCTGGCAGGAGGAAGACGAGGATGATTACTGATGGCTTGGATCGGGCTGCACACAGGCCCCAACATTGACCCGCATACCACGTTGGCTTGGTGGCCCGACACGGACCCCAAGCCAGCGGTGGCGCTACATATCACTAAACATCTTGCCCGTGTGTTAGAGCCCGCCCAGGTGTGGGTGGTGCGCTACGAAAGGTTTGGTATCCGCAACGACATTGATGTGGCCATCCTAGAGGAACGTGCATTCTTGGATTATGCGGTCAACGAATGCAAAGTGCTGCACCAGTCAGATTGGCCTATCCGCCCGCACGTCACAAAACATGGTGAGCGTCAGACGTTCATGTTCAAGTTTGTGGCTTTGCATCTTCCCGACGAGGAAAGGTATTGGCGTCTTTAATGAAACAGTTGTTCCCTCATTCGTCTTTCGTCAAAGACGATTCGTCAGCATGTAGGCTCCCCGATAATGCCGTGGTCACCGACATCGAATATGTCGGTGGGGTCGGTTTCTACGTCACCTGGTATGAGGTTGTAGAAGAATGGTATGAGGTTGTAGAGGAATGAGAATCGTAGTTTGCGGTTCACGAGACTTTGATGATTGGGGCGTAGTCACGTCCGTTCTGTTTGGACTGTCGGTGAACCTGCCCCACAATGGGCCGTTTACTATCATTGAGGGTGTCTGCCCTTATGGGGGCGCCGACAAATTGGCCGCCGAGGCGGCAGGTTTCTACGGGTGGGCGCATGAGCCCTTCCCCCCAAAGACAAACACGGCCGCACACTTCCATGAGCGCAACCGTGCCATGATCGACTCAGGCGCCGACCTGTGTGTCGCCTTCGTCAACAAACCACTGAGTCTCAGCCGTGGGACAGACAGTACTGTGTCGTATGCACGCAGCAAACATGTGAAGACGATCACTGTGGAGGTCCAATGACATTGCTGGCCATCTGGTTTCTCGGCGTCAAGATCGCCACCATTACAGCCGCCCTGACGGTCATCATGGTCCGTTACCTGGACCATGAACGATCGGACCAATAGATTATGGCGACTCAATTGCAATTTTCATTCCACGGCTCCGTCGTCATTGACGACGTGACCCGTGACACGATGATCGAAGACGGCTACGATCCTGAGAATGCGGCCGACGTGGCCGAATGGTTCGGCGGGCACCGTGAGTTGTGTGCCCTGACCGACACTCACGACTACAGCATCGCCTGACAATGTGCGTCAAGTGTGGTATGCTGTTCGATGCGGTGCGGTGCAGATGGCGTTGCCCGCACTGCGGCTTTCGTAACTACTGCTGTGACTAGTGTCACAGCGGCGTTCCCATCCAGGGATCACTGTTGCGATTAACAAATGAAAGGTGGATCATTTTGAAGTTTACTCGTAAGATCAAGGCGGGCGTTGCCGCCATCGGCCTGACCCTCGGGTTGGGTGGAGCGGCATTGGCTCTTACAACCACAGAGGCATCCGCAAACTATGTGTTCCCTGGCCTGAGTCTCATTGACACGCAGGGATATGGCACAAGCCCGTACAACTGTGACCTCTCTTCGGACGGTCACGTCAACGACGGCAACGCTTATTGCTATACGTGGATTCGCACCAATGGCGTTCTGCGCCGTGGTTCGGTCTATGAGTATTTCAGCGAGGCTCAGGGCGGTTTCGTGTTCACGGCATGTTCACAGGCGTATCGTGGTTCCCTGCTCGGCTCTTGGAACCCTCCGTGGGGCGACTTTTGGGCGAACCCACAGGCCAACGTCCGTTGGTTTTGGGTGAGTATCTCTGACCACGTGTACTGTCAGAGCCCTGTGCTCGGCCCAGGATACAACTATTCTGGCTACCGTTGGAATATGGTTGTCAACGGCAACCTGCAATAACCTTTCAGAAACCTGGGATCGGTGGGACAGACATCCCGCCGATCCTAAGGCGGCCACCAATATGATTGAGGCAACCAAGGCTGTCGCTGCCCAACTTGGGATGCCGTACCCTGTTGTGAGAGGCAGGATGCAGGCATTACGCAGGAAGGGAAACACAAAAGCCCAGGTCATCCAGAAGATGGATGTACTTTTAGCCCCTACAAGGCCCTAGAACGAAGAGAGGCCCCCGCCCTACCAGGCGGGGGCTCTCTCGTCTGTACGGTGATCCTGGGGGGCAATGCTAAGGCGCTAGTCCCAACTTCCAAGCACGGTAGATCATGTCGTTCAACCCATGGTTGGAAGGCAACCCACCTGTCAACGTACGATAGTACGCTTCAAGTTGGGAATGCTTCACCAAACCGTGCGCCTTATGGTAGGCGGAAATCACACTGGCATGACCAGCATAATGGATTGCACCCTGCGGACCACAAAAAGCCATGACAAATCACCTCTCACTTGACAACATATCTTACATGTTCCCGCCCCTTACGAAGGTAAGAGACAGGAATCACATGGACCAAACCTTCTTGAACGAAAAGGCCCAACGTACCTGACGCACCCGACACGCCATCCGATGAACCTGCCAGGGCGATCTGTGTGCCCACCGACAGGTCGGCTGTAGTGGTAGCCGCACCGTCCGCCTGCCCGATCAGGGCAACGGCGACAGCGAGTGCACCCGTAACGGTGCTAGACCCGCCTGTAGACCCCGCCAAAGGCAGAGACAAGGCCAGGTCACCTGAGGCTGTAGACAGACCGTCCGACTGGCCTGCCAACGCTACAGGGCCGCCCGACGTGACAGTCAAGTCACCCGTCGTCGTGGACGTACCGTCCGACTGCCCATTTAGGGCAATCGCCAGGATCATGTCACCTGTGACGGTTGACACACCATCGGACTGGCCTGCCAGCGCAATGGCAATCGCCAAAGCACCAGTAGTTGTAGAAACCCCGTCCGACTGGCCTGCCAGGGCCAGCGACAGGATCAGGTTGCCAGTATCAGACGAAGTGCCTGTGCTGGTGCCGCCCAAAGCAACAGCGGCGCCACCCGCAATGTTGATTTCGACGCCATGCATCTGGTAACGGACAGCACCAACCCATGTGGCACCAAACGTTGTTTCGTTTGTGCCGTCGTTACGCCACTGACCTTCGGAAGCATGGACAGGCGTCGAACCCGCATTGTCATTCAACTCGGTCCAGTTGGTCCGAGGGTTCGTAACCTGATTAGCACGGTGAGTTACATAACAGAAAACTCTGTTACCCGCATTGCCAATAGCGTTTGTTAGAACGCCCGTAGGCGCCGCCGACGTAGTGCCGTCGCCACCCACAAACTTGAACTGCGCAACAGGTGTCGTAGTATTATGGCCTGTAATCTGAATTACAACCCATGACGCACCAATATGGGTGGCGTCGCCACCCGTCTGCCCAAAAGTGATCGTACCCGAACCTGGCGTAGCACCACATTGGGCGGTAAAAACTCCCTGAGAGGCGATGCCGTCCAGGTCGGTGTTAACCGTCGTCCACGTCAACCCCGACAAAGTGGTTGTAGGCGTCGAAGGTGTACCCGCTGTAGTTGTCGCCCTCAAACAGACGAAGACAAGTAGCAGCGAGTTCGCCGCAGGCGAAATCGAAGCCGTAGGATACGATACACGGTCAACGTTATCGTAGTTTGAAGTGAGGACCGTGGCCGCAAGTGCCATAAGGTTTAATCCTCAGTTAGTGTCAACGCACCCGAAGCAAACGATGCCGTGTCGCCACTGCCAACAGCCTTGCTGGCAGTCAACGTGCCCCACATAAGAATAGAACCACCCGACGAGGCGGTCATGACAGCAAACGAAGTGACAGTACCCCACGACGCGGAGGCCGTCGCAAAAGTCACGGCAGCGTTTGTAGCCACCGAACCTGCCGCAGGAGTAGCCCACTTACCCGCCGAAGACACACGGGCATAAGAACCGCCCGTAACCTCAGTACCACCAGTCGAATCTGTAGGTGCAGTCGTAAACAGAGCGATCCAAGGTGTGATAGGGGTCGTCGTCAAAATCGTTGTCGCTTGACCCGTGGTTGCTTTAAGTACATCTACTTCGTAGACATCTGACTTGCTTCCCATAAACCATTCCTTAAACTAACAAAGGGGCACCCCACATGGGGGTGCCCCCTCAGTCAGGCTGATTAGGCAGTACCAACCTCAGCGTAAACCATCACAGGCAAAGCCGTAGGTGCAGTAGGAGTAGCGGTAGTCGTCAAAGCGGACTGACCCGCAAGGATCGCAAGGCGCTTAGGCGCACCAGTCATGATAGCCGCAACCTGTGTGTCGAGCGTAGCGCCGACAGCAGGTAGACCCAACAGAATAGGCGGTGTAGTCGCAACCGATAGGACCGCTACAGCGTAACGCCTACCAGCCTTGACACGCCAACCTGCTGTGAAAGCCTTGAAGTAACGTGTGTCTGCGGCAAGCCACAGGGCCACGTCGTTCGCAGCAGAAGCACGCAACGTCAACACGCCAGTGCTCACGTTTTCTTCATACAGGCCGACCAACGAAGACGTGATCGTGGCAGTGACAACCGAAGCGACTGTCGCTACGCCAGTAACGTCACGGGTACGACGGGCGGTGAAGTATGAATATACGACGGTACCCGAAGTCAGAATGCTTGTCGCACCCAAAGACTCGTAACGTTCCATCGTGGTTTCGAAGGTGTCAGCAACGTCATCACGGAAAGGGGCGTCAATCCCGCCACCGTAGAAGGCGCTTGTCTGTTCATATCCAGGCATAATTATTCCTTTCTCCTGCCCTGGCGGCTTTCAAAATGTCCACCGCAACACGAAGGGCAACCGAATTTATCTTCCAACCACCAACAGGTCGTAGGTGATTGCACTAACGTTTACCGCTGCACCAACCTCGGCAGGTGTGCCTGCACCGATAAACAACTGAATCTTCGGCGCAGCCGTAGTTCCAGCCAACTTAGGTTGCGCACCAGAAGCCATAACTGTAGGCGCCTGACCCTTAACCCTCACCGTGGTGAAACCGCTGGCGACAGCGATCCAATCCACAGTGTTCAAACCACGAAGAGAAGCCAACGGCAAATCTTCGCCACCAGTCGCATACGAAGCCGTATGCGTCACCTTGACAAGGACGGCCCGCCCACGAATATGTGGAATCTGGCCCATCCTACGTACATTGGAAATTGTTACAGCAGCCATCTTACCCTACCTTTCGGATCACTGAGGTTAGTGGAACATGCACCGATAGCCAAAGATGCATGTATTTGCTGCACCCCACCATGGGGTGCGAACAACATTGATATCATAGGCGCCAAGGCCCTGAGTTTGAACCATCTGCGCTCGGCCCGAAACACCGCCCCAGGCGGTAGCCATAGTGTTCCAGCCAATCCTGATCAGACCACGATCAAACATCTGGTCGATCAAAGTGCCTTCACCGTACATTCCTTGCGGTCCACGGACGTATCCCTGATTGAACCCATCTTGATAGGCAAACGCCGTGGGATACTCAGATGGAAGTGCGTCTGTGTCCACGGACTGCACGACGATGCAATCGCCAGGATATCCGAGAGCGTCAGCCTGTCTGCGAGCCTCAGCGCCGTCTCGCCTCCCCCCCGCAAAACCTTCACGCCAAGTCCCTTTCTGCCATTCCCAATTGAGATTCACCGTAAAACCGTTGGCGATAAGTTGATCGTACTCGGGCTTGGTAATCTGTTTCGCTTTGTTGAAAGTAGAATCGGGGTATGTCAAGTAACGTGACACACCTTGAAGGTCGGTCATCCCATGCAACTGTTCCATGCTGGGACGCCAAGACGAGTAGTCGAGCACGATTGGCATTACTCTGCCAAACGGGCGTGTTCCTCGTCAACAACAGCATCGGCAATCGCCTCATAATTCACCTGAACTGGATGTGCCGCAATTGCGGCGGCGATAGCCGCCTCGATCACGGCAGGGTCAATGTCCTGGCCTGCCGCCTCGACAGCGGCCTTAATGATCGCAAACGTGGCGGCCTCCGCAACTACCGCCCTTACGTTGCCTTGTGTAATGGCAGAATTCTCGGGTGCACGCATGATGCCACGATGGTCGGCAGCAGTCTGCTGCCATAGTGCCTCAAACTTGCTGTCAATATATGCCTTATCTTCGGGAGTCAAAACCCAACCTCCTGGTAGTGGCGGCGGTGCCGCCCACGGAACAAGCATAAACGGTAGCAGGTCACCAACATGGCCCTGCCCTGTAGGAGACGCCCATGACCCGCCAGGCGCCGTAGCCATCATCGCCCCGCAGCAGGCAGTGTCACGCAACCAATAATGCGGTTTAGCGGCATGGGTTGCGGTCAACTGGCCACGGGCCACAAGTTCAGCCCTCAACCAACGCCACGAATCGACCATATCCTGGTTGGGTGCTGCACCCACACCAAGGTTCATCTGGCAGCCGTAAGCAAAACTGTTGGCATTCAAACAGTGGGCAGACTGAAACTCGCCCGCAACCTCCCACACCACACCTGTCGGTGCCGTAATGATATAGTTGTATTCCCACATCTTACCGTTGTTGATCATCTGACGTTGCAGCAACTCCATGTGCTGCCTGTCGTTCATGCCGTCCCCCACACTGGGGCCTGAGCCGCCAGTGTAATGGCACAAGATGATGCCTGACGGCCGTGAAACACGGGCCGTCGTATGGGTTAGAGGTACGATTCCGCCCTCTGCACGGGTAACGATCCTCTTATCAGCCATCTATATACTAGCCCCAATTCGTTCACTCAGGTGGACGTTCGATGCTGCGAGCAGGGATTTCAGGCACACGATACTTGTGAACTTCCTCATCGTGACCCTCTTCCTCATCTTCATCGTCCCTCTCGTCAGCCATTCACATAACCCTTCGTCTTCGCCTCATCCAACAGGTTCTTCAACTCACGGCTGCGCCGCAACATTTCACCCTGCTGCCGTTCAGGACTATTCGTACGGATGCCGACACCAAACAGGATCGACAGCAAGTTTTCTTTCTGCTTGTCTCCCAAGTATTCCCGTTCCCGCTCGTATCCTGGCTCGCCAGGCTGCTTCTGTGCGACAGGCATAAGCCTGTCTGCCCTTGACGCATTCGGCAACATGGCATCAATAGCATATGCATGGGCGTCAGACATCACGTCGTTACCCTGATCATCCTTCGTCATCCACCCGATCTGCTGCAACAGTTGCTTCACACCAGGCGCCTCAGCGAAAGCAGGAGGCGTCTCCATACGAGTATCCGACAGAGGGATACCAGAGAAAAACTGTTTGTGGGCTTGCAACTCTAGCGGAACCTTGATACCAGGGTTCATGTCAGAGAACAACTTTTCGATGTCTGTGAACTTTGTCAAATCTTCCTGCATACGCAGGAACGGAAGGTCCAACATCAAATATTCGTTGTCGCCACCAGACCCGATGACAGGGATGTCACCCAAACGGATGCCACCCAAGTTCATGAAATATGAAGGAACAATCGGTTCCTCTTCGGAACCCTGTTCCAATGTGCGCTTCAAGTTGCCGTACGTGCGGTTTAGCACGTCAGGATGTTTAGCGATGTTTTCCAACTGTAGCGGAACGTTTCGAGACAGGAACGTCCAGAACGGCACAACCCGCTTCGCAGCCCTGTCAAACGACGAAATGTCACGATAGTTGAAATGGTATTTCGCCACACTGTTGATCGCATCGTTCACAGGCCACGCACCCGCAGCATCCTTGCCGCTACGGCGAAACACCATGTAGGAATGGGCGCCACGCATAAGTTCCTCAGCGCCTTCGTTCCTGTTACGCACAGCGACACTCAAAGGGTTCTCAGTGCCCAACGTCCGATCCCAGGCACGGCGTGCACCATGCTTAGAGAACAGACCGATACCAGCCTCCTGGGCAGACTGACCCCAGCCAGTACCAGCGATAGCGTCCAACGCACCCTGAAACTTGTGCAATTCGGACACACCGAACTTCTCGACGAACCTATCTTCCCAACCTGAACCAGACTTGTAGACGTGGAAGTGTTGGCGGAACAACTTGTAGTCCTGCATCTTCACGCCAGAAATAAGATTGTTCAACCATCCACCTTCAAGGTTGCGGACAATGAACCCTGGACTTGTCACAGCCCACGTACGGAACCATTTGTTCCACGAATCCCAACCCTTCAACAGGGCGTTCGTAGCCTTAGGCGAATCAAAGATCGACACAACCTGAGCCAACTGCTTGGCTAGGGTTGTATCCATCGTCTGGTAGCCGCCACCGATATCAGTGAAACCATCCTTGATCTGCTGTTTCAAGATGCGGCGAGTGTTCGCATCCTTCAAATAACTGATCGTGTCCGCCCGCATGGCGGCACGATCGGCATGAATCAAGGCGTCAGCCTCTAGAGCAACGGCATGACCCTCATATTTGGCGACGGTCGCAACCTGCTTATCCAAACCTTCACGTTGTAGAACCTCGGCCAACATGCGTGACTTGTCAGCCAACATGGAAGCCATCTCACGTTCCGTAGTGTTCCTCAACTTGCGTTTCGCAAACGAAGTAGCATGGGCAGTGACACCTTCCTGGACTGCTGCCTCCAACTCTTCGGCACGGGCCTGCAAGTTGGGGATCAAATCTTCGGAAGACATCTTTGTGATTTCGGCGGCACGGGCAGCCTGATCCAAACCTGCGATCTTCTGCCTGACAGCCGCAACCGACTTCACTTCTGGAAGTGCGTTCGGGTGGGCGGCGGCCGTAGCCCGAACCTCGCCCCTGGTCGCCTCCAACGCCTGCTCAGCCTTAACCAAAGGCTTTGCGGCCTTCTCTGTGGCAGCGCCAGCCTGCTCGGCGGCATGGGTCGCCCTGGTGAACGCCTCACCCTGGACCTGTGCAGCCTTCACGGCCTTGTTTCGCATAGTGGTTTGAGACACTTTACGTTGTGCGGCGGCCGCCTCCAACCTGGCGTCATCCATATGCTTTAGAACGGCCTGCGTATAGATTTGCTCAGCCTCAGCGGTGTCCGTAACCAACTGTTCATGCTTCGCTTTCAACGCATCGACACGGGTTTGACGGGTCACAACCTCGTCCCGCAACTGGTCAGCCCTCCGCATGGCGTCCCTACGGGCCGTAGCACGGGCCGTGTCAGCCGCAACGATAGCATGATCACGTGCCACTGTGGCGGCCTGTAGCGCCCCATCAGCGGCCGTACGCTCCACCGCCAGGTTTGACAACTCGTCAACGGAACGATCCAACGCCACTTCGGCCCTGGACAACTCTTGCACCAGTTTCTTGCCACGAGACTGTAGCGCCCTCGTGGCAGCCTGCACCGCATACTGGCGTTTGTTTGTTGCCTTCTGCAACAACTCTGCCTCTTGGCGGCGTGACTGTGATTGCAGGCTGGACAGTTTACGGATACGTTCAGCCGTCTTAGGGTCGACAACCTCCTTGACAACCCGCTCAACCTCTTCAACGGGCGCGCCCATCGCCTGCAACGCACGGTTACGGGAATGACGTTCGGCGGCGTCCCCCGCCTCACCCAACGTTTTCGCAATCAACTTGTCAGGGTTCGTTTCAAAGAAATCGAACCCGACTGTACGGTTAGAAATGGCATTCAGATTACGGATGCTGGTATCTGTAACCTTTTCACCAAACCATTTGTCACCCACCTGAATCGCACGAGGCTTCTCAAACTTTTCGGTGATCTTCGACATGTCCATGCCGAAAGCCTTGAAAGCCTCAGGGTCGGCAGCCATAAAGTTTTTGGCTTCCAACGTGGCACGGTGAGGGATGTAGCCTTGGCGACGGTCAAACGGAATGCCAGCCGCCTCGGCGGCATCGGCCAACGTGCCAAAGAATTCATCCAACTTTCGGGCGGCCTGAGACTTGACGGCGCCAGTCTCAACCTCATGCATCGCCTGTTCCCAATCGACGTTAGCCTTCAACAAAGGACGAAGTTCATGCTTCGTCCAGCGTGACATGCGGTCAATAAGGGCGGCAGATTCGCCACGGCCAAGGTGGGTGGCGGCAAGCACACGTGCGGCGCTAGCCCTCGTGTGCGCACTACCCTTGCCCGAATATAGAACGTCGGTTAGGGCAGCATCAAAATCAGGGGCACGCAACTGGCGCATGATGCGCCCGCCAGTAGTGCGGGCCATACGAGCCTTGACAGCACCCTTGACATCTTCTACAGCCTCCACCACACGACGGCCGCCAACAGACTTTTCCCAACCAGGGATACGGACCTGCACGCCGAACGTGGGCTTCACACCCAACTTGGAAGCCAACTCCTCCTCAACGTTTGCTGTTTTCAAACCACGGGTCGTCAAGGCGCCACGACCACGGGCACCAGCCTCAGCCGCCAAACGTTCCGCACCTGCCATTTCGGCATCCTTCAACCCTGCCGAACCTGCACGGGTCACAATCTGTTCCGCAAGTTCACGACGGCCAACTGCTGTGACACCCTCAATGGCAGCCTTACCCATGCCGACGCCGATATATGATGTAGGATCAAGAGCGACATCGCCCGCAAACCCAGCGATACCCTGAGCCCAGCCAGGCAAACCGTCAACCGTGTGAGTCAACTCGGAATATGACATGCGACGATTAAACTGTTCACCAAAATCTTCGTTGTTTTCAGGGACAAGGCCAAGGGCCTCGCTGCCTTCCTGGACGCCAGAAACAACGGCGGCACGAGGAATGTCAATGGTGCGTAGCACATCTTGCACAGGTTCAGACTGTAGGAAGTCCCCCGCCTTGTCCAAGCCCCAACCTACACCAGGAATGTTGTGGGCAAGTCCAGAAACGGCACCAAGGGCACCCGTATCCTTAGCCTTGTCTTTCTGACCTGAGGCGATAGCGGCCGTCAACTCTTTGAAAGATGACGGCGCAGAAGAACGTTGAATCTTGTCGCTTTGGCTCCGTACCGTTGTTGTTTCTTGACGCACACCAGAAGACCGTTGTGCGCTGCTGCCTGCACCTGTCCTAGATGCGCCACCCACAAGGGACGCAAATGAACCTCCGCTACTGCGGGTAGACGGAGCCGCCGTCCGCCTGGTAGGCGGCGGCGGCGTGCGGCGTGCTGTAGAAGGAACAAGAAGGTCAGAACGAGCCATTATGAGGCAGGCAATCCCATCGCTAGACGATAAGCCATTACTGCACGGACAGCCCTCTCACGTGCAGGAGAAGGCTTCACAGAGTTCTGCACAGCGGAACGGGCTTGATCACGGTAACCCATTTCTCTCTGATTATATCCACCCCGTTCAGCAGACTGGAAAAGACGTGAAATTGGGGTACCACCATTCACCTGAGCACCAGGTGGCGGCCTCTTCCCCTGCAACGCTACAGGAGTTTTACCGTTCGGCGTATTGAACGATGACGGGAACACAGGTAGAGTGTTCACGTTCTTGGCGCCAGGAGCCACCGCAGGTTGCCGTGACAACTCTTGGCGCTGGTTACCCAACGCACCAGTCTTCGCAATCTGATTGATCCACTGATCCTCATTGAAGTTCATCGCTTCATCGGTGGGAACCATCGAGTTAACGTCACCCTCAGTTGACTGCTGTTGACGTTTTCCCAACTCTAGCGAATCTGCCGTATAAGCCTTCTGCGCACGAGACAGCCACGACTTGTAGTTTTTCGCCTGCTCAGGTGACAGCGGCTTACCCTCTACGGGTCCGCCATCTTCCTTCGTGTAGGTGGCCTGGTCAATCTGGTTGGCTAGGGCCAACGCACCCTGACCGTCCTGCAAATCCTGTAACAAAGCCTCCGCATACTGGTCGCCCTGAGCCTCCTGCGCCACCGAATCATACTGTGGCACATATGGTTCAAACTCTGGTCCAGCGAACCCTTGGACAGGGTTGTAATCCATGATGCTGGCCGCAGACTTGTATCTTGTCTGTGCCCCACCCAGGTTGCGCAACGGGTCGGTTCCTACACCAAGCAGGTCCTTGGTGTAGGGAACGTTCAACATTTGCGGATATGGCTGATACCCTGTTCCTGCCAACTGCTGAACCAGGGCAGCCGTCTCAGGGTCCATGGCGTAAGGGTCGTACCCTGGATCGGTTTGGAAATCAGACATTACAAAGTCACTCCTGACGCTGCCGCTTGTGCCTGCAACTGTGCCCTTTGCGCAGCAATCTGTGCTTCCTGTTCGGCACGCTGCTGGGCCAACTTGCTCAACATCAACTGCTGATTCGCTTCAATGTTAGAAGAGAAATCTTGTTGCGCAAGGTTGCCGTACGTGTCACGGGCGTTGTTGGCCTGCTGATAGATGTTGTCCATGTTTGCCCCATACAAGTTTTGGGCGTCACCCAAACCACTGATACGAGACTGTTCCAACTGTGCCGCATTGTTGTATCCACCCAAGCCGACACCCTGGGCGCCAAGGTCACGTTGCGCCATAGGGTCAAGTCCACGGGATTGTTCCTGTGCGTGCGCCATGATTGCCTGAATGGCTGCTGTGCGTTGCGCAAGAGCCGCCTCAGACGCCTTGCGACGCTCACCCAACTGACCAGTCAGAACCGTATTCTGCTGTGCGGCACGCTGGCGTGCAGCGTCAGCGTAGCCGCCGATCATGCCCGCCTTATTGCCATACAGGTCGGCTAGAGACGCTGCCTGCGAATCAAGGGCAGCCAACTGGCCTTTGTATTCTGCCCCTGCCGATCCGCCACCGCCGCCTCCACCGCCACCGCCACCGCCGCCACGGCGACCACCAGAGCCGCCGCCACCGCCAGACCCGTAGCCAGCGATACCAGCCAACTCTTGCTGTGTGCGTAGAAACAACTCCATAGGGTCAGGATAACCCTGCCCTCCCTGAGGGAGGCCAGACTGCGGAGGGCGACTGTTAGCGATGCCCTGACGGTACATCTGTGCTTCACCCTGCCAACGGCGAGGATCGGCCGTCACCTTGACAGGTGGCTTATAGGTAGATTTGCCAGTCTGACTGGCGGCCCTGGAAGTTACTGGTGGAGTAGCCATTTACTGTCCTCCTGCTGCCCTAAGTCCAGCCAACTGGTTGTAAATATCCTGCTGGCGCCGCAAATCGATCTGACCCAAAGCGCCCTGCTGCTGCTGCTGCAAAGCGGCACGCTGCTGGGCGATAGTTCCCAACGTCTGTGCCTGACCTTCGGCCATCTGGCCCTGCTCACGGGAACCCTGCTCATAGAAGTTGCTCAAACCCTGCTGGCGGATGCCCGAGTTGAAAACGCCTCGACGCTGATAGCCTGAATCAACATGGTTGCGGGCCTCGATCCTGCCCTGCTGCCAGTCGCCCATCTGACGGGAATATCTTTGCTGAGCCAATGTTTGCGCATAATCCTGTGCCGCCAACTGTGAACCGTACTGCTGATTCGTCTGATCCCGTTCACCCTGATAGCCAGCCTCATTAACCTGCATCGGATAGGATGCCTGCTGCGCCTGTTGCTGCTGCTGAAATTGGGCCAGGTTGGCTTGTTCCGCTGCAATCGCAGCCTGATACATGCCCGCCCCCGCAGGGTTGGCGGCCATCGCCTGCTGAAACTGCTGAATTTTGGCTTGTGTCTGCTGCACAGCGGCAGAATACATGCTGTATGCGTTAGGATCGAAAGCCATATCTGTCCCTTAATCAATCATGAATCTGATGTGACCCCAAATTTGGTCGCTGGTCGCCCATGTCCACGGCACCGTGCTGGTTACGCCACCATACGCCAAATAGTCGGAACCACCAACCGTCACCTTGGGAAGCGTGACAAAACGAAACACGCTGGCAGTCTCAATTCTGATCCCGCCGAGAATGGCGGTCAAAGGTGTGTTGTCGGTAAACTCGGCCATGCCGTGTTCGTTGAATTCTGTCGGGAATGATGGCTGAGTTTCGAACCTGGCCTGATAATCGAATGTCAGCCCCGTCGTGTTCGATGACGACGGGATATCATAGGTTGCGGTCCAGGCACCCGACACCGATGATGTGGTTCCAAACGCAAACCGATATTCGATGTTCATATAGCGGCCTTCACGCAAAACTTCTGCCTTCTGAAAACCGTCGCCCACTGTCAACCCTGTTGACGGCGGCGTGTAAAGCCAGGAATCCATATCCCACGCCATCCAACCTGACGACGTGAACATCCAAAACGAAGGTGACGTAGTGTAAATGTCACCCAACCCTGTCGAAATGAAATGGTCGCCTACTGTGGCGTTGGCCCCGCCGAACTCTGCAAACCCCAAAGCATGAGAATCGAACGATGGAAACCGCTGCCACTCGTGTCCACCTAAAAACGCAGACAGGCTGGAAAACGCCACACGTTCAGGGAACGTCAGCGACGGATTGTTAGGTGGCGTCCAACGTGTATCAACCATTACAGGCCGATATCCTCAATGAGAATAAAGTTGGGGAACGTTGCCCCAGCCGTCAGTGTGCCCGTGCCCGAACCTGTCGCCCTGACAGAACGCAACTTGTATGTCTTTGAACCTGCGCCAGGCTGAACGACATACTGGATGGTCCACAACTGCGACACGTTTGCAACCCTCAACTGGATGCTGGCCTGTTGCAACTGTGTTCCAGCACCATCGGTGATAGTAACGGTAAACATGTCGTCGGCAACAGTGGAGGCAAACAGTCCAAATCCTGACACTCTATAATATCTGCTCGCCAAAGCGGTAAACGTTAGAGTCAGAGACGTTAGATCGACCACAGGGGTTGTGATCGACCCCTGGGTGGCGGTCACCTGCGCATAACCCATCTTACCTTTCGGCAGTAGGGCAAGATCAGAGTTGTGGGTCGCAACAGTTTCCAAGGAGCCATTGACATAGGCGGCCACCGCATCAAAGTCGGCGTTCACCTGATCGCCGTCAGTTAGTGTGCCAGGGAAAAACCTGTTCGGGATTGTAAGAGCCACGGTCTTACCTCAGTCCTTTTTCACGATACGGCAGGATCGTAGAATCCATGCCGAAACTGTCATTGATACCGACCGTACCGTTAGTTCTCACGGCAGCGTCCCCTGCGAAAGTGTTGCGAATCTCCAACTGGACAACATGACCTGCACCAGCAGACGGCTCCGTTTCAAACTGCACGAACTCTTCCACGCCGTTACCACCCCACAAGTCAACATTCCATGTGCCGTCAACGGCGGTGCTGGCAATGCCAGGAACAAGGAAACCGAAGGCGCAACCCCACGTGTTCGTACCTGAAACATATTGCCATCCGCAAAGAACAGAGGCAGCGGTCGCAGCCTTGCGACCGAGGCCAAGAATGTTGTTTGTATTGTTGTCTTCAATATCTGTAGTGAATGTGTTCAAGTCGATGTCAGAGTTGGTCAACTCGGCAAGGACAACAGCGATGAAGTTGATATCGTTTGTTGTCACATTGCTAGGGTCGCCTACGACTAGAGAGCCGACCGCACCAGCGGCAGGAACCTCGTTGCCTGTAGCGTAAGGCGCCATGAACCTGGGTTGTGCGTTCGTCAACCTGTAGACGACGATAGCGATATCGTCAGCACCAGGAATGTTTACCTGCACGGTGGCGCCAGCGCCACCAGCAGGACA
>Ga0184635_10000010_pt1 | contig 30412 bp, 30 predicted proteins | sample PLM3_30_b2_FD_133147 | JGI IMG/M metagenome (GOLD analysis project Ga0184635, IMG submission 133147) | Groundwater sediment microbial communities from an aquifer in East River, Colorado, USA - PLM3_30_b2 | ecosystem: Environmental > Terrestrial > Soil > Riparian zone | place: USA: East River...
ACCGCACTCTTCGTCCTCGGGTTCACCGTTGTGTTCGCATCATTCGGTGCGTTCTTCGGCTATGTCGGCGCGGATCTGCTCGAGCATCAGACCGTCATCAACCGGGCGCTCGGCGTGCTGATCGTCGTCTTCGGGTTGGTGTTCATCGGCTTGATCCCAGGCCTGCAGCGTGACTGGCACATCCATCACGCGCCGGCCGCCGGCCTCGCCGGCGCACCGGTCCTCGGAGCGCTGTTCGGGATCGGCTGGACACCCTGCATCGGGCCGACCCTCGGTGCGGTCCAGACGCTGGCGTTCACCAGCGCGAGCGCCGGCCGCGGCGCCATGCTCACGATCGCTTACTCCCTCGGGCTGGGCGTGCCCTTCGTGATCGCGGCTGTTGCGTTTCGCCGCGCTCTCGGGGCCTTCGGCTGGGTGAAGGAGCACTATGTGTGGGTCATGCGGGTTGGCGGCGGAATGCTCATAGTGCTCGGTCTGCTGCTCGTGACCGGGCTGTGGAATGACCTCTCCGTCCAGCTGCGGGTCTGGACGTCGAGCTTCGAGACGGCGATCTGAGGCATGTCGTCGACCTCCCCGCGTCCGGTCCGGCAGTCGACCGAGCATCCGGTGTCCCCGTCCGAGCTTGGTCGAGGTTCCCCTGACGAGACGCTCGACGCAGCGGGCCCGGCGCAGGAACCGAGCATCGGCCAGGCCGGCTACGCCAACCCGCGTGACTACATCCCGTCGCCGCCGGCTCGGCTGGGCACCGTGGGTTGGGGGCGGTGGCTCTGGCGCCAGCTCACCTCGATGCGCGTCTCCCTGATCCTGCTCTTCCTGCTGGCCCTCGCGGCCGTACCGGGCTCGATCTTTCCGCAGCGAGCGGTCAACCCGATCGCGGTCAGTGACTATTTCCGTGAACACCCCCACCTGGCACCGTTCCTGGACCGGCTGTCGCTCTTCAACGTCTTCGCAGCCCCGTGGTTCGCGGCGATCTACCTTCTGCTGTTCATCTCGCTGGTCGGTTGCGTCATCCCGCGCATGATCCAGCACCTCCTGACAGCGCGAGCCCGCCCGCCGGGCGCGCCGCGGCGTCTCGACCGGCTCCCCGTCCACCGCAGCTGGATCACGGCTGCGACACCGGGCCAGGTCCACGCCACCGCTCGCGAGGTTCTCAGTGACCGGCACTTCAGGGTGGCCGACAGTCCCGCGCGGGAGGACCCAGCCGGCGGACCCCTCACTGCCGCGTCCAAAGCAGCGGGGCAGCTGAGGCCCGCCATCGCCGCGATCAGCGCGGAGAAGGGCTACCTCCGCGAGCTGGGCAACCTGCTTTTCCATGTCGCCCTGGTTCTGCTGCTCGTCGCCTTCGCGATGGGCAAGCTGTCCGGCTACCGAGCCAGCGTGCTCGTCGTCGAAGGGCAGGGCTTCGCCAACACGGTCACTCAGTTCGACAGCTTCAACCCCGGGCGGCTGTTCGACACATCGTCGCTGCCACCGTTCTCGCTCCGGCTGGATCGGTTCATCGCGGACTACGATCTGGCGACCGCGGCACCGACCCGGTTCGTCGGCCAGGTGACGTACAAGAAGGATCCCGATGCGCCGGCGCAGGCCCGCGAGATTCGGGTGAACCATCCGCTTCAGGTCGGGGGGACGAAAGTCTTCCTCGGCGCGCGCGGATACGCGGCGGTCGTCAGCGTGCGCAACGCCAACGGCGAGGTGGTCTTCAGACAGGCCGTCCCGTTCTTGACCCAGGACGTCACCACGATGACCGGGCAGGGGGTCATCAAGGTCCCCGATGCAGGGCAGACGCAGCTGGGCTTTCAGGGATTCTTGCTGCCGACCGCCGTGGTAGATCCGGTGCGCGGACCGATGTCGGTCTTCCCTGCTTTGAAGCACCCGCAGCTCTACATCACCGGCTGGAAGGGCGATCTGGGGGTCGACTCCGGCGTACCGCAGTCCGTCTACCGGCTCGAGACCAAGAAGCTGACGCAGCTGCGAGACGAGAAGGAGCCGGACCAGCCGTGGGCTGTCGCTCTCTCCCCCGGGGAGTCGGCGCAGCTCCCAGGAGGCCTTGGGTCGATCACCTTGGACGGGGTGCGGCCGTGGGTCAATCTCGACATGGCGGACGACCCCGGTCTGGCACCGGCGCTGACCGCCGCAGTTCTCGCATTGGTTGGGCTGATGCTGTCCCTTGGCATCAGGCGGCGCCGGGTCTGGGTCCGCGCGACGGCATCCGACGGCGGGCGTACGGTAGTCGAGATCGGCGCGCTTGCACCCACCGAGTCGGCCGCACTCGACCCTGAAGTCGACCGGCTCGCGACGGCGTTGCGCGCCGGCTTGCCTCGAGCCGAAGACGGCGAACTGCACGGTCGCGACAAGACGCCGGACGCGCGCGTCCGGCCCGACGACGGAGACTGACTCGATGACAGATGCAGACACGCTCGCCTCGATCAGCTACAACCTGATCGTCTCGGCCGCGGTCGTCTATGCACTCGCCATGGTGATGTTCGCCGCCGAGTGGGCGTTCGGCAGGCGCGGCCTTGCCGCGCGCGGCGTGCGGGCGCAGGCGTCGGCCTCTTCTGGGTCAACGGCCGGCGGCGCGGGCGTTCCCTCGCAGGCCATACGGTCGGCCGAAGGCAGCACCGTCGCCGTGCTCGATCCCCGCACGACCTCGCGTGACCCAGGGCGGCCGAGCTCGTCCGGCCCCCCAACGGCCGCCGGGCGAGCCCCGGACGATCTCGACCGTGCGGTTAAGTACGGGCGGATCGGGCTGTCCCTGACTGTGCTCGCGTTCGTGCTGCACACGGCCGGGCTCGTGACACGAGGGGTGTCAGCCGGCAGGGTCCCGTGGGGCAACATGTACGAGTTCCTGACGTCCGGATCGGCCGTTGCCATGGCGGTGTTCCTGTTCCTGCTCTGGCGCGGACAGGATGTCCGGTGGCTCGGCGCGTTCGTGGTCACCCCGGTCTTGCTGGCGTTGGGACTCGCCACCACGGTGTTGTACGTCAGGTCCACGCAGCTGATGCCCGCCCTGCATTCCTATTGGCTTGCTATCCACGTGGTCGCGGCGGTCATCGCGACCGGTCTGCTGACGGTCGGCACCGTTGCCACCGCCTTGCACCTGTTCGCGGCGCGGCGGGAGACCGGCGGCCGTCCGTTGCCCTACGTTGGCACCCGCCAGCTGCCTGGGGCGGCGGTTCTCGACCAGCTGGCTTATCGGATCTATGCCTTCGCGTTTCCGATCTGGACCTTCGCAATCATTGCCGGTGCGATCTGGGCGGAGAGTGCATGGAACCGCTACTGGGGCTGGGATCCCAAGGAGACCTGGTCGTTCATCACCTGGGTTGTGTTCGCCGCCTACCTCCATGCCCGGGCGACCGCGGGCTGGAAGGGCCGCTCCGCAGCGATCATCGCGCTGGTGGGCTATGCCTGCCTGATCTTCAACTTCATTGGCGTGAACATCTGGATCGTCGGCCTCCACTCCTACGCCGGCGTCTGACGGTCCCGCATGCCGCACCGGGCGGCCGCCACGGGCTGCGCAGACGGACTCGCGCCGGGAGCAGGACCAAGCTGCTTGGGCAGGGTTAGGAGAGCTGGAGAGACATCTCGATCTCCTTGAAGGCGGGATCGAGAGGGTAGGGCTGGACGTTCCCGGTCTCGGCGAAACCGCGGCGGGTGTAGAACCGCCGCGCTGCCTCGTTGTCCTCACGTACCTCGAGAACCAGCCGCGCGACCCGGGCCTCGTTCCGTCCCCAGTCCAGCACGGCGTCGAGCAAGCGGTCGGCGACTCCGGCGGCGCGACCCCGGAAGTCCGGTGCGACATAGACGGCGAGCACCCATCCGTCCCGCGTGCCATCCCTGTATCCGGTCATCGTGCCGACCCAGCGGCCGTCTGCGGCCTCGGCCACCCATTTGGTGGTGCTTTGCCCCTGGACGCTCCGCGCGGTCCTGGCCTGCCACTCGTCAGCCGAAAGGCGCACTGCATCTTCATAGCGCTCGCCGAATGCGATCGGCGTGTCCTTGAGCGCCTCCAGTCGCAGGTCGCGAACCTTCTCCCACTCCTCGGATCGCACCGGCCGGATGCGTACGCCCATGCGCCCATCCTCGGATACGGCTGGGCCGCGTCGCATCGCATTATTCGCCGCGCAGGTCGCTGTGCTCCCGGCTGAGAGAGACCGCTGTCGGCCAGTGAGACGGCCTAACGGGCCGGCGGGGGCGAGCCGTCGCCGTTGCCCGACTCGTCGTGCAGGTCCTGCTCGTCACGACGGCGAAGATCCTCTTCCCATTGCTTGAGCATTCGCTCTTGCTCGGCGTCCTGGCGGCGGAGCTGGTCGAGGAAGTCCGGGTCGTCATCCGGACCGAGCGGCCGGGCCGATCGGCCTGCGGCCGGGCTGCTCGAGCGAGTGGGCTGCGCACCTTCGGCCGCGGTGGCGCGTGGCCGGCCCGCGAAGAGCCAGGCGATAGCGCCCACGAGCGGTGCGATGACGATCAGAATGATCCACGCGAGCTTGGGCAGATGCCGTGCCTCGTCCTCGGAGGTCTGGATGCAGTCGATGAGGGCGAAGATCTCGAGCCCGATCAGCAGCAGGACGGGCAGATACCGCATCGAACACCTTCTTCACACCTACTGGAGCTGGTTGTGCGACCCCGACTCCTGCAGCCTCGGCAGTTCCAACGGCTGCAGTCCACGGGGCCTGCCGTCCAGCGTAGGCCACAGTCGCCGGACTGCCCTGCCCAGAAGGTTCGCCCGCCCGAGTACCGGCGCTTTGACGCCGATGTCGAGCGGGCGGATGGAGCAAGTCGAGGTCTGCCGTACGGCTCGTCCCCCTGGCTTCTCGGCCGATTAGCGGGCGAGGCGGGTGGCGAGGGTGCGGGCGCGGTCGGTCAGTTGCGACTGCGACCGCCGGGCCTCGCGGCGGAGTTCGAGCCGACGCTCCTTGGCAAGGTCGAGAGTGATCATCCCGGTACCCCCTTCGTTTCTAGCTGAACCCACTGGATCCTAGGTCGTCCAGGGGCTCTGACCTGCAATTCTTAGAACAGAAGCACCATGTCCTTTATTCCGCTATTCTGAGAAGCGAATCGACCTTGGATCGAAGGGCCGCGCCGACGTGGACACGGTGGATCGGAAGCTGATCGAAGCCCTGCGGACCAACGCACGGGCTAGCTACGCGGAGCTGGGCCGGCTCGTCGGCCTGTCAGGGCCGAGCGTCACCGACCGCGTGAATCGACTTGAACAGTCCGGTGTGATCAGCGGCTACCACGCGCGGGTCGACCCCGTCGCCATCGGCTACGGCGTGACGGCGCTCATCGGTGTCCTGCTCTCGGACTCCGCTGACCAGGATGACGTGGCGCGCCGGCTCCGCGACGTCAGGGAAATCGAGGACTGCTGGTTCATCGCCGGCGAGGAGACATTCGTCGCGAAGGTTCGCACGGCGGATGTGATCAGCCTCGAGCGCCTTCTCGGTCGGCTGATGGGAATCCGAGGTGTCGCGCGGACGAGGACCACCGTGGTGCTGTCGACGAAATGGGAACAGCGCACCCCAGGACCCGCCGATCCGGCGCCGATCGCCTAGTGCCGCTTGAGCTCCGCCTCACTCGCTCGGCCGCGGGAAGTCTCCGTCGACATCCTCTGCCGCTGCCGAAGCGTCCATGCGTTCCCTCATCCGGCGTACCCGGTCGGAGACCGCACCCGACATGGCGTCGCGTTGCCGGGACAACACGACAAAGCTGATGAGCCCGGACGCCAGAGCGGCGAGCGCGACCAGGAGCAACCCCCGGGCGCCCAGAAGATAGAGCACCCACAGGGCCACGACGAACAGCGTTATTCGCGACAGGGTGTACGCGACGGCAGGGTGCGCCTTCACAGCCCAAGTGAAACACACGGCGAGTGAGACCGGCGCCGGCTGGCGCCTTGACTCTCAGATCGCGAGGCCGATCGCAAGAAGCAGCCCGAAGACGAGCTGAAGCCGCCCCGTTTCCTTGAGTACGGGGATCAGGCCGGCGCCGCGGGCGGAGGACAGCACCCGGCGAACCGGCGGCATGGCGAGTGGTGCAGCCAGCAACGCCAGCAGAGCCCACGGTCGGAAGATCGCAATGCCGATGACGATGGCGAAGGAGAGCACGATCGCGCCGACATAGGCCAACCGGGTTCGGCGGTCGCCGAGGCGGACCGCCAATGTCCGCTTGCCTGAGGCCAGATCGGTGGGGATGTCCCTGAGATTGTTGGTGAGCAGCAACGCGCAGGCGAGCAGCCCGATCGGCAGCGCGGCGGCCACGGCAAGACCGGTGATCCGCTCGCACTGGACGTACGCGGTGCCCACCACCGCGACCAGGCCGAAGAAGACGAATACGGCCGCCTCGCCGAGGCCGTGATATCCGTACGGTCGTGGTCCGCCGGTATAGAACCACGCGGCTGCAAGCGCGGCCGCGCCCACCGCGATAAGCCACCAGGACGTGAGCGCTGCGAGCCAGAGCCCGGCCGCTGCCGCAACCGCGAAGGACGCGAACGCGGCAAGCCGCACAGCATCCGGTTGTGCCGTGCCGGAGCCGACAAGCCGGAACGGACCGATACGGTCGGCGTCGGTGCCGCGGATCCCGTCCGAGTAGTCGTTGGCGTAGTTCACGCCCACTTGTAGCGCGAGCGCAACCACCAATGCGAGGAGTGCCCGCCCGGGCGCCGCTGCGCCGGCGGCAGCGGCCGCGCCGGTGCCGACCGCAACAGGGGCGACCGCGGCGGGCAACGTCCGTGGGCGGGCCCCTGCCACCCATTCCGCCACGCTAACCACGCCGGACAGCTTCCCTTACGCGTGCCCGGTCGAGCTTGCCGGTCGACAGCCTGGGCAGCGTCGTGGCGACGACCACCTCGCGTGGTGCCTGCACCGCTCCCAGCCTGTCCGCCACCCACCGACGTACGTCCTCGAGAGCCGGTACCTCGCCCGAAGCCACCGGCACCACTACAGCGACGACGCGTTCCCCCCACTCACGATCCGGCCGTCCGATGACGGCGGCTGCCGCTATCGCCGGATGTGTGGACAGCACGGTCTCGACCGCCACGGGGTCGACGACGACACCCCCGCTGAGGATGGCATCGTCGGCGCGGCCGAGCACGACGAGCCGGCCGTCCCGGTCGATCCGCCCCCGGTCCGAGGTGCGGAACCTGCCCCGAATGAAAGCCGCCTCCGTGGCGGCCGGATCCAGTCGGTAACCAGCCGCGAGGGTGGGGCCCGACAGCTCGACGATCCCGTCCGTCCCCACCTCGATGCCGACGCCGGCCAGCGGCACGCCGTCGTAGATGCAGCCACCGGCGGTCTCCGTCATCCCGTAGCTGGTGACGACTCGTACCCCCTCGTCCCGCGCCCTCGTCACGAGCTCGGCTGGCACGGCGGATCCACCGACCAAGATCGCGTTGTATGTCCGCAACGCGACCAGCACCTTCCCGCCGTGGTCGAGCAGCCGTCGCAGCTGCGTCGGGACGAGCGCCGTGTAGCGGCGGTCGCCCGTCAGGACGCGGCTTCCTTCAGCGAATGCTGCCGGATCGAACCGCGCTGGCAGCTCCAGGGCGACCGGCGCCTCGCTGGCGACGATCGAGCGCACGAGCACTTGCACGCCGGCGATGTGCGTGGGCGGGAGAGCGAGCAGCCACTGCCCCGTCCCGCCGAGCCGATCGTGGGTGAGCCGGGCGGACGCGAGCAGGGCGGCAGCAGGGAGCAGGACCCCCTTCGGCCGGCCGGTGGACCCAGAGGTCGGCACCAGCAGAGCAACGTCGTCCCGTTCGAGCGGCAGCGCCGGCTGCACGGCACCAGCGATCAGGACCTGCTCCGGCCCCCGTGGGATGATCGCGACCGCCGGCCCACCGTCGTAGAGCGCATGTGACAGAGCCTGCAGGAGGTCCGGCTCGACTGCACACGGCCAGGTGTGGACAGAGAGCGCGCGCGGGGGCATGGGTCGTAAGCGTAAGGACGAGCGCCCGGTCACCGTGGTGTGGGGCTGCCCGCGCAAGCCGGCCGCGTACGCGGCGCCCTAGGCGCAAAGCCCGCGCACCCGGACATTAGGGTGGGCCTCCATGGGCGAGGCACAGCCGGAAGTGGCGACCACGACGATCAAGCCGGGCGCGGAATGGGTGCAAGCCGGCGACTACACCGATATCAGATACGACACCGCCGACGGGATTGCGAAGATCACGATCAACCGGCCGGAGGTCCGCAACGCGTTCCGGCCCCAGACCCTCTTCGAGCTACAGCACGCCTTCACCGTCGCCAGGGACGACGACCGCATCGGCGTGATCATCTTGACGGGCGCGGGAGGGCTGGCCTTCTGCTCAGGCGGCGACCAGCGAATCCGCGGTGACGACGGCTATCTCGGCGACGACGCCGTGGCCCAGAAGGGGATCGGCCGGCTCAACGTCCTCGACCTCCAGATCCAGATCCGAAGAACACCCAAGCCGGTGGTCGCCATGATCGCTGGGTACGCGATCGGCGGTGGTCATGTTCTCCACGTCTGCTGTGACCTGTCCATCGCGGCAGACAACGCGCGGTTCGGGCAAACCGGCCCGAAGGTCGGCTCGTTCGACGGCGGGTACGGCTCCGGCCTGCTCGCCCGAATCGTTGGGCAGAAGAAGGCGCGTGAGATCTGGTACCTCTGCCGCCAATACGACGCCGCGCAGGCGCTCGAGATGGGGTTGGTCAACACGGTCGTGCCGCTTGAGCAGCTCGAGATCGAGACTGTGGCCTGGTGCCGGGAGATGCTGCAGCTATCCCCGCTAGCGCTGCGCATGGTCAAGGCATCGATGAACGCAGCCGACGACGGACTGGCCGGCATCCAGCAGCTCGCGGGCGACGCGACCCTCCTCTTCTACATGACCGAGGAAGCGCAGGAAGGGCGCGACGCCTACGTCCAGAAGCGCAAGCCTGATTTCGGTAAGTTCCCCAAGCGGCCGTAGCCGGCACGCCGTTGCCGATCTGTCCTGCCTTGCCGCGCCGCTCGCGACCGTGAGGACCTCGTGATGATTGCTCACCGGCAGCCGGCGCCTTGCGGGCACCACAGCGCAGGCGCGCCCAGGACCGGAGAGGCCTGACGATGCGGACCGCCGTCTATGCCATTCCGATGCGGATGACGTTCCGCGGCCAGTCGCTGCGTACCGGGATGCTCATCGAAGGGCCCGCAGGCTGGGCGGAGTTCTCGCCATTTCCCGAGTACGGGCCCCAGGAGTCCGCGCGCTGGCTCGCGGCGGCAAGGGAGGCGGCGTTCTCGTCGTGGCCGGCTCCGGTTCGCTCGACGATCCCGGTGAATTGCATCGTGCCGGCGGTCGGTCCGCAGGAGGCTGCCGTGATCGTCGCCACCTCGGGTTGCCGTACCGCGAAGGTGAAGGTCGGCGAGCCCGGCCAGACCGAGCGAGACGACATTGATCGAGTGGAGGCCGTTCGCCACGCTCTCGGGCCGTCGGGACGGCTGCGGGTCGACGCGAACGGCGCGTGGTCGGCTGACGAAGCGGTACACATGATCACGTTGTTGTCCCGGTTCGACCTGGAATACGTCGAGCAGCCGTGCGCAACCCTCGACGAAATGGCGGCCGTCCGTAAGCAGGTGGACGTGCCGCTGGCGGCCGACGAGTCCATCCGGCGCGCGGCCGATCCGCTGCGGGTACGCGCCGCGGCGGCCGCCGACGTCGTCATACTGAAGGTCCAGCCCCTCGGCGGCGTGCGCCGCTCGCTCGAGGTGGCAGAGGCCTGTGGGCTGCCGGCCGTGGTGTCCTCCGCGTTGGAGACCTCCGTCGGCCTTGCCGCCGGCGTGGCACTCGCGGCCGCATTGCCTGACCTGCCGTACGCTTGCGGGCTCGCCAGCCTCTCCCTGCTCTCCGCCGACGTGACCGCGCAGCCGCTGCTGCCCGTCGACGGAGAGGTCCCGGTTCGCCGCCCGATCCCCGATCCTGCGCTGCTCGATCGGATAGCCGCTCCGCACACCCTCACCGAGACCTGGCAGGCACGGCTGCACCAGGCCGAGTCGATACTCGACCCATGAGCGTCGGCGGCGACACACCGGGGCAGGCGACCGGCGGCACCTCGCCGTCTCGGCTGGCACCTTCAATGGCGCAGGCGCGTGTGCTCGTCGACGAGCTCGCCCGCTGCGGGCTGCGGGAGGCGGTCATCGCCCCAGGATCCCGTTCGGCGCCATTGGGACTCGCGCTCTACGACGACCCGCGGGTTCGACTGCACGTGCGCATCGACGAGCGCTCCGCGGGTTTCCTCGCTATCGGGCTCGCGGCGGTCGCGCGCCGGCCGGTGGCACTGGTCTGTACGTCCGGCACCGCGGCGGCGAACCTCCACCCGGCGGTGCTCGAGGCATCAGCGGCACACGTTCCCCTCATCGTCCTGACCGCGGATCGGCCGCCCGAGCTCAGGCAGACCGGCGCGAACCAGACTGTCGACCAGCTCAAGCTCTTCGGCGCAGCCGTCCGCCTCTTCACCGAGGTCGGTGTGGCGGAGACGGTTCCCGGTCAGGTCGCCTACTGGCGTTCCTTGGCCTGCCGCGCCTACGTTGCGGCCGCGGGAACCCAGATGCGCACGGAGGCAACGCGGTCACCGGCCGCCGGCCCCGTCCACCTCAACGTCCCGCTGCGCGAGCCGCTCGTCCCTGGTCCCCAAGGGACGGCGGCAGACGCCGAGTGGATCGAACCTCTCGACGGTCGGCCGGACGGTTCTCCTTGGACTCGGGTCAGACCAGATCAATGGCCACCGTCTGGCGAGACAGACACGGATGATTTCTCCCGCTCCGTACCTCTGAGCCGAGACGTCAGGCCACGCGCGGCTGGGTTGGAGGCCACGCTCACCGCCACCGAGCGTGGCGTGGTGGTCGTCGGCGCTGATCCTGTCGACCCGGAGGCGGCGATCGCGCTGGCGGAGGCCTGTGGGTGGCCGATCCTGTCCGAGCCGACGGGCAACGCCGGCGTGGCCCGCATGCGGTCGCGGCGTATCCGCTTTTGCTAGCAGACCCGGACTTTGCCGCCGAGCATCGACCTGCCCTGATCGTGACGGTCGGCAAGCCCGGACTCAGCCGGAGCCTGCTGACCTGGATCCACTCGGCGCCTCGGCACATTCTGATCGATCCGCACACCGACTGGGCCGATCCGACAAGAACCGCGGAGGTCGTGCTGGACGCGGTGCCTCGGGTCACCGATCGGCGACCACCAACGGCGTGGCTGCGGTCCTGGCGCAACGCGGACGCCTCGGCGGCTGTGGCCGTTGCCCGGGTCCTCGATGAAGAACCGGGGCTCACCGAGCCAGAGGTCGCTCGTGATCTGGCCGCGCAGGCACCAGACGGCTCGTTGCTCTTCGTTGCGTCGAGCAAGCCCATCAGGGATCTCGAGTTCGCGATGGAACCCCGCGACGGCCTCACCGTGGTGGGAAACCGCGGCGTCAACGGCATTGACGGTCTGGTCTCCTCCGCGATCGGCGCCGCGCTGGCCTGGCAGGACCAGGACGGCGGCCATGCCTATGCACTACTTGGCGACCTTGCCTATCTCCATGACCGCAACGGCCTCCTCCTCAGCCCGCACGATCCACAGCCTGACCTCACGCTCGTCGTGGTCGACAACGACGGCGGCGGCATCTTTTCCCTTCTCCCACAAGCCGGCATCGAGGGCTTCGAGCGTGTCTTTGGGACGCCGCACGGCATCGACCTAACGGGGGATGCTGCGGCAGCAGGCATTGATGTCGTACAGCCGGAGACCCGTGATGACCTGCTTACCGCGCTGGCACCGGCGAAGGGACTGCGAGTCGTCTACGTCAGGACCGATCGCCGGCGGTCCACCGACCTCCACCAACGGCTCGCCGTCGCCGTTCGGCGGGGTCGCGGGGACTGACCGCCGGCTCGCTGCAGCGAGATCTTGGCGCGAGCCGTTCATCAAGATCAGCGGCACCCGCCGCTGAACCCATCCGCATGAGCGGCACCTCGCGCCTCCAGGGCATCGCGGATGGCGAGGAACTTGGCCTGTGCTTCATCGACCTCGCTGTCGGGGTCCGAGCCGGCGACGATGCCGCACCCGGAGAAGAGGCGTACCCGGTTACCGTCGACCTCCGCGCAGCGCAGTGCGATGCACCATTCCCCATCACCGTTGGCGTCCAGCCAGCCGACCGGACCGGCGTACCGCCCCCGGTTCATTCCCTCGAGCTCTCTGATCACATCGAGCGATACATCGGTGGGCGTGCCGGCCACCGCTGCGGTCGGGTGCAGCGCGCCGGCAAGGGTGAGCGCGTCCGTGCTGCCGGCCAGCTGACCGGTCACCTCGGTGGCGAGGTGGAGCACGTTCGACAGTCGCAGGATTGTCGGCTCAGTCGGGGCCGAGAGCTCGACGCAGTAGGGCGCCAGTGACTCGGCAGCCGATCGTGCGGCGTAAACGTGCTCTTCCTGGTTTTTCGCGGATGCGATCAGCTCGGCGGCCAGCTGGTCCTCATCCTCGGCGCCCGGGTGCCGCCAGGCCGTGCCAGCTAGCACCAAGGACAGGATGTCCGGGCCGGCTCTGCGGACCAGAAGCTCGGGGGTTGCTCCGACAAGGCCGTCCACGGCGAAGGTCCAGCAGTCTGGGAAACGCCCGGCGAGCGATCTGAGCAGCTGGCCGGTGTCGACGGCGTTGTCCGCATAGGCAAGGAGGTCGCGGGCGAGGACGACCTTGTCCAGCCGGCCGGCGTTGATCTGCCGCACGGCCTCGGCGACCGCACCGCGCCACGCCGTCACCGGCACTGACCCCTCGGCCCAGCGAATCGGACCAGGATGCCGTGCTGGCGCGGTGATCGGGCGCGGTGGCAATTGCCCGATCCCGGCCGGGCGGTGCTGCGCGCCACCAGCCGCTCCGGGCACCGACCCGCCATTGGTGCGCTCCTGGCCGATCGTGGTGATCCACGCCCGCCCATCCCGCCGGCCGATCACCTGTTCGGGTACGACGAGCACCGAGCCCCCGGTCTCCTCATCGAAGGCGAAGCTCCCGAACGCCACCGGTCCCGACCCAGGCACCCCGATGGCGTCGTCAACGACAAGGCGCTCGATGAAGTCGTGCCACCAGTCGGCCGCCTCGGCGCAGTGCTTCTTGCCGGTGATCTCGAATCGAGCGGCCTCGCCCGACGCGACGAGACCATCGCCACGGCGCACCCACGCCAGGCTGCCCACGGGGGGCAGCCAGTCCAGCAGGTCACCCGGATCGGGCACTTCCACGGTCTGGACGACGAGCCGCGCCCGCTCCCGTGAAGTGCCCACGGCCGACCAGCGTACGTGGCCGACGGGGCTGGGCTCATCGCTACCCGGCCGGAATGCCCGATCCGTCCCAGGCCGAGACCCACCGAGATGCCTTTGCGCCCCACCCTGCGTGATCCGACGCTCGTGCGCTCGCCTGGCCGAAGCGGCGAGTCCGGCATGCATGCGTACGCCCACCTGATCCCGGCCTTGCGACTCGTGCGAGGCTCTAGCGCGTGGCCCGAGCTGACCTGCACAAGGAACCGCGCGAGGTGGCGGCGATGTTCGACGACGTCGCGCCGCGCTATGACCGGACCAACGACGTCCTCTCGCTGGGTCAAGCGCGCCTGTGGCGGCGGGCGGTGCTGGCCGCAGTGGATCCGATGCCGGGGGAGCGGATCCTCGATCTTGCCGGCGGTACCGGCACTTCCGCTGAGCCGTTCCGTCGTGCCGGCGCGGACGTCATCCCCTGTGATTTCTCGTTCGGGATGCTCAAAGTCGGCAAGCAGCGCTTGCCTCATCTCGGCTTCACTGCGGGCGATGCGCTCAGGCTGCCCTTCACGTCGCGGGCGTTCGACGCCGTGACCATCTCATTCGGTCTAAGGAACGTCCATGATCCCGACGCAGCACTGGCCGAGATGCGCAGGGTCACGAGGCCTGGCGGGCGCCTCGTCGTCTGCGAATTCAGCCACCCCACCCAGCCGCTCTTCCGCACGATCTACGTGGAGTACCTCATGCGCGCGCTTCCGCCGGTCGCGCGGCGGGTCTCGAGCAATCCGGAGGCCTACGTTTACCTGGCCGAATCCATCCGGGCATGGCCGGAGCAGGCCGCCTTGGCGGATCGGATTTCAACTGCGGGTTGGTGCGACGTCGCGTGGCGGAACCTCACTGGGGGGATCGTCGCCCTCCACCGTGCCACCGCCCCTGCGATGGGCTGACGCACTCCATCGCGCACCGTCTCGAGCCAGACTCGGGAACTGACCAGAAATCTGGAACCGTTTGTCGTAAGGACGGCGCGTGCGGACCGCAGCGACCACCCGGTGGCATTCGACCGCTAGCGTTGGATCGTGCCTGCGGCTTGAGCGCAAACGCGGGGAGGCGGTCTGATGGGCGATGTTTCCGGCCGGATCGAGATTGCAGGGCTGAGCAAGACATTCGGGACGACCCGAGCGGTCGACGATCTGTCCTTCGTCGTCGAGCCCGGCTCCGTCACTGCGTTCCTTGGGCCGAACGGCGCCGGCAAGACCACCACGCTGCGCATGCTGCTCGGTCTGGTAACACCGAACGCTGGCACCGCGACCATCGGTGGGCGGCGCTATGTCGCGCTGGACCGACCGAACGACGTCGTCGGCGCGGTGCTCGAGTCGTCGAGCTTCCATCCCGGCCGCAGCGGCCGTAACCACCTGCGGGTTTACTGCACCGTCAACGGATATCCCGATCGGCGCGCTGATGAAGTGCTCGAGGTGGTCGGACTCTCCGGCGCGGCCGACAGGACGGTACGCGGCTACTCGCTGGGGATGCGCCAGCGGCTCGGGCTCGCAGCCGCGCTGATCGGCGAGCCCCATGTTCTGATCCTCGACGAGCCGGCCAACGGCCTCGACCCACCCGGCATCGCCTGGCTGCGCGGCTTCCTGCGCACCCTCGCTGAGGAGGGCAGAACGATCCTCGTCTCCAGTCACGTGCTGTCCGAGGTGCAGCAGACCGCCGACCGGGTAGTGATCATCAACCAGGGGCGGCTCGTTCGCGAAGGGACCTTGGAAGATCTCAGTGCTGGGCACGGGCAGACGGTTCGAGTACGCAGCCCACACGCGGGACGGCTTGCCACGGCCTTGCGTGCGAAGGCCGCCGAGGTCCTGGTCAGTGACTCCTATGAGCTGCACGTCACCGGCCTCGACGCGCAGGAGGTGGGCCACGTCGCCTTCGTCGAACACGTCGAGCTGCACACGCTTGAAACCGAGCAGGGCGACCTCGAGCAGATCTTCTTTGCGCTGACGGGGATGGGCGCCGAGCCGGACGTTGCCGCGACGGGAGGTGTGCGAGAGTGACCGCACTCATCCGGGCGGAGATCCGCAAGCTCTTCACCACGAAACTATGGCTGTGGATGCTCATTGCCACGGTTGGTCTGACCGCGCTCTTCGTCAGCCTCACAATCGCCTTTGATGGCCAGCAGGGCAACGAGTCGCCGCGACTGAACACCCCCGAGGGACAACGCAACCTCTTCGGCTCGCCTGCCGGGGCCGCGGTCATCGTCGGCATCCTCGGCATCATCGCAATGACCTCGGAGTTCCGGCATATGACGGCCACCCCAACCTTCCTCGCGACACCACGCAGAGGACGGGTCGTCACCGCGAAGATGATCACGTACACCGGATTGGGTATCGCGTATGCGGCCGCCGCCATCGGCGTCACTCTCGCGGTCGCCCTGCCGTGGCTGGCCGCGAAGAACATTGACGTGTCGCTCGGCGCCAACCGGATCCCGCAGACGCTCGTCGGTGTCGGTGCAAACGTGGCGATCTATGCGGTGCTCGGCGTCGGTCTCGGTGCGCTGCTCAAGAACCAGATCGCCGCTGTTGTCGGCCTGCTGGTCTACCTGCTGGTTGTGGGACCGGTCCTCACTGCCATCACCAGCATCAGGGACTTCACGAAGTTCCTGCCCGATGCCGCCGCGATGGCCCTGGTCCAGACGACCCCCGCCGCAGGATCGGCGTTCCTTAAGCAATGGCAGGGCGGTGCGGTCCTGATCGGCTGGGCTCTGCTGTTCGCCATCCTCGGCTACTTGTTCACGGTCCGCCGCGACATCACCTAACGGGACGCTAGCGTCTCAGGACGCTAGGGAGCACCGCTGGTCAGGGCTTTGTCCTGCGCAACCAGAGAAGACCGAGGACGGGCAGGACGAGTGGGACGTAGCCGTAGCCGGAGCCGTAGCCGGACCAGACCGTCTCGTCGGGAAAGAGATCGGGGTCGAGCAGGCTGAGGGTGCCGACGACCAAGACGCCAGCGAGCTCGATGGAACATGCCACGAGGGCTACTCGACGCGATGTCGGGGTCGACTGGGCGAATGCAACAGTCGCGATCACGTAGATCACCGCCGCGACGGCCGAGAGCAGGTACGCAACCGGCGCCTCGTGGAACTTCGTCGCCAGCTGCACCGCTGCTCGCGAGGTCGCGGCGACCGCGAACAGGCCGTACACGCTGAGCAGGACTCGACCCGGTCCGGTGTTCGTCGGCCTCACCTCAACCACCGACCGTCCCCCAGAGATCCTGTAGCCGGAGGACGAGAACGGCGAGCGTCAGCGCTGCGATCCCGAGGATCACCGAGCCCCAGCGGGTCCGCTCGATCAGCGATAGGAGAAAGCCGATCGGCAGCACGAACGGTACGAGGATCAGATAGGCGAGGAACGTCGCGAACTCCGCCGGCCGGTCGCCGTGAGCGAGCTGCACGATCACGATCGCTACCTGCACCAGCAACAGGACCTCCACGACGGCGATCCCGTAGAGGTGGGGGTCGCCGGTTGGCTTGTTCCTGAGCGCAGTGATGCCGCACCACACACCCACGATGAGCGCAGCGATGATCAGCGCCACCGCCAGCCCGTCCACCACCCGCCGCACCCTAGCCTGGGAAGGCTGCGCGTCGGCCGAGTCCCGCCGGCATCCGTCAACGGGCCTGCCTGACGGAACACTGGGTGCTCGGCATTCGCGGCACTGATCCATTCGGGTCGAGGGTCAGTGCGTGCGGGTCGAGGGAGGTGCGTAAACTGACGCTGGCGTGCTCGTGAAGCCGTTCACAAGCGCACCAGGCTGGACCTTGTAGCCCCCTGCCAACGTTGGGACACGACCGCCCATGACCGATACGATCCCGCCCGCCCACCCGGACCTGGGCGCCGACGACGGGCAGGAATCAGCGTCGGCTGCTGGGACGACTGAGTCGGCGTCGCATCCGCAGGACGCCGATGTGATCATCGTCGGCGCCGGACCAGCCGGCTCCACGACGGCCTATTACCTTGCCCAGGCGGGGCTCACGGTTCTGCTTCTCGAGAAATCGGTCTTTCCGCGGGAGAAGGTCTGTGGCGACGGGCTCACCCCGCGCGCGGTGAAGGCGCTGGTCAAGATGGGCATCGACGTCAGCCCGCAGGCGGGCTGGCTGCGAAACCGGGGCCTGCGCATCATCGGCGGCGGGATGCGGCTCGAGCTGCGGTGGCCCGAGCTGTCCGAATACCCCGACTACGGTCTGGTCAGGCCGCGGACCGACTTCGACGAGATCCTCGCCAAGCAGGCCGTCAAGGCGGGCGCCCAGCTCCGCGAGGGTGTGAACGTGACCGGACCTGTTCTCGATGAGCGCACCGGCCGCATCGTGGGTGTGCGTGCTCTGTTGGCCAACCTGCCCGCCAACGGAGGATCGAACGCGGCGAGGAGCGGGCAAGGTCGGTCGGTACGCGCCGAGAAGGATGCCGGCAACCCGCTCGAGTTCCGCGCGCCGCTCATCGTGGCTGCCGACGGCAACTCGACCAGGCTGTCGCTGGCGATGGGCCTGCGCAAGCGCGACGACCGGCCGATGGGCGTCGCGGTGCGCACCTATTACGCGACGCCGCGACACGACGACGACTGGCTGGAGTCCTGGCTCGAACTGTGGGATCGGCGAACCGGCGAGCACCGCCTGCTGCCGGGCTACGGCTGGGTGTTCGGGATGGGCGACGGCACATCGAATGTCGGCCTAGGCCTGCTCAACACGAGCACCGCATTCCAGAACATCGACTACAAGGATCTGCTTCGTGCCTGGGTCAGCGGGCTTCCGCCGGAATGGGGGTTCACCGAGGACAACCGCACCCAGCCCGTGCGTGGTGCGGCGCTTCCGATGGGCTTCAACCGCCAGCCGCATTACACCCGCGGCATGCTCCTGGTCGGCGACGCGGGTGGGATGGTCAACCCCTTCAACGGCGAGGGCATCGCGTACGCGATGGAGTCAGCGGAGCTGGCTGCGGAGATCATCGTGCAGGCGCTGGCAAGGCAGACCCCCGCCGATCGCGAACGGGCACTCCATAGCTACCCTCGCGTGCTGAAGGAGACCTACGGCGGTTACTACACGCTTGGCCGCCTCTTCGTGAAGGCAATCGGCAACCCGCAGCTGATGAAGTTTGCGACCAAACACGGACTGCCGCACCCGATGCTGATGCGGTTCACGCTGAAGCTGCTCGCGAATCTCACCGATCCGCGCGGCGGCGATGCGATGGACCGGCTGATCAACGCCATGTCCAAGCTCGCACCGGCGGCCTGACCCTGCGAGGAAAGCGAATCATGCCACTCCTAGGATGGGCCCGCCCTGGCAGCCCACGAAGGCTCCCGGAGTGTTCGGAGGTCAGCCCTCCGGAGCCGGTGCTGGCTTTGCTCGAAACGCTCGAGGCAGACCCGCCCTGGTTGCCGGCGGCTGGGGTGACTGAGAGGAGAGAGGCGTGAATTCCTTCGTGCCGATCATCGTGCTCGGCGCCATCGCCGCGGCGTTCGCCATCTTCTCGGTGGTGGCCGGCTCGCTAGCCGGGCCCAAGCGCTATAACCGGGCGAAGCTGGATGCGTACGAGTGCGGCATCGAGCCGACTCCGCAGCCACCCGGCGGCGGCCGCTTCCCGGTCAAGTACTACCTGACCGCCATGCTCTTCATCGTCTTCGACGTCGAGATCGTCTTTCTCTATCCGTGGGCCGTCACATTCAAACAGCTCGATCCGCCGATCTTCGGGCTCATTGAGATGGCCCTATTCATCATCACTGTCCTCGTCGCATACGTATACGTGTGGCGGCGCGGCGGACTCGAGTGGGACTGAGCGATCCATGGGCATTGAGGAAAAACTGCCGAGCGGAATCCTGCTGTCGACCGTCGAGAAGGTCGCAGGCCTGGTCAGGAAGAGCTCGGTGTGGCCGGCGACGTTCGGACTCGCCTGCTGTGCCATCGAGATGATGGCGACCGGGGCCGGCCGCTATGACCTCGCGCGGTTCGGCATGGAGGCCTTCCGCGCATCGCCGCGGCAGGCGGATCTGATGATCGTTGCCGGTCGGGTGAGCCAGAAGATGGCACCGGTGCTGCGCCAGATCTACGACCAGATGGCCGAGCCCAAGTGGGTGCTCTCGATGGGCGTCTGCGCATCCTCGGGCGGGATGTTCAATAACTACGCCATCGTGCAGGGCGTCGACCATGTTGTGCCCGTGGACATCTACCTGCCCGGCTGCCCGCCCCGGCCGGAGATGCTCATGTACGCCATCCTGACCTTGCACGACAAGATCAAAGAGGAGCCTCTCGGCGTTCACCGAGCCCGCGTCGTCGAGGAGGCCGAGAAGGCTGCGCTCGCGGCGACTCCGACATCTGAGATGACGGGACTCCTTCGGTGAGCAGCGACAGCTTCCTGCCGGGGGACGTACCCCCGCGGCGCGGAATGTTCGGCGTGCACGGCACCGGCGATACCTCGGGCTACGGCCGCCTCGTCCGGCGGGTCGACATGCCACCGACGTCGGCCCGGCCCTACGGCGGCTACGCCGATGAGGTGGCCAACGAGCTCGACACCGCGCTCCGGGGCGGTGACATCCGGTGGGACGACGCCATCGAGAAGGTGGTCGTCGATCGGGGCGAGGTCACGTTCTTCGTGCGTCGGGAACGACTTCGCGACGTCGCCCAGCGGCTCAGGGACGAGCCGGCGCTGCGCTTCGAGTTCTGCTCCGGTGTCTCAGGCGTGCACTACCCGGACGAGTCAGGCCGCGAGCTGCACGCCGTCTATCAGCTGCGCTCCATCACGCACAACCGGATCATCCGGCTCGAGGTGACAGCCCCCGATGACGATCCCCACATCCCGTCCCTGGTCGCCCTCTACCCGACGCTGGATTGGCACGAGCGGGAGACCTACGACTTCTTTGGCATCGTCTTCGACGGCCATCCGGCGTTGACCCGCATCGAGATGCCCGACGACTGGGTCGGCCATCCGCAGCGGAAGGACTACCCCCTCGGCGGTATCCCGGTCGAGTACAAGGGCGCCGAGATCGAGCCACCCGACGAAAGGCGGGCCTACGGATGACGACCGGGACCGAAGAGGCGGCCGAAGGCCGGGTTTACACCCTGAGCGGGGGCGACTGGGACGAGATCGTCAGCGATCTTGGAGAGGCTGGCGAAGACCACGTCGTGGTCAACATGGGGCCACAGCACCCGTCGACCCACGGCGTCCTCCGCCTCATCCTCGAGCTGGACGGCGAGACCGTGACCGAGGCTCGGTGCGGCATCGGCTATCTGCACACCGGTATCGAGAAGAACTGCGAATACCGCAACTACACCCAAGGTGTGACCTTTGTGACGCGGGCCGATTATCTCGCGCCGATCTTCAACGAGGCGGCCTACTGCCTCGCGGTCGAGCGGCTGCTCGGCATCGAGGAGCAGGTGCCCGACCGCGCGAATGTCATCCGGGTCATGCTCATGGAGCTGAACCGAATCTCGTCCCACCTCGTCGCATTGGCCACCGGCGGGTTGGAGCTCGGCGCGCTGACGGTCATGACGGCGGGCTTCCGCGAGCGCGAGCTGGTCCTCGACGTTCTCGAGATGATCACCGGTCTGCGGATGAACCACGGGTTCATCCGGCCGGGCGGGCTCGCCCAGGACCTCCCTCCAGGAGCGGTCGACAAGGTTCGCGACGTGATCAGGCTGCTGGCCAAGCGCTTCCTTGACTACGAGAACCTGCTGAACGAGAACCCGATCTGGCTCGCCAGGACTAAAGGGGTTGGCTACCTCGGCCTCACCGGCTGTATTGCACTGGGCATCACCGGCCCAATCCTGCGGGCCACCGGCCTGCCGCACGACCTGCGCAAGTCGCAGCCCTACTGCGGTTACGAGTCGTACGAGTTCGACACGATCACGAGGACCGGCGCGGATGCCTATGATCGCTACCTGATCCGGGTGACCGAGATGAAGGAGTCTCTCAAGATCGTCGAACAGTGTCTCGACCGGCTCGAACCCGGTCCAGTCATGGTCGAGGACAAGAAGATCGCGTGGCCTGCCCAGCTTGCTCTCGGGAGCGACGGCTTGGGCAACTCGCTCGAGCACATCAGGAAGATCATGGCTACGTCGATGGAGGCGCTCATCCACCACTTCAAGCTGGTGACCGAGGGCTTCGCCGTGCCGGCCGGTCAGGTCTATACGGCGGTCGAGTCTCCGCGTGGCGAACTCGGCTGTCACATGGTCAGCGACGGCGGGACCCGCCCGTACCGGGTCCACCTCAGGGACCCCTCCTTTACGAACCTGCAGGCAGTGTCCGCGATGTGCGAGGGCGGCCTGGTGGCGGACGTCATCGCCGCGGTCGCCTCGCTCGACCCGATTCTTGGTGGGGTGGACAGATGACCGAGGCCGGCGAGCGGGGAGGGCGAGCGAGTGAGCCGATACTGCGAGATGGCGAGCAGCCGATGAGCACCGGCAGCAACCAGCAGGGCGAGGCCCCCGCGCAGTTCTCGGGCGAAACGAGGGGGGCCTCGTGGGAGGCACTTGAAGTCCAGGCAAAGGAGATCATCGCGCGCTATCCGCAGCCGCGCTCGGCCTTGCTCCCGCTCCTGCACCTCCTCCAAGCCGAGGAGGGCTATGTCAGCCCGTACGGCATCGAGTTCGCCGCCGAGCAGCTCGACCTGACGACGGCCGAGGTAGCCGGGGTCGCGACGTTCTACACCATGTACAAGCGCCGCCCCGTCGGCGACTACCACGTCGGCGTCTGTACGAACACCCTCTGCGCGGTGATGGGCGGCGACACGATTTTCGCCGCTCTCAAGGAGCATCTCGGCGTCGGTAACGACGAGACGACCGAGGACGGCGCGGTCACCCTCGAGCACATCGAATGCAACGCGGCCTGCGATTTCGCACCCGTCGTTATGGTCAACTGGGAGTTCTTCGACAACCAGACTCCCGAGTCGGCCAAGGATCTGGTCGACCGCCTGCGGTCGGGCAACCCGCCCACCCCTAGCCGCGGTGCAGACCATCTCTGCACGTGGAAGGAGGCGAGTCGGGTCCTGGCCGGCTTCTCCGACGGCCGGGCAACGGAGGGCGCGAATGCCGGCCCGGCAACGCTGGTCGGTCTCACCATCGCGAAGGAGCGCGGCTGGTCGGTGTCGGAGCCCGGCGCCGAACGAGCCATCGTCGATAACGACTCCGAGGGGCGTGACGGCGGGCAATGACAACCGACCTGCTGACGCCCGTTCTCTCGGCTCACTGGGATGAGCCGGACAGCTACACGATGACCGGCTACAAGCGCCATGGCGGCTATGAAGCGCTGCCGAAGGCGCTCGGGATGCACCAGGACGCCGTCATCCAGCTGGTGAAGTCCTCCGGGCTGCGCGGTAGGGGCGGAGCCGGCTTCCCGACCGGCATGAAATGGGGGTTCATACCGCAGGGCGACGGGAAGCCGCACTATCTCGTGGTAAACGCTGATGAGTCCGAGCCTGGGACGTGCAAGGACGTCCCGATCATGCTAGCCAACCCGCATGTCCTCATCGAGGGCGCGATCATCGCGTCGTACGCCATCCGGGCGACCCACGCCTTCATCTACGTGCGCGGCGAGGTGCTGCACGTCGTCAGGCGCCTGCGGCACGCCGTCGACGAGGCGTACGAGGCCGGGTATCTCGGCCAGAACATCCTCGACAGTGGCTACGATCTCGAGCTCGTCGTGCACGCCGGCGCCGGGGCGTACATCTGTGGCGAGGAGACCGCGCTCCTGGATTCCCTGGAGGGCCGGCGCGGCCAGCCGCGGCTGCGTCCCCCCTTCCCTGCGGTAGCGGGGCTTTACGCGGCACCGACCGTCGTCAACAACGTCGAGTCGATCGCGAGCGTGCCGTCGATCGTCGCCAACGGGCCCGACTGGTTCACTGGGATGGGTACCGAGAAGTCCGCCGGCTTCGGGTTCTTCTCGCTGTCCGGTCACATCAACCGGCCGGGCCAGTACGAGGCACCACTTGGCGTCACGCTTCGTCAGCTCATTGATCTGGCGGGCGGGGTGCGCGCCGGGCATGAGCTGAAGTTCTGGACGCCAGGGGGATCCTCCACGCCCATCCTCACCGCCGAACACCTTGATGTGCCGCTTGACTTCGAGGCGGTAGGGGCGGCCGGGTCCCTGCTCGGCACCCGGGCCTTGCAGATCTTCGACGACACGACCTGTGTCGTCCGCGCCGTGCTGCGCTGGACCGAGTTCTACGCCCACGAGTCCTGCGGCAAGTGCACGCCATGCCGGGAAGGGACCTACTGGATGGTCCAGATCCTCGACCGGCTCGAGCGCGGCGAGGGTAGGGCCGACGAGCTCGACCAGCTGCTTGATATCTCCGACAACATCCTCGGGCGCGCGTTCTGTGCGCTGGGCGACGGCGCGGTCGCGCCGATCATGTCGTCCATCCAGTATTTCCGCGACGAGTACCTCGCACATCTGGAGAACGGCGGGTGCCCGTTCGATGCCGCCGCGTCGACGGTCTTCGCGAAGCCGACACCGCAGACCCCGGATGGCTTCGCCGCGGACACAGCCGGCTCTCCCGCAGCCGACACGCCAGGTGGCGAGACTCCACCCGCACCGACGGCAGGGCCCGGGAGCGCGAGCCGATGACTGACCAGAAGACGGCGGAGAACCTTCCCGCGCCGGCGCCTGACCTGGTGTCGTGCACGATCGACGGCATCGACATCAGCGTTCCCAAGGGGACCCTGGTGATCCGCGCGGCCGAGCTGCTCGGCATAGAGATCCCGCGTTTCTGCGACCATCCACTGCTGGATCCAGTGGGTGCGTGTCGGCAGTGCCTGGTCGAGGTCGAGGGGCAGCGCAAACCGCTGGCTTCGTGTACGACTGCGGTCACCGATGGGATGGTCGTCAAGACGCAGCTCACCTCGCAGGCTGCGGACAAGGCGCAGCAGGGCGTCATGGAGCTGCTGCTCATCAACCATCCGCTCGACTGCCCGATCTGCGACAAAGGCGGCGAATGCCCGCTGCAGAACCAAGCGATGAGCCACGGCCGTCCCGACTCCCGATTCGTGGATCGCAAGCGGACGTTCGAGAAGCCGATCCCGATCTCCTCGCAGATACTGCTGGACAGAGAGCGCTGCGTGCTCTGTGCCCGATGCACGCGGTTCTCGGACCAGATCGCCGGCGACCCGTTCATCGAGATGCTGGAACGCGGTGCGCTGCAGCAGGTCGGCATCTACGAGGAGAAGCCATTCGAGTCGTACTTCTCCGGCAACACCATCCAGATCTGCCCGGTCGGTGCGCTTACCTCGACGATGTATCGCTTCCGTGCCCGGCCGTTCGACCTCGTCTCGTCCCCGACGACCTGCGAGCATTGCGCCTCAGGATGCTCGCTTCGGACTGACCACCGGCGCGGCAAGGTCATGCGCCGGCTAGCCGGCGAGGACCCAGCAGTGAACGAGGAGTGGAACTGCGACAAAGGCCGCTTCGCGTTCTGGTACGCCGTGCAGCCGGACCGGCTGACCCACCCGCTGGTCCGCGACGAAGACGGCGCACTGGTGCCTGCCTCGTGGTCGGAGGCGTTTGCGGTGGCAGCCCGAGGACTCGCCGTGGCCCGCGGGAAGGCCGCGGTGCTGACCGGGGGGCGAGTGACGCTGGAAGACGCCTACGCGTACTCGAAGTTCGCCCGGGTGGCGCTCAGCACCAACGACATCGACTTCAGAGCGCGGCCGCACTCGGCAGAGGAGGCCGACTTCCTCGGATCAAGGATTGCCGGTTTGGGCCCGGTGCCGACGTACGCGGCGCTGGAGAGGGCGCCGTCGGTCCTGCTGGTCGGGTTCGAGCCGGAGGAGGAGTCCCCGATCGTGTTCCTGCGGCTGCGTAAAGCCGCAGCCAAGCGTGGGACCAAGGTCTATTCGATCGCGCCTTACGCCAGCCGCGGGTTGGAGAAGATGACCGGGACGCTCGTCCCGTGCGTGCCGGGCGGCGAAGCGGCCTTGCTCGAGGACGTCATGTCGGCACCAAGGGACGACAACGAAGAGACTGCTCAGCCACCTGCGGCCGCTGGACCGAACCTTTCTCCCAACGGTGCGCTGCTCAGGGAGCTCGCCGGAGCGCTGAGGGAGTCGGGGGCCATCGTGCTCGTCGGTGAGCGGGCGGCGTCGTCTGTCGGGCTGTTCGCCGCGCTGATAAGGACCGTCAGAGCCACCGGGGCGACGCTCGGCTGGGTGCCGCGGCGGGCCGGTGAACGCGGGGCCCTCGACGCCGGTGCGCTGCCGACTCTCCTGCCCGGCGGCAGGCCGGCCGTGGACCCGACCGCCCGGTCGGAGGTCGCCACGGTCTGGGGTGTTGACGACCTGCCGGCGACACCGGGCCGTGGGACAGACTCGATCATCGGCGCCGCCAAGCGGGGCGACCTAGCCGCCCTCGTCGTCGGCGGCGTCGAGGTGGACGACCTCGCCGACCCCCAGGCGGCACTCGCAGCGATCGAGACCGTTCCGTTCGTCGTCAGCCTCGAGCTACGCGGCAGCGCCGTCACCGAGCTCGCCGACGTGGTCTTTCCTATTGCCGCGGTGGCCGAGAAGGACGGGACGTTCGTGGACTGGGAGGGCCGCCGTCGACCGTTCCATGCCGCACTTGGCGACGCAGGCGCTGTCTGCGACCTGCACGTTCTGCACGGGATTGCCGACGAGATGGGCACCGAGTTGGGGTTGCCGGATGCCTCTGCCGCCGTGGCGGAGCTGCAAAGGCTCGGCACCTGGCAAGGTCTTCGTGCAACCGAACCGCTGGTCTCACCCGCCCTACCGCTGCGTCCAGCGGAAGGCGAGGCGATCCTGTCGACGTGGCGGCTGCTGCTCGACAACGGACGGCTTCAGGACGGCGAGCCGTATCTCGCCGCCACCGCCAAAAAGCCAGTCATCCGGCTATCCAAGGAAACCGCCACCGCGATCGGAGCAGCCGACGGCGAGGACGTGACGGTCGGCAACGACCGAGGTCAGATCACCTTGCCGCTCGAGATCACCGAGATGCCGGACGGTGTCGTCTGGCTCCCGGCGAATTCGGGCCGGTCCCAGGTGCGGCGTGACCTGGCAGCGGACTCCGGTTCGCTGGTCCGTCTGACCGCTGGAGGTGCCGCGTGATCCCGCCGCCCCCGCCTCACCTCGGCATCGGTGGTGCCTCATGACACGTGCTGTCCCCATCCATGCCGGCGGCTTCTTTGGCACCCAGGACACGCCGCCTCCGTCGGAGCTGTCGGTCTTCGGCGCCGACCCGTGGTGGCTGGTGCTCATAAAGGCGTTGGTGATCTTCATCTTCCTGGTGGTGACCGTGCTCCTCCTGATTTGGGCGGAGCGCCGGATCGTCGCCTTCATGCAGATGCGGGTCGGGCCCAACCGGGTGGGGCCGTTCGGCATCCTCCAAACCCTCGCTGACGGCATCAAGCTCGCCCTCAAGGAAGACATCATCCCGAAGGGCGCGGACCGCGCCGTGTTCATCCTGGCGCCGGTCATCTCGGTGGTCCCCGCGCTGATGGCCTTCGCTGTCATCCCGTTCGGCCCGCGGGTCTCGATCTTCGGTCATGAGACCGCCTTGCAGCTGACCGACCTTCCTGTCGCGGTTCTCTACATCCTTGCCCTCAGCTCGGTCGGCATCTACGGCATAGTCCTCGGCGGCTGGGCGTCCGGGTCGACCTATCCGTTGCTCGGCGGGCTGCGGTCCACGGCACAGATGATCTCCTATGAGCTCGCGATGTCCCTGTCGTTCGTCGCGGTCTTCCTCTACGCCGGTTCGATGTCCACCTCCCAGATCGTCGACGCCCAGAGCGACCTGTGGTACGCGATCGCCCTGCTGCCTTCCTTCGCCATCTACCTGGTGTCGATGGTCGGTGAGACCAATCGCGCGCCTTTCGACCTGCCCGAGGCCGAAGGGGAGCTTGTCGGCGGTTTTCACACCGAGTACTCGTCGCTGAAGTTCGCGATGTTCGAGCTCGCCGAGTACGCCAGCGTGGTGACCGTCTCGGCACTGTCCATAACGCTTTTCCTCGGTGGTTGGCGGGCGCCGTGGCCGATCTCCGAGTGGGACAGTGCCAACACGGGCTGGTGGCCGATCCTCTGGTTCTTGGCGAAGCTCGGCGTCCTGCTCTTCGTCTTCATCTGGCTACGCGCGACGCTGCCACGACTGCGTTACGACCAGTTCATGCGGCTTGGCTGGAAGGTACTGATCCCGGTCTCACTCGCCTGGATCCTGGTCGTGGCGACCTTCCAGGTTATGCGTGAGGAGGACGTCGAGCTGCGGCAGATCTTCCTGTACATGGCGGGCGGCCTGCTGGGCCTGCTCGTGCTCAGCTTCGTCGTCGACCTCTTCACCGCTGTGCGCGACCGCGGCCAGGCGGAGGAGCCGAAGCCTCCAGGCTTCGATCCGTTCGACGGCGGATATCCCGTACCCCCCTTGCCAGGGCAGACCCTGCCGCCGGTCACCGGGCGGATCGAGCGCGCAGCCGTCCTTGCAACCGCCGAGCCTGATGGCGGCGAGGAGACTGTCCGTCCCACCGCCGATACCGAGGAGGGACCACGTGCCTAACCCACTGAAGGCCCTCGCCGGCTTCGGTGTCACCTTCCAGACGATGTTCAGGAAGAAGAACACCGAGTTCTACCCGGAGGAGAAGAAGCAGCTAGCGCCGCGATTCCATGGCCGGCACCAGCTCAACCGGCACCCGGACGGGCTGGAGAAGTGCATCGGCTGCGAGTTGTGCGCGTGGGCATGCCCGGCGGACGCGATCTACGTCGAGGGCGCGGACAACACAGAAGCCGAGCGCTACTCGCCTGGTGAGCGCTACGGCCGCGTCTACCAGATTAATTACCTGCGGTGCATCTTCTGCGGCTTGTGCATCGAGGCTTGCCCGACCCGTGCGCTGACGATGACGAACGAGTACGAGATGGCCGGCGACAGCCGCGCGAACCTGATCTACGAGAGGCAGGATCTGCTCGCTCCGCTCCTGCCAGGAATGATCGACACACCGCACCCGATCTATCCGGGGACGACAGAGAAGGACTACTACAGCGGCAAGGTCACCGACTCACACCCGTCGCAACAGGTCACCACGGTGCCGGGCGAGGATGCGCCCGTGGTCGGCACCCGCGGCCACTTTCCCGGTGATGACGACGCCGTTGACCATGCGATCACTCAACCTGCAGAGGTAGAGAAGTGACTGCCACCGTCCATGCGGTGACGACTCTCGCGGCCGAGTCGAAGACGTCCACCGGTGAGGCCGTCGCGTTCTGGATCCTCGGCCCACTGGCGGTGCTCGCCGCGCTCGGCATGGTGTTCGTCCGCAGGGCGGTGCATAGCGCACTCTTCCTCGCCTGGGTCATGCTCACGTTGGCGATCTTCTACATCATCCAAGACGCGCTGTTCCTTGGCGTTGTCCAGATCATCGTCTATACCGGCGCGATCATGATGCTGTTCCTCTTCGTTCTGATGATCGTCGGCGTTGACTCGTCCGACTCACTGATCGAGACGATCAGGGGGCAGCGGTTCGCAGCGGTCGTCGTCGGCCTCGGCTTCGGCATTCTGCTCATCGCCGTGATCGGGAACGCATCGGTCAGCGGCATGAGCGGGCTCGCAACGGCGAACCAGAACGGCAATGTGCAGGGCCTCGCGGCCCTGATGTTCACCAAGTATGTCTGGGCGTTCGAACTGACGAGCGCGCTGCTCATCACCGCCGCGGTCGGCGGCATGGTACTTGCCCATAGAGAGCGCATGGAGCGCAAGCGCACCCAGCGCGAGCTGGCCGAGGAGCGGCTCAAGGGGGGCGGCCTGGTGACGCCGCTGCCGCCGTCTGGGGTCTACGCACGGCACAACGCGGTCGACACGCCCGCATTGCTGCCCGACGGCACCCCCGCCGAACTGTCCCTCTCCAGAGTGCTGCAGGCCCGTGGTGACGTCAGGACTGTGGCCGCCGCCAAGGGGATCATCGAGGTCCCCGCCATCGAGGATTCCCGCGAGGCCACCGAGAGCCAATTGGGAAAGGGGGCGACACCGTGAATCCGGCGAACTACCTCTACCTGTCTGCACTCCTGTTCACGATCGGCGCGGCAGGAGTGCTCCTTCGCCGCAACGCGATCGTGGTCTTCATGTCGATCGAGCTGATGCTCAACGCGGTGAACCTCAGCTTCGTCGCCTTCGCCCGCATCAACGGCAACCTCGATGGACAGGTCACGGCGTTCTTCGTCATGGTCGTCGCCGCGGCCGAGGTCGTCGTCGGACTTTCCATCATCGTGATGATCTTCCGTACCCGCAGGTCCGCATCGGTCGACGACGCCAGCCTGCTCAAGTACTAAGGAATCGGGTCCAGTGACGGGTCTGACAATGCTGGCCGCGGGGACTGGCCCGCTAGGCTCCGCGGCGGCGGCACAGCCGCTCGAAGCGGTGAACGCCACTGGCGTCGTGGAGCGCGGCGCCTGGGTGATGATCGCGTTGCCCCTGCTCGGTGCGGCACTCCTGCTGCTCAGCGGTCACGTCGCCAACCGGTGGGCACACTGGTTTGCCGTCTTGATGGGTGTCGGCAGCTTCGGCTGGGCGGTCGCGACCTTTCTGTCGTTGCTGGACAAGCCGTCCGACTCGCGCGCTCGGGACGTGCAGCTCTTCACCTGGATCCATGTCGGCAGCTTCAATGTCGACGTCGGCCTGCTGCTCGATCCGCTATCGATCAGCTTCGCGCTCCTCATCACCGGGGTGGGCTCGCTGATCCACATCTATTCCGTCGGCTACATGGCCGACGACCCAGAAAGGCGACGGTACTTCGCGTACCTCAATCTCTTCCTCGCCGCGATGCTGCTGCTCGTCCTCAGCGACAGCTTCCTCACGCTCTACGTCGGTTGGGAGGGCGTTGGCCTCGCGTCGTACCTGCTCATCGGGTTCTGGCAGCACAAGCCGACGGCCGCGACCGCGGCCAAGAAGGCATTCGTCGTCAACCGAGTCGGTGATTTCGGGCTGACCATCGCCATCATGCTGATGTTCGCGACCTTCGGCCAGGTCGACTTCGCGGGTGTGTTCGCCGGGGCACAGTCAGGCGCCACGAGCAACACGACGCTGACGGTCATGGGGTTACTTCTCCTGCTCGGTGCCTGCGGGAAGTCCGCGCAGCTACCGCTGCAGTCCTGGTTGCTCGATGCTATGGAGGGTCCGACCCCGGTCTCTGCACTCATCCATGCGGCCACGATGGTGACCGCGGGGGTCTACCTGATCGTCCGATCCAACCCGATATTCAACGC
>Ga0184635_10000011_pt1 | contig 30303 bp, 31 predicted proteins | sample PLM3_30_b2_FD_133147 | JGI IMG/M metagenome (GOLD analysis project Ga0184635, IMG submission 133147) | Groundwater sediment microbial communities from an aquifer in East River, Colorado, USA - PLM3_30_b2 | ecosystem: Environmental > Terrestrial > Soil > Riparian zone | place: USA: East River...
TAAGTCCTGTGACAAAGAGTGTGATTATCACAGAGAAGAAGGATGATGTCAAAGGTGGTGATTCTGGCTTGCGTTTGAATACCACAGATTCGATACTTAAAATGTTAGAGGTGCCCTTGACGTCCAGAGAAATTCAGAGAAGAATTAAAAAATCACGTGAACATACATCTCGACTGCTAAAAAAATTATATTCAGAAAATATTGTGATGAGGGATGAGAGTACCAGACCCTTCAAATATAAAATCACAAATGAAGGTCGTAAACTGTTGGAACAGACAACAAGCTCGACTGGTTAAATTTCTCGTGAATTTGTTTATCATAATTCAGATTCTCTTTAACCAAGGCATACACCCACTGTTTACCGTTTTTTGATCTGCTAAGTTGTTTTCTTATGTAGAATCGAGATAAATAGATAGAAATCACACTTAATTGAATGGATTCGTAATAGAGATCTTTATAGATTCTTAATAAATCAGAAGAGGTAAATGTGTGATATCTAAAGTTCTCAGTTATTATATTCCACAGTTTTGAGCCTAATTTTATGTCACTTTCTTTATGTTCAAAAATATTATCCATCGAGTTTTTTTCAAACATTTGTACAAATTCGATTACATTCATTATTTTTTCTTTTGATAAATTACCTTGTAAAGATAAGTTATATTTTTCTCCATTTTCGTCCTCCAATTCTATTCTGATTCTTTTTCTTCCTAATGACAGGTGGGGACTTTAAATCACATAACACTTAACAATTAAAGTGATTAACAAGTTAACAAATAGCTTAGCTTTTGTTAACTAATCATGATGCGAGAATTTGATGGGATTTTTTTAGTCGTAGTTATCAATTTCATAATAAGTGACTATAATCCTTTTCCACTGGAAATAAAGGGGTCATATGAATTTCTTAACAGTGTTGATATCTGTTAACTAGTCTGCAATGGAAATAAAGGGGTCATTTTAAAGATTTTTTATTGCTTTAAATTAACACTATTAAACAATAGAAAAAAGCTTCCACCCCTATATTTCTCATTGACTTTGTTTTTTAATTGTCAAAAACTATAAAAGTATTATAATTAACAAATAAATAAAAGAAAATTGATTTAGGAGTTTTTATTTTATATACATCCCATTTACTAATTGAATTTATTATATTGAGATACAGGAGAAAAAGAGGGGTGCCAGAGGTGTTTGTAATTGGATGATGACATCTTAAATACCATTTTTGATAGTGCGATAAAAAATAAAAATATTATAAAACATAGACATGTGTTAACTATCGACTATGTACCAGATAAGTTACTGTTTAGGACTAAAGAAAGCACTGCAATCGCGCAATCATTATCAGTTATATTAAAAAAAGGCCGTCCATCTAATTTGTTGATTTTTGGAAAACCAGGAACAGGAAAGACAGCCGTTGTAAAAAACGTCATCGAGCATTTATACAATAAAACCAATCAACTTGACATAAATCTCAGAGTTCCTTTCATTAATGCAAAGAACTCGAACACCCCATACAAAATCCTTTATGAAATTGCAGAATTACTGGGTATTAATAAAGAAGAAAGGAAAATGCAAGTTTATTTTACTGGCCTATCTATGAGCGAAGCTACTGATAGAATTCTTGATTTCATAAAACGCAAGTCCATCAAAGTTGTACTTGTTATAGATGAAATAGACTCACTTGTTAATAGAAAAGGTGACGATATTTTGTATAACTTTACAAGAGCTAATGAAAGAATTCCATCAGATCAATTCATTAGTTTGATTGGTATTTCAAACAGTTTAACATTTAAGGATAAACTAGATCCAAGAGTAAAAAGCAGTTTAAGCGAAGAAGAGCTTGTGTTTAATCCATACACCGTTGAACAATTAAAACAAATTCTAATTGACAGATGCAAACTTGCTTTTTATGATAATGTCATTCCTATGGGAGTAATCAATCTGTGTGCTGCAATTGCAGGAAGAGAAACTGGCGATGCTCGAAAGGCGATAGACCTTTTAAGAGTTGCCGCAGAAATTGCGGAAAGATCAATGACAATGAAGATAACTGAAGATCACATAAGAAGCGCACAACAAAAGATCGATAGTGATACTAATTATGAAATTCTGAGCAATTCTACCCTACATACAAAATTAGTTATCCTTTCAATAATTAAATCTAAAAATGGCAGTACAGGAGAAATCTATACTGTCTATCAATATTTTTGCTCAAAACTTGAGCAAGAACCTCTAACACAAAGAAGAATGACACAAATAGTAGGAGAACTGGATCAACTAGGATTAATCACAACTAATATAGTTAACCAAGGCCGCTATGGCAGAACACAACGAATAAAACTACATATTCATATTACGTCTGTAAAAGAAGCCATTAGAAACGATCCAGTTTTGTCACCTTTTATCGATGAGATTAAAAATTGAAATCTTTTTTGAAAGATTGAAGGGTTGCTAGATTAACTAATATAGAAATTCCAGGAGTTGGAGTGACACCCATCATTTGTTGAAATTTTGTCTGCTTTTGCCACGCTCCAGAGTTTACTATCAATGTACCTTTGTATCTACCCACCCCAGTAATATGTACATGTCCAGCATGAAAAATATCCGGCACATCATCTATAACCAACATGTCCTCCGATTCTGGAGCAATTGGTGTACGATTACCATAGATTGGTGACAAATGTCTAGATTTTAATAAAATTTTCATTGCTTCTACAGGTTTTGAATAGCTCATTCCAGGCACTGTAGCAATAATATCATCTAAACTTTGACCATGAAACATCAACAACTTCACCTTGTTCAATTCAACAAGAGAAGGATTACCAATAATACTGAAATTTTCCAAGGGTTGAAATTCACGTAAGTTTGTTAATGAGATCTGTGGTAAAGCCCTTCTTCCAGGATCATGATTGCCAGGAATCAAAAAAACATGTATCCTTTTAGGAATTTTTTCTAGTAAAGCTGCTGCATATGACATTTGCCTGTTAATATTTATGTCGATTAATTCCTTATCTTGATTAGGATAAATTCCGATTCCATCAACTATGTCACCTGCTATACAAACAAATCTAATTTTTCTTACTATGTCATCATCTGATGATAGCCAATTTAGAAAATCATTGAACTCCTTTTCCATAAAATATTTGCTGCCTACATGCAAATCTGAAATGAGAGCGGCATATGACTCTGTCCCGGATTTAGACGCAACATGCTCTGGAATATCAGGAAATATAATATCCTTAACAACAAAATCATTTGAATTTCTTCTACCAAATGACATTTCTAACATTAACATTTGATCCAAAACAAGTGTTGAAGATTCATTAATTAACTCCTTATTCTTGCAAACTACAGGAATACTACCAGTAGTATCATCAATCACCAACTCTACATCATTTTTTCTATTTCTTTTAGACATTATCAAACCTGCTACGAAAACAGAATCAATGGGTTTGCCCCTTTCATTTTCATTATCTAGAGAATCAAATCTGGATCTATTCCTAAGATCCTTAATGTACTTTATTTTTTTTATCTGTCTACTTTCTGAACGTATTGATAATATTTTCAAAGTTTTTCTATAACGACTATCAAAAAGTTTAAAAAAATCCTTCTTATCCTCCGCGTTTATCTTGTGTGTAGGATCAAAAATGATTTTGTAACCCTCACTATTTTCCTCCATGTCTGTCATCACAGTTTCTTCACCTTGACTACCGCCCCGAGAAATCACATTTTTTATATCATCGATTAATATCGGAGTTTTTTTTCTGAATTTATTTTTAGCGTCGACAATGGTCTTAATTATTTTTTCAACATCACAATCAAGAGATTTAAGAAAGGCAAAAGCATCAGGATGAACTTGATATCCCTTATTTACCGCATAAATCAATGCAATAGATATTGAATCCAAGTTTTATTATTGAACAGAACAATCATAAATGCTAAAAATGTTTTGTTTTATGCATAATTATTAAAAAGCAAACATTGTGGTTGAGATACATGTACAAATACAATTTTAAAAAAAGAACTCTTTACCTTGGATTTGGTATTTTTCTGTTTTTGATCTTCTTTCTTATTGGCACATCAGTCTCATTTGACAAATCTACTTCCGCACTTTTGAAAGAACAATTTCAAAAAAAAATTAAAAATATTGATAACATAGGCATCTTCATCAATAACTTTCTAATATCAATTTTGATGTTTATTCCAGGAGTAGGAATTGCATTTGGTCTCTTTTCAGGATTTAGTACTGGTAATATTTTTATGATCATAACACAAGATTTACCAATCCAAATACCACCATTACTTGTTTTTTTAACGATATTTGGAATCATGGAGCTGATTTCTTATGGTATAGCTATCTCTAGAAGTTATTTACTATTAATTCACATTTTGAAAAGAAAAGACATTAAACAAAATCTTATACATACCAGTTTTGAAATTGGTATTGTAGCAATAATCTTATTTTTTAGCGCTATTATTGAATGGGATTTAATAAGACAATCTGGAAATATGAATCTCTTAAAATAATTTAATATTGTAATAAAACATGTTCAAAGATAGTATTAATCTCATTCAAAATCCAAATATGTTTTGCGCTTAACCTGATCAATAATCATTACCGACATTGGACTAAAATGCATATGCTCCAATTCATTCAACTTACCCCTAAATACACTTTCTTCAGCAGTAGTCAAAAATTCAAATACCCAAACCATTAGGGTGGAAGTATCTATTCCCTCATTTTTAAGGTAGAGTGCTATCTCTGATTGCATAAAATTCTTCTCTCTATTGTTATTCCACGGCCTTGGTACCAAAATGACACTCTTCTTATCTTGTATTGTATCAACTAATTCTCTCTTCTTGTCTTCAATATTCTCAGTAACATGAAAACTAAGTACTCTTGTCTTATCTAATGGAATCTTTGCCCTTGAAGCAGCAACTTGAATAGAGCTTATCCCTGGCATTAATACTACATTATCATTACCAAAAATTTCCAATAATCTATCAACAACTTCTGACTCTGAAAAGTTTACATCACCAGTAAATGGAATAGTACAAAACTCACTATCTTGCATTTTTTTGTGTACCTCATTATAAGTCTGATCCTGATCCTTCATTGTTACTTCATAAACCTGATGAAAATCACGAATAATCAAATCTCGTATAATTGCTAAAGTGTATTTATAACCTATCAAATACTTGGATCGTTTTATTACATCTTTTACTACATCTGTTAAATACTTCGACGAACCTGGACCCACTCCAACAAGAAATAACTTCTTACATTTGATTTTATTTTCCGTCACAAAAATAGTTATAATATTCTATCTATATTTTACTTTCTTGTTCTGATGATTCATTTTTTTATTAAAAAAACAAGAAAGTATAACAAACTTTCATGACATTTTGAATAATGTTATTATTGGATTCCAATCCATATGATGAAACTGCAAAGGATCCTTTGCAGGATATTTGACCCAACCTTTTACAATTGCAAAGCTATAATTTTTCAATTTATTTTCAATATTGATTTTAACTTTTAGCTCCGTACCCCATCTTTTTTCAAGAAAATACATATCTGAAATTTGAGAAAAAGGGAATACAATGTTTTCATCACTTTTTTCAATATCATTCCTTAATTCAGTAATACCATAACCTTCTATTGGCAAAAAAACATCTTTTTTCTCCTTAAATCGCAAAAGCTGTCGTTGTGAATGTACATCATGAATTCTGTACGACATGTTTGTCTTCGTTATAAATATCAGTTTTTTTTCCGTGACAACTAGCATTCCCTCCTTTTTCCTTTTCATAAAACCATCCTCTCCTCCCCAAATCCACATTAAATGAGCTTTAATCTGTTCATTCCATTCTAGCAACATTTCATTTGTTCAATACCATGGATTTATTTTTTTCATCAATCAGTCCACATACCCACTGCAAGAATCCTATTAACTATTACATATCAACATGATTTCTTTTTAGACTATACATTACTCAATCAAAATAGTGATGACTTGCACACAATCTTTTTAATACAAATAATACCAAATTACACATTTAAATGATCGAGGCAAATGGCTCAACAAAATTAGATGAAGACGAGAAACTAGAAATAAATCTCCAAGGCAAAAAACTACAGGAAATACGGAATAAAGCACTTGAAAATATAGAGGAATTCTGGGCACAACAAGCAAACAATTTGATATGGAGTAAAAAATGGGATAAAATTCTAGATTGGAATCCACCATTTGCAAAGTGGTTTACAGGTGGTTTACTAAACACATCTCTAAATTGTCTTGATAAGCATATTAATACTACAACAAAAAATAAAGCAGCGATAATATGGGAAAGCGAATCAGGCGACGTTCGAACTCTTACATATAATCAATTGTATATAGAAGTAAATAAATTTGCAAACGCTTTACATAATTTGGGCGTAAAAAAAGGCGATCGAGTTACAATTTACCTTCCGATGATTCCCGAGTTGCCTATAGCTATGTTGGCCTGTAGCAGAATAGGAGCTATACATATTGTTGTTTTTTCTGGATTTAGTTCACAAGCATTAACCGATCGCATAAATGATTCAAAATCTAACCTGATTATAACTGCTGATCAAGGAATAAGAAGAGGGAAGTTACTTGAACTAAAAAAAATTGTTGATAGCGCGGTTGCATCGACTCCATCTATAGAAAATGTAATTGTTCTAAAAAGAGGAACAACTGAAATTACAATGAATAAAAAAGACCATCTATGGCATGAATTAACCGAAAAAGCAAAATCCTACTGCCAACCTGAACTTGTAGAGAGTACTCACCCACTTTACATTTTGTATACTTCCGGCACTACGGGAAAACCAAAAGGAGTACTGCATAGTACGGGCGGATATCTTACACATATTTATGCAACGGCAAAATGGGTCTTCGATTATAGAAATGAGGACATTTTTTTATGTACTGCAGATATTGGATGGGTCACAGGCCATAGTTATATGGTATACGCGCCTCTATTACATGGAGTAACAAGTCTTATCTATGAGGGAACTCCTGATTTCCCTACACCTGATAGATATTGGGCATTAGTCGAAAAACATGGAGCCACGATTCTATACACAACCCCTACAGCACTGCGTATATACATGAAACATGACTTATCAATTCCTAATAGTTTTGATTTATCATCATTACGTCTTTTAGGCACTGTGGGTGAAGCAATAAACCCTGATGTCTGGCTGTGGTATTTTAGAATAATTGGAAAAGGAAAATGTCCTATCGTTGATACATGGTGGCAAACCGAAACAGGTGGAATTATGTTGAGTCAATGCCCGGGTATCGATACAATACCCATGAAACCAGGATCCGCAACATTTCCAGTGCCAGGTATAGATATTGGAATAGTGGATGAAAAAGGGATCGATGTAAATGCCAACAACAAAGGATATCTGGTTATTAAAAGACCATGGCCAGGTATGCTAATGACACTATGGAACAACGATGATAAATATATTAATACATACTGGAATAAATTTAAAGGATTTTATTATTCCGGTGATTTTGCACTTATAGATCCGGATAACTATATTTGGTTATTAGGAAGATCTGATGATGTACTCAAAATTGCTGGACATCGACTAGGTACTATGGAATTAGAAAGCGCATTTATATCCTTCAAAGCAATAGCCGAAGCAGGTGTAATCAGCAAACCTGACAAGGAAAAAGGCGAAGCAATAGTTGCATTCTTAGTTCTAAAGAGCGGATACACAGAATCTCCAGAGTTAAAAAAGGATCTTGTCAATCACATTCGAAAGACAGTTGGACCCATTGCTACTCCGAATGAAATTTACTTTACCAATAAATTGCCTAAGACTAGAAGTGGAAAAATAATGAGAAGATTACTAAAATCAATAATAACTAACTCTGAAATGATTGGTGACACAAGCACTCTTGAGGATGAAGCTTCAATTGACGAAATAAAGCAAATCTATCGAGATTTTCAGGATATAGCTAAATGATAATTAGATTTTAGTCAATATTCTAGATTTCATCATTAAACAATTTTATATTGAAACTAATTTTACTTTTGAATCTTTTGTGATATTATGATAATTGATAAATCCAGTTGTTGCTGCAAGAATATATTTTGATGGTATCGTATTCTTATATGTACATTGAGCAGCATCTAAAGTATTATTACATGGTACTGCATCTCTTATCATATAAACAATTTTGCCGGCATCATCAAACCAAATCAAATCTAAATTGAATTGTATGTTTAAAAGCCATAGAGAATACAAATCAGATTTATCATAGACAAGAAGTAGTGCTGAGGTAAATGGCAGTTTTTCACTTCTAAAAGTTAACCATCTTTGTCGTTCAGCCGGAGTTTCAGCAATCTCGGCTCTTATTGCGTGATTGTTTATAACTATTGTTCCTTTTGAAAAATCTAGATTCCTGTTTTTTATTCCCTCTGGAACAAAGGTTAAACCCAATATGCCCAAAATTATAGTTCCAATAATAACTGGTAAAAGTACAATGATTTTACGAACCACCTGTAAAACTGTTCTAAAATATAATTTGTAGCTTTTGTTTTATATTTACTATGTCCACAATTTGTCCAATCTAGTTTATTTATATCGGTGTTATAAAATAGCACAGTGTTTAAATAGTTTCGACTTTACTTTCTGTTTAAGTGAATTAAATGCCAGTAGCAATACTTCCAGATATTAGCGAACAACATTGTATCGGCTGTGCTCTATGTGTTGAAATTTGTACTTCTCTTGGTCCAGATGTATTGAGGGTAAAACCAGTTGAAGGATGGAAGAGAGGTAAAGCTTTTGTATTCTATCCTGAAAGATGCATTTCAGATGGTGCATGCATCGGCGTTTGCCCAACTAAAGCAATATTTTGGATGAGACCAATGGATTACACACCAGGTCAGCCTATTCCACTAAAGAAGAGTGGTCTGTTCTCAAAGGGATGGGAAGAAGGTTAAACCAAACCCAACATTCATTTTTTTAGAAATTTTTAATTTTAATAAAAAAACTGTAACTTGTATATTATTATCAACTAATTAAAAATCTTGGACGTACCGTAAGATTATTCACAGAGTCACTCTTAACAATGCTACGATTCCAACAAGTTCGGCCATATGTATAGCTACAAAATATGGCAATAGATCATCTGGATAAAGTGGAGCCATAACTAAGTAGGCATATACTGCTATTAAATTATGAAGCATTAACATCACTGTAAAGAAAATAAGACCGACAGTAAATACCGCTCTACTCTTGATGTATATCTTGGTATAAATCACTAGCAACGTCAATAAGACTGCAACATTCAGAACACTTATCACGGTACTTAAATTCATAAGCAAACTCATAGTTGACCAATACAATAATCAAATTCCCTTATCTACTTTTTTCCAAATACTATCCAATTTATCTAGATGTATGATAATATGAAGAAGAAATAGAAAAAAAATAAAAAGAAAGATTTGTGATTATAATTCAATTAATGGGCTTAGATCTAAAACCAATACTGACCTATACTAACATTAAGTTAAGTGACCTGTCAAATAAAATAATTGCTGTCGATGCTTTCAATACTATTCACCAATTTCTAGCTACTATTCGTGGATCTACTGGGGAACTTCTTACTAATTCTAACGGAGAAGTAACTAGTCACTTAAGCGGATTATTCTACCGTAATATCAATTTACTTGCGGAAGGTATCAAACTTGTCTATGTGTTTGATGGAGTATCCAGCCCCTTAAAAACAAATGAAATTGACCGTAGACATCAAATTAAGGAGTTAGCTACCGAAAAATATGAAAAAGCCCTTCTTCAAGGCAAATTAGCTGAAGCAAGAAAATACAGTCAAGCAACATCAGTTTTAACCGATCAAATGATAGAAGAATCAAAGAGATTGCTTTCTTTATTAGGAATACCAACAATACAAGCGCCATCAGAAGGAGAAGCAACTGCGGCAAATTTAACTAATTCCGATTTAGTACATATTTGTGCAAGTCAGGATTATGATTCTATTTTATTTGGCGCAAAACGATTGGTAAGAAATATTACAGTAAGTGGGAAAAGAAAAGTTCCCAATAGAAACGCCTACATCGATGTTCCTCTAGAAATATTTTATCTTGAAGATATACTTCACCAGACTAAATTAACAAATGAGCAACTGGTTGATGTAGGAATCTTGATTGGAACGGACTATAACTATGGAGGTATACCAGGAGTAGGTCCAAAGACTGCATTGAAATTAATTCAAAAATATTCAAAATTGGAAAATATCGACCAACTTCAAGAGCCCTTGTCTAATGTTCCATATGAGGAAATTAGAGAACTATTCTTAAAACCAAAAGTTGCAAACGTTACTAATGAGGATATTAAATTTGACTCGGTTAATAATGATAAGATAGTTGAATTTTTATGCAACGAAAAAAACTTTTCAACAGATCGTGTTAATTCAGCTTTAGTAAGGCTTCAAAATTCAGAGAAGAATAAAAATCAATCATTGGAAAAATGGTTCTAGTATAATTATTCTTATGATCATTTTATTAATTACTAGGAGATAGTAATTCTCTTCTCTTCATTTCTTTTCTCTTTTCAGTATCAAATCTCCCAAGCTCATATTCATTCAGATTTACAAATTTCATTCCTTTTGTAAGTATTGGATGAATATCATTGATTTTTTTATAAATTTGTTGACATATATAACGATAATCTGGATGCCCTTGTGAAGAAGTACGTAATTCGATCATATGATAAAGTTCCCTTAAATTAATTTTTATGAAATACGGATATCTATAGGCAAAATTGACAGCATACTGAGCTTCAATAGGCATGGTCTTTGCAATATTTTGATAAACATTATCAGAAAGATACATACAATCTTTGAAATCTTTGTCAATACCAGAATCAATTATTTCTTTGGGAATGTCATATCCATGTTTAGTTGAAAGTAATTGCCTTTCGATAGTAAGAATTCTATGACGATGCAAATCACGGAACATCCCAAAGTTCGTAAACATTTCAAATAAGTATTCAGCCATCTCAAATGCCCTACCAGGTCTATGCCTCCTATTTTCACGAAATTTTGTGTAGGCCAAAATAATTTCATTTTTCCTTTCTTGTGGAAATGATTCAACTAATTTGATTATATCATGAAGTGACTGCCCATGTGCATTTTCATATAATATTGCAGAAACAATCTTCACCTCTGCATCTTTACTATCCGTATAATCAATTAACCTCACTCCTACAGGAGAAAAATCAGGTTGAATATCTCTAAGATATTTATCTGTCAATTTTGATATCTCCTTATTGGTATTTATCATAAAAGACTGAAGAGATTTCCCATGTTTTTCATTTACACGTTTAATAAACGATGGTATAACACAATTGAGTTCAGAATTCATCAAATGCGCCAAATCCTTAAGCTCATTTAATTCAGAGCAATACAATCTTGTTAAAAGGTATTCAAACGCTCGACCATTTCCAGTTATACCCAAATTGGTAAGTGTGGCTGCAGGTAGCAAATTACGTAATATATCGAGGCTTTTAGATCTTACTGTACTACTATACACTTTCTTTGCTGATTCTATATCCTGCTGGTTTGTAAGTTTGTGGAACGGCTTTTCTGATTTTGAAATTGAATCATAATACACAAAATCATCGATTGGTTCAATTTCTGATATAAATTTCTGCATTAAATTGATACTTTTACTATAAACATCAAATGCGTGGTCACAAGATTCTATATATTGATGTGCATATTTTGATTTGATTATTCTATCATCTCTATAATATTTATACATGTTACTAACTTTCTGATCAAATGGTATATAACGCGAAGATTTTTCTAAATAAGATAATCCGATCCTTTGATCTTCAATTTTTTTAGCTGCAATATTGGAGATCCACTCTACCGCAATTTGGGCTTCTCCCAACTCAGCAACAGAATCATCACCATATTCTGATAGTATCTTATTATAGAATTCCTTCCCTCTGTTCGGGTTTGTAACAAATTCATCTAAAAAAATCTTTCTCATTGTTTTATCCGATCGAGAATATCTCGACATCAGTGCGCCTCTATCGACCTGTCGAGGAGTAGTAATTGCAAACACATACTTATCTGCATTAGAAAAATGTTGATCAAGTATTGATTTTTCTCGATCTGAAAAATCATAAACAGAGTTGAAATTCATAATATTATTACACAATAATCCATATACATATTTATTCAGTTTACAATAATTTCAGACTACTTTCTATGCCAAGTATTAAAACATCTACTAAATTATTGATTATTTTTAACAATGCCATCATTATATCCTTATATTGATTCAACCTCATGAGCGACATAAAGCTCGAATTTGTTGGAAAACAGGTCAAAGATATGTACGGTGGATATGTAGGAAAGGTAATCGGGTTAGTTACTGATATCGATGGTTCTATAGAGTCAATCGGCGTAGATTGTGGCTCAATTGGGTTAAAACAGCTATCATACGAACAGTTGCTTGTCCAAGGTGACTATGTGATTTTTATACCAAGGTGGCGAATGGAAGCACAGAAATTACTTAGACAAAAAAATCTTACACTCAAGAGAGTTAAAGCGCTTGAAAATTTGGTAGCAGAAAACGATCTAATGAAGGACGACGCTGAAGTTTTGCATTTAATATATGAAAAGAGATTGTTTGATTTGGAAAGTAATGAACAAGATGTCATAAAGTCATTAAATTCAAGGTTACAAGAATTGGATCTACAAAGCACAACTATCAAAACGATTATTTTCGATGCAAAGTTACAGTATAGGAGCAATGATATTATTGAAGAAACATATCATCAAACCAATACAAATTCAACCGAATTATTGGATCGTATTAAATTAGAAAAAGATGAGATAGACAGCTTTCTCTCAAGAATTATTCAACCAAATTCAGATATTATTTCAAATATTGAATCAGTAGACAAAGACATCAACTCAAGTCAACAGGATATAGACCAAATTAGTGATATGGAATCTAAATCGGATAATTTTGAGAATGACGAAAAACAGGAGTCAGCATTGTCTGGTAATGCTCAAGAAGATGATGAAACGGAAGGCAATTGGCTAAGTGAAGTACTTACAAAAGATGCAGCATAATGGATGAAGAATGATTTAACTGAATAATTAATATTTTTTATTTTTTCATAGTCATAATATTACTGCAGATTATTCAGATTCATACAATATAAGAAACTAAAATTCATAATAAATGAAGTTATGTTCTAGATTATTGTGCCAATACATTAAAATAAATAAGTTTATTGTTATCTTCATATGAAATACAGAAGTAGAACAGAAATAGTAGCAATGATCTTAGAAGCAGCAAATGGCGGGGCAACAAAGACCAGAATAATGTACAAAGCTTTTCTTAGCTATGCTCAGTTGAGAGAATACCTCTCTGTACTTATTGAAAATAATTTACTGGAATATTTAGAAGGCTCACAAACCTACAAAACGACTGAAAAAGGATTGAACTTCTTAAAGATGCACAACGAAATTGGCGAGCTTCTACAAACTTCAATAAAAGAACAAAGAATATAATAAAATAAAATACTTTTTTATTTTTTATCTAATTTTTTTAGATTCTGTTATTTAAGATTTTAAAACTTACACAAAAAAGGTAACTTTGATATTCACCAGTGAAATATCACTAGTGATATATATGTTAAAATTATACTTTGACATTACCAGTTCCAAATCTTTTCATGAAATGTGGAATCTGTAGGGAAGAAATAATAAGAGAAAAACGAAGAGAACATCTAAAATATCATAAATTAGATGATACTTTAGTGGAATGGATAATAGAGACTGACGATGATTTGATTTCATTTTACGAAAAACATTAGAGATAATTTACATCAAAATAATTGGACATATTCTACATTATTTTAGGATATTAAGTATTATTATTAAACAAAAGAATTAATTTGAACGGATTCGGTTATTACAATAATGTCAAGTAGTGCCCAAGTATCATGTCCCTATTGCGCGTCGAAATTTAATAATAACGAGGAGTTATCCAAACATATTGATAGAATACATGGTGATTCTGGGTTATTAGAAGGCGATAGAAGACAGTGGAAATAGATTATAAATTACATCGGCGATAAATAATTCCACAAATATTTCACATTAGTATTGTAATTCGATTGTTGTTAACATTAACACAAATAATGGCACTTGTCAAATATCAATTTGCGATATTAAAAATTAAAAATATTGTTTCAAAAACCATTAATCAGTACCATAATTACATTAGAAAAAATGTCTGCTACTCTTAACTATATTATCATATTATGGTATCAAAAATATACAAAATTAATTTAATATTTTTATTTCACTGTACTATAAAGAACGATATGCTATTTGGTATTGTGACAAAAGAAGAATTATATTTCGGCGGATATATAATTTAGATAGATAGAAATGAAATCCCGACTAATCGGGAAAAAAAGTAAGTACCTCAAGCATGAGTATTTGAGAAATAGTATTGCATTTGAATATAAAGAATGCAAGTCATGTAAAATAAGAACACAATTTACATGTGTTGTATGTGGGTTTTGTTGGAGTTGCCATTGGAAAGTGGAACAATTGGCGAAAATACCAAAATATCTAGTGGAAGATATAATTAACGAATGAATTTAGTTAGTCTGAAACGAAAAAAAATAATATGCAACATTTGACTCGCATCAGTTTCATTTTTATTCATCATAATATTGAATGAAAGAACCAATGAATAGATGATGACTAATTACTTTATAATCGTGAAATGATCTTTGTCAGTCTTTCCTCTATTTTCATAAAAAATGCCATTCAACTTTCTTCCATTTTCCACTATATCTATATTCAAGAATCCATGTCTCTGAAATTGAGTTATAACATAGGGCGCTTGACCTGTAAAATTATAGAGGTCCTCTCCTCCAGTTCCCACTGTGATAAATATAGGCCCTTTTGGTTCCCCCGTATATTTCTCTGTACCTTTATCAGTTATTATGGGAGTAAATGTTTTAGTATGATTGTACATAAGTGGGTATGTCCGCTGGTAATTATGATTGTGAGCTTGTAGTACAATATCGACTCCATTTTTCTCAAACAGAGGATGATATAGATCCTGCAATTCATCAAGTCCGGGATGCGTTGTATTAGAAGAATAGAATGTTCTAAAGGAATACACTATAATCCAATTAATACTCTTATTTTCATGCGCTCTTTTAAGATCCTCTTTGACAAATTCATATTGTTTTGAAGTCTCATTATAAGGTATTACTTTATTTTTGGCTGTTGCCATTGCAAGGAAATGAACGTTCCCATAGTCAAATGAATAAAATGGACTATTCATCTTAAAATGTTTCATATATTCGCTAAATTTTGCAGGGAACATTTCATTGTCTCCGATAGCAATTTTCAGTCGTCCATCAGTATCTAATGGAGAAACAACATCAAACCAACAATCTGCAGATTTTTGGTACGAAAGGTCTCCCAATCCTATCACCAGCTCTGGTTCCTTGGCTAACATACTCGTAATGGTTCTATTCGCGTTACGACCACAACCAAAGTCCCCAGCAGCCACAAAATTAAAGTCTGATTGATTTGTTTCAACTGCTCCAAATGTATGTGTTACAAAGATACCAACTGTGCTTAATCCAAGCGATAGAAACACCACTATAAATAATAACAAAAAATTAGTTCTAAATATAAAACTCAAAAATAAATCTATTTTACACTCCTTATATTCGGTATATTGTGATCTATTTTAAGCTAATCTTATAGCAAATTACAGCGATGACATAAATTAGATGATCATATTACAAAAATGCATTCTAGGTTTACGAACGTTTCAATTAAAGTTGATATATCTGTTTAGTGTTAATACACTATGACTAAGGTAATTTCTTCAAATGGATATAAGATAAAGAAGAAAGTACTAGAATATCAATGTGGCTGCAAATATTCCTTTCAGGACTATACAAAACTCGAACATGTATGTTACACACATGAAAATGAATTAATTGCTCAATGTGGTTAGAGTTAGAGTAGTATCTGAATGAATGTTATGATTAATTATTTGTTAATCCAAAAATAGCTTATAACAAGTTCTAAAAACACTATTTACTAATCAAACTATTAAAGCGCCGGGAGTGGGACTCGAACCCACGAGTTCTTGCGAACATCAGCTTACGCATCGGTTTTTCATAATTCTGATCTCGAGGCTGACCCCTTTTAGGGAATCATGTATTTATCTTACCTAGCTTGGGTACCCCGGCAATGGATTAAGCATTGATAATCTTTATAATTCTATAAATATTAAGAGTTATGACTTTATTTATAAACATCAAAAATTAAATAATCAACAACATAACGTACTCCGAACTAACTATGTTATCAACAACTGAAATTAAACCCCCATCTCCAAATCAAATGAAAGCACTAACTTTAACAGATTTAGTAATAATGAATAAACTATCAGTCTCTTTGAGAGAACAAATTAAGAAACATATTGACATTGATCCGTTTACCACCCAGGATCCATTTCAAGAAAATGATGATTATGAATACTCTGTTATTCTAGATAAAACCAATACAAATAGAGTAATCTCTATAATAGCTACAAAAAGAGAATCTATTCTTCAATTGCCATGGGATTCTATACTTAGCAATCGCTTAATACGTCTACCCATATCAAAGACAGAAGCTAGCGCATTAAAATATGAATTAATGCCAAAGGACACTAATAATTTCTATCCATTCAGACAGTCAACCAAAATTACTGGATATATTATGTTTGCATTTCAAATATGTGGTTTACACCAATAACTTTCAATATATCAAGAAATGCTCATAACTTCTTCAAATAAGATACTTTAATGTACATTGTTGAAATTTTATGCATTGGCAATGAGTTACTATCGGGAATAACCTTAAATACGAATGCTCATTGGATATCAAAAAAAATTACCAAAATTGGCGGTTACATAAGAAGACTGATAGTAATCAGAGATGATGTAGATGAAATTAAGTTGACCTTAAGAGATTCTCTTAGTAGGAAACCCAATTGGATAATCGTTTGTGGAGGATTAGGTCCAACGTATGACGATAAAACATTACTAGGAGTTAGTAAATCATTGAAAAAAAGATTGATAATAAGCAAAATTGCATTAGATATGGTAAAAAAAAGTTATAAAGATAGACACCAAAAAGTGAAAATAAATAATGCAAGATTAAAAATGGCAATAATTCCAAAAGGGTCGACTCCAATTCAGAATCCTGTCGGTAATGCTCCTGCAGTATTACTTACTGTTGATAAAACACGAATAATATGTTTACCAGGTGTTCCAAATGAAATGAAAGCAATAGTTACAAGAAATATTATACCTCAAATAAAACGAGAAATAGGCAACTTTACAATACGAGAAATTAACTACTATGTTCAAGGAATAAGTGAGGCTATGATATCATCCAGATTAACAAAAATAGTTGCATCGGTACCAAGAGACAGGTTGTATTTAAAAACTCATCCACAAGGCTATATCGATAATATTCCCACTATAAGAATTCAAGTAGTTTCAAAGGGAGATAAGATAGAAGAAGTTAAACATATAGTCGATAAAGTTTCAAAACAGCTTTTAGCAGAAATTCGAAAAAATAATGGAAAAATATTAAAAAAATTATAACTTTAGGAGATTATATAATGCATGCATCACACTATCAAAATGACATTAAAATTTGACAGAATCAACAGAATCAATCAAAAACAACATCTTCTAAATCAACGAAAATTGGTAAATTATAACAATATTATCGAATTATTAGAAATTTACTTTAAATAGGAAATATTATAATTAGTATTATAGGATAATAAAAGTGATCGACTATTGACAAATAAAAACAATATGATCAATCCAGAAAAAGTACTTTCTCGAACATTAGATGAATTGCGAATAACGGACAATAAAATAAAACAAAATACCTCCTTATTGGTGAAAAATCTGGAAACTTCGAACAATGATGAATTTTGGATAAATATTATGAAAGCAATAGTTGTAATATGCGATGAAAATAAATACGTTTTTTCAAAAGCTGAACTTTGTGATTTTCTAACGATTGGAGCTAGAGGCTTGGACAATAAAAAATATGAAACAATAGTGAACTCAAAAAACCAATCGATAAATAAAGTTGTTAGCGATGCAATATTTAGTATATACAAAGACATAATGGAGAATTATGATAATGTAGATAGTGATTTAAAATATTATTATCCAAAAATTATTTTGAATATTATTTCAATAATTCGAAGAGGTTCTGATATTAGTGGCGAAAAAGTAAATCTTTACGGATTAGAAAGATATTATTTAAAAAATAAACATGATGTCATAAATAAAAAAATAGAGATATCTGAGCCCATTGTTGGTGCCGTCGTCCAAAAAACTGATAATGCTGATGAAAAAAAATCAAGTGAAGTTTCTTCCTTACAGACTTTGATACCACCTTCTCCTTCTGTGAAGGAAAATACATTAAGCAAGAAAGATCTTGTCAATAACCTTAGTGTTATTACCGGAAGGAAAAAAAATGAACTCAATGAATTGCTGACAAAAATACCAGAACAAGATTACAAGAAAATAACAGCTCTGTGTTTAAATTATAGTAAATTACAAAAATATTCAAAACTTATTGGAACGGAGGAGTTTAGTCACCAAATTGAAAAAGAACTAGGAAGAAAATTCAATGATAGACAACTTCAACATGCAACAATTTCAATCAGAAAAGTAAAGACCTATGTAGAAAATGTGTTAGATGGTAAATTCGTTCCACATGGTTCACATGGAATAAATCATGTCAAGCACAATTTAGAATATGGATATCAATTAATGGGGTTAATCGAATACAGAAGAAGAAAGTATTCTAATTCATATAATAAAAATTAGAAAATATAGACTCTATTTTAAAGTCAGAATGTCATTTACTGTAAGTTTGATCCTTCGGAGATATCTTCTGCTTTCTGGCCATAAAAAATAACAACAATCCAAACATTATCAAAACTATCGCAAGGCCTTGAGCTCCTCCTCTAGGGACCATGATTATATAAAAAATCGCAAATAAAAGACAACTAATACCTTGAAAAAAATACTTTAGTGCATCATCGAGTTTAAATTTTTTCCCAATAAAACCTATTGCAAAGAATACTACTATTGGATAAAACGTGAATAGAAGGTATTGATCAATATCGACTCCATTATGAGGCAAGAAGATTATTTTCAATATAAATTAAAACAAATATCTATGTTTCTTTAACATGAAATCGCAAATCATTTATTTCTACTGCTACTTTCCTTTCTATTAATGATCTTGCATTCTCAAAAGGTAAAATCGCAACATCCTCCTTAATGAATGGACCATATTTTGCCATATCAACCCCCATAAACTGGTCTGTCGGTTCCAAAAATCTTATAATAATCATTTTGGACCTTATGATTCCTGATATGGAATCCAAATTATTCACATTCCCATTAATTAAAGATTGAATAATCAAATCCTTTCTTTGTGATACTTTTCTTTCTTCTTCAAAAATATATTTCTCTTCATCAGTTAATTTAGAATAGTCATCAGTAGATAATGAAGGGCAGGGCAAATGTTTACCATAAGAATTTTCCAAAAGTTTGTGGGTTCTTAATTCGATCAATGATTTTGTAGATAATATTAATAATCTAATGAGTTCATTGTGTATATCTAATTCTAGATCTTCATATTTTTGGATAGAGAGTTCCTTTATTAGTTGTGCAATTTTCCTATAAACATCAGATGATAGACCTTGGATCTTTGGAATTTGGGTTTCTTTTTTTAGAAGTTCCAAGATAAAATCTAAGTCGATCTTTTTTTCTGAATTATTCTTGCTACTGCTATTATCATCCATGCCTGCCAATAATTTCTACCTTTTTGGTAATTTCTATATTTAAATACCACTTTATTAAAATTTTAATTGAGTAAAATTTTTTAATGTATAGTGAAGGTTCCAAACGCCAGAAGTTAAGGCATTTTATTTTCTCAATTTAAAACTTAATTATGAGAATACTATAATCGGTTCTGATTGCCTTATAAAATAGTTAATGGAAAAATTGAACCCATAAAGTACACAAGTGATGATGTATTACTTAAGATGGAGAAAGACGGAATAAAATTTCTTGATTTACAATTTACTGGATTATTCGGCAGATTTCACCATACTACAGTAGCAGCTAATATGTTAAGAAAGGACGATTTTAAGGATGGATTACCAAAACTTGACGGTTCCTCAATAAAAGGTTTCACAGAAATTCATGAATCCGATTTAATCATTAGACCCGATCCTTCCACATATGCGCTTATTCCATGGATAGAAAAGTATCCCACAGCCAGACTCATATGTGATATTCTCTCTGGCGGTGAAAAGAGATCGTCCTATCTGGCCGATCCACGTGGAATTGCTCAGAACGCCGAAAAATACGTCAAAGAAAACGGTTATGATATTTCGTACTGGGGACCCGAGGTCGAATTCTTTGTTTTTGATAAACTTCAAGTAAATACATTAACCTCATTTCATAGTCAGAGCTATGAAATAACTTCTCGTGAAGCTCCATGGTCGACAGAAAATGTTGGTTATACTCTCAGACTAAGGGAAGGATATCTACCAAGCCCACCAGGAGACACTCTCATGGACTATCGTCACGAATGTGTGGATGTTCTCAGTTCAAGTTTCGGGATAATTTGTGATGCTCACCATCATGAGGTAGCAACTGCAGGACAATGTGAGATAGACATTCGCTATGATAACCTTGTTAATACTGCTGATTCAGTTCAAAGTTACAAGTACATTGTCAAGAATATTGCAAAGAAACATAATATGATAGCAACAATGATGCCCAAACCAATCGCATTGGATAACGGTTCTGGAATGCATGTCAATGTAAGTCTTTGGAATAAAGGAAAGAATCTATTTTATGACCCAAATGACAAGTATGCCGAGCTATCTCAAACTGCAAGATATTTTATTGGTGGAATACTAGATCACGCAAAAGCTCTTGCAGCTATCGTTGCTCCCACTACAAATTCATATAGAAGATTAATACCTGGGTATGAAGCACCGGTTTATATTGCGTGGAGTACGGGTAATAGATCAGCAATAATTAGGATTCCTGCCCATTATAAGGGAGAAAAATTTGCACATTTGAAAAGGATAGAATTTAGGGCACCAGATCCATCATGTAATCCATATTTAGCTTTTTCTGCAATAGTTGCTGCTGGCCTTAATGGAATAAAAAACAGGATTGAAACAAATGATCCCAAGATAGAAGATCATGTTGACGCAGATATATTCAAGATGACTGACGCTGAAAGAGAACAACATAAAATTAAACAATTACCGGCAAGTTTAAGAGAATCGATTGAAGAATTAAAATCAGACTCAAAATTCTTGAAACCAATATTTGATAAACATGTTATTGAACGTATAGTTGACGATGCTGCAAAACAACACATGGAATTAGCTGTTCGCCCTCACCCACATGAATTTACCATGTATGCTGATGTGTGATCAAAATAGACTCTACACTTTATTTTTCTTGCCAGAAAATAAACTTGTGATAAATTAAAACGAATTACGAATTAAATCAATCATTCTGGAACCGTTATTTTTTTGTTCATTATATCTCGGGTTAATTGAAAGAATTTAGCGAGAATGTCTGTAGGTATCTTGTTCTGAAATCCGTGGAACGATGCTATGTATATTATTCCATCTTCTGTAGTTGAATTCTTAGCCGATTCTAATCCTGGAGTAAAAATCGTTCCAGTAAAGTTGTCCATTTCTATCATCTTAAGTACCGAGTCGTACGCCTTTTCTGGATCTAAAACAAATGACGTCATCACAGTATCAGGCGCCAATTTATTCTGATCTGATACAGCACCAAATGCATAGATTCCCTTCTCCTTGGCTGCACGAATCACACCTTGGCCCGAAGTATCAGCTACATGCAATAAAAAGTCTGCACCTTCTTCAATTTGAGATAATGCGGCCGCTCTTCCCTTAGCTTCATTATCCCAATCGCCCAAGTAAGTCACAAGTACCTTAGATTTAGAATTAACGTATAAAGCTCCTTGTTTGTAACCTTCATAAATGTTCTTTAGATTAGGATATTTATCGTCTCCTCCAATGAAACCAATCGTATGGTTTTTTGAGAGCATGCTTGCAAGAGCCCCAAGAAGATAAGCAGCTTCCTGCTGTCTTGGGAAAATTGAAGCTACATTTTTAGATTTTACTAAGCCAGTAAACACAATAAACTTTATGTCAGGATATTCTTTTGCTACTTTAAGAACAGGGTTTCCCCATTCATATCCTTGTGCTATGATAATATCATAATTTCTGTCAGCATAACTTTTAAGAGTCGTTTCTATATTAGAAATTGATACATTATCTAGGAAACTAACTTCATAGCCATACTTGGAAATTATTTCTTGTCCAGCATTGTAAGCAAACGCTCCCCAACCGGCGTCACTAAATAAACCATCTGTTAGATATGCTATCCTTAAAGATTTGCCACTAGGAGTCAGTGTTTGAAGTGGTTTATTTTGAACTTGCCCATGAGTATCCTGAATAAGAACAGAATAACATATTACAGTAAGCCAGATAAGTGAAATAGTAATGGCAATGCCTACTAATATTTTTTGAGTGGACAAATTTCCTATTCGTCTTCTATAATTCATTCTTGTCATTTTTATCCTCAATGTTCTCTTGATTTGAAAGAGGAAGGGTAAAGATAAAAATGGCTCCTTTTTGCCCAGAACGGCTTTCAGCCCATATTTTCCCACCGTGAGCTTCGACAACGCTTTTTGCAATAAACAAACCCAGTCCAGTTCCTCTATCGGATTTTGTTACAAATTTGGAAAATAATTTGGGGAATATTTCTGCATGTATTCCAGTTCCAGTATCTTTTACCATAACCTGAATTCTATTTGATTTGATTTCTGTTGTAACGATAATAGATCCTCTTTTGGTAAATTTGCCAGCATTATCAAGAAGGTTAAGAACGACCTGACTTAACCTCATCTTGTCACCTCTCACAAATAGAGATTTATTAGCACTTTCATAATTTACGCTGAGATCCTTATAGATAAACTGAATATCTTTCTTGTATTCTTCAATAGTATTTAATATTAAATCATACAAATTAAATCGTTCAGTATTTAATTTTAAAGAATCGCTCTCAATTCTAGTAACATCAAGTATATCCTCTGCAAGCCTACCTAATTTTTCAGTATTTCTCATTATAATATCCATATATTGATTACGTTTTTCTGAACTCAAATTTGCAGATTGAAGAAGATAAATAGCATAAAGAATAGGCTGTATAGGAGTCCTAAGCTCATGAGCCGCAATATTGATGAATTGATTTTGTGCTTCATCTTTGTTTTTAAGTGATTCATTTGCTATCTTCAATCTGTAATTAGACTCATTCAAATCTCGAGTTCGTTTTTCGACTTCATCCTGCAAAATACTATACCATTTTCTTAAAAGAAAGACTAGAACAATTATTGCAGCGGTAGTTCCTACGAGTAAAGAGAACATTTTAGCACCTTCAGTAAAAAGTACTGAATTTATCTTCAAATATATTCTATCTGTTGGTGTTACTACCTGAAGGAAATACACAGGTTTGGTTCCTACTAATATTGGAGATTGAGTATTCAATCTCTCGCCTCTTCCATAATCATACTGTGCGTATCCAATATTTCCAGCTAATAAATAACGAGTGAGATTGTTCAAATCCTTATTGTAATTGATAAACTGTTGTGTTTCATTTTCAAAAAAATTCTTCCCCACCAGATCACCGCTTGCTCCTACAGCCAGAAGGTTCCCTTTTGTGTCAAAGGCTACTAAAAACTGTGAATTTATATCATTAATATTCCCATAATTCCTAAAAAATTCGATGGTAGGCAAATTTGCCACTACTGTCCCAATATAATGACCATTATCCATACTAATTATTGGATGGGTGATCACTATTCTATATTTACCATCTATCCCAGTAAAACCATCAGAGTATACAGGTTGAAGGCTTTTTTTGGTTTCTTTCATATATTCATTAAATGAGATATCAATATTCACAAAGGTTTCTAATCCCTGTGATGCCTTGTGAGTAGTAATAATGTCTTCTTTATCGGTAATTAAAAGACTGTCAACTCTTGTAACAGAGTTAAGTTGGTTAAATTTTTCATCAACTATCTTGCCAACTTTATCTCCTGATAACATTTCACTTTGCAAATAAATTGAATCAGCCAAATCCTGAAGCATAGAGGTAACTAACCGAAGATCAGAGCCAATATTTTGAGAAATTGACTTAGTAGATTTTATCTGACGATCCAATTCCTGTTCGAATATGCTTTTTCTGATATTCTTTTCGTTGACTCCTTGGAAGAAAAAAAATAATCCATAGGAAGCGACAGCTATTATAATAACAGATATGACACCTATATACATCATTTTACCAGAAAATGGTGTCATTAATTATCTAGTTGATTTCTCCTCGTAGTATTTAATCTGTTTTAGTTATATCATACATTTTTAATTCAGAAAGATTGAACTCAATTTCATAATTGTTGAATTCACTGAAATAATGTTTTCATAATGGGACTTTCATATGAGAATAACATTATAAAATCCATCATTACTCATTATGTTCCTACTGTTTTTACCAAACTGGATTATCATCATTATTTATCTATGTGCAAGTATGGAGGGGATGGGATTTGAACCCATGACCACCTGCGTGTAAGGCAGGTATCATAACCAGTCTAGACCACCCCTCCATGAATTTGAATTCTGGGTGAACAAAGTATAATATTCAGGGGCTATTTGAATTAAACAAAAAATAATCACACGTTTCCAAATTAAGTATTTTTAATTCTAATTTAACGTTTTCAAACTTTTATTAAACTGCATAGCTAATTCACTAGTCATGTCATTTGGCGTTGATACACTAGGAGGTTTGACCGAAAAACTAAAACAATTAGTAAATGACACCCAAGACCATTATGAATCGTTTATTGATGATACTCAACTTTACAAAAAAGGGAAAATTGGCGAAAAAGAATTTTTCGGAAAAATTGCAAGATATATGATATCTTTATCTGCACTAAATTTTTTAGCCATTAGAGTAATATTGGAAATGAGATCTGCAGCTGATAAAGGCTCATCAGTAAAGAATCCCACTGGCGGAATTGCACAGCCTGCATCTGGTTCTGGATTTGGAATTAGTGCCTTTGTAAATAATAGTGGTAGTATTGGCAGCCCATCATCAGACAATGATCAATATCTACTACCAGAGCCTGATCAAATGATCGAACCAAAATTCAAACCTGTTGATATAGCAATTAAACCAGAAAATAAAAACCAAAATTCAAAAAAGAATTGCGTCAATTGCAAATCATCCATTTCTCTAACTGCTAAATTCTGTCCCAAGTGCGGAAATTCGCAATAATTAAAAACTCCGTTTTGTTTTAATTTATTATGGAGATCTTCAATGGAAGAGCTGCTACTGAAGAGTATATGTCCACACATACCCTAACTTTTTCAACTCCAGAAATGACATTAAAAAAATTTGTATTGTGGTTAGGCGATCAAGTTAATGTTCCTGGAAAGAACAAGACTATGCCTCGATTGATGATTTATATCAATGATGTCAACAATCAAACAAATAATTCTGACTTCCTTCCAGATACTGATGAATCATTCAAGCCAAGTGGAGCAGTTACTGATATGTTTAAAGAACTTTCAACTCAGGTTACAACTCCGACTAATTGTAATAAGTGTAATTATCTTCTAAAAACAGGATCAAAATTCTGTCCCAAGTGCGGATCAAAACAACAGTAGAGTATTATTATAAAAATAAATTTTAGATTAAGACTATGAACTATTCATGATCTTCTAATTATTCACCTTCATCTCTTGATTTAATATTTTTCTAAATGCTTTAAATTAAAGAAATAAAGGTTATAGACTATTGCATAGCAATCTAGGAATCGAATCTAGAGCTTTTGGTTTCCTTTTTATTAGTATTGCAATAGCAGTTCTAACTGGAACCATAATTAACGAATTCTTATCAACATATGATGTTCCAATTTATTATCAACTACTATCGTGGGTTATGATCTTTACTTTAATTTTGGTGATAACCTTTACGAAAAAGAAGAATACGTTTCATTCCATAAGAAACAGAATGAAAAATAGTATAAGATGGCCTCTTCATGCAAAAATAATTAACGGTTTAAGTTGGGCAGGACCTTTTTTGGCCATACCTGCATTTCATTCATTTTCACAGTACCTCATACTTCTAGGAATCGGTACCGGTAACATTTCCACTTATCTATTAATTAAATCATATAGTAATTATGATAATAAAGAACAATTTGTTGTTGGAATAATTGCTCTCTTTATGATTCCAGTTCTATTGTTGGTTGATGTGACCCTGAGTTCCATAATAATTCATCAACATATCTTGGCACTTTCTAGATTTTTTGTAGCAATATCCTATGGCATGGGAGGTATCTATGCGTTAATTGAAAGATGAAAAGACTGCAATATGTATAATGAGTGGGGGATTAGATTCACTTTGTGCTACCGCTTATATTAAAAGCTACAAGAAATATGCGATAAAGATTATTACTTATTCTTACGGGCAAAGAGCTAAACGTGAGATAGTACAATCTAAAAGGCTGGCCAAAGCTCTCAATTCAGACGAATTTCGTATAATAGACATAAATTTTATGAAGGAAATATATGGTAATTCAAATGTCCTAACCAGCAATAAATTATCAATTCCCTCTAAATTTGACTATAGTATTGTAGTGCCAATTAGAAATGCGATATTCATCACTATTGCCACAGCTTGGGCGTTTAGCGTTAATGCCGACTTGGTTGTATATGGGGCACATACCGATGATTTTAATTACCCGGATTGTAGACCGAAATTTATTGAATCAATAACAAATACCTTGAATATAGCAGAGGAAGACAAAATCAACAATGGAGTTAAAAGAAAAATATCTGTATGGTCTCCATCTTTAGAAGGGATAAACAAATACGAACTATTAAAGTTAGGTCACGAAGTACTCGGAGATACTATTTTTGAATCATGGAGTTGTTATTCTAATGGGAAAAAAATTCATCAAGATATATTGCAATGTGGAGAATGCGAATCGTGTATAAATAGGAAGATGGCATTTACTAGAGCAGGTATAGAGGATAAAACAGTTTATGCAAAGAACTGAAAATAAGACGACAGTAAGAGTTAGTGAGATATTTACTAGCTTTGAAGGAGAAGGGGCTTTCGTAGGAAAGAAAACAATGTTTATCAGATTAGCGGGATGTCATTTAAAATGCAGATGGTGTGATACAAAGTATGCCTTGCCCCTAGATAGTGGAAATGATTACCAGGTCGATGAAATTAAAGATCTAATTGTAAAAGAACTTCAACCATTCACATACAAGGTAAATTTCACAGGAGGAGAACCATTATTACAGTACAAAGCTGTAATACAATTAGCAGATTTTATAAAAAAATATTCAAACCTAAAGACATACATAGAATCATCATGCTTTGATTCTGAACTATTTGACAAGATTTTACCTTATATGGATATATGCAAGATCGAATTCAAGACTGAGGATTCTAAAGTTCTAGAAGATGAGGATTATGATAATTTGCTATTAAATGAATTTAGATGTTTGGAATTAGCCGTCCAAAATAACAAGACTACTTACATTAAAATAGTTGTCACTAATTCTACAAATCTTGAAAGTTTCAAGAATTTGGTATACAACATTTCAAAGAAAATAAAGCCTTCAGACATTATGGATTTCATAATACAGCCTAGTCATGGCATTGATCAACCAACTGTTAATAAACTTCTAGATACTTATGATATTGTCCAACCCATGTTTCCTGAAGTGAGGATTATACCACAGTTACATAAAGAAATAGGGGCCAGATGAATCAAATAGAAAATGATGAATATGAAAAAAACTCCAATTAATAAAAGAAAGATTGAAAAACTAGTTAGGGAGTTGATAGTACAACTCGGAGAAAATCCGGATCGTGAAGGCTTGCAGGGAACTCCAAAAAGAATGGCTGATATGTATGAAGAAATTCTTGCTGGTTATTGCATGAACTCTGAGCTTGAAATTAGTTTTAGTGAAGAAGTTGATTCGATTATTGCTAAAGATATTCAATTTTATAGTATGTGTGAACATCATATGCTCCCATTCTTTGGCAGAATACATATTGCCTATACTCCTTCAGGTAAAGTCTTTGGTATTTCAAAACTCGCACGCTTGGTAGAAAAATACTCCAAGAGATTGCAAATTCAAGAAAGACTGACAAAGGAGATTGCAGACGAGATAATGAAAATGGGAGTTAAGGGAGTAACTGTCATTACGGAGGGTGAGCATCTATGTATGAAAATGCGCGGAGTCAGAAATGACAGTACAATAATAACCATAGCAAATCGTGGTCTGGTTGACCAAAATGATGCACGAGCTCATCTGTTAGCTTTAATATATGATTCTAAACCTAAGATACATACAGTCTAGCAATTAACTTACAATAATCCTTATAAAAAAGGACCATTCCAATAGGTAAGAAGAATGACAAATACCATATTTAGATTACAATCAACCAAGTTCAGTACCGACAATATACAGACAACATTGGTATGTTCAAAATGCGATGAAGTCTTCTCAAAGGATTTCCCTTTGGACCTTGAAGGACAAACAATTGAATTTAAATGTCCTGTATGCAATTCTGTTGGTGAAGCTGATCTTCCGTATAAGAGCGCTGAAGAAAGAGAGGAACTCGAAGAAGATTTTGACGAGGTAGAAGAAGAAGACGGTGGAGAAGAATTTGAGGAAGATTATTGATTTGGAACACCAGAATTACGCTTATTGCTTATTCTAATAATTTTAGTTCATAATTTTTAGCATTAGAAAATTTCTAGTCTAATCAGTCTTTAGAACCAATCCTTGACAATTGAGCCAAAAATGCAGTTAGCTGGATATCTGGATGTGATCCATGAGTCAAACGATAATCATATTCAGCTATTAAGGAAGCAAAGTCTTCGGGATGGGCCAACTTTAATGAATACACCGCATCATATGCATACTTTAGAAAGTCAAACTCGGACATTCCATAGACAGCCGTTAATTCAAGTAATTTAATTCTGGCATCATTAAATTTACCTGACATGGCCAATTTGATAATATCATTTACCTTTGACTTCCCAGTAAGTCCTAATGATGCTAGAACATTTGAAACGGAAATCGAACCCATCACAGATGCGCTTTGAAGTATGTTTATACAATGACGTAGATCGCCGTTGGTCGAATCAAAAATTTGAGAAATTGCTTTATCATCATATTTTATTCCCTCCTTTTTACATAACCATTTTAGATGATTTTCTATGGTTTCTTTTTCAATTCTCTTAAATCTAAAAATTGCGCAACGACTTTGAATAGGCTCTATAATTTGAGATAAATAATTGCAAATAATCACGAAACGAGTAGTTTCAGAACTATCCTCAATTATTCTTCGCAAGGCTGTCTGAGCTTCAGATGTCATTTCATCAGCCTCATCTAACATTATTATTCTGAATTTTCTTTCATCACTTTCAGTGGTTCTAATTTTAATAACTGCGGCAAATTCTTTAACTCTCTCTCGCACCATTTTTATCCCCCTTTCATCTGATGCGTTAAGCTCAAGTGTGTCTCTCTTCCAGTCTTCTCCAAGTAGTTGTCTTGACATACAAAGAGCAGTCGTAGTTTTTCCGACTCCTGCAGGACCTGTAAATAACAAATGCGGCATTTCGGCAGGTTCCTTCATTAGATTCTTTAAACTTTCTATAATTTCCCTTTGATTGACAATATCATCTAATTTAATTGGTCTATATTTTTCTACCCACATTAAATTGGACAAGTTTTTTGCCTGAACTTGTGGCATATAAAATGTTCTAATCATCAGTTATATATTCAGTCCTCAAACGATTCTTTATTTACAAGCTATTCTAAGACTATATTCCGAATGATGTCATCATCAAACACCGTTTTTGCTCAAAACGTATTTGAAAGCATAAAAAATACATATTTACTAGAATATCTTCTTGAAGAGATTAGAGTTACATTCAAGTCTGATCTAAAAATATCCATTTATGATATCAACATTGATGCTAAAGAAGGTGA
>Ga0184635_10000012_pt1 | contig 29926 bp, 29 predicted proteins | sample PLM3_30_b2_FD_133147 | JGI IMG/M metagenome (GOLD analysis project Ga0184635, IMG submission 133147) | Groundwater sediment microbial communities from an aquifer in East River, Colorado, USA - PLM3_30_b2 | ecosystem: Environmental > Terrestrial > Soil > Riparian zone | place: USA: East River...
ATATCGCCAAGCGTCTGGGCGTGTACGACCCGGGCAACCAGTTTGCTGTCAATTACATGTGGGGCACTACGGGCATCGGGTACAATGTGAAGGCGATGCGGGAGCGGCTCGGCCCGAACGGCAAGATCGACAGCTGGAACATCATTTTCACGCCGGAAAATCTGGCCAAGTTTAGTGACTGCGGTATCCATATGCTCGATTCCGCGGACGATATTATGCCTGCGGCATTGCACTATCTTGGCTTGAATCCGAACTCAAACGATCAAAAAGAGTTGGAAAAGGCCGTCGAGCTACTGCTGAAAATTCGTCCGTCAGTTCGAAAATTCCACTCATCCGAATATCTCAACGCGCTGGCGAGCGGAGAAATCTGCCTGGTCGTTGGCTGGTCCGGCGATATTAAGCAGTCGCAAAAACGTGCGGCCGAGGCCAAAAATGGGATCGAGATTGGCTATTCGATTCCCAAGGAAGGGGCGCAGATGTTTTTCGATAATCTCGCCATTCCGAAGGATGCAAAACACGTCGACGAGGCGCTGGCGTTTATCGATTATCTGTTGCGGCCCGAGGTCGCCGCGAAGAACAGTAATCTCGTCGCTTACGCCAATGGCAATCTGGCAAGTCAGAAATTCATCGACAAAAGCGTGTTCGAGGACAAGAGCGTTTATCCGGACGCCTCAACGATGGATCGGCTCTATACCGTGGGCGCGCGCGACCAGAAGTCACAGCGCGTCCTGAACAGGTTGTGGACGAAAGTCAAAACCGGCCGTTGATCGGGCAGCTTAGTTCGCCTGCCGCCAGCGCCGGTGCATCCACAGCCACTGCTCGGGGTATTCACGAACCCATTGCTCGACCACGGACGTGATTATCTGCATTGTGCCCGCGATATCGATTTTGCCTTCAGCATCGCGCGGCGGCTTTATCTCCTCGGACAATTCGGCGCGAAACCGGTGGTTTGGCAGGCGCACGATACGAGTGCCGTGGATCGGGCAATCGTAGTGCCGGGCAAGCCGGGCGAGCAGTGGGTTCGCCATGGTTCGGCGGCCGAAGAAGGTCACCGGAACGCCTCGTACATAATATTGATCCACCAATATGCCGACATGGGCCCCACGTTCGAGCGCTTCGGCGATCTTCATTGGCGCGTTAACGTCAGTTGAAATCAACTCGCCCATATTGGCGGAGCGAGTCTCCGTAAGCCAGCGATCGATACCGGCGATATTCGGCCGCCGGTAAAGCACGGCGCTGTCCAGATCGTACGTCGTGGCGCAGATGGCCGGCAGTTCCCAGTTTGCAAGGTGCGCGGCGAAGATCAGTGCGGGCTTGCCGTCGTCCAACAGCTTGTGAAATCGCTCGATGTCAGGTTGAGCGAGATCAATGCGGCCCTGTAAGGGATTTTCCCGGTTGTAGCTCCATAGCCGGTCGAGGTGCGCAAACTCGGCTCCCATGCGGCCCAGGTTGTCCCAGCAGCCGCTTAGGATGGCGTCAATTTCGGCTTTGGATTTTTCAGGGAAAGCGGCCACAAGGTTGGTGCGGCCAACTCGGTGTTCCGAAAGCAACGGGCCAATATTGCGCATCATCCATCCGGCGAAATCCGCCATTTTGTCTGGATCGGTCAACCGGACGGCCTTGAGTATGCCAATTGCAGCCGTTCCGACCAGCGCGTCGCTTACGCGCTTGATGCTGCGGCGCAGGCGCCACATTGCTCGCCTCATCGCAGCAAATCCGTATTTGCATGGCGGATCATGCGCTAGAAATTCACGATCACTTTGCCGAAGACCTGCCGGCTTTCCAGCCGGGCGAGCCCGCGTTCGAAATCGCCGAGCGACACCTCGGTGTCAATGATCGGCGACATGCCTGCTGCAATTTTGGACAGGCTGTCGCGGATATTGCGGATAGATGCCCCGAACGAGCCAAGTATTTTGTATTGTTGCTGAAATAGCTGCATGAGATTGATGGTCGTAGTTGGTCCGGCGGTCGAGCCGCAAGTCACCAGTCGGCCTCCTCGCTTGAGGCAAAGCAGGGAGCCATTAAAGCCTTCCCCGCCCACATGCTCAAAAACGACGTCGACGCCTTTCTTTGCGGTCAGCTTGCGGGTGACGCCCTCGAAGCGCTCGGTCTTGTAATTGATGACGTGATCTGCGCCGAGCGCCTTGGCTTTCTCGGCCTTCGTGTCGTCGCCGACCGTCGTAATGACGGTGCAGCCGAGCGCCTTGGCCATCTTAATGGCCACCGAGCCGATACCCGAGCCGCCGGCGTGAACCAGGATAGTTTCTCCGGGCTTGAGCTTGGCATTGTCGAAAAGCATGTGCTCGACGGTTCCAAAGGCTATCGGCGCGCAGGCCGCGTCGCGCAGGGAAACGCCTTTCGGCACCGGAATTACCAGCCGCGCCGGCATGTTGATTAGGTCTCGGGCGAAGCCGTCAATGTGAAAGCCCATGATGCCGCCGACGTTTTCGCACAAATTTTCACGGCCTTCGCGACAGGCTGTGCATTTGCCGCAAGTCACGGCGCCATACATCACCACCTTGTCGCCAGGCGCGAACCCCGCGACGCCGTGGCCTACCGCCGCAATCTCGCCGGAGGCTTCGGCGCCGACCACCAGGGGCAGTTGCCGTTTGGCGAAGGCCATGCCGCGAAAGCCCCAAAGGTCGAGATGGTTGAGCGCGACGGCTTTGACGCGTATCTGCACTTCGCCCTCGCCGGGGGGCGGGGGCGGGGCCACGTCAGCAAGCTCAACCTTGCGATCGGCGATTAATCTCAACGCACGCATGGATTTTTCTTGGGCGGCGGTCAGGCCGGCTCGAGCCCCATAACCAGCGAAACGTTTTGTCCGCCAAAACCAAACGAATTTGAAATTGCGTGGCGCAAACGCGCTTCGCGCGCCTTATTGGGAACTACGTCGAGGGGAATTGCAGGATCCGGAATCGCGTAGTTGATCGTGGGCGGAATGCGCTGGTTTTGCAGTGTGAGAAGCGTGAAGACGGCTTCAACCGCACCGGCGGCGGAGAGGGTGTGACCGATCATTGACTTGTTGGATGAGATCGGCAGCGTTTTCATGCGATCGCCAAAAACCGTTGCGCACCCAAGATACTCCATCTTGTCGTTTTCAGGAGTACTGGTGCCGTGGGCGTTGACATAGTCGATGTCCCCCGGCGTGAGGCCGGCGTCGTTGATCGCATTGGCGATGCAGCCAATGATCGGTTTGCCGTCTGGGCTTGAACGTGTGCGGTGAAATGCATCCGTCATCTCACCGCAGCCTTCGACTACGCCAAGTATCGTTGCGCCGCGCGCTTTGGCCGCGTCGTAGCTTTCCAGGACCAGCGCGCCGGCGCCTTCGGCCATTACGAAACCATCGCGGTTCTTGGAAAACGGCTTGGCCGCGGTCTGCGGGGCGTCGTTGCTGGTGGACAGGGCCGAAAGCAAGGAGAACCGGATGACCGACTCGGCATTGATCGAACCGTCCGTCCCAATGCAAAGCGCGGCATCGGTCTCACCGCGGCGAATTGCTTCGACGCCGAGCTGAATTGCCGTGGCGCCCGAGGCGCAGGCGGTGGATAGCGATATTGGGGAGCCCTGTGTGCCAAACTTTTCTGCAAGGTTGTCGGCGACTGACCCAAGCAGGAACCGGTGATGATAAGCAGGAAACCCGGCGCTCACGCGGAGCATATCCGCGTAGGTGACCTTGTCATTGGCGCCGGACTTAGCCCCGAACTCGAGCCGTTGTGGCCATTCCATTTCAATCGGCGGCACGGCGAGGAAGAGGGGGCCGGGGAATTGGCCGGCCTGGCTCAGCCCCGATTGCGTAACGGCTTCTTCAGCGGCGAGTTCGGCAAAGGATTCAGTCAGCGCCGCGTTGGATGACTGCGGCGCGAGATAGTCGATGGTGCCGGCAATGCGCGTTTTTAATCCATCGGTGGGGAAGCGCGTTATGGTCTTGATGCCGGATTCACCGGCTGTAAGTTTGGCCCAATTGTCGGTTTTACCGGCACCAAGCGAAGTGACCACGCCGAGGCCAGTCACAACCACTCGCGGCCGGCCTGACTTATCCTTACCCGTCGCCATCTTTCGCTCTCCCTTCAGCCAATCCGTTCGACTAACGCGAGACCTTCACCGCGCCAGTGTCCGACACCCGTTACCACGACTTGGCTCAAATTTCCGGTCATTGGCCGCTCCAAACCGGTCGAGTCACAGGGTGGAAACAGAGTACCATGTCCAAGCGCAACGGTAGCCAGCGCGATATTCATAGGGAATTGCGGCTCCAGCCCATGACCGAGATAAGATCCGGTTGCACGCACGGCAAGATCGCCATGCGACTCCAGAAATTTCCGTTCCTCGGCCGTCGCAGGCTCGGCACCCGTCGCTCCTGACAGGATTGCTGCATGGCCGGCAGCTATATTGGCGTTAAGACGGTCCCATAGTCGCGACAGTGTTTGGGTGATTGTGCCAGACTGCCGGGTAGCGCGATCGGAAACGACTGCGGTGAGACGGCCAAGCGGCTTGGCGACCCGCTTCTCCGCATGCTCGCGCGCCTCTATCACAAGGAAAGCGCCGAGTGAGCCTAGTGCAAAACCGCTTTTTGCATTTCCGCGCTCCCATACCGGCGCATACTCATTCTTGAGTGCAAGTTCGGCGAATTCGTAGAGCATGAGCAAATCGGGCCGCTCGCCATTGTAGGAGCCGCCCACCAATGCGATATCGCTTTGCCCTGCACCGATACGCGAATGGGCAATCCGAACCGCGTCGATACCGGCAGATTCCTCACCCATGAAGGTGCGGGACGATCCCGTCACGCCGTGCACGATCGAGATGTTGCCAGCCAGCAAGTTGGAGAGCTGGGCAAGGAACAGTGTCGGGCGCAGGTCGCTCATCAAGCGCTCGTTTAAAAATGCTTCGGGATTTGAGGCGCGCCCGATGCCGCTAAGAATATTTGAATCTACGGTCAGATCCCGCTCGCCTCCGCCGGCCGCGACAATCATGTCCATGCGTGTCAGGAGGTCGGTGCTCCCCTTGACGCCTGCAGAATCTAGGGCAAGTCCGGCCGCATAGGTGCCGATCCGCTGCCAGTTTTCCATTTGGCGCTGATCGCCCTTTTTTGGAATCTGCAGGTCGAAATTGATCGATGCCAACGGATGCACGACATAGGGGGCAAAGGTGGTCGTATCGGCGCGGGGATGCGCCTCCATCAGCTTTTGCCAATGCGCGTCGGGACTTTCACCGAGACCGGAAACGATTCCAATCCCCGTGATCCAAACCTCCCGAGCGCGCTCAGCCATTGGCCGGCACCTCGGCCGGGAAGCCGACTCGCGCGGCGGCTTCGCGCATCCGGAGCTTCATTTCATCGTTTGGAAAGTCGAGAACGCGAAGCGTCAACATTGCGTCGCAAATCGACTTGCCATCGAGCGATATGCTGGCTTCGGTGATCGCGTAGCCCGAGCCCTCATGAGCGAGGGCTGCTTTCACCGACAGCCTTTGCCCCGGCGTCACAAACATGCGGAACTTGGCGGCCTTGACCGCGGCCAGGAATGCCATTCGTTCGAAGTGATTGCTGGCAACCACCAGCCAACCCGACGTCTGAGCCATAGCCTCGACCAGCAGCACGCCAGGCATTAGCGGAAAGCCTGGGAAGTGACCCTCGAAAATTGTGCTGGTGACGGGGACCGTCGCCTCTGTGCAAATTTTGCGATCGGCGATTTTGAGGTCAACGATACGGTCGATCAGTTGAAAGTACTCAAGACGCATGTGACCCGCGCTTTATGCCCCCTTGGCAGCGACAAGTTCGTCGATGCGGGCGCTCAGGTTCTTGAGAACGAAATATTGGTCGGTTGTAGCCTTACCGTCGTTGACTTCCTGGGTCCACTGCTCGAGCGGAAGCTTGATTCCAAAGGCCTTATCGATTGCAAAGGCGATATCAAGAAAATCAAGACTGTCGATCCCGAGATCGTTGATCGCGTGGCTTTCCGGTTTAATGGAGTCGCGCGGGATATCGCAGGTTTCAGCGATAATATTGGCGATGGTGTCGAACGTCGAAGACATAGGTAACTCTCTGGTTGATTTGGGGTTCTGGCAAGCAGGCGACCAACGCGCCCAACGCGCGCAACGTCCCCCAATCCGCACTCCCACCGGCTAACGATTGGATGCCCGTATAGCGAAGCATAAGGACAAGTTCAATGGCGGCGGCCACTTAGCGGAAAATCTCGCTTCAGCCAGTTTTTCAGGCCTGAGGAACCAATCTATCCCTGCAATTGACCCTACCAGCGGTCTTTGGTGACTTCGACCGGCGTGCAGCCTCGACGCCCAGAGAGGACGCAGTCCTGATTTTTGCGCATAGTGGCCATGGTATCCGCCAGCCAAAGTGCCGCACCGATCAGTCCGATCACAAAAACGAATACCGCCACGTTCACGATCATGCGGTGACCATAGTCGTCCGCCTCTTCACCGCGCTCGTATTTTGCCAAGCTTTCGACCGGCGTGCGATCCGGCGGCCGCGCTCGAATTTTGTCGCGCCTGAAACTCACAACGCGGCTTTCGCTTTCGGAGGAAGAGAGTTCCCTGTCAGGCATGCAAAAGTCTACCACGCCGGCTTCTGCCAATCGACTGGCGCGGATCGCTCGCTCCGCCTAAACTGTGCAAATGAGCGAATATTTCCGGCCACGTCGAGTTTGCGCGCTGTTCGTGGCCTATGTGGTTGCGTTGCAGGCGCTGCTGTTGCCGCTGTCGGCATTGGCGGCTACTTCCTTCGGCAATAGTATTTGTGCCGTCGCATCGGCGGACAATTCCAAGCGCTCTGGGAGTGATGAGCGGGGATACGCTTGTGGCGCCGTTTGTGGCGTTGCCTGTTGCGCGCCGGCGCTCGATGTGCCGGCTGATGTCATCGTCGCCGTTCTGCTCAGGGATGCTCGCCTATTTTCGGTCGCATTGGCATTCGCGACACCGGTTCGATCGACACCCAAAGGCCCGCAGATTCCCCGCGCGCCACCGGCGTGATCAGCCGGCTTTTTCCCTCGCAATCAACTCATACGCCGCGCTGCGACTTGAAAGTGCGCGGAAGTCGTCAGGAGCTCATTACATGAATCGTTTTACGCTAACTATGGCCATGCTGGTCACTGCCGTGACTGTGCCGGCACAAGCTGAAGATGTCACTGTGGGCAGCTTGAAAATTTCGTCGCCCTGGGTTCGCGCAACGCCCAAAGGGGCGCCAGTCGGGGGCGGATACATGACCATCACGAATGGCGGCAGTGTTTCCGACCGACTGGTCGGGGGCACATCGGATGCGTCGAACCGCTTTGAGATTCACGAGATGAGCATGGAAGGCGGAGTGATGAAGATGCGTCCCGTCGGAGCCATTGAAATCAAGCCGGGTCAGACGGTCGACCTCAAACCGGGTGGTTACCACGTGATGTTCGTGGGGCTGAAGCAATCCTTCGAACGAGGCCAGCACGTAAAGGCGACGCTGCAATTCGAGAAAGCGGGCAATGTGGCCGTGAATTTCAATGTAGAAGGCATCGGGGCGCAGACTGGCGGTGGGACTACGCCAAACGTGCAGAAGCAGCATGGGCATTGAATGAATCAAAGCCACCTGCGTTAACCGGCTTTATCCAGGAAACAATTTGGCCGCTCCCGCGTTTCCGATGCCGGGGGAACAAAGGAGGCTGAGATGAGGTTGGTCGTTCTAGCTGCGGCCGTGGGGACGATACTCGTGGGCGCTGGTTCGGCGTCGGCACAGGTTGTTGTCCATGACCGTGATGTTGTGGTGCGTAAACACGTCGACCGGGGCCATCATTACGGTTGGTCCCGGCATCATGCTGAGTGCCGCACGGTGCGGGTGCGCACGACACTGCCGAACGGCAATGTGATCATCAAGACGCGTCGAAGTTGCTAAGTCAGAGTCGGCCAGATCGCGGCCGGTGTCCCGGCGCGGATTCCGCGCCGGGACTAGTATTTTTGCCAGCCCTATTTGGATTCGAGAAAGGCCAGCTTTTCGTTTTCCGGCGGCAGCATGCGGAACACATTAAGCGTCATCGAAATCAGAGCGTAGTAGCCGAGTATCCCCACCAGTTCCACAGTTGCTGTATCGCCGAATAACGAGTGCACGCGCTTGTAAGTGCGGTCGCTCACGCGTCTGGTTTTGTAGAGTTCCTGGACAAAGCCATAAATTGCCCGCTCGTCTTTAGGAGCGGACTTCGGCACGCGGCCAAGACGCAGGTCTTCGATTGTCTTGGATTTGACACCGGCTTTCTCGGCCATTGGCGCATGAGCAAACCACTCATATTGCGCGCGCCAAAGCCGCGCGGTGCAAAGAATTGCGAATTCCGACAGCCGGGGCGACAACGAGGTCTTGTAGCGGCAGTAGCCGCCGAGTGCCTGCGCGAGGTGACCAAAATCGGGGGCATGCATCCACACGGCGAACGGGCCGCGCGGTGTGATTGATGCACCGCGTGGGCCAGACCGGATGGCTTCCAGCAGCCCGCGTTGTGCTTCGTTCATGTGCGGTTCGTCGATCAGTGCGAGGCGTGGCGCCGGGCGCTTGGCGGGCATGTTGCTGTCCTTGAAAATTTGTTGGGGAGCCGGGCTGAAGGAATTGTCGTTCTATTATAGCCGAAAACAAGCGAAGCTGAGGATCTGCGGTAACCGCGAACAATCCCCGCTCAAAGAATAGAACGACTATTCAATAGCCGCTGTGACCTTTATCAGGCCGCGGTCGATCATGTTCAACGCTTTCGCGGCCGCCAACGAGAGGTCGAGGACACGCCCCTTGGTGAATGGCCCACGGTCATTAACGACCACGATAACGCTGCGTTGCGCCCCGGCGTTCGTGACACGTAACCGGGTACCGAAAGGCAGACTGCGATGGGCAGCAGTAAATTTTTTCGGATCGTAGCGCTCGCCGCGGGCGGTTTTCCCGGAATAATTGGTGCCGTAGTAGGAAGCCACCCCGGAAAACTGGCGCGGGCTTTCAGCGAGCGCCTCTCCGGATCCGACACAGGCGAGCATCAGTCCGGCGCTGGTCCAATTTCCAAAATTCATCTGCACTCTGCCGTAACGCGATCATTACTTTAGGTCACCTGTTCCGCGAACGAAATTGTCGATGCTTGGTTCCAGAAAAAAAGTCGCAAATTATGAAGTTTTGTGCGCCGGAGTCCTGACGCGTTGCGCAGCGGTCCGAGTGCGGCGGCCATTGCTACGGGAATGGGCCTTCCGACCCTCGAGATGCCGAAGCGTCGTCTCGGTACGCGCCCGGCAATCATCGTGCAGTTTTTGAAGTTCCTCGTCGCTGAGATCTTCGATCGCCGCGAACTTGTTCTCGGCCCCCTTCATCGCCAGCACGAGCTCCGAAAGCTTGAGCTGAATCGCCATCGTGTCCCGGTTCTGCGTGTTCTGGATCAGGAATACCATCAGAAAGGTTACGATGGTCGTACCGGTGTTAATGACCAGCTGCCACGTGTCGCTGTATTTGAAAAAAGGGCCCGTCGCGATCCAAACGATCACGGTCGCGACGGCGAGCAGAAATGCCCACGGATTGCCTGTCCACACTGATATGGAGTGGGCGAATTGTGAAAATTTCTGCGTCAGCACCGAGTGGTTTGGCAGCGTCTCAGGGCTGCGGGGATTGCTTTTGTTTTTCATAGTAGACCCAATGGCAGGCCGGGAAGCCAGCCATAAACACCATCGTCATCTTGCAACGCGCGGGTAGGTTCCCGTGTTCCATCGCCCCACCGACAAGTGTACGTCGGCAAAAAAACACGCACGCCTGCCACCTGTGGCGGAACAGGAAATCCCGGTCGCACGTTCCAGACTGAAGTCGCTGCGATGCGATCGCCAACGCTCTTACCCAAATTGGAGATGCAGTCATGAAGACGATGGAGGAATTGTTTCACGCCCTCTTGCAGGACGTTTACTACGCCGAAAAGCAGCTCACGAAGGCGCTGCCAAAGATGGCAAAGGAGGCCGACGACGCTGAATTGAAAAAGGCGTTCACTGATCACCTGGAAGAGACAGAAGGGCATATCGAGCGTCTGGAGAAGGCGTTCGAGATGATCGGGAAGCCGGCTCGCGGCAAAAAATGTGAAGCGATTATCGGTATCATCGATGAAGGCAAGGAAGTCATCGACGAAGCCGAGGATGAGCAGATTCTTGATGCCGGTCTGATCGCATCCGGGCAGGCCGCCGAACACTACGAAATCGCGCGCTATGGCACGCTTTGTGCGTGGGCAAAGCTTCTAGGCAAGCCGCAGATCGCTCGCCTGCTTCATGAAACGCTCCAGGAAGAAAAGCATGCGGACGAGCTGCTCACTAGGATTGCCGAGAAGTCGGTGAACCGTCATGCGATGAGTGCGTGAAAATCAGTTTATTAAAGGAATAAGCGCTCGCTGTGGCGGGCCCTTATTTTCGCTTTGGCAACGATTGTTTGATGCGCCCGATTGAAGCCCAGGGATCCGTGCGCAGCCTCGAAAGGCGCTGCACCAGGTTTTGCACCGTGTACTGATCGGCCGATTTGAGGCTGTTCAATTCGGACCAGTCGACTGGCACCGATACGGGCGCGCCGGCGCGAGCGCGGGTCGAGTAGGGGGCAATCGCCGTTGCCTCGCGGCTGTTGCGCAGATAGTCGACAAAAATACGCTTGTTGCGTTTGGATTTTGTGGCGGTCGAGACGTATCGGTCTGGTTCGTCGGCTTCCATGGCCTCGGCGACGGTCTTGGTGAAGACCTTGACCTGCTCCCATGGCGTCGGGGCAATCGGAAGCACGACATGCAGACCTTTGCCTCCAGAAGTCTTCACGAAGCTTTTGAGCTTGATGCCCTCCAGCCTTTTGCGGACGTCGTTGGCGGCTGCAATCACATCTTTCCAGCCAGTGCCCGGTCCGGGATCGAGATCGAAGACCAGACGGTCGGCGTTCTCACGTTGATCAATGGTAGTCCCGCGCGTGTGAATCTCGAGCACACCGCCCTGGACCAGAGCAATGACACCATCGATGTCGTCGACTGAAATAATCTTGTCGCCTTTCTCCGGCACCAAATGAAGATGTTCGGTAGGAATGCCGGCGCGCGCGTGCTTCTGAAAAAAACATTGCCCTGACGCACCTTCCGGACAGCGCACCAGCGAGATCGGTCGTCCGACCAGATGCGGCCGCATCCATTTCCAAATCTGCACATAGAATTCTGCAAGATCATGCTTGGTAACGCCAGCGTCTTCCCAATAGACTCGGTCGGGATGCGTGAGGCGAACACCAGCGACGCTCACATCGTTCTTCTTTTTCACAGGTTCACGTTTCACGCTTGCTGTCCGGCTTGTAGCGGCCGCAGCCTTTTCACGCATCACGTCCTTCGCGGCCTTGTCCTCCCGAACTCCTTGAAACGATCCCTGGCGGATGCGGTCGCCGTGGGTCCAGCCACGGAAATCGACCTCCACAACCACTTTTGGCTCTACCCAGAGCGGTTTTCGAGCGCCTCGCTCTTCGGCCGGAACGGTCTCGAATGGCGCCAGGGGCGTTTCGATGGCCTTGAGCTTCTTAAAAAGCGAACGTGCAACCTGATGGGTGAAACCGGTGCCCGTCCGCCCCGCATAGTGCAGCCTGCCGCCATCATGAAACCCGAGCACCAGGGCGCCGACGGCGCGTGCGTCCGCCGTCGAGGGCACCATGCCCGCTACGACAAATTCCTGCCTGCCGGAACATTTCGTCTTGATCCAATCGTGACCGCGACCGGAATGATACGGGGCATCGGCAAGCTTCGACACGATACCTTCCAATCCCATCTTGCAGGCATGCCGAAGCAGCGTGTTTCCCGATTCGCTCAGGGACTCGCTCAGGCGTAGGGGTCCCCGCGCTGGTTGGCGCTTAAGCAAGGATGCCAGTGCGTTTTTTCGTGCCGTGAGGGGCAGTTGTTTCAGGTCGCTGCCGTCCAGGTGCAGCAAATCGAAGACATAAAAGACCATCCGGTCGTCACGGCTATCCTTGAGATCCTGCTGCAGGAGCGAAAAGCTCGATATGCCATCGGCATCTTCCACGACTACTTCGCCGTCGATCAGGGCGCTCCTGACCGGCAGTTTGGCAACTGCGCTTGCTACGGCGGGAAACTTTTTCGTCCAGTCGAGACCCTTGCGTGTGAACAGCTTCACCTTGTCGCGATCGAGCCGCGCCTGGATGCGATAGCCGTCGAACTTGATCTCATGCACCCAATTGCCGCTGTCGGGCGGCTTGTCGCTGAGCGTAGCGAGGCAGGGCGACACGAAACTGGGAAGCGGAGCTTTTCGCCCATCAACAACATCCTCAACCGCGGCTGCGCTCTTGCGAGCAGCGCTGATCGTGGCTGCGCGCGCGCGCCGGCGCGGAGCAATCTTTGCTTTGCGAGGAGACGGTGTCGCTGTCTTGCTCTTGCCTTTGTTGGTTCGCCACTCCCTTTTCGGGCCGCTCGCGATCTCATCCATGGTGCGGTCGGTGACGACCGACCGAGGCTCTTCCTCGAGGATATCCTTGTCGCTGGCCGAGCGCTCGGCTTCGTCATGTTGTTTGATCAAGAGCCAGTTGTCGCGTTTCTCTCCGGCGCGCCGGTGCATACGCACCAAATGCCATCCGCCGTGGAGTTTCTTGCCATCGAGCCTGAAAGCTAAGTGGCCCTTTTCGAGGCCCTTATGCGGATCGTTTTCAGGGTGCCAGCGGCCACGATCCCAGATCATTACGGTGCCGCCGCCATATTCACCCTGCGGAATTGTGCCTTCGAATTTGTTGTAGGCGATTGGGTGATCCTCAACCTGCACAGCAAGCCGTTTGTCCCCCGGGACAAGGCTTGGTCCGCGCGTAACCGCCCAGCTCTTCATCACGCCGTCAAGCTCGAGCCGCAAATCGTAGTGCAGGCGGCGCGCCGCATGCTTCTGGATAACGAAAGCACTGCCGCGCTTGCGCACCACCTTGCCCTTCGGCTCGGCGGTAACGCCGAAACGGCGCTTAGCTTGATAGCTTTTCAGCCCTGATTTTTTTCGAATGGGCATGATCTACATCGTGAACTTGCCATTATCGAACGGGTTCCGGCCGCTGGCAATGTGATCCGCCACAAGCTTCTGGAATTGTATTGGTTTTCATCGAGGCCACAATCGTCAACCGGAGCGGAACTATTGCGCCACCCTGACGTTGCTCCGGCAGTAGCGTAGTGTTCAAAGCGTAAGTGCGTAATTGAAAGCCCCGTGCAAAATCCTTGCACGGGGCTTTCAAGTCTAGGAGCGGACGAACGCTGCTGAAAAATGCTACCGTTACTCTCCGCTTGCAAGTACCGCGCGTGTGGTTTCATCTGGCCCGAAATCTTCCGCGCTGTTGACCTTCAGCAGCTCGGCCAGTCGCGTACGCGCCCGATTGACGCGCGATTTTATGGTGCCCACCGCGCAACCGCAGATTCCGGCGGCCTCTTCGTATGAAAAGCCGGAGGCGCCCACCAAAATCAATGCTTCGCGTTGATCGGCAGGAAGCTGCGCCAGAGCTTCGCGGAATTCGCGAAATTCCACGTGACCATATTGATCCGGCTGAGACTTCAGTGACTCGGCATGATGGCCGTCGCTATCCTCAACCTCGCGCCGGCGTTTGCGATATTCCGAGCGGAAGTGATTGCGCAAGATGGTGAACAACCAGGCTGACATGTTGGTGCCAGGCTGAAAGGAGTCGATATTGGCAAGCGCGCGCAGCAATGTTTCCTGCACCAGATCATCCGCGCGGTCCACGTTTCCGCATAGGGAAATCGCGAATGCGCGGAGACTAGGCACCGCAGCGAGAACGGCTTTGCGGACCGACTCGTCCATCGCCATTATTGAGGATCCTTTTTTCCGCTGCCATCGAGGCGGTTGATCAGGTCGTTAAATCGGTCAGGGACGCCCTGATTCACCACTTCGTCGTACATGGCACGCAACTGCTGGCCGAGGCGGGCTTGTACATCTCGGCCAAGCTTGGCCGGCTTGGCAGTCATCTTCTTGTTCCGGGTCGCTGTCGCTTCCATCGGATTCTGCTGTCCCACGGGCTTTCGTTCGTTCATTGTTGACCCCAAACTCCGAGGCCCGGGCGGGCGCCGGTTTCCCCCTTGGTTCTGTGCAAAACCCTTGAAATGGCAGATGGTTCCTCCTGAAACGGAACTTTTTTGCGGCAGTGACGTTGGCGCGCTACAGGGCTGATCAGATTGGGGGGCGCGAGCCCTATCAGCCAAGAGGCGCATATATTCGGGAGGGATTCTTGTCGACATCACAAGCAGTTGCTCAACATTTGCCCTATCTTCGTCGATACGCGCGGGCCCTCTCGGGTAGCCAGGTCTCCGGGGATGCCTACGTGGCCGCGACCCTTGAGGCGATGGTCCAGGACCCAAAGGTTCTGGATGCGGGCCTTTCCACACGGATCGCGCTCTATCGCTTGTTCACGAAAATTTGGAATTCGGTGTCGCTCAACGATAAGGCGTCGGTGGGCGGATCAAGTCAGCCAGTCGAGCGCCACCTTGCGCAGATCCCTCCCAAGCCGCGGCAAGCCTTTTTGCTGGTCGCACTGGAAGGCTTGTCGGAGGACGACGCCGCCAAGGTGCTCGATATTGATGCCCCGACCTTGCGTGAGCTTGTCGAGGAGTCGGGTCGCGAGCTCGCGGCTGAGATCGCGACAGATGTCCTGATCATTGAAGATGAGACGTTCATCGCGCTCGATCTGGAAGGACTGGTAGAGAGCCTTGGCCATCGTGTGCTTGGCGTGGCGCGCACCCATGCCGAAGCCATCGCGCTTGCAAAGGCCAAGCGACCGGGGATCATTCTCGCCGACATTCAACTTGCGGACGGCAGTTCTGGTCTCGATGCAGTGAACGAAATGTTGCGCTCATTTGAGGTTCCGGTGATTTTCATTACCGCCTATCCGGAGCGTTTTCTCACCGGTGAGCGTCCGGAACCAGCCTTCCTGATTGCGAAGCCGTTCCAGCCCTCGACTGTGTCGGCCGTACTTAGTCAGGCCTTGTTTTTCGAGCGCAATGCCAGACGCCGTGAGCGCCGCGCAAGCTAGTGTTCGGCTGGCGCGTTCTCGGCGCAGTATTTCAGATGGGGAAATTGCCGGGTGCCGTGTTCTTTCACCGCGGCCAGCCGGTAGGGTATTGCAACAGATTGCGCTGCGCGGAGTTAATTTCGGTTGGGTTTGATCAACATCTTGCGACCTGGCACCTGCAAGGAGGCACACAAAGTGACCTCCTTCGTTGACACGTTGTTTGATGAACGTGTTCAAAGTGCGAGCCGCTTCGATCGAACCCAGCACGCTCGCTCGATCGCGTTATCCGGTGGAAGATAAGGTACGAAAATGTCCGGGGCGCAGGAAGCCGAACTGGAAAAACTAAAAAACGAATATTTCCAGCTTCAGGACCAAGTTAGTGCGCAGGCATGGGAGTTGAATCTCCTGAGAGCGCGCTTTGCGCGTTACGAGACCGCACTGCGCGGCTCGCAGGTGACCGTCTATACCCAGGACCGCGATCTCCGTTACACGTCTATAAGCAATCCAATGTTGGGACGATCCATCGAGGACATTCTTGGGCGCACTGATGCGGAAATTCTGACATTGGATGGCAGCGCCGCCCTGGTCGCAGTAAAGCGCGAAGTGCTCGCGAGCGGCGAAGCGAAGCGAGCAGAGGTGCCGCTCGAAGATGCACCCGGCATGCGCTGGCACGATTTGCATATCGAGCCGCTGCGTAGTGAAACCGGCGAGATTATCGGCCTGATTTGCGCATCGGTTGATGTAACCGAGCGCAAGGAAGGGGAGGCGCATTTGCGTCTGCTGCTGCGCGAGCTGACGCATCGCTCGAAAAATTTGCTTGCGGTTATTCAAGCCATGGCGCGGCAGACGGCGCGGCATACCGGTTCAGTAGAGACGTTCTTGGCCCAGTTTGGGGCTCGATTGCAGGCACTCGCTGCGTCACACGATCTTCTTGTCCGTGAGAGCTGGTACGGGGCGTCGCTCGGCGAGCTCGTTCGGTCTCAACTCGGCGGTTATGTCGACGGGCCGGCCAGTCAGGTATCGATCGAAGGCCCGGCGATTGCGATCAAGCCCGAAGCAGCCCAAAATTTAGGTCTGGCTTTGCATGAACTTGCAGTCAATGCCGCGAAATTTGGTGCGTTGTCTGTAGCGACCGGACACGTATCGATTACCTGGAGTAGGCTCGAAAGCACGGAGGGAAACGCAGTTGAACTCGATTGGCGAGAGCGACTTGGCCCGAAAGTGAAATCCAGACGCAGAAAGGGCTTCGGCAGCATGGTTATTGAGCGTAATCTTGCGCGTGCGCTCGATGCCGAGGTCAACATGGATTTCGATCCCAACGGATTGCACTGCCATATTGTGATCCCGGCAAGTCAGATCCTCGCCCTGCGCTGAGCACGTCCGGAACATAATTCATCGTCCGCCGTTTCCAGTCACGTCGTGCCTGTGGCACGCGTCAGTGACTGGAGCGGGTCGATGCGTGGTCTGATGCCTTACATTTTGGCAGGCATCTTGGGGGTGCTCGCGGTGGATGTCATCGCGCCTCTGATCGGATTTGGGCTGCCTGTCGTCGCGCAACAGGCGACCGAAACAGCGATTCCAACGCAGATCGTTGATCGCACCAACAAAGGCGATCGGCTGCAAGTTCCGAACGTGAATGGACGGCAAACACCGTCAATGCCGGTCGGGTGTGAAGGAGCATTCAGCTCGCTGTCCACTGGCGGTCGGGCCAATTTCCCCGGTCGGTGTCTGGCGGAGCGCACAACGTCTGACTTTGCGCGCGGCTAACCCGCGCTGCGTGATGGAACTTGTTGTTCCGTCCAACGTTTACAGGCCATCATTCATTGGAAAGGGAGTTACACATGCATAGACCATTGATTGGTCTTGCCGCTTTGGTGGTTGCCGCGGCGGTGGCATCGCCCATGCCGGCGATGGCTCAAGCCGAACGTGTCAAAGCCGGTACACTCACCTGCGATATTTCCGGCGGCATAGGCTTGATCATCGCGTCGCACAAGGAAGTGACGTGCATGTTTACGCCGGCCCAGGAAGGCCCTCGTGAGGTGTATGTCGGCGGGATCAACAAATTTGGTCTCGACATCGGCGCGACTGCGGGAGGAGAGATGGTGTGGGCAGTCTATGCGCCGACCACGCGCCGATTTGGTGCGCTAGCCGGCAACTATACCGGCGCGACCGCCGAGGCGACGGTTGGCGCGGGCCTTGGCGCCAATGTGCTGATGGGCGGTTCGGATCGCACCATCGCCCTGCAGCCGCTGTCCGTGCAGGGGCAGGCCGGCCTCAACGTAGCGGCTGGTGTCGCCGAGCTTGTTCTGCGCCCGGCGCGATAACAATTTTATTCCTGCAGAAGCAAGGGCCGCCCTGTGCATCTGGGCGGCCCTTTTAGCTGCATAATCAGCCGAACGTGAAAGCGTCGTGGTAGGCGCCCTGGACCTGGCCTCCGGGCACGGGACCGCCACCTGGAACATGCACCATGTTGCCGATGACGGCGCAGGTCGCGCCATGGAGACCGTGACGCGGGATCGCCATCGGCGTGAGTTGTTCCCAGCTGTCCGTTTTCGGATCGTAGGCCTCGTTCGTGCCGAACACCTTGCCGGTTGCTTCGCCGCCGAAGACGACAATCTTGCCGTTTATATAGACGCAAGACGGGCCGCTGCGGGGGGTTGGCAAAGGTGCTCGGAACGTCCACGCATCCGTTTTCGGGTCGTAGACCGCGTTCAGGCCGGTATTGAAATCGTATGAGTCCATGCGCCCGGCAATGGCATGGATTTTTCCGTCTACCACGGCAACGCCCATATGATCGCGCTGGCCTACGAAAGGCTGTGTGCCGGTGGAGCCGCGCATTCCGGCGAGAATTGTGTACTTGTCGGTCGCGGGATCGTAGATCTCGTGCCACTCGACCGAACGGACATCACGGCCGCCGAGCAAATGAATCTTGCCGTCGAGCACGATTGCGGACATGGCTCCGCGCGGCCTGCTGAGGCCTGCAATCGACGCCCACTGGTCGGTGGCGGCATCATAGACAAAGCATTTGGAATGGGGACAGCGGTTCTGCTCGATGAAGCCGCCGAAGGTATAAATCTTGGAGCCGATCGAGACGCCTGCCACGTGATTGCAGGGCAGCGGGAAGGGGGCTTTGAGCGACCAGCTGCCTGTTTTTGGATCGAACACCTGATGAAAATTCTGATCGACGCGATGCTTTGCATAACCGGCAACGGAATGAATCCTGCCTTGGCATTCGATGACCGCATGCTCGCCGGTCGGGATCGGCATGCGCGGCTGCTCGACCCATTTGCCCGGATTGGCTGCCTTGGGTGCGACGCTCGTCATATACCGCTGCTTCTCGACGGTTTTGGGAATGTCGGTGATCGACTTGTCGTTCAAGCCGAGAAAGAGCGGAAATTCTTGTTCATCTGCCATGATTGACCTCAAGTGACATAGCTCGGGACGACGTCCCGCAAAAGTTCGCGCGTCAACTCTACGCCCTCGCGCGCGACGTCGTATGGTGAGCGAGCCCATTGCTCCGGGTTGGGCGCTTCGTAGCTCAAGTAGCCGGTGTAACCCTTTTCGGCCAATAGCCCGAGCATCTCGCGCCATTTGACCACGCCCTTGCCCGGCGGCAGCCGGTCGGTGGGTCGTCGCACGCCGGTGACCGGGTTCGGAGACAGGTCGCTATACTGGAAGCAATAGATCTTCTCCGCCGGCACACTTTCAAAGCCGCGGCCGCCGGCGCCGCTGCGCGTGAAGTGATAGGCATCGATCAAGTAGCCGCAATTCGGCCTGTTCGCGCCTTCGATCAGTTCAGTCAGGACAGAGAGACTATTGAGCACATCGTGCTGCGAGTTGAATTCGATAGCCAGTTTCAATTTATACTCCGCCGCGATGTCGCCGGCCTCTTTCAGATACTTGATCGCATCTTTGATTGGCCCGTTAACCTGTCCGGGCGCGCTCATCAACGTATCGCAACCGAGGGCGACGGCGTTCTCGCAGGATTCACGAAATACCCGGAACAGCCGCTTGCTCTCATCACCGGTGGCGAACAGCCAGCCATATTCCACGCCGAGCACGCCACATGGGATACCGCTTTTTTTGATGAGACCCAGCACCTCCGACGTGCTCATTCCGGCATCAAAGCATCGTTTGAAATCGGTTCGGCGCAGCTCGACGGCGTCATAGCCTGCCTGCTTTGCGGCATCGAGTGCCGTGGCTAACGGCGTCGTGTCGATGGTCCACATATGGAGGGCGAGACGGCCAAACTTCTTCGACATTCCTGAGCGCTCCGTTACTTTCCTTCATATTGCAGGATGTAGAGGCCGGCGTTGGTGTCGGTGAGATACATCACACCGTTGGCGTCGACAAAGACATCGCAGGACTGAATGACCTTCGCAGGATTGGGCCGCTGATCGACAATTTTTTCCGGCGCCGGCGGTACGAAATAGCCAATTTCCTTCGGTTGGAAGCTGTCGCGTATATCGTAGATCCGCAATCCGGCATTGTGGTAGGTCGCGAAGACAACATCTTCAGTTTGCGTCGAGCCTGGCCGGTTTTCATGCAGATTGTGCGGTCCGAATTTGGCGCCTTTGGCGCAAAAGTCTTCTTCCGCGGGAGTCGGCAGGGTGGCAATCGAAACCGGATTTGATGGCTCTCTCACGTCGATCAGCCAGGTGTAGGCCAGGCCATTGGCGCAATTCGCCGATGTCGCCTCATCCGCCAGCACGAGCAGCTTGCGCTTCGGCAGTGGCAATGGTGTGTGCGCGCCGCCGGCAAAGGGGGGCGCGTAATTGCGATGGCTGATCAGCTTCGGTTTTGACGGGTCGCTTAAATCATGAATGGTGAAGCCGCCGTCGCGCCAAGCCGCATAGCCGAGATTGCCTGCGCTAATAAGGTGGTGCAGCGCCGTACGTTTGCCAAACGAGGGCGGGGGCGTCTCGCCGCCGGCACGATACATGCCGGGCAACCACCATCGTCCGGCCAAAACTGGCTTGGCGGGGTCGGAGACATCGATCACTGCCAGGACGTGATCGATGAATCCTTCGAAATGCACCGACACGTAGGCGTACCGGGCGCCGATCCACCAGATGCGATGGGCGCCAAACCCCGGCATTGCCAGGAAGGAGATCTCGCGCGGTGTTGCCGGGCTTGAGACGTCGAAGATGCGCAAGCCGGCCGCAAAAGGTTGCTCGGTTTGCACCGAATCGATCAGCGACTTCGCATAGTAGTCCTGCTGGCTCGCATATTGCTGCATAGCCCAGATATTCGGCCCGTTGACTGCGAGCAGAATGTCGTCGTGGATTTGCAGATGATGCGATCTGGTATTTTTCGGAGCCGGCACAAACGCGACCGTCTTCGGATGGAGCGGGTCACGCACATCGACGACCGAATAGCCGTCGCTGAACATGTGGCCGATAAAGGCGTGTCCTTTGTGCAGAATAACCTGCACGCCGTCAGGTCTGCCGCCCTGGTCGTTGCGCGACAGAAAGCGGACATTGGATGCGGTGGCGCCTGCGGGCAAACTCATCACGACACTCGTAAATCGAGGCCCGGCCGACTCGCGCCAACCGGGCCCCATCAGATCATACTGTCGGTTCAGGCAGGCTTGCTTTCCACCCCTGCCTGCTTGCGCATCGTCATGAAGACGCCGGCAGCAATCAGGACAATCCCGATCCAGGTCAAGAACGGATAGTAGCCCACCTTGCCAGCGGCCGTTGCTGCGGTCACCAGCTGCTGACAGGTATCATTGGTATAGAGTAGGCACACCAGCGTGCTCGAGACCTGCTTGGCGGCCAAGTAGAAGTAGAGCCACCAGCTCACCGACAGCAACACGCACACCGCGCCGCTCAAGGTAAGCCAGAAGGCATTGTCAGCCTCAACCAAGCGCCGCGTCGGCGGCGCGATTTCATCCAGGCCTCTCTGCTTTGCCTCCGGGCCGAGCTGGGTGACCGATGCCGCGGCGATCAGCAGCAGGATCGCCAGGCAAACGAACACGGTCATGAGTCCATAGGTCTGCTGGATCAGCAAGATCGACGGCATGATGAATGCAGTCGCCAGTCGACCCACGCCGGCGGCCCAGCCGAAGCCGGAGGCGCGCGCGTTCGTCGGAAACACTTCCGACGTGAAGATCTGCATGGCGTTGCCGGCCACCTGGATGAAAAACACCATGACGAAACCGGCCACCATCAACTCCATCGGCGCGCCGGCATTGGCGAACACGATCGCCATGATGGCGGCGCCGATAAACGCGCAGACCGACGTAATCTTGCGTCCCCATTTGTCGAGCGCGTACATCATGAACAGGCTGGCGAAAGGCACCGCGAAGTTCATCGCCAAGGTGTATTGCAGCGACTTCGTAATCGTGAAGCCCTTCTCGTTCATCATGTTCGGCAACCACGCGCCGAGACCGATGGCGACGCCGAAGAACGCGGTAAAGCAGATCATGCCGGCGACGACGCGCCTCGGAAACATCCGGAACACGACGGCGAAGGGATCGCTTTTGGTGTTGCTGGCTGCATCGGTCGAGAGCGAGCTCAGGGCAGGCACACTCTGAATTTCGAGTCGCTTGAGCACGTCGAGCGCTTCCGGGCCGCGGCCGTGCGTTGCCAGATAACGCGGTGATTCCGGCAGCGTGAAACGGAACACCCACACAATCAGGGCCCCGGCGCCGATAATGAGCCACGCAGTCCGCCAGACGCTGTCCGGCGAGGTGGGGAAAATCGTAGTACCCAGCAAAAGCACGAGTGCCGTGCCGAGCGGCCAGACGCAGGCGCCGCCGATGAAGTGCACGATTGCCAGAATACGTCCGCGGATTCGCTTGGGCGAATACTCGCCGGCATAGGCGAACGCCAGCGGCTGCTCTGCTCCAAGGCCGAGGCCGGCGATGAATCGGCAGATGACAAGCATCGTGACGTTCGGAGCGAATGCACCGAGGATGGTGAACACGCCGAACAGGAGCAGGTTGAACTGATAGATGAAGCGGCGGCCGAACCGGTCGCTGAACTGGCCCTGCCCAGCAGTGCCGATGAACATGCCGAAGATGGTCGCGCTGCCAACGAGGGCGACCTCTGCGCCGCTCGCGAACTTCGACGACAGGATATACGGCACAAGCGAGCCGAAGATCGTGAAGTCGATAACGTCGAAGAAATATCCCGCCGCGATCAGCGCGATCACTCTTTTATGGAGTGGCGAAATCTTTGCTTCATCCAGGGCGCTGCCAACGTAGCCCTCTACGGTCTGTGCCACGGTATCTCCCTCCCTTTGCCTGTTTTGATTGGCAACCCAGCGGCATCAGGATGAGCTACAATTCAATTGTTGGCCAGAGGATTTCGTGCCGTTGCAACAGCTGTCCGAGCGGAGTTTTGGAATTTCGACGGGTGAAATTCGGATCGCTAGGGATCAATCGCGTGGTAAGTTTTGGTCCCGCATCAACTGAAAGCGAATGTTTGGGTCGGGATCTGAGCCGCGATATCTGCCATCCCAACTATAAACCGCATTAACGTCAAATCCACGTTGGGTTTGGGAAGCATTCGCGTTGGGGGACACCTGATACCTTTTTTTGTTGGTTTTGCTGGCAAGTGCTGGCGTGGCTACCAAAGCCGCAGCACCAACAACTGCTGAAAGCAATTTCATTTTGCCCGAGATCATGGAGCACCTCTCGCCTGAGTGCGTCGTTTTGGTGTTGTGTAGGTAATCACACCGCCGTATCGCAGTTATGCCCAGCACTTGCGGGTTTTTTATTCACAGGAAAGCTGTAGATACCAAAGGGCCGGCAAGCATTTCGCCGCACTGATTTAACACGCGCCATTAAGGGCCATTGCGGCTGGCGTTGCGCGGCAAGAATGCGCCGGTTCGCAGTTTTTCATCACCAATTCATGAAATCAAAATGTCAGACGAAGATACTCTCCCGACCATTCCTCTTGAAAGCCTGCGGCCTTTGTAGCGTGACATGCTTAGTCAACGACAATATAGGCTAACCCGGCCTCAATAGAGGCCCCGATAGCCAGCAACAAGAATGCGATCCAGTCCAGCCTTCGATTGCTGGCCACCTCGTTCTCGTTTTCTAAATATGCGTTCACACCCTCATCGCGGAGCAATGTGAATCTTTTGCGAGCCTTCACTTTCTGGCGGTCCCAACTCCAATAAAGCATGACTATGGAGGCCGCAAAGAAGATTGCCGCAATGAGGTGGCCCCGTTCGTCAGCCTCGATCTGCTGAATAGCAAACGCGACCCCAGCACCGCTGGCCGTGAAAAGCAGAGCCCGTGAAATATCGGCGGATCTATCGGCGCGTTCGAGAAACGATTTACAAAGATCCCATCGATGCTCTTCAAGAAATGATTTGGCCATGTGTTTCCCCTGCATTTTCACCATGCCTGTGTCACTATAGCATCGCGACTACTTTCTATGAGTCGAATGCCGGGTGAGCCAAATACGTAAATCAGTTTCTGGCGCCGTTTTGGCGCTTTTATTTTTAGCGATTGTGCCGCTGTTTTTTGAGCAGTGGGAGCTTTCGCTATTATTCTGATCCTATTCGGCTTGTGCCTGTTTATCGTGACCGAAAACAGACGCTCCTAGACAGCCGGGAGACCTAATCGCGAGGCACAGGACCAGATCACCATGGCGATAGCGCTTATGATCAAGTCAAACCGCGACCGAAGAACAGCGCTGTTTTGAATTTTCTTTTTGGGGCGCAGACTTAGTCTGGCTGGGGAACTAGGATTCGAACCTAGATTCTCGGAGTCAGAGTCCGATGTTCTACCGTTGAACTATTCCCCAACGGCCGGCCGCAGGGTCGGCGGCCTCCGAATGGCCCTGACATGGGGCAATTTGACAAATTTGACAAGCCCGCAGGCTCCAACGCGCCGGGATCAGGCCGGTCGCCGGGGTCGTATCCCGACCGTCAGAACCGCAACCAAGCAAAGCGCCGCCACCACGAGAAAAACCAGCCGCGGGCTGCCATGGTCCATGATAGCTCCGAAGATCAGCGGAGAAACTATCCCGCCGATATTGAAGCCCGTCGTCACGAAACCGAACACTTTGCCGAACGAACCGGGCGGAGTGATTGCGCGCACGATCATGTCGCGCGATGGCATAATCACGCCCGAGAAGAGGCCAATCAACGACATCGCGGCGACCAGCGCCAGGGTCCCGAGGTCGATCTGGGCGATCAAAAGGGTAAAGAGCGCCATCGCGGCCAAGCCGATGGTCGCCACCATGGCGTGGCGTGTGGTGCGCCCGACGAGCAGACCGCCCAACAACACTCCGACAGCGGACAACAGCAGATTGCCGGACAATGCCGCATTAGCGGTTGTGACCGGGGTTCCATAGAGCGCGCCGAGCGCGACCACAGAATAGTTGTAGAGCCCGGCGCTAATCATCGCGAGGAGGACGAAGAAGACGAGATTAAGCAGGATCGGCGCCGACATTAAGAGGCGCCAACCGGTTGTGCCGTTGTGTGATGCCGAAGGCGCGCGTCCTGCGGTTACCGGTGCAGCAGGAGAGATGCGGATCGCAAGCAATACGACTGCCATCGCGAAGCCCAGCACCCCGGCACCAATGAAGGCACCGCGCCAGCCCCATTGGCTTTGCATGATCAGCAAGGTCGAAGGGGCGACCGCCGAGCCGAGCATGCCGGCAAAAGTATGTATCGAGAACGCCTGTCCGATGCGATCGGCCGGAACGTGTTGCGAGAGCAGCGCGTAGTCGGCCGGGTGATAGACCGTGTTGCCGACCCCGGCAACGGCGAACATTGCGACCAACGCCCAGAATGAATCGATGAGGCCCGCGCCGACAAAGGCGCTGGCCCCGACAAGCAGACCGGCGACCAAGAGCGCCCGTGCGCCGATCTTGTCGACCAGGAACCCCGCTGGCGTCTGAAGAATTGCGGACACGATATTGAATGCCGCAAACGCCAGACCGATTTCGGTATAGCTCACGCCATAGTCGGCGCGGACGAACGGCAGCAGCGGCGCCAGGAGGATAATGTAGTAGTGCGACACAAAATGCGCCGCGCTGACGATGCCAACGAGGCGAACGTGAGACGGCTGGCTGGCACCAACGATTTGAGCCGCTTGGCTCATTCCAAAGAAACTCCGAAAGGGCGGCGGACTATGCCCCGGGCGGTGCCGGTAATCCAATGCATTTGCAGCGGGCTGCCCATGTCGGTCAGGTATGCGCCTTGGCGGCACCGGGCGCGGCAGCAACCGCGCCCGCGTTTGCCAACGCCGTCTTTGCCGCTACCGGCACGCGTGTGTGCTCAATGCCGCTCAAGAACATAATGCTGCCCGCGCCGGTCTGACACCGCTGCGGGAATCAAGAACGGGGCCATCGAAAGGTGGCCCCGTTTTTTTTAGGACGCGCGCCGGGCCTTGGCGTCCTGTATGGCCTGCCAGATACGCACCGGCGTCATCGGCATTTCCAGATGCCTGATGCCGTATTCCGAAAGTGCATCAATCACGGCGTTGGCCACCGACGGTAGACCACCCGACGTCCCGGCCTCGCCGCAACCCTTGACGCCCAATGGATTGCTTTTGGTTGGCACCGGGTGGCTCATGACATTGATCATCGGTGCGTCGTGTGCTCGCGGCATGGCGTAGTCCATGAACGAGCCTGTGACCAGCTGCCCGTCGGCATCGTAGACCGCCTGTTCCAGCAATACCTGCCCGAGGCCCTGCACGACGCCGCCATGTATTTGTCCTTCGAGCAGGAGCGGATTGACGATGGTGCCGATATCGTTCACCGCGGAATAGCGCACGACATGAGCGGCACCGGTATCCGGATCGACCTCGACCTCGGCGATATGACAGCCGTTCGGAAAAGAAGAGGGAACAGGGTCATTCCCGACATGGTCTGTGTCGAGCGACGTCGGAACGCCTTCCGGCAGCTTGAGGCCGCCGCGCAATCGGGCTGCCAGCTCAAGCAGTCCGATCGATCGGTCCGTGCCGGCGATGACAAAACGGCCGGCCTTGAACTCGATGTCGTTCGTCGACGCTTCCAGCACATGCGATGCAATCTGCTTCCCGCGATCGATCACAATCGCTGCCGATTCGGATAGCGCCGTACCCGCAAACATGACCGAGCGCGAGCCGCCGCTACCGCCGCCGAAAGCCATGCGGTCACTGTCGCCCTCGACCATGCGGATGCGTTCGAACGGAATGCCGAGAAGATCCGTCAAAATCTGCGCATAGGTCGTTGCGTGACCCATGCCGAAATCAAGGGTACCGGTGACCATGGTCACGGTACCGTCGTCCTCGAAATGGATCGCCCCCAATTCCTTTCCGGCACCCGCGGTCACTTCAAGGTAGCAACCAATGCCCAATCCGCGCAGGAGGCCACGCTTCTTGCTTTCGCGCTTGCGCTTGTTGAACCCTGCGTAGTCAGCCGCCTCGAGCGCCTGCTTGAGCACGCCGAAAAAGTCACCGCAGTCGTAGGTCATGTCGGACGCGGCCTTGAACGGGAGATCGCCCTTGCGGATCATGTTGCGCTTGCGCAAGTCGAGACGATCAACGCCGAGTTCGGTGGCGGCGAGATCGAGCGCGCGCTCGACGTAATAGTTGCCTTCAGGTCGTCCAGCGCCGCGATAGGCTGAAACGAAATTGGTATTGGTGAACACGCATTTGGTCGCAACTTCGATCAACGGCGTGCGATAAATGCTGGTGATGTTCTTGACCTGATTGCCGGTGGGCAGGAGCGGGCCGAACTGGGCAAGGTAACCGCCCATGTTGCCGTAGCCGGTGAGACGCATCGCCAGGATGTGCGCGTTCTCGTCGAACGCAACCTCCATCACCATGTCCTGTGCGCGCCCGTGATGGTCGGATACGAAACTGCCGGAGCGCTCGTCGGTCCATTTCACCGGGCGACCGAGCTGGCGCGCGCCGTGAAGAATGCAGACATATTCAGGGTAAACCGAGGCCTTCATGCCGAACGAGCCGCCAACCTGGCCGGTGACAACGCGCACCTTGTCGGCGGGCGCGTTGAGAATATCCATAAGCGATGTCTTCATGCCGTGGACGCCTTGGCTCGATGAATAGAGCGTCCACTTGTCTGTCGCCGCGTCGTATTCGCCGATGGCCGCGCGTGGTTCCATGGCGTTGACGACCATCCGCTGGTTGGAAGTTTCCAGGCGGGTGATGTGTTTTGCCTTGGCAAAGGCCTCGGCGACCTTGGCCGCGTCGCCATAGTGATAATCGAGCGCGATATTGTTCGGCACGTAGTCGAACACCAGTGGCGCGCCGGACTTCACCGCGTCAGCCGAGTTGAGCACCGGCTTAAGCGGCTCGATATCGACCGTCACAGCCTCGGCAGCGTCCTTGGCCTGCGCGATCGTTTCCGCGACGACACAGGCAACCGGATCGCCGACAAAACGGACTTTGTCGCCCACAAGTGCCGGGCGCGGCGTGTAGCGGATTGGTGAGCCGTCGCGGCTCTTCAGCGGCAAATTACACTTAAGTGGCCCATAGGCGGACAAATCGGCCGCCGTGTAAACCGCAAGCACGCCCGGCATCGCCTTTGCAGAGCTAGTTTCGATCGAGCGGATGACACCATGGGCCTCACGGCTGCGGACCATGACCGCGAAGGCTTGGCCGGGCCGGCTGAGATCATCCGTATAGCAGCCCTGTCCGCGCACCAGCTTGGGATCTTCGCTTCGCCGGACCGGTTGGCCGATGCCGAATTTGGTCAGCGACAGAGCGGTTTCAGTGGTTCGGTCATCCATATCGGGAAGGGGGTTGGTTGATGGGCTAGTCAAATAAAGCAGGCCGAATGCTTGGACAACAATAGGATTCGGGACGGAGGGTTGCGTGCAGTGGGGACGCTGATACACTTTTCGTGATCGAGAATAAACGGCTACAACCGTGACGCGCCGAAAAAGGTGGCCTGCGGAGCGGTAGGAAGGTTTGACAGGATGAGCGGCGAGGCCGGGGAAATCCCAGGCCTCGACCCCGCTATCAGCCGGGCGACGCTGTCGCGCGCCAGGTGGGGTCGGCGGTCGTCTGGACGGCCCGACGTCAGCTTCGGCAGCGACCGGGGCGGTGCGACCTACGCTGCGCTCGATCTTGGCACCAACAATTGCCGCCTGCTGGTAGCCCGTCCCTCCGGTGACGGCTTCCGCGTCGTGGATGCGTTTTCCCGCATCGTGCGACTTGGGGAAGGTGTGTCATCGTCGGGGCGCCTGAGCGAAGCTGCGATTGCCCGCGCAATGGCGGCTTTGGCCATCTGTCGCAACAAGATGAAGAACAAGGGCGTGACCCGCGCCCGCCTGATTGCGACCGAGGCATGCCGTGCGGCCGTAAACGGTGCACAGTTTCTCGGCCGTGTTGCCGATGAATTAGGCCTTTCGCTTGAAGTGATCGACCGCGAGACGGAAGCGCGACTTGCCGCAACCGGCTGCACACCGTTGATTGATCCACAAGCCGAGGGTGCGATTTTATTTGATATCGGCGGCGGCTCGTCCGAGTTGGTACGCCTCGCCCGCTCGCAGAAGGGCCGTGGTGGCCCGCCCTTGCCGCAAATTCGCGGCTGGATCTCGGTCCCGCACGGCGTGGTGACGCTGGCCGAACGCTACGGCGGCATTACCGTCACCCGCGAAAGCTATGAGGCCATGGTGCAGGATGTCGCCTTGCTCATTGTGCCATTCGTGCGCGAACACGGCGAACACGGGACGGACGGCATTCACATGCTCGGAACGTCGGGCACCGTGACAACAATTGCCGGCGTGCATCTCAACCTTAAACGCTACGATCGCAACCGCGTTGACGGTTGCTGGATGACTGCGCAGCAAATCAACAGCGTTGTCGAACGTCTGCTCGCGATGACGTACGAGGAACGGGTGGCCAGCCCCTGTATTGGTGCAGAGCGCGCCGATCTGGTGCTCGCCGGTTGTGCGATTCTCGAGGCCATCCGCCGCGCGTTCCCATGCCCGCGCCTTCGCGTTGCCGATCGCGGTCTGCGCGAAGGCATGCTGGTACAGATGATGCGCGAGGATGGGGCCTGGGGAGGCGGCAACCAGGCGGCGATGTCGTGACCGCGCATGGCAGGGGCGCCGGATCGCGTCAAAAGAAGGTTCGGGTCCGGAGTGGCAATCGTTCGCAATCGTCGCGCCTTTGGCTGGAGCGTCAGCTGAATGATCCTTACGTCGCCCGCGCCAAGCGGGAAGGCATGCGTTCGCGGGCGGCATACAAACTAATCGAGATCGATGACAAAGCCCGCTTTCTCAAAAAGGGTGCACGCGTTGTTGACCTCGGCGCAGCGCCGGGAGGCTGGAGCCAGGTTGCCGCTCAGCGCGTCGACGCGCCCGGTCAGGGCAGAGTGATCGCCATTGACCTTTTGCCCATGGAGCCTGTTCCGGGTGTCAACTTTATTGAACTGGATTTCCTCGACGGAGCCGCGCCGGCCAAGCTCATGCAAATGATCGGCGGTCCCGCCGATGTCGTGCTCTCGGACATGGCGGCCAATGCGACCGGCCATGCCCGCACTGATCATCTCAAGATCATGGCCTTGGTGGAGGTGGTTGCCGAATTTGCTCGCGATCTGCTCGCGCCCGGCGGCACATTTCTCGCGAAGGTTTTGCAAGGGGGAACGGAGGCGGCGCTGCTCGCATCTCTGAAGCGGGACTACAAAAGCGTGAAACACGTTAAGCCGCCGGCAAGCCGCGCGGATTCGGCCGAACTTTATCTGTTGGCGACGGGATTTCGCGGCGGCGCGAGCCAAGAGACCTAACCGGCGCGCTGGTCCGCTGTTTCCGCGGGCGTTGGAAGCCTATCTGCCATTTCCGCCCCGGCATCCGGAGCCAACCGGGCGAAGATCAGGACTGACAGCGCTGAGATTGCCGCCACCGCAAGAAATGCCGGCGGAAAATCGGCGGCTTGCAAAGGGCCGCCGCCGCGGATGTAGACGGTCAGCTCCACCACCATGGCTCCCACCGCGACGCCCGTTGAGACAGCCAGTTGCTGGGCGACGCTGA
>Ga0184635_10000013_pt1 | contig 29141 bp, 24 predicted proteins | sample PLM3_30_b2_FD_133147 | JGI IMG/M metagenome (GOLD analysis project Ga0184635, IMG submission 133147) | Groundwater sediment microbial communities from an aquifer in East River, Colorado, USA - PLM3_30_b2 | ecosystem: Environmental > Terrestrial > Soil > Riparian zone | place: USA: East River...
ATTCGATGAGCCAGCGCATGCTCAATGAAAGCCGCCGCTGCGGTCGCACTTCCACCGGCACCTGATACGTGGCGCCGCCGACCCGGCGCGAACGGACTTCGACGTTGGGACGGGTATTTTCAATCGCCCGTTTGAATACACCCAAGGAGTCTTCTTTGGCTTTGGCCGTGACGATGTCCAACGAGCGATACAATATCGATTCCGCCACGCTCTTCTTGCCTCGGCCCATAATGGTGTTAACAAACTTAGCCACTACCTTGTCCCCATACTTCGGGTCAGGCAAAATTTCTCGTTTCCGGACTTCACCTTTACGCGGCATAATTCCCTACTTCGGCCTCTTCGCACCGTATTTGGAGCGACTCTGTCGGCGTTCTTGAACGCCGATCGAATCCAAGGTGCCCCGGACAATGTGATAGCGCACGCCGGGCAGATCCTTGACACGGCCGCCGCGAATCAACACGACGGAGTGTTCTTGCAGATTGTGCCCCACGCCTGGGATATACGAAGTCACTTCAATGCCGTTCGTCAAACGAACCCGGGCAACTTTGCGCAATGCCGAGTTGGGTTTTTTCGGCGTCGACGTATAAACGCGCGTGCACACGCCGCGCTTTTGCGGGCAGCTTTGCAGCGCCGGCGCAGTGTTCTTGCGTCGTTGTTTTTCGCGGCTTTCACGCACTAATTGGCTAATCGTCGGCATATTTTCTCATCGCAATTTAAACTTGGAGTCTGAGGAGTTGTTTGTTATTAAACTCCTCTTTAGGGAAATCCTGTTAATAACAAAATCCCTGGCCATTGTCAAAGCTCTACGCCTCCGCAGCTTCAGGGAGCGCGCCGTTGGGACCTTCCGGCTCCTCGATTTCGATTTCTGCTTTGGCGTAGTCGGACACACCGGTGCCGGCCGGGATCAAACGTCCCATGATCACGTTTTCTTTCAGCCCGCGAAGCAGATCCACTTTTCCTTGAATCGCCGCCTCCGTGAGAACCTTGGTGGTTTCCTGAAAAGATGCCGCGGAGATAAAGCTTTCAGTCGACAGCGAAGCCTTAGTAATACCTAGGAGCAGAGGCTCGGCCACTGCAGGCTTTCCCTGCTCGGTGATCGCCTTCTGATTTTCTTCATCAAAGCGCCACTTTTCGACTTGATCGCCGATCAAAAATTCAGTGTCGCCGACCTCTTTGATGCGCACACGGCGCAGCATTTGACGGACGATCACTTCGATGTGCTTGTCGTTGATGCGCACGCCCTGAAGCCGATAAATTTCTTGGACTTCGTCGACTAGGTATTTAGCCAACGCCTTTTCGCCGAGAATGTTCAAGATATCGTGCGGGTTCGAGGAGCCATCCATCAGCGCTTCACCGGCTCTGATCCGGTCGGCGTCGTGGACGCTGATATGTTTGCCCTTCGGGATCAGATATTCGCGCGGCTCGCCCACTTCGGGAGTGACGACGACTTTACGCTTGCCCTTGGTATCTTTGCCGAACGAAACGACACCGTCGATTTCGCTGATAACCGCAAACTCTTTCGGTTTGCGCGCCTCGAAAAGTTCCGCCACTCGCGGCAAACCGCCGGTAATATCCTTGGTCTTCGTTGTCTCGCGCGGCATTTTCGCCAGCACATCGCCGGCATAAACCGTCTGTCCCTCTTGAACGTTGATATGCACGCCCACGGGCAAGAGATAGCGCGCTTCCGCCGTAACCGAGAGCCGCGCGGTTTGTCCTTCAATATCTTTGATCGAGATGCGCGGTCTTTTATCGACGTCTTTCGAATCGGTGATGATTTTGGTCGATAGACCCGTGCGCTCGTCTACTTTCTCTTCCATGGTCACGTTTTCAATGACATCGCCGAACTTGATCACGCCGCTCACCTCGGTGAGAATGGGAATCGTGTAGGGATCCCATTCGGCCAAAAGCTCGCCTGCCTTGATGCGCGTTCCGTCCTTCTTTTTCAACTTGGCACCGTAAACCACTGGATAACGTTCGCGTTCACGCTCGCGGCCTTTTTCTCCCTCGGGATAATCGACAATCGCAACTTCGCCGTTGCGATTCATCACGACCAAGTCCCCATCCTTATTGGTCACGGTGTTCACGTTGATTAATTTAACAAATCCATCGTTACGCGACTCAAGCGTCGTTTGCTCCGCGCGCCGGCTGGCCGTTCCGCCAATGTGGAAGGTCCGCATCGTCAGCTGCGTACCCGGCTCGCCGATCGATTGAGCGGCGATCACGCCGACCGCCTCACCCAAGTTAATCATATGGCCCCGTCCGAGATCGCGTCCGTAACACATGATGCAAACGCCGCGTCGGGAGGCGCAGGTCAACACCGAGCGAATCCTGATTCGCTCCAAACCCGCGTCTTCGATACGTTGAACCAACTCCTCGTTGATCTCCTGGTTCGCTTTGACGATCACATCACCCGTGAACGGATCGCGGATGTCTTCCAAAGCCACCCGCCCGAGAACGCGGTCGCCGAGCGGTTCGATAACCTCCCCGCCTTCCATCAGCGGCGTCATCTCAATGCCGTCCATGGTGCCGCAATCTTCTTCGCCGATCACCGCGTCTTGCGCGACGTCGACGAGGCGGCGCGTCAGATAACCGGAATTGGCCGTTTTCAAAGCGGTGTCCGCGAGCCCCTTGCGCGCGCCGTGGGTGGAAATGAAGTACTGCAACACCGTAAGGCCTTCGCGGAAGTTCGCGGTAATCGGCGTCTCGATGATCTCGCCTGAAGGCTTCGCCATCAAGCCGCGCATGCCGGCGAGCTGGCGGATCTGCTGCGCGCTGCCGCGGGCGCCGGAGTCGGCCATCATGAAAATCGGATTGAAGCTCGGCACCGAAATCTCATGACCTTGGTCGTCAGTGACTTTTTCGGATCCGAGATCGCGCAACATTTCGTCGGCGATGCGGTCTGTGACCTCGGCCCAAATATCGACGACTTTATTGTATCGTTCGCCATCGGTGATCAAGCCGTTCTTGTACTGCTCTTCGATCTCGCGCACATCATCATGAGCTTTCTTGAGCAGCTCTTCTTTGCTCGGCGGGATGACCATATCTTTGATGGAAATGGATATCCCCGCCTTGGTCGCGTTTTCGTAACCGATATCTTTTAAGCGATCGGCGAGAATGACCGTCGCCTTGTTACCGGCCAAGCGATAGCTGATGTCAATAAGATTCGCCAACTCCTTCTTCTTCATCACCCGATTGACTTCTTTGAACGGAATCACAGTCGGAACCACTTCGTACAGCAAGATTCGCCCGACCGTGGTATCGATGCGCTCACCGTTGATTCTCACGGTGATCGGCGCCTGAATATCGACCTCGCTTTGATCATAGGCCATGCGCACTTCCGTCGGGTTGCTGAAGAGCCGGCCACTGCCTTTGGCACGCAATCGATCGCGCGTCATGTAATAAAGTCCCAGGACGATATCTTGGGTCGGCACGATGATCGGCTTGCCGTTCGCCGGCGATAAAATATTATTCGTCGACATCATCAGTGCGCGCGCTTCGACCTGCGCTTCGACGGAGAGCGGCACGTGCACCGCCATCTGGTCGCCGTCGAAGTCGGCGTTGTACGCCGCGCACACGAGCGGATGAAGCTGGATCGCTTTGCCTTCGATCAGCGTCGGCTCGAAAGCTTGAATGCCGAGCCGATGCAGGGTTGGCGCCCGGTTGAGCATGACCGGATGCTCGCGAATGACTTCGTCGAGAATATCCCAAACTTCCGGCAGTTCACGCTCGACCATCTTTTTTGCGCTCTTGATCGTCGTCACGAGGCCGCGTTCTTCGAGCTTGTTGTAGATAAACGGCTTGAATAGCTCGAGGGCCATTTTCTTCGGCAATCCGCACTGGTGCAAGCGCAACTCCGGGCCGACGACAATCACCGAGCGGCCCGAATAATCAACGCGCTTGCCGAGGAGGTTTTGGCGGAAGCGGCCGGTCTTCCCCTTGAGCATATCGCTCAAAGATTTCAGCGGACGGCGGTTTTGACCGGTAATCGCCCGGCCGCGCCGACCGTTGTCGAACAGCGCATCAACCGCTTCTTGGAGCATGCGCTTTTCATTGCGAATGATCATATCCGGCGCGCTCAGTTCCATTAGCCGTTTGAGCCGGTTGTTGCGGTTAATGACGCGGCGGTAAAGATCATTTAAATCGGAAGTGGCAAAGCGACCGCCGTCGAGAGGCACGAGCGGGCGAAGATCCGGTGGAATCACTGGCACCACTTCCATGACCATCCATTCAGGCCGGTTGCCCGACGTCCTGAAAGCGTTGATGACCTTTAAACGCTTGGCCATTTTTTTGCGCCGGACTTCTGAATTGGCGTCGCGCATCTCTTGGCGCAGATCGTCCGAAACCTTGACGACATCGATCGCTTTGAGGAGCTTACGAATCGCCTCGGCGCCCATCTCGGCGACGAACTTGCCGCCGAATTCTTCGACCGTTTTACGGTAACGAGCCTCGGTCAATAGTTCTTTATATTGCAGCGGCGTTTCGCCCGGGTCAATGACGATGTAGGACTCGAAATAGAGCACTTTCTCAATTTCTTTGAGCGACATATCGAGCAGTGCGCCGATGCGGCTCGGCAAACTCTTCAAAAACCAGATATGAACCACCGGTGTCGCCAGCTCGATGTGACCCATACGCTCGCGCCGCACTTTGGACTGAATGACTTCGACGCCGCATTTCTCGCAAACTACGCCGCGGTGGCGCATGCGTTTGTATTTGCCGCAGTTACATTCGTAGTCTTTGGTCGGTCCGAAAATCTTGGCGCAAAACAAGCCGTCGCGCTCCGGTTTGAAAGTTCGATAGTTGATCGTTTCAGGTTTTTTGACTTCGCCGTGGGACCAAGAGCGGATCTTGTCCGGCGACGCGATCGAAACTTTTATCGCGTTAAAACTTAGCGGATTTTTTGGCTTCTCAAATAAATTAAATAGATCTTCCATAGTCGAATCAACCTCCGGTTCAAGCAGCTAGGCTAATCTGGCTTCGCTACTTTTCTTCCACTAGATCGACATCGAGGCCCAAACTTTGTAGTTCTTTGACCATGACGTTAAAAGATTCCGGCAAGCCCGGCTCAAGCAGGTTGTCTCCCTTGACGATCGCTTCGTACATGCGCGTTCGACCGACGACGTCGTCGGATTTGACCGTAAGCATTTCCTGCAGCGTGTAGGCCGCGCCGTAAGCTTCCAGTGCCCAAACTTCCATTTCTCCCAGGCGCTGACCGCCGAATTGCGCTTTACCTCCCAGCGGTTGCTGAGTGACAAGCGAATAAGGACCGGTCGAACGGGCATGTATTTTATCGTCGACCAGATGGTGCAGCTTCATGATGTACATCACGCCCACTGTCACTTTGCCATCGAACGGTTGACCAGATCGCCCGTCATAAAGAGTTACCTGGCCAGTCGCTGGCAATCCCGCTTTTCTCAGCAGGTTAAAGATTTCCTCTTCGGCGGCGCCGTCAAACACCGGCGAGGCGATATGAATGCCTTCGCGGTACTTTTCCGCAAGTTTCACAACCTCGGGATCTTTCGCGCCTTCAATCAAATCGGTCGCTTCTTTGGTGTTGAGAAAGTCTTTCAAGCGGCGGCGCAAGGAGTCACCATCCTCGCGGTGCAGGCGGAGCATCTCATCAATCTGGTGTCCGAGACTGCGCGCGGCCCAACCGAGGTGAGCTTCGAGAATCTGGCCGACGTTCATACGGGAAGGAACACCGAGCGGATTGAGCACCACGTCCACGGGCGTCCCGTCTTCCAAATAGGGCATATCTTCTTCGGGCAATATGCGCGAAATAACGCCTTTGTTGCCATGACGGCCCGCCATCTTGTCGCCGACCTGGAGCTTACGCTTGATTGCGACAAAGACCTTGACCATCTTAATTACGCCCGGTGGCAACTCGTCACCACCTTTGAGCTTTTCGATTTTGTCCTCGAAAGCGTGCTTGATCAAATTGATTTGTCCGGTCGTGCTATCGATGATCCGACTGAGCTCGTTTTCCGCGGATTCGTTATCGACGCGGATTTCACTCCAGTAAGACATCGGCAGTTGATCGAGATCTTCCTCGGTCAACTCCTGACCCTTGTTGAGCAGAACTTTTCGGCTGTCGTCGCTGATCCGTCCCGCAAGCCGGCGCCCGACGAGTAATCTTTTCAAGCGCCGGAGAGCGCCGTCTTGGAGAATGCGGATTTCGTCGTGCTGATCTTTCCTGAGCCGCACGACCTCTTCATCCTCGATCGCCTTGCTGCGCTCGTCTTTGCCCAAGCCCTTGCGCGAGAAAATCCGCACGTTGATGACCGTGCCTTCGACCCCTGGAGGGACCCGCAAGGAGGTATCGCGGACTTCACCGGCTTTCTCACCGAAAATTGCGCGCAACAATTTTTCTTCGGGCGAGAGCTGGGTCTCGCCTTTGGGGGTAATCTTGCCTACCAGAATATTGCCGGGCCTCACCTCAGCGCCGATCCGGATAATACCGCTCTCGTCGAGATCCATCAAAGCTTCATCGCCGACATTGGGAATATCTCGGGTAATCTCTTCGGGGCCCAATTTGGTGTCGCGCGAGACGCATTCGAACTCTTCGATGTGTATCGAGGTGTAAATATCTTCCTTGACGACCCGCTCGCTGATCAAAATCGAATCCTCGAAGTTATATCCGCCCCAGGGCATCAGGGCGACCACAACGTTGCGACCCAGAGCCAGCTCGCCCATCTCCGTCGATGGCCCGTCGGCGATCACATCGCCGACCTTGACTTGATCGCCGACCAAAACGATCGGCCTCTGGTTCATGCAGGTATTTTGGTTCGACCGTTGGTATTTCACCAAATTGTAAATATCGACGCCGGTGTCGCGCGCACTCGACGCCTTATCCGCCTTGATAACGATCCGGGTCGAATCCACGCTCTCCACCACACCATCACGCCGCGCCACCACGGTGACGCCGGAGTCGCGCGCCACGGTCTTTTCCATGCCGGTGCCCACCAGCGGCGCCTCGGTTCTCAGTAACGGCACAGCTTGCCGCTGCATGTTGGAGCCCATCAAGGCGCGGTTGGCGTCGTCGTTTTCCAGAAACGGAATCAAAGAAGCCGCGACGCTGACAAGCTGGTTCGGTGACACGTCCATGAAGTTGATTTCTTCCGGACGCGCCATGACGAACTCTCCACCTTTGCGAGATGAAACCAGATCCGCCGTAAAATTACCGCGGCCGTCAATCGGCGCGTTGGCCTGGGCAATTACATGGTCCTCTTCTTCCAGCGCCGACAGATAACGGATGCGGTCGGTCACCCGGCTGTTCTCTACTTCACGATAGGGAGTCTCGATAAAACCGAAATCATTGACTCGCGCATAAGTCGTGAGCGACGCGATCAGACCGATGTTCGGACCTTCCGGTGTCTCGATCGGACAAACCCGGCCGTAATGTGTCGGATGCACGTCACGGACTTCGAAACCGGCGCGCTCGCGCGTCAAACCACCCGGGCCCAAAGCTGAGAGTCGCCGCTTGTGAGTAATCTCCGATAGCGGATTGGTTTGATCCATAAATTGCGAGAGCTGGCTCGAACCGAAAAATTCCTTGAGCGCCGCTGAAACCGGTTTGTAATTGATCAACTCCTGCGGCATCAAAGTTTCGATGTCCTGCAAACTCATCTTTTCTTTGATCGCTCTCTCCATGCGTACCAGACCGACACGGAAGTGGTTTTCGACAAGCTCCCCAACCGCGCGCACCCGGCGATTACCTAGATGGTCGATATCGTCCACCGATCCGTTGCCGTTTTTGAGCTCCATTAAGTAACGCACGACTTCGAGAATGTCTTCCTTGCGCAAGGTGCCCTGTTCGAGAGGCACATTGAGCTTCAAGCGATGATTGAGCTTGAGACGACCGACTTTGGAAAGGTCGTAACGGTCCGGATTAAAAAATAAATTGTTAAAGAAATTGGTCGCCGATTCCACCGTCGGCGGATCACCCGGACGCAAACGACGATAGATTTCCAGAATCGCATCTTGGGGGGATTTAATGCGATCTTGGAGTAAAGTATTTCGCAAATAGGGGCCGACGCTGGACTCATCGATGAACAGCACATCGATCTGGTGGATTCCTTTATCACGAATGAGGTCAAGCTTTTCCTGGGTAATTTCTTGATTGCACTCGACCAGCACTTCCTTGGTTTGCGGATCGACAATATCGTGCGCCGCCACTCGCCCTAAAATATCTTCCCACACCACGGGAACCTGCTTCATCTTGGCGGCTTCCATTTGACGCAGGATCGGGCGGGTAAATTTTTTGCCTTCCTTAACGATGATGTCGTTGGACTTGGGATCGCGCACGTCCGCGCTTACCTTGGCGTTGATTAGATGCCCGGGATTGAATAGGAGCGCTGGCTTGCGTCCGTCAAAAACAAGGGTATCGCTCTTATAATAATAATTAAGCAGGTCTTCGGTCGTCATGCCCAGCGCGCGCAACAACACCGTGGCATGAAATTTACGCCGCCGGTCGATGCGCACGTAGAGAACATCGCGAGGATCAAATTCCAGATCTACCCATGAGCCGCGATAGGGAATGACGCGGGCAGAGTAAAGCAGCTTGCCGCTGGCGTGAGTTTTGCCCTTGTCGTGCTCAAAAAATACGCCAGGGGAACGATGAAGCTGGCTGACGATCACCCGCTCTGTGCCGTTGATCATGAACGTGCCGTTGATGGTCATCAGCGGAATCTCGCCGAAGTAAACCTCTTGCTCCTTGACGTTTTTGATGCTGCGTGAGCCGGTTTGCTGGTCGACATCCCACAGCACCAGCTGTACCGTGACTTTCAAAGGCGCGGCGAAAGTCATGCCGCGTTGATGACATTCTTCGACATCGTATTTGGGCTCGCCCAACGAAAAGCTGACGAATTCCAGCGACGCCGTTTCATTAAAGTCCTTGATCGGAAAGACGGATTTAAAAACTTCCTGCAAACCCATGCTCTGGCGCTCCATCGGCGCCACGTCCTTTTGCAGGAACAGTTCGTATGAGTTCTTTTGAATTTCAATTAAATAGGGAAGATCGATAATTTTCCTGATCCTCCCAAAGGTTCGGCGAAATCGTAAATTGTTGGCAACTTGAAATGCCATGGACACTCCTCTGTTGAACTTGCGGTCAACGATTCATGAATGTAACTCACCGGCAAGCACCGCCCGAAGCGGTCTACTTGATTTCGACCTTCGCGCCCTGTTCTTCGAGTTTTTTCTTGATCGTTTCGGCTTCGGCCTTGGGCACCGCTTCTTTCACCGGTTTGGGGGCGCCGTCGACAAGGTCCTTCGCCTCTTTTAAACCAAGACCCGTCAATTCACGGACGACTTTGATGACTTGAATCTTCTTTTCGCCGGTCTCTGCGAGAATGACATTAAACTCGGTCTTTTCTTCAACGGCTGCCGCCGCCGGCCCTGCCGCCGCGGCGACCGCCATCGGAGCCGCTGCGCTCACGCCCAGCTCTTCTTCCAACTCCTTGACGAGCGCGGCCGCGTCCATCAAGGTCATGTTTTTGATAAAATCCTTAACCTGTTCCTTGGATACGCCTTCCATAAAATCGTTCCCCCTTTTATTAGATGTGCAAATATTCCGTTATTCAGTCTTCGACTTCCGAACCGATTCGAGCAATCGCACCGTCCTAGCTCCAGGCTCTTGAATCAGGCGCACCAGCTGCGTTGCCGGAGCGTTGATCATCGCGAGCAACCTCGCCTGGAGCACTGGCTTACTCGGCATTTGCGACAAGACCTTCACCCCGGCGGGATCCATGAAGCGTCCTTCGAAAACGCCGCCCTTGATCGCCAATCGGTCATGGTCGTCGGCAAACTTGACCAGCGCCTTGGACAAAACCACCGGATCTTCATAGGCAAAGACCCAACCGTTGGGCCCTTCGAGAAGCTTTTCCAAATCGCCGAACGCGGTGCCGTCAAGCGCGCGGCGCACCAACGTGTTCTTGATCACCTGGTACTCGCCCGAGGCGTCGCGAATTTCGCGCCGCAACCGAGTCATCTGCGCCACACTGAGGCCACGATATTCGGTGACGATCGCCATCTTGGCCGATTTTAGCCGCTGATGAATCGCCGCCACGGTTTCGGCTTTTTCGCCATGGCTGGCACGGACAACCTGCGCTTCCGACATTGTCATCTCCCTAACTTAGATGATGCAAAATGACTCGGCTCTCGTTAACTGAACTCTGGCGATTTAGGCGGCCATCGCACGAACTTGCGAAAGGTCAATTTTGATTCCCGGTCCCATCGTCGTGGCAACGGTCACACCCCTGACATAATTTCCCTTCGCCGACGCCGGCTTCGCTCGCAAAATAGACAGGAGCACTGCGCGGGCGTTATCGATGAGCTGTTCTGCACCGAAAGAAGCTTTTCCCACCGGCACGTGAACGATGCCGGCTTTATCAACGCGGTATTCGAGTTTACCCGCCTTAATTTCTTTCACCGCCTTGCCAATATCGGCGGCGACCGTCCCAGTTTTAGGATTCGGCATCAGGCCGCGCGGGCCCAAAATCTTACCGATACGACCCACCGCGCCCATCATATCCGGTGTCGCCACCGCCTTATCGAAATCCAACCAGCCTTCGCTGATCTTTTTAATCAATTCGTCGCTGCCGACGAAATCGGCGCCGGCCTCCTGGGCTTCCTTTTCTTTGTCGCCTTTGGCGAACGCCAGCACGCGCACGGTCTTACCCATGCCGTGCGGCAACGTCACGGTGCCGCGGATGTTTTGATCGGCCTGGCGCGGGTCGACGCCCAAACGAATCGCCAGCTCGACGGTCTCGTCGAACTTGGCGCGGGCGGTTTCTTTGGCCAAGCGAAGGCTATCTTCCAAAGGATAGCGCTGGCTGCGATCGACTTTTTCGAGCGCAGCACGATAAGTCTTGCCGTTTCCACTCATAACAGTTCCTCTAAATTATAAATGAAGCGAGTTGGTGCGTTTGAACTCGCCGCCGAACAATAGCGCGGCCAATAATCAGCCCTCGACGTCCAGCCCTAGACTTCGCGCCGTGCCTTCAATCGACTTTTCCGCCGCCGCTAAATCCTTGGCGGTCAGATCCTTGAGCTTCAGCTCAGCGATCTGCCTGACTTGAGCTCGAGTCACCTTACCGACTGTGGTCTTACCGGCCTCGGCAGAACCCTTTTCAAGGCCGGCGGCTTTTTTGAGCAAGACCGATGCTGGCGGAGTTTTGGTGACGAACGTAAAGGATCGATCGGCATAAACGGTGATGATGACCGGCGTGATCATCCCCTGCTGCGCCTGAGTTGCGGCATTAAAAGATTTGCAAAATTCCATAATGTTGACGCCGCGCTGACCCAATGCCGGACCGACCGGCGGGCTTGGGTTGGCCTGCCCAGCCGGGATTTGCAGTTTGATTTCCCCGATGACTTTCTTCGCCATGTCGTTGGACCCTTCTCGCTAATTACGTTCAACCTGGACGAACTCGAGCTCCACCGGTGTCGCCCGTCCGAATATGCTGATCAAAACCCTGAGCTTTCCTTTATCAGGCTTAACCTCTTCGACAACGCCATTGAAATCGGCAAACGGTCCATCAACAACCTTGACGTTCTCGCCGACAGAGAACAATACCCGCGGCTTAGGCTTGATCGCGCCCTCTTCCATCTGTTGCGTGATCGCCCGGACCTCCTCGTCGCTCACCGGCGGCGGGTTTGTACTGCCGCCGACGAACCCGGTCACCTTGGGAGTTTCCTTAACCACATGCCAAGTTTCATCGTCTAGTTCCATCTGGACCAGAATGTAGCCGGGGAAAAATTTGCGTGAGGAAGTTTTCTTCTTGCCCTTGACCAACTCGACCACTTTCTCGACCGGCACCAGGATCTCTCCGAAATAATCCTGTTTGCTCAGAGATCGAATTCGCTCTTCAAGCGCTGCCTTGGCCTTTTGTTCGTAACCCGAAAAGGTGTGCACGATGTACCACTGTTTCGCCATAAGGAAGCGCCTAAAGATTATCCGACAATCGCTTGAATGGCCTTCGTCAAAGCCAAATCAACCGCCGCCAAATATACGGAGATGAGCACGACCACAATAATTACCACCAGCGTCGCCGCATAAGTTTCCTTACGCGAAGGCCAATAGACCTTTTTCAGTTCCTGCCAGGCCTCCTTAAAAAACTCGACTCCCTGCCGAGCCCCGTCCTGGATTTTTTGAATCCAATCTCCCATAAAGACATCTAATGAGATGGCGGGTCAGGCAGGACTCGAACCTGCAACAACCGGATTTGGAGTCCGGCGCTCTACCAATTGGAGCTACTGACCCCTGTATCCCCGTTAGACTTTAACCTCGCGATGCAGGGTGTGGGCCCGGCAAGAAGCACAAAACTTCTTGAGAGACAGTTTGTCCGTGGTTTTCTTCCGGTTCTTTGTCGATGTATAATTCTTACGCTTACATTGATCGCACGCAAATCCTATCAGTTCCCGCATGGTCGCAACCTCCTTTGTCCGCAATAACCCGTTACTGACTGATTTTTGTAACCACTCCTGCGCCGACGGTCCGGCCACCTTCACGAATAGCGAACTTCAGCCCATCATCCATGGCAACAGGTGTGATCAACTCGATTTCTACGTTAATGTTATCGCCCGGCATAACCATTTCAGTGCCTTCCGGCAACTTAACGACTCCCGTCACGTCGGTCGTGCGGAAAAAGAATTGCGGCCGATAACCATTGAAAAAAGGTGTATGCCGGCCGCCTTCCTCTTTGGTCAGAACGTAAGCTTCAGCGTTAAATCTATTGTGCGGCGTAATGCTGCCTGGCTTAGCCAGAACCTGGCCGCGCTCGACTTCCTCTCGCTTGGTACCGCGGAGCAGGACGCCGATATTGTCACCAGCTTGCCCCTCGTCGAGCAGTTTTCGGAACATTTCCACACCAGTGGCCACAGTCTTTTGAGTTGCTTTGAAGCCGACAATTTCAATTTCCTCGCCAACTTTCACGATACCGCGCTCCACCCGGCCCGTGACAACGGTGCCGCGTCCGCTGATCGTAAAAACGTCCTCAACCGGCATCAGAAAAGGCCTGTCGACATCGCGCACGGGTTCTTGAATGAAGGAATCTACTGCTTCCATGAGTTTTAAGATCGCGCCTTCCCCCATTTCGGATGTGTCGCCTTCAAGCGCCTTCAGCGCGCTGCCGATAACGATAGGAGTATCGTCACCCGGAAACTTGTATTTCGAGAGTAGCTCGCGGACTTCGAGCTCGACAAGTTCCAAGAGCTCTTTGTCATCCACCATATCTGCTTTGTTAAGAAAAACGACGATCGCGGGCACCCCGACCTGGCGCGCCAATAAGATATGTTCGCGCGTTTGAGGCATCGGACCGTCAGCTGCCGAGACAACCAGAATCGCTCCGTCCATCTGCGCTGCGCCGGTAATCATGTTCTTGACGTAGTCGGCATGGCCCGGACAGTCGACATGAGCGTAATGACGTTTATCGGTCTCGTATTCGACGTGTGCGATATTGATCGTGACGCCGCGCTCTCTTTCTTCAGGCGCTTTGTCGATCTGATCGTAGGCAAGAAACTTCGCCTTACCCGACTTTTCCAAAACTTTGGTAATCGCAGCTGTTAAAGTTGTTTTACCATGATCGACGTGACCGATTGTTCCGATATTTAGGTGTGGCTTTTTACGCTCAAACTTCTGCTTGCTCATCTCATCCTCCTATTGATTTTACCGGTGACTCAATTCACAAAATCCAAATTTCTAGTTCCCAAACACGATGAAGGCAAAGCCCAGGAGCGGGATCGAACCGCTGACCTCGTCCTTACCAAGGACGTGCTCTACCGACTGAGCTACCTGGGCCTATCACTCAACGGATATAGAGCATTGCGCGCTCACCCTGCACACCGCGATTCATCAGCCGAATACCGGCGGCGATCAATGAAAATGGAGCGGGAAACGGGACTCGAACCCGCGACCCCAAGCTTGGAAGGCTTGCGCTCTACCAACTGAGCTATTCCCGCGCACGAATTCGCGAAATATGGTGGAGAGGGAAGGATTCGAACCTTCGAAGGCATCGCCGGCAGATTTACAGTCTGCTCCCTTTGGCCACTCGGGAACCTCTCCCTATTTCCCTTCACCCCACGAAACAAATTTTCCTTATCCGCGAACGCAGTAACGATCGAAACTTCAGCCTTTCCGGCTGGAGCTGGCGATAGGATTTGAACCTACAACCTGCTGATTACAAATCAGCTGCTCTACCGTTGAGCTACGCCAGCTTAGCTTAGATCAATCTAATAAAGCGCCAGCGCAAATAGCCTAAAGGTCCTGACCAAACCGCCGTTTCAGAGAAACAATAATGGGTTATCCAGCCAGTTTTCGCCGAATCGCCTGTCATCACGCGCAAACGAGGACGCTATCGTGCCATTCTTCTTTTGTAAACGGGTATTTAAAGCATCTTCACCCGACTATGTCAACAACCCCGCTTCTAAATCATTAAAAATCCTTCTATCTACCCATTGCGTGGCTTTAAATTTCGGCTTTGGCGCAGCAGCTCATAGAAAAATACCGCTGCCGCGGCCCCCACGTTGAGTGATTCGACTTTACCCAACATCGGAATCGAGACCAAAAAGTCGCACTCGCGCAAGATTAGCGGACGCATGCCTTTCCCCTCGCTACCCACGACAATCGCCAAGCGAGGCGGATAGCTCTTTTCATAAATCGAAGCGGGACTGCCACAGTCGAGACCAACGACCCAATAGTCGCGCTCTTTCAATTGAGAAATGGCCCGCCGCAGATTCGTTACTCTGGTTATGCTGACGTGGTAAGCGGCACCGGCAGAAGCTTTCACCGCTACTGGAGTGATCTCAACGGAGCGATCTTTTGGAATGACGACATAGCGAATTCCGACCGCTGCCGCGCTGCGCAACAAGGCGCCAAAATTCCGCGGGTCGGTCAAGCCGTCGAGTATCAAGATCCATTCCAAATCCTTGGTTGCCGATATCTTCTGCAGCAATTCTTCAAACGGCAAGTAGGAGTAGGCGGCAACTTTTGCGACCACGCCCTGATGTCTTTGTCCTTCGACGAGCCGATCGAGGACTTTGCGCTGAACCGTGACCACGCGCAAACCGAGTCGCGCGGCTTCTTGGCCGATGCGTAATGCGACGCGATCGGAACCATCGGAAATTAAGATTTCCAATATATCGGCGCTGGACGCACGAATTTTTTCCAGCACCGGGTTGACGCCGAAGACAAGGTTTTCGTTCTGAGCCATCGACTGACGTTAGTTTCTCACCGGAGGATTTTACAAAGCATGTTTCACCGGCTAACATGCCTGCACGTGAAGCGAAAAATTCTTCTGCGCTATCTTATTGCCGAAGTTGTTCCGCCCTTTTTTCTCGGTCTTCTGGCATTTACCTCTGTGTTGCTGGTGGCGCGGATGTTAAAGCTCATCGAATTGGTGGTCACACGCGGCGTGCCGTTTCTCCAAGTCGGCAAACTTTTCGGGTTAATCCTGCCGACTTTTCTGGAGATGACGGTCCCGATGGCGTTTCTCCTGGCGATCCTCTTGGGCTTGGGCCGCTTGTCCAACGACCAAGAACTTTTGGCGATGAAAGCGTCGGGAATCAGCCCGACTCAGATTCTCTGGCCGATCGCGTGCTTGGCGTGGTTGATCGCGATTGCCACGCTGTTTTTGACGATGTATGCCCGTCCGGCAGCAAACTTTGCATTAAAAAAAGAACTTTACAATATCGCCAAGAGCCGCGTCGGAACCGCTCTCAAGGAAAAAGTCTTCAACGACGACTTTCCCAAGATCCTGATCTACGTGGAGGAAGTCGTTCCCCCGGGTAGCACCGCTCAAGGCGTGTTAATCGTTGATAAACGTGACAAAACGCGAGAGGACATCATTCTTGGTAAAGTCGCCCGAATAACCACGGACGAAGAAACCAATACGCTCGGCCTCAGGCTTTTCGACGGCTCTATTTACGAACGCGAAAGTAACCGCCCAGGATTCAGCCAAACGCGCTTCAACATTTACGATTTTAAACTCGACCTGGATGATCTAATTGGCCCGGTTCGACAAAGACAATCGGGGCCTAAGGAAATGGCGTTGTCCGAGCTGCTAAGCGCAATCGCAGCAAAACAAGATGGCGGAGTCCAAACCATTGCCGAAAGAATGGAACTACACCAGAGAATTTCCTTCGGCTTCGCGCCGCTGGTATTTTGCTTGCTCGGCGTTTCTTTGACGCTGATCCCCCGCGCTTCCCGGACGAACAGATCCTGGGGATTTATGCTCTGCCTTTTTTGGCTGATGACCTACTACACCTTGCTGTCCCTGGGTAAAGCACTCGGCGACAAAAACATCCTCCACCCGATCCCGGCACTCTGGCTCCCCAATTTGGTAGTGGGCGGCATCGGAGCGCAGTTCTTCCGGCACGCACTGCGAGAATCACCGCTCTATTTCCCTCAAACGTTGGAACGCGCGACTGCTTCGACAGTAGAGTTTCTGCGCAATTTCAAAAAGAAAAAGTAAAGTCAAGCACGCATGGCAAGCCGCATCCGTTTTAAATTTCTCCCTATCGCGGCAATCTTGGACCGCTACGTGGCCGCCGGTTTCATCCGAATCTTTTTTATTAGTTTGGCGGTTGTGACCGTGCTCTACGTCACGGTCGATTTTTTTGATCGAATCGGTACCTTGCTCGATTCGGGGGCTTCGATCTCGAGCATTTTGCGCTATTTTTTTTATAAGTCTCCGCTTTTGATTTCGCGTGCGATTGGCTTCGCTACGCTTTTTTCCACTCTATTTTGCCTCGGCACCTTGGCCCGAACCCATGAGATCACGGCGATCCGCGCCGGCGGCATCACAGTGCAGCGAATTGCCTTGCCGCTGCTGATCCTTTCGATCGTCGTCTGCGCTTTTACGTTCGTCTGGAATGAATCGCTCGTGCCCATTTTCACGCACAACGCCCAAACCATTTATAAAACCGAAATCAAGAACAAACAGCAACAAAGCCTTTTGGGCACACACGACATTTGGATACGCGGCGACAACAGTTTTATCAACATCGAGAATTTTGACGCGCGAGCGAATACCCTGGAGAACGTCACAGTGTTTCTTCTCAATCGTGACTTCAGCCTGCGCGGCCTCATGGAAATTCCCAAAGCTCGATGGACGAAAGAGGGCTGGAAAACCGACGCCGCAACGGAGTGGAGCGTATCGGTGGACGGGACAATCACGCCGCAAGAAAGCAAAACAAACCCGCCTATTTCTGAAACACCCGAGGATCTCGCGTTGCTGGCGCGTGATGTCGAGGAATTTACTTTCTTCGATTTACAAAAGCAGATCGCCGACATGAAGAGTAAAGGAATCGATGCCACTTATTATGAAGTTGACCTCCAAACCAAGCTTGCATTTCCATTTATCTCGCCGTTGATGGTTCTTCTCGCTATCCCGTTTGCGCTCAAGCGTCAGATGAGCGGCAGCGTTTCGCTCAGCTTTGGCATTGCTATGGTCATCGGCTTTGGCTACTGGGTCTTGGCCGCCTTTTGCGTATCGCTCGGCCATAGCGGCGCAATCCCACCGTGGCTATCCGCTTGGGTGCCTAACGGAATCTTTGCGCTCATCGGTCTGTTCTTTTTCACCGCGGAGGAGTGAGGCGGATCCAAGCCGGTACAATCGCTATTTCAAGCGCAGTTTGCGACACAGGACAGCGTTAGAGCTCTGAAAGCTAAATCCGGCTTTTGCAATAACAAAAGACAGTGTTGAGCGGCATCACACCTCTGATACCGCTCAACACATAGTAAAGACCAATTGATGTGACGAAACCGGATTCTATCGTTTCGAGTATTGCGGCCGCTTACGAGCTTTATGACGGCCGTATTTCTTGCGTTCGACAGCACGCGGGTCGCGAGTGACAAAGCCCGCTTTCTTGAGCGGTGGACGGAGATCCGCATTAGCTTCGATCAAGGCGCGCGTAATACCATGGCGAATAGCGCCGGCCTGCCCGGAATTCCCGCCGCCGACGACATTCACGTCGATATCGAAGTTTCCGCTGGTTTGAGTCACCTCAAAGGGCTGCAGGACGATCATACGCGCCGTTTCACGGCCGAAGTACTCCTGCAGCGATTTGTCGTTGATCGTAATATTGCCTTTGCCTGATCTCAAAAAAACTCGCGCTACCGAGGTTTTTCTGCGCCCGGTTGCTGTGAAAACTTTTTCCGCCATCGGTATGTGCTCCTATGCTACGATCGCGAGAGGTTGGGGCTTTTGCGCATCGTGCGGGTGATCGGGACCGGCGTAGACTTTGAGCTTGGTCACCAGCTTCCTGCTTAACCGGTTCTTCGGCAACATTCCTTTCACCGCGAGTTTTACCAGTTCTTCGGGTTTCTCTGCGAGCATCTGCGCCGCGGTTCTTTCCCGGATGCCGCCGGGATACTCCGTGTGCCGGTAGTAAATTTTCTTCTCCAACTTGGTCCCCGTGAGTTTTATGGTGCGCGCGTTGACCACGATCACGAAATCACCCGCGTCCTGGTTCGGAGTAAAAATCGGTTTATGTTTACCGCGCAGCACCTTAGCGATCTCAGTAGCCATTCGCCCCAGCACCTTCCCCTGGGCGTCGACAATAAACCAGCGTCGCTGGGACAGAGCTTCTTCCTTGTTCATGAGCGCAGACTCCAATAGAGCAAAGTTATCGAACCCCCTTGAAGCGGTATGGCGGGGCCGACGAGACTCGAACTCGCGACCTCCGGCGTGACAGGCCGGCGTTCTAACCAACTGAACTACGACCCCGATATCAACCTTCTAATTCTCCCTTTTGGTGGGCGGTACAGGATTTGAACCTGTGACCCCCGGCTTGTAAGGCCGATGCTCTCCCGCTGAGCTAACCGCCCGCGTTGTAAATGCCCGCCCTTATGGTGCAGCCGAGGATTTTTATGTTTGGGTTATCTGCCGCTTCTCACGGGAACGGTCTGGCTTTCTGATTCGCCAAGCGTTTTCGGTCTTTGATGACAATCAGTCCAAAGTGTTTGCGACCGACAGGATTGCAAATCAATGGGGTTTTATAACAGCACAGGTGCCGGGTTGTCAAACCACCCGGCACCTACTGAATAAAATGACGATTTACTGGGGTAGAATTTCAGGGGCGGGAACGTCCTCAACCTTTTCACCATATGTCGGCGCATCGTCTTTCGCCTGAGTTTCGACCGCAGCGTTTCTAAATAAATCGTCCGGATGGTCGAGAATAAGCGCCTTTTTTAAGACCTGATCCATATGCGAAACTAATTCGAGCTCAACCGTTTTAAGAACGGTCGCCGGAATTTCTTCGATATCTTTTTCATTTTCCGCCGGAATCAAGACCTTCTTTATGCCTGCGCGATGCGCGGCCAAGATCTTTTCTTTGAGGCCGCCGATCGGCAACACCGACCCGCGCAATGTGATTTCACCCGTCATCGCCAAATCATTGTGCACGGGAATTTTCATCAACGCCGACACGAGACAGGTTGCCATCGTGATGCCGGCTGACGGCCCATCTTTCGGAATCGCGCCTTCCGGCACATGGATGTGAACGTCGAGCTTTTGATAAAAATCCCTTTCCAAACCCAACTCAGCGGCGCGTGAACGAACGTAGCTCATGGCTGCTTGCGCGGACTCTTGCATCACATCGCCGAGTTTTCCGGTGATAATCAATTGCCCCTTGCCGGGCATGATTGTAACCTCGGTCGCCAACAGCTCCCCGCCGAGCTCTGTCCAAGCCAAGCCGGTGGTGACACCGATCTTGACCTCGGTTTCCGCCCTACCGTAACGAAACTTTATCGGACCGAGATACTTGTGGAGGCTTTTCGAGCCGACTTGAATGCGCGCGTTACGATCTTTCCGCACCACTTCTACGGCCACTTTACGGCAGATCGAAGCGATTTCCCGTTCAAGGTTACGAACCCCCGCCTCCTTTGTGTAATGGCGGATAACGCCAAGAATCGCGTTATCGGTGAAAACCAGGTTTTCCGGCGTCAGCCCATTCGCTTCCTTTTGCTTTTCCAAGAGGTATTTCTTGGCGATGCTGAGCTTCTCAAGCTCGGTGTAACCGGCGATGCGAATGATCTCCATGCGATCCTGCAACGGGCGCGGGATTCGATCCAGTGTATTGGCCGTCGTAATGAACATGACTTTCGAAAGATCGTAATCGAGATCCAGATAATGATCATTGAAAGTGGTGTTTTGCTCTGGATCCAAAACCTCTAGCAGGGCTGAGGACGGATCACCGCGAAAATCCGTCGACATCTTGTCGATCTCATCCATCAAGAACACGGGGTTGTTCGACCCGGCTTTTTTCATCGACTGAATGATCTTACCGGGCAGCGCGCCTATGTAGGTCCGGCGATGCCCACGAACTTCCGCTTCATCGCGTACTCCGCCGAGCGAAACTCGGATGAATTTTCTGCCAGTGGAGCGCGCGATGGACCGCCCCAACGAAGTCTTACCCACGCCCGGAGGGCCGACCAAGCAGAGAATCGGGCCTTTGATTTTTCCAACCAGACTCTGAACAGCCAGATATTCGAGAATCCGCTCTTTTACTTTCTCCAAACCATAATGGTCCTCTTCGAGGACTCGCTCCGCTTCATTGATGTCGAGCTTATCATCGGTAAATTCATTCCAGGGCAAACTGATGATCCAATCGATATAATTACGCACCACGGTCGCTTCAGCCGACATGGGCGACATCATTTTGAGCTTTTTCAGCTCTTTTTCGACTTTGTCCTTGGCCTCGGCGGAAAGTTTCTTTTGTTTCAGTTTTTCTTCGATTTCCTGAATTTCGTTCTTAAACTCGTCTTTTTCACCCAATTCTTTTTGGATCGCCCGCATCTGTTCGTTGAGATAATATTCTTTTTGCGAGCGCTCCATCTGCTTCTTCACCCGTGATCGGATACGCCGCTCGACTTCAAGAATCTCAATTTCCGCTCGCATGTGGCCAAGCACCTTCTCCAAGCGTTCCGCCGCAGCAAACGTCTCAAGAAGATTCTGACGGTCCTCGAGCTTTATGCCAAGATGAGCGACGATCGTGTCCGCCAACCTGCCGGGATCGTCGATCGACGATACGGACATGACCATTTCAGGCGGAATTTTTTTCTTGAGCTTGACGTAATTCTCAAACGTAGTGTGAACTTCGCGAACTAAAGCCTCTATTTCCGTATTTCGCTCGACAATTTCCGGGGCATCTTCCACATCGACCAAGAAAAATTCAGGATTGGCCACGAAGCGCGCGACCCGGGCTCTTTTCTTGCCTTCGATCAAGACCTTGACGGTACCATCCGGGAGCTTAAGCATTTGCACGACAGAGCCCAACGTGCCGATTTTATAGATATCATCTTCGGCCGGATCGTTGGTCTTGGCGTCTTTCTGCGAAGAAAGAAAAATCAAGCTTTGCTTCTGAGTCGCTTCTTCCAGGGCTTTGATAGAGCGCTGGCGACCGACAAAAAGCGGCACAACCATATGTGGAAATACAATAATATCTCTCAAAGGAAGCAGAGGAACCCGCACGGGCCCGCCGGATTGCTCCTTGTCGTCTTTTTTGTCTTTTTCGTTTCGAAATAACATTGCGGTTCCTCCTAAGCACTCTCTGCAGCCTTGGTGTAAACGACGATTGGAGGATCATGTTTTTCCACGACATCCTCCGAGATCACCACTTCCTTTATATTCGGTTGGGAGGGCATGTCGTACATTATTTCCAACATGATATTTTCCATGATCGCTCGTAGCCCGCGCGCGCCAGATTTTCGTTTCGTCGCATCACGAGCGATCGCTCGCAACGCCTCTTCGGTGAACTTTAGGTGCACGGACTCCATTTCAAATAGCTTTGAATACTGCTTGGTTAAGGCGTTCCTTGGTTCCTTCAGGATACGCACCAGGGCGGATTCATCAAGCTCGTCAAGCGTCGCGATTACCGGCAAACGGCCGATGAATTCCGGAATCAAACCGAATTTTAGTAAGTCCTCGGTTTGCACGTCATGTAATAGATCGGTGGGACGCCGGCCGTCTTTGTCTTCTAAGTGACCGCCAAAACCCATGCGCTTTCGGCCGGTACGCTTGCGAATAATGTCGTCCAAACCAACGAAGGCGCCGCCGCAGATGAAAAGAATATTGGTCGTATCCACCTGCAGAAATTCTTGCTGGGGGTGCTTCCTGCCGCCCTTGGGAGGCACGCTCGCCATGGTCCCCTCGATGATCTTCAGCAAAGCTTGTTGCACGCCTTCGCCGGACACATCTCGCGTGATCGATGGATTGTCCGACTTACGCGATATTTTATCGATCTCATCGATATAGACGATGCCGCGCTGCGCTTTCTCGACGTCGTAGTCGGCAGCTTGCAGGAGGTTCAGGATAATATTCTCAACGTCCTCACCGACATATCCCGCCTCAGTCAAGCTGGTCGCGTCCGCGATCGTAAACGGGACTTGCAAAAACCGGGCTAGGGTTTGCGCTAAAAGTGTTTTTCCCGAGCCGGTCGGACCGAGCAGCAAAATATTGCTTTTTTGCAGCTCGACGTCGCCAGTAACCAATTGGCTGTCTATTCTCTTATAATGGTTATGGACCGCTACCGCGAGAATTTTCTTGGCGCGCTCCTGGCCGATCACATACTGATCCAGCACCCGCTTGATTTCAGCGGGCTTCGGCACATTGGATGAGGAACTGATATTCTCGTCGTGATCGCATTCCTCGGCAATGATGTCATTGCAAAGATCGATGCACTCATCGCAGATGTAAACAGTCGGACCGGCAATCAACTTTCGAACCTCGTCTTGGCTCTTGCCGCAAAACGAGCAGACAAGATTCCCCGATCCGTGTTCACCATGCTTTGCCATAGAACCCCCGCTTAAAGCTTACGACTACTTCTTTATGCTTCCTTCGGGCCGAGTCGCAATCACCTCGTCAACGAGGCCATATTCCTGCGCCTGCTTGCCGTTCATAAACATATCGCGATCGGTGTCCTTTTCGATTTTTTTCAAGCTCTGTCCCGTGTGCTTCATCAATATGTTATTGAGCTCTTCACGCATACGCAGGATTTCACGGGCTTGGATGTCGATATCGGCCGCCTGGCCCTGAAATCCGCCCAACGGCTGGTGGATCATGATACGCGAATGCGGCAAGGCGAAGCGTTTCGCCTTGGCGCCCGCGGCCAATAAGACCGCGCCCATGCTGGCCGCCTGGCCGACGCATACCGTCGAGATCTGCGGCCGGATGTATTGTATGGTGTCGTAGATCGCCAGCCCAGCGGTCACCGAACCGCCCGGGCTGTTTATATAGAAGAAAATATCGCGTTCTGGATCTTCCGACTCGAGAAAGAGAAACTGTGCGGTAATAAGGTTAGCAACATCATCGGTAATAACGGAACCGAGAAAGACAATTCGATCTTTTAGGAGACGCGAATAAATATCATAAGCTCGCTCGCCACGACCCGTTTGCTCAACCACGATGGGGATGAAATTCATATGTAAGTGAACCCCTTAACCACAAGCCGCATTCTATCTTTTTTCAGCTTGCTCATCAACCTTAGAAATCGGCGGATCGACTTCCTTGACGATTGCGCGCTCAAGCAAATATTCAAGCGTCCGATCAAAGACCATCTGCGCGCGCAAATCATCGCGCGCTTCGGCCCGCGCATAGACCTCGCGCAAAGTTTTTGCGCGCTCGCCCGCCGCGTGCGCAAGCGCATCGACTCGCTCTTGCACGTCTTTGTCGCTAATCTCGATGTGTTCGAGCTGTGCAATCTTTTCGACCAACAGCGTAGCCTGGACTTGACGCGTCGCGCGCGGCTCGAGATTTTTCCGGACTTCTTCCATCGGCGCTGGCGACTCGGCGTCGCGTTGCGCGGCGACCTGATTTTGGTAGCGTTCCAGTAAATAGCGCGTCTGTCGTTCCACCATCGAGGGCGGAACCGCGAATGGATGAGCTTCAATCAACCGGCTGACCAGCTTTTCCTTCAGCTCTTCCTTTTGATACTGGCCGAGCTCGTGTTCCAGGCGCTCGCGTATGCGCGTCTTCAACTCGTCGAGGGAGGCGCACTCACCGTGGTCTTTGGCAAATTCGTCGTCGAGCACCGGCAAAACTTTTTGCTTGATTTCACGCGCGACAATAGAGAAATCTACGGCTTTGCCGGCAATCTCTTTGTTCGGATAATTTTCCGGGTAACTCACCGCGACGGTTTGCCGCTCGCCTAGTCTCAATCCGACAACGGCGTCCTCGAATTGCGGCAACGCATGTTCCGAACCAACTTCAAGCATATAATTCTCGCCTTTGCCGCCGGCAAACGGCTTCCCGTCCATCATTCCTTCAAAGTCGAGCGTGACGAAGTCGCCTTTTTGCACCACTTCACGCCCTTCGACGAGTTCAAGACGAGCATGGCCTTCTTGCAACCGCTGCAACGCCTCTTCGACTTGCGCCTCTGTGATGGCGATTTTAACTTTTTCGACTTCCATGCCGAGATAGTTTTTGACTTCGAAATCCGGCTTCACTTCAAAAATGGCGGAAAACGAAAATGGTCCACTCTCGTCGAATTCGGCTGTCTCCACCTCCGGCCGCGAGACGATCTGCAGGTTGCGATCCTTGACGATTTCTCCCAACGATTCTTCGACAAGATGGGAGCGCACTTCGCCTTTAACCTCATCCCCGTACATTCCTTGGAGTACGTTGCGCGGGATCTTGCCGCTGCGAAAACCTTTGACTCGGACTCGTTGGCTGAGGTTCTTGTAAGCGCGGGAGAATTCGCCGACGACGGTTTCGGCCGGAAGTTCGACGCGGACTTTTCGCTGCACGGGACTTAATTCATCGATATCAATTTTCATGACGGCTTCTTGCCACGACACCCTTCGCTTGTTGCATGGACGGCCATTCAACCCCGCGGCGTAATTCACGTCGCGATCAGCTAACGGTGACAGTAAACCAACCTTTCTATCCTTGTGTCTTGTGAAACGTTGTTGCCATGATCAGTTTGGTGCGAGAGGGGGGAATCGAACCCCCACGGTTGCCCGCTAGATCCTAAGTCTAGTGCGTCTGCCAGTTCCGCCACTCTCGCACAAACAGATGCAAAAAAATCCATTGTTCGCTTTTAACTTGAAGTGCAGAGTAAAAATTACCCACTCCCATGTCAAGCGCCGTGCGGCCCGACTCCTGCTAACGCTATGGCATCTGCCGATGCGAAACTGCCCAGACCGCAAGGGTTGACTGCATCGCCGACGGGGGGCGATTGCGTCTATTCCAAAATATTCAAACCCCTTGCCAACGTCGTACTCCGCTCTGATAGTCTTCTGACGAGTTTAGTTTGACAAAACTCAGTCCCTCCGGGTCGATGGCGCAAATCTCCGCTTCGCCGATGATTCGCGTTGTCACTAGCTCGTACAATGACGTCGGTTTTTAATTTTTCCGCATCCAATTGTTGCTGTCATGGTGCGAGAACCCACTTTCGGTAAACGGCTTAGAGCGGTTGCACCCGATCCCGCCAAAACGGCACCGCCACCTCGGCCTCACCGAGAGCGTGAATGAGAAGCTGTAGGAGCTCAATTTTCGCACCATGTGCACGATCAGCGGCTCGCCGTCAAATGGCAATAGGAATTTTTGCCGCACCCATGCGCGAGCTCTTGCCACCGGCGAGGATAATCGCGGAAAGCAGCGCTGCGGTTAATTCATGGTTCCAGCGATGAAAGAAACGTTCGAAACGCCGACAACTATCGCTAAGCACTCATTTCGCTTGACAATGGCTGCAGGGACAAAGAGACCGCAAATAATCGAAGGTATAAATACCTGTGCTGTGACCATCATGCCAGAAAAGCTCAATGGCGTAATTCCCAACTCCAGCGATGCCCGTTAACTTCGCATCGGGAACGTCGATAAATCGACGCTGCGCTCCATGACCCTGGCAAAGCGCGCACGGGCAATAGCCGCGCAGGTACGTTTCGGCGTACTCGCCCGCGTGGCCGTCGTCCCAGGTGATGCGGACCACGGCGCGCGATTTGATATGGTTGATTTCCGTTGGGACAGGCATGACCATTGGAAATTTTTAGAGCTCGACCAAACCGTCGCCAATCGCGGTCATAAAGCCGATCTTGGAACGGTTCACCAGATAGGTGCGCGGACCCAGATCCGCACGATCGACGAGCGTTGCTTCGGTGAGGGGGAGAAACTGACTCTTTTCCATGAGCAGGTCGTGTAACGCGCTTCCCGGCTGCAAGTGAACATTTCCTTGCAGCAAATAGGGGCCGACACTGAACAAAGCCTTGCTCTGGTTTTTTTTTACGTACAACGCATCGATCGCCGATCGTCGCGAACCGCCTTCCGAGCTTAAGTCAGCGATCAAAAATACCTCTTGCAGATAGATCAAATATTCGTCGGCGCCGACCGAGATCGGCTTGCCGTTGCGCGTCTCCAACGTGGCGTCCTTGATGGAAAAAACCTCATCGCCCTGGCGGACGATCAAAAAATTGCTCAGTCGATCCTGGTTTGTCGCCAGTACGCCGCGTACCACCGCCGCTTGGAGGTAGACCTCCAAATGCATGGCGTACATGAAACCTTCGTCCGTCATCTATCTTTCATCCCGATCATCGAACGGCGCAATCGCTGGGCAGAAATCTTCCATGATTATCCCATCACAACGTCGCATTAACAACAGCGAATTTGATCGAGCAAACAACGCGGCACGCAAACTTTCGCGCGCGCTAAGGAAGAAGAGTTTTGGTGGGCCGCCGGAGACTCGAACTCCGGACCCGCTGATTAAGAGTCAGCTGCTCTACCAACTGAGCTAGCGGCCCGACACAAAGGACGAAGTAGGAAGGCAGCGGGATGAATCAGAAAGCATTGCGTGCTCTTCTACTTTATCCCTCATCCTTCAGACTTTTGCAAAACTGGGGTGAGTGAAGGGACTTGAACCCTCAACCCCTGGGACCACAACCCAGTGCTCTAACCAGTTGAGCTACACTCACCGTAAACAAACTATTCTGGCGCGCCAGAAGGGATTCGAACCCCTGACCTACGGCTTAGAAGGCCGTTGCTCTATCCAACTGAGCTACTGGCGCCAAAAAAGTAACGAGTACTGAGTGCCGAGAGGAGAAAAATGCCATCCACTCTGAAACCCTCAGCACTCAGCGCTCATAACTCAGTACTACTCGATGGTCGGGGCGAGAAGATTCGAACTTCCGACCCCCTGCGCCCAAGGCAGGTGCGCTACCAGGCTGCGCTACGCCCCGTCAAATGACCGAAGTCATTTTACACGCGAAGCCTATGAAATCAAGGTTTTGCGCGCAAATCAATCAAAGACGGCAGTGCCTCGGCCAAGCTCGCCAGCGCTTTGCCGCGATGACTCACCGTGGCTTTGATAGCGAGCTCTATCTCGCCAAAAGTTTTATTGAATGGTGGATAAAAAAATAGCGGATCGTAGCCAAAGCCGTTCGATCCGGCGAGCGCATAAGCGATCCGCCCTTCGCAACAGTCGCGCGCGGTCCATTCTAGAGCACTCTTCGATCGGGGCCCGCACAGCGCCAGGGCGCAGACAAAGCGCGCCGTACGTTTTTCATCCGGAACATTTTCTAATTCGCGAAGCAGCTTTTGATTATTCCGCTCGTCATCGCCCTCCTCCCCCGCGTAGCGTGCCGAAAAGATTCCCGGCGCCCCGTTTAAGGCGTCGACCTCTAATCCCGAATCATCGGCTAAGGTGAGCAAGCCGGAAAATTCCGCCAAGGCGCGAGCTTTTTTGCACGCGTTGGCTTCGAACGTCGCGCCGTCTTCGATCACCGTCGGCGGCTCGGTTAGATCCTTCAGCGCGAGAATTTTGAGGGGAAGCTTGCTCAAGAACGCCCGCACTTCGGCAAACTTTCCCGAGTTGGTGGTAGCGACTAAAAGCTCGATCACGTCAAAATCGGTTCAGCTGAGCGCAGCGATGACTTTTTTTTGCGCCTGGAGCAGCTCTTTGATGCCTTGGTGGGCGATTTCCGCCATGCGTTCCATCTGTTTCTTGGTAAAAGGCGCGCTCTCAGCCGTACCCTGGACCTCGATGAACTTTCCGGACCCGGTCATCACAAAATTCATATCGACATCGGCTTTGCTGTCCTCTTCATAGCAAAGATCCAAAAGAATCTTGCCGTCGACAATACCGATGCTCACCGCGGCCACCGCATCCTTGACCGGATCGGCGCTGAGAATGCCGCGCTCACGCCAGACACGTACGGCTTCCATCAAGGCGATATAAGCTCCGGTAATCGATGCCGTGCGGGTGCCGCCATCGGCTTGAATTACATCGCAATCGATCCATACAGAGCGCTCGCCGAGACTCTTGAGATCAGCGACGGAGCGCAGGCTACGCCCGATCAGCCGTTGGATTTCGTGCGTTCGTCCGCCAACCTTGCCGCGCGACGATTCGCGGCCGATGCGCTGCTGGGACGAGCCCGGCAACATGCCGTACTCGGCGGTGATCCAGCCCTTGCCGCTGTTCCGCAGAAACGGCGGCACCCGCTCTTCCAGTTTGGCTGTGCAGATTACTCGGGTATCGCCCATCTCGATCAATACCGAACCGTCGGCGGTCTTGATGTAGCTCGGCGTGATCTTTAGCGGTCTAAGTTGGCTCGGTTTTCTTCCGTCAGATCTCATTCAGCGTCCAATCCATTCCTCGTAATGTCAGGTTTTTAACTCTTACTGTCTTACTCAACCATTCAAATGAAACACCACCATCTTTAATTCCGTCATTTCCTGCACGGCGTACTTCGGGCCTTCTTTGCCAAAACCGGAGTCTTTCAAACCACCGTAGGGCATGAGATCGACGCGCCATTGAGAGCCCCAATTGACGTGCAGGTTGCCGGCTTCCGCTTCACGGGCAAATTTCATCGCCCATTCGACGTTCTCGGTGAATATGCCGGCGGCCAGTCCATAGATGCTGTCGTTTGCTAGAGCTATAGCGTCCTCGATGCTATCGAACGGCGTCACCGCCACCGCCGGCCCGAACAATTCGTCGCGCGAAATACGCATGTCCGGGTGCACGTCGGCGACGATCGCCGGTAGATAAATCGCGCCACGCCTGCCGCCACCGGCAACCAGGCGTGCTCCCGAGCCGACGGCTTCGTTGATCCACTGATCGACCCGCACAGCTTCGCTCTCTTTGACCATCGGTCCGACTTTCGATTTCTCGTCGAGTTGATTACCTGTGCTCAATGCTTCGACTTTGGGTTTCAACAG
>Ga0184635_10000014_pt1 | contig 27076 bp, 54 predicted proteins | sample PLM3_30_b2_FD_133147 | JGI IMG/M metagenome (GOLD analysis project Ga0184635, IMG submission 133147) | Groundwater sediment microbial communities from an aquifer in East River, Colorado, USA - PLM3_30_b2 | ecosystem: Environmental > Terrestrial > Soil > Riparian zone | place: USA: East River...
CCGGTGGATACGACGAAGAATTTACCGCCACCTTCCAGCGTCGGTTGCAGCGCGGCCCAGTTGCTTTCCGCAGACTGGTGGAACGCATGCTCGTCAAGGATAACGACGGTCGCGGCGTGACCACGCCCGCCTGCCTCTGTCGCGGCCAGCACGGTGATCGTGTTCCCGTTCTCCAACTGGAAGAAGTACGAGTTTTGACTTTTGATCGCCATTCGCTCGTCTTCCGGTTGGGCCGCGTGAATTTGCGGCACCTTCGCCATGAGCACCTTAGAGGCGTCATCCTTAGACTTGGACAGCACCAGCACATGCTCACTCTGTGGCACCCCGTAGCGGATTCGCCAGTAGGCGTAATGCATGAGGAGTGTCGACACGCCGATCTGCCGGGCCTTCACCGTCACCATGCGGTCGGTGGAGACCAGTAGGTCGACAAACTGCAACTGGAACGGCCACGCGACCTTCCCGAAGTTTCGCATCCCGACTTCGCGGATTTCCACAACCCCGTTGCGGGTTATCCAACGCCGGAACGACCGCTCGTTGGCGAGGTTCTCAGCCAGAGCGCGTAACTCGGGCGAGAGTGCGTCAATGTCCATGAAGCGGTCTTTATGCTGCTGCTTAGCTGGGGTCTTCGTTATCATCGTGCCAATCTACGCTAACCTCGTCGTGGAGATTAACGACGCCGTCTGCGTTCCGTTCCGGAAGCAAGGGTACGTCCGGGGTCTCGTCGAAGATGCGGGTACGGAGCGCCGCGATAGTCTCCGGGCTTAGCTCGTGGACGACTCGCCCCTTGTTCGGTTCCTCTTTGACCAGTTGCCTCGCCCATTCCCCGAGCCAGCGGAGTGCGGGCCAGAAGGGGGGCACGGTGTAAACGACTTCCGTGACCGGGCTCCCACAGCGGTTGCAGACGAATCCCTTGTCGGTCGCGAGTGGTTGCTGAACCTTGATTCCAGTGGCAAGGGCTTGGACTGTGGCAAGGTTCCCTTCCATGTTGTTGAGAATCTCGGCACGGGCTTCTCCACCCTTCTTGTTTATTTCCTCGTCCAATGTATACTGAATCGACCGCATGACTTGCTCATACGGTACAGTCGGTGGCGTGCCCTTCGCCGGGAAGCCGCCCGGGCGCCGCTTGGTCGCCTGCCCCCGGGGCATTATCGCCTGTTCCTTCGATTCGCCTCGTCGATGTACTTCTGATGCCGCTTCCGGTCTTGTATCTTCCCCCGCTCGGTCGGCACCGCGACATCCGCCCACGTCTCGAACGCCTGCCCGACGCCCTTCACCGCGACCTTCATACCCTTGCGGAATTTGCCGCCAATTTGCCCAAATCCCATTCTAGTAACGCCTACCCTTCTTCGTTCCCTTCTTCTTACCCCCGGCCCTGATCTGTGCATCGGAGCCCAGTTGGCCCCGACAGATCGCCCACGGGTTCGTCACCCGGGGCTGGCCCTTCACCTTCTCCACGCACCTATCCAACTTAGCTGGCAAGGGGCTTCCCCCTCAACCACGCCAGCGGACTAACGTCATGCGGCGCCACTGCCGGGCTCGCCCAGTCGGCCCGTTCCTTCTCCACCTGCCACTTCAGGAACGCCCAGTGGTTCAGCCTGCGCTTCCGCCAGTAGGTTGTCTCCCCCTCGAACGGATTCGGTGGGTCGGCTGGCACGGGTATTGGCTGGGGCGCCTTGTCGGGAGATGGTAAAATGCCGGGCATGGGTTTCCTCAAGCCTATTGTACCATTACTCCACCAATATCGCAAGATGTATGCGGCGATTTTCCTTTGGAATTTTTTCGCCCCCGCCTGCCCAGTAATTGATAGGGCGGGGTATGTCTGTAGACCGCTCCCATCGGTCGCGGGAACCGCCGCACCCTATATTGATATACCGAATCCGCGTTATAGATCGAGCGATAAGGGTCGGTCGCGCCCCCACATTGCCATGTCGATCGCCCGCCATAGGTTGGGGTATATCGATATACCTATGCCAATGGCGCCGTATGGATGCGCCGTAGTTGGTTTATCGCCTTGATATGGCCGAAATAGTGAGTAAATGGGAGGAAATGGGAGCAAATATTGCTATATCTGTGGGCACAATCCATACTCTCATCGTGCTCCCATATTCCCCTATCGACTGCCTAACGTTACATGTCAACGTATGGAGCCACCAGCGCGCCTAGGGTGGGTGTAGCGGGTGGGGCAGTACCTGACTGCATCCCGGGCCGTTTGGCGTGCTGAGCGCCCTTGTGGCGCCGAACGTGCGCGAAGCTTACAAGTGTTAGAATTTGGCGTCAAGGGTGCAAATCATGTAACAAATCGGGTATGATTTGCGTTGTACTAGATGTAATGCAATCTACCAGTCAACGGAAGGATGGCGGAGCTATGAATGTTTCTCCCTTGCCAATGGATGACAGGCAGAAATGGCTCTCAGCGTGCTCGATTACAGACGTTGAGGATGCGGGCCACATGTCGCGTAACAGCACGTGGACAGGCATTGCCAAACTGGGCGATGAAACGCGTACGGTATTTCTCAAGCACGATTCGTTCGATGAATTGGGCGAAGTGAAAGCGTACGTTCTCGCTCAATTCTTGATCAAGGAAGCACAGGATACGGGTGGCTATAGTTTCTATCTGAACGTTCCCGCATGCGTCGTCAGAGATGACGTAAGAAACACGTTCGGAGATTCGATAGGACGCGTAACAGTGCATGAGTACATTGAGGATGGCGGAACGCTCGCAGATACAGGCGAGCGGGTATCTGACAGTGAGCACGATAGTTTCCATCTACTGGATGGGATTATCGGGAACCAAAATGACAGGCACGCCAACAATGTCTACTTCGATGACGCGAGCACATGTTACGCAATTGACAATGAGGAATGCCATTTGCACGTTGACGACATACGCGACATCTTTACGCGCGGGTTGATCGCATCGGGCCATTACACTCCGCTGAGCGCTTGTCGCATAGGCGATTACGATTCCTCATGCGGCGGGACGTATGGCGGTTCTGACGAATACGACGATTCAGTTTGTCACACATGTTGCACATGTTGCACGCATGAGGTACTGACTGATCACGGCGGCGGAAATATCTGCGCGGGTTGCTCGATCGCAGTATCGTGCATAACGCGACATCGGGAACGCACGCAGGAAAGCGGAAGCAACGTCAATCCTCACAGATCGCGACATGGGAAAATGCGTCGTGGTTGCGGAGCGCTTCGATGTAATGGCTGTGAGCCACAAAATGTAAGTTGCATAACTGAGCACATGGCAAACTCACATCTTCCAGCGGAACAACTAGGTATGTCAGAGTACCTTAAGCTACGGGTGGTAACGACATCCAGCGTGCGGATATGCGGTTGCGGTTGCGAGCGTCCAGTAGGTGAGCCACGTGCGGAGCGCGCGCCTAGCGCGCCATCGAAGCCATTTATGTACGATGCGCCATCTGGCGGAACATGCAAGTAACAGACTGGCGCGCCAACTGGGCACGCTCCCGGGCCGAACCATGCGACGCTGAGCGGTTGCGGCGCGCCCTACACTGGGCGACGTTCACAGTACATACAATGGTACTGACAGCCGAGCGGGATTATGCACACTGGGCGTCCACAGGCACGCTAAGATCGCGTTCGCTGGGCAACATGCGTACGCGTGCACTGGCGGATGTAGACGCGTTCTGCGATCGCTTACAATGGCGTACGTTCGAACGGCTCACGGTACGGGACAAGATACAGACAATATGTAACAGCGTGCATGGGTTGGGATACGCTAAGGTGGCTTTCGCGCTCACGTGCGCGGGACTCGCGGATATAGCATGCTTAGACGTGCATGCATTGCGGCGCATGCTGGGCAGATCGACACCGCGACGCTGGGCTAACGCTGGGCAGTACCTTGACGACGTAAGACAGGCATTCGGATGCGTGCGAGGGTCTGGTAAGCGCCAGTGGACAGCGTATGAACAATGGGTACCGGCATTTGCGAGATCGCAGCATGCGGGAGTATTCAGCATCATGATAGGGGGCTATGGCGCATGAGAGTCTACCACTATGGCCAATTGAACAATGGGGCGTTACGTCCGCTGAGTGAAATGCTACGCTCGAACATGTACGACAAACCGTATGGGCCCGGGGTACTTTACGCTTCACGGGCGACGGGCCCTAACTCATGGGCGAGGTTCTGTAGGCGCGAATACGGATATGGGATTGATTGGCCGCGCTGGCGGCTCACCATTGATTGGAAGCGGGCGAGAATACTAACACTGGCGGGCGAGGCCGATTGGGCCGACTTCCGCGACGCGTACGGCGAGCCCGGGGCCGTCAACTGGGAAGCAGTTGCACGCGATTACGACGTGGTACACGTTCGGGATTGGCAGTCAGTCAATGCGGCGTTTCGCTGGGATTGTGAAACGTTCATTATTTTCAACGTGGCTATTGTCATCGAGGTTGAACAGGTGTAGAATGAGTATAGAGAGAGGAGAATGTGTAACAGACAGGCACGTAACAGCGTCTTACTTAGTGACATGGCAGACATGGGGCGCAAGGGTACGGGTTCTGGATTGGGCGGCAGACGCTCCGGCACGAACCGAACGGGGGGTTCAACTCCCCCCGCGCTCCACCAACATGCAACATGGTGTAACGCGTGGCAAGTATGCCACGAGGAAAGGAAGTAACGTGGATGATTGGTAAGAGTATGGGCATGAGGGGCGTGTTTGCCCGACTGCCAAACATAGGCGGCACGCTGGAATTCATCGGGCGGGCCGAAGCCGACAAGAACAGCCCGCAGGGCGAGGCCGAGCGCAAGGTAGCATACTCCACCGCGCGGCTGGCGAAGACTGGGCGCGGGTTCCGCAACGTGGCCGATCGCGGCGGGAAGTAGGCGGCGTTTGGAAGACAGACAAGGGACACAGGCCCGAGCGGGCCAACCTAACGCGTGGGTGAACGGGCAGTGGTTGTATCACAAGGAACCGCTGCCCTTCTGTGCTATCTGCACGAAGGCGATCGACCTGTATAACTACGGCGAGCAGAAGGTAGAATGGCACACAGGGAACCGATTCCCGAAGCAACGGGCGGCGTGTTTGTCGTGCGTTGAAATGCTGTCGGAAGCCATCGGCTGGCGAGAGCCCGTCGTTGACAACTGGCTGGACTACGACGACGACGACGACATACCCGAGGCCACACCGGCGAAGGGTCTAACAATGGCTGACGCATTGCGGCAAGCGAAGCGGGGCCGGGGAAGGATGGCAAAGTAAATGGCAGACAGCATTAACATGGCGCCGAGCGCGGAAGGGTACCGGCAGATCGCGCGCATGTTCGCGCAGAACATTCTGGAAGATGTCAAGGTGTCACGGCGCGCTGACAGTCGGGCCATCATGCGCTCGCTACTGGACATCGCATATTCGATGGGAACCACGAAGGACGCGAGCGCGGAAACACGGGATGAGTTTCTCCGGGCCGTTCTCGGAGAAGACAGGGGCGACTAGATATGACAGGAGCACGAAGGGCACGCATGGCGGGAAGTCGTTCCCGCTACCGCAACATGTTCCGGCGTAACCGTGACGTGGGGCCGAAGGCACACGACCACGGGCGGACGAATGGCGCGAGGGCGTCATGGTATACCATCGCTTGCCCAGCTGGGGCACAGTTTATTGGTGATCGCACGATGGGGCACACCGTGACTGATCAGACCGTGGCCGTCGCCTGTAAAGGCGTGGCCGGGGGGCGACACTTGCCACTAAGCCGGGGGGCGTAGGCATGCGGTACGTGAACGGGGAGTACATCCCCACGTATCGCATCGTGCGCTTCTCGCTCCGGGGCCGGGGTAAGGTCATCCGGCGAGGGCTCACACTGGGCGAGGCTCAGGCATGGTGTAGTCGGGACGACACGCATGGCAACGGCTGGTTTCACGGGTTTGAGAGAGAGGATTAACAATGGAAGACTGGGCGCGGCACACTGAACCCACAAGGGGCGACCTAGCCCTTGCGGCGCGCAAGCGTGGTTACTGCGTGATCTGTCTGCTACAGACGGGGCGCTGGGTGGTCAACGAGTGGCCACACGAAACCACGTGCGCGTATGTCAATCAGCGGGTTGACAGCGGGAACCTGTAACGATAGAATGGAATAGTGAGAGGAGATCGCATGCAGAAGACAGCGACATTGGAAGAGATTCGAGCGGCGTTTATCAGCGCCGCCGAGTCCATCGGTATCGATCGGGACGGATACGGCGTGATTGACAGCCGGAACCCTGACGAGCGACTGCGGCGCGTGCTGTGGCATGTCGCGGGGTACATTGATCAGATGTTGGGTGCAGGCGGCATAGCCTATGGTGTGCTGGGCCTAGCGACCGAGTCTGACATCGTGCCCCCCACTGACGACACCGCGCTTGACGGCGACGTAGCACAGGACGTTTACTAGAATGGCGAGCACATTCTATCAGGCAAAGTACGAGACAGCGCTGACTGCGCTGGTACGCATTGAGGCGCTACCGAGCGAGGGCGACCCGGAGACGGGCGAGAGCCTACAAGACATAGCCCGGGAAGCGATGGAAGTGCTGGGGGTTGCAGTCTGCCGCGCGTGTGAGGAAGTGTACGACGAGGGTACAGGCGAGGGGTATTGTGGGCTATGCCCATCGTGCGCCGACGCAAGCGAGCCCGTCGAATCACTGTTCGAGGAACAGTATGAGAATGCCCAATTCGCGGGCGACGAGGAACAATTCGGAGCATCCAGCGGTTACGACGACTGGGGAGAGGATTAGGAATATGGCAAGGCCAGCAGTAACAATCAGCGTGACGCAGGTTCAGCGTGTGGAAGCGGGCGCGCCTGTGGTACGCTACCGCGTGACCAACGTGGTCAATGCGACCACACCGCGCATCAGCGACGAGCTAAGCGAGGATGCAGTCAAGAGTATCATCGCGACAGGTACGAAAGTGAGCATCAAGTAGATGGCAGCGAAGCAGCGACAGACATTCGAGCCCGGAGATCGCGCGTACGTGCACGACTACGGCAGGGTATGGCGGGCCGTATTCGTCACGGGGCTGATCGAGGAAGTGACATACGGGCGGCGCTGGACACCGGAAGGGTACATAAACAACAACCCCACCCCGACCGGGAAACAACTCGTGCAATATGGCGTGATCACGTCACATTATGCCGGGGCGATGGCCCGAGGCGCGGGTTCAACGGTCTTTGGGCCGATGTACTTCGAAACGAAAACCGTGCAGAACAATCGGGCCCGGATTCGCAACGCATTGGAGTATGAACCGCTGCGTTTGGAAGCGATCGCGCGCGAGGAATATATGGAGCGCGAGAGACAAGCGCAGCAGCAACGCCGTGAGATTAATGCCCGGGGCGTCGCGGAGCGCATAGTCAATGCGTTCGGTAGTGGCGTATTCCAGCAGGGGCAGGACGACATTGACACCATCGCGGAGATTCTTCTGGACGAGTCTGGTGACTTCGCCCGGCGTACACGGTTCTTCGGACAGACAGGGCCGCGCATCGTGGTGACGGACAATGACAAGCGGGAAGATGAAAGCTAAGTATTACGTGCGGGTGTGCATCGAATGCGGAGACCTGTTCAAGGCAGCGAGAGTCACACGGCGCACATGCAGCATCAGGTGTCGAGTAGCGAAGCATAGGAGATTGAGAGCGAATGATCGAGCAGATGGTTTTACTAGGGCTGGCGGGGTTCCGCCTCGCGAGTCTGATTAGCACCGAGCGCGGGCCGTTCGATGTGTTTATCCGATTCCGGGAACGGTTCGGGTTCACCCACGACGACGAGGGCAAGGTGCTGTCGCATCCGGGGAACACGTTCGCCCGGGGGCTGGCGTGTATGTGGTGCAGCACGGTCTGGATGACGGGCCTTAGCTGGCTGGCGTGGCAGGTGAGCCCGGTGCTGGTGTTGCTACCAGCAGCGGCAAGCGTCGCGTTCATTGTCGAGCAGGTGGTGAGGCCAGCGGCCCGAGAGATCAGGGTGCTGACCGATCGCAACGACGGCGAGGTCAACTAGCATGAAGGCGCGTCGACGTGGTACAATAAAGGTGAAGGTGAAGGCAGGCGCGCCGAGACGCGAGACTTTTGAAGCCGACAACTGTCTGGTGTGCAGCGACCCGGGCCGGTACAGCGGGTGCGTGGGTTGCGGTACCGTCATCCCCACCCGAGCGGGGTGGTGCAGCAAGGCATGCATGGAGAGCGACATTATCAGCGCGCCGCGAGTGGCGCAGAGGAGTACAGCGCAGACATGGGAATAGACGTTAGTATAACCGAGGGTGTGGGGTTCGTGAGCCATCGACGGTTCACCGATCGCGTGACGACGCAGACACCACGCAAGGATGAGACCCCGGGGTTCCAGACGGTGCAGACCGTCGACCCCCGGCTCCCCCTGCTAGGCGAGATCAAGGCGAGTCTTTGCAAGGGGTGCAAGGTAGAGCAGGCGTACACGTCTGGCTTTCACAAGGGCCGGTGCTCCGCATGTTGCCCGTGCCCGAGGCACGTGGGGGAACGGGAAGTCATGCGATCGAAGGGGTTGTGGCGTGCGTCGTAACATCGCCTGCGATCTATGCCGCCGCGAGAAGGAACGGTGTGAGCGCAAGCGTGCGAACCGGGCGAAGTGGGCGTGCAAGGTACACGGCACGTTACTCTGTACTCCACACGTCATCAGGCACGCGAGGTACATGCATGAGTAACGGCGGCGTGCTTCGTAACTGGGTAATCCCCGCCGCCATCATCGCGGCATGGTGGTTCACGGCGCCGGTATTGGGTATCATATTCCTAGCTCTACAACGCTAGGGGAAGGGGAATCGACATGGCGAAGTTTGGCAAGGAAGCAGAGATGGCGGCGGCGCAAGCGTTTGGCGAGGTACCGTCGCCGCTTTCTGATGCGAAGGAAGGCAGCGCATCGATCAACGTCGGCGTCTCCCGGGCACCGGACGGTACGCTGAAGGTGACGTTGGAGATCGAGCAGGCCGATGGCTCAGGGTTCACGACGGGGTTCGACCCGGAGTTTGCCGGGGCCGAGTTGGCCGGTGATCTGTTCGTGTCGGCAGTCATGGCACTGGGCCCGAGCAGCGTCGAGCGCATGACGGAAGCGTTCGGCAAGGTGGTGGCGAAGCGCGTCGCTGAGATCGCGGCGGGTGACATCGTCAAGCGCGGTGAGTAAGTACATCGACCGCGAGGTCATGGCCATGGTCAAGACGCTGGGGGGCAGCGACGGCGAGGCCGTGCCGATCTACGGCGGGGAATCATATCTTGTCGCACCGTGCCCCCGGCATGAAGACTGCCAGTTGTACATCAACAAGAACGACGTGCTCCACTTCTACGGGGCCGACGCCGAACCGTGGGCGACCGAAACGTTCCTGTTCTTTGACGAGATGCTGCGCGAGGCGGCATTGCCATGGACGAGCACAGTCGGGTTGCAGCAGCAGGTCAACGACGAGGCGCGGCTGGCGTGGGTGTGGCATGGCTACATATTGCCAAACAACCTAACCCTATTCTGCGCGCCGCCGAAGGCCGGGAAGACTACCCTGATCTTCGACGCGCTGGAAGCCATACTCGCGGGCAAGCCGATGCTGGGGTTGGCTACACGTCCAGCGAACATCCTCTACGTGACCGAAGAGGCCGCGCATACTATCCTGAACCGTATCGAGACGGAGATGGGGAGTCTGGCCTTGACATACAGCAAGCGGGTGCACTGGATGACGCGCAAGCCGGGGCTAAGCTGGCAGTCGACCGCGCTGGACATAGCGGACTACGTGGCCACGTACCCCGACAGTCTGGTGGTGATCGACACGATGGCGTTCTGGATGGAGATTGAAGACGAGAACGACGCGAGTCAGGTACGGGCGGCGTTACAACCAATCGTGGACTTAGCGAGGCAGAATCCAGTCAGTGTATTGCTGATTCACCACTCGCGGAAGTTTGCCGGTGGGGCGGGCAGCGGCGGTTGCCGAGGCTCAAGTGCATTGACTGGTAACGTGGATATTATCGTGGCGTTGGAGAAGGATGAGCGTGGGATGGGCGGAACAGCAAACAGCAACCCGAAGCGCATGCTAACGACGCTGTCGCGCTATGGCGAGACCCCGCCTGCGTTAGCCATCATTTGGGAGCGCGGCCAGCGGTATCGGTTGCAGGGCGAGGAAGACGAGGTCAAAGTCGCGGTCGAAAACCTGCGGGAGCAACACCCGGAAGTGGTGTATCTCCTCAGCACTTCCAATCTGAGCATCCGGGCCATAGCTGAGCAAACCGAAGTAAGTAAGTCTGTCGTCGGGCGCATCGCGCAACTTGTCCGTGGAAGTACGGGGACAGATGGGGACACGATGTCCTAAAATGGGCTCACCCCTTGCTAGTATTGCCCTGTCCCAAAAGTGTCCCCTCTCTATACGTAGTATAGAGGGGCACTGGGGACGGGCCATGCGGGGTCGCGGACAATGATTTGGATTGATGGAATAAACGACATGATTCGCGACAGTCGCGAGTGCCCCTACGCCAACCGAGGCGCGGGGGTTGTTGGCGTTTTCATGAAGGATGGGGCGTACTCCGACCACGGGAACGGCGAGGTCATGTTTATAGCGGAAGCGCCCGGGCGCGAGGAGCAGAGGGAAGGGGTGCCACTGATCGGCAAGGCGGGGAAGACGTTCCATCGGATTCTCCGCGAGGTAGGGATACGGGAAGGGTATGTAACCAACGTCGCGAAGCAGCAACCGCCGTACAAGGATAGAAAGCAGCAGCCACCGTCCGCCGAGGCCGTCGAGTGCTACAAGCCGTACCTTATGCTGGAAGTCCGGGCCGTCAGGCCGAAGGTGATCGTAGCGATGGGCGCGGTCGCGGCGAAGGCCGTACTGCGGCTGAAAGGGGCGCCCAGTCTCGGAAGTCTGGTCAATCGCTGGTATCAGGGCGAGGAAGAGGTCTCAGAGTCAATTCTCCGGGGCTACGCCGAGGCAGAGAGGGGTTCTGTGCGTGTTCTGGTACTCTACCACCCGTCGTACCTAAACCGCATGGAAGATAAGGCGTTCTACCCGAAGCTGGTGCGTGACTGGAAGAGGGAGTTGAAGAAGATCATCGGGAGCAAGCCGCCGACGTACGCCGTGGCGGAAGACCCGTGGGGGATACAGAAGCTGGACGTGACCGCGCGGTCGGTGATCGACGTAGAGAGCGTGCCCAGCCGATCGAAGCAGAAAGACCCTGACCCACTGCACGACGCGATGACCGGGCTGACGGTGCTACCGCTGACGGCGGACAAGGCGCTGACGTTCACGAACGTGGTGCCCGAGTACCGGGTGCCGGAATTCGAGAACGTGGTCATGCACTACGGCATGTTCGACCTGACCCACATGGCCCGGCGCATGGCTGATAGACATCAGTACCTACGCCGAGTCGATGTGCACGATACGATGGTGATGGGGAATACACTGGGGCTGGGCGACCTGAGTCTGAAGGGTATGGGGAGTAGTTTCGGCATCGACACCGTGACGTACCAGAACCGGCACGAGATTGGCGAGGAGCAGTACAACGGGCAGGACGCATGGCTAACGAAGATGGCGATGAACCGCTTGCTTCCCGATGCGCCGCTGGCTTACGAGATCGACCGGCTGTTGCTCCCGGCGCTGGTGGAGATGCAGTTGGGCGAGGGGTACCACGTCGACATGGACAGGTTGGCCGAGGCCATCACTCACTACGAGAAGACGAAGCAGAGGATGGAACAGATGTTCTATTTGAGGTATCCGTCCCTCATTAAGCATGCACGTCATCGGGAAATTTCGGCGTTGGAGATGGCGCCAGACGAGGCGCGCCCGAAGCCGAACGAGGCCGAGAGTATCGGTTCACCGGACAAGTTGGCCGAGCTATGGGGGCTGGCGGACACGCGGAAGGAAACGCTGCGGATGCAGATAGGCCGGGGCCACCCGGCTGCGTTCGAGATGGGGCTGGTGTTGGAGTGGCGGGCTGCGGCGAAGCGCCTGTCGTCCTACCTGTACAAGATACGAGACAGCGGGCGCCTGAACGGGCTGTTCAACCTCACGCCAAACGAGGATGGGGAAGGTGGTACGGGCACGGGCAGGTTGTCGGCAAGCAACGGCATGCAGACCCAGCCCCCGATCAGCCAGCGGGCACTGATGGCAGGCCCGGGTCAACGCCTACGACGCGGCGACTTCAGCCAGATCGAGTTGATGGTGGCGGCGCAGCTAAGCCACGACGAGTATCTAATCGAGGTATTGAATGATGAGTCGAGGAACCTACACACGGAGACCCGCGACCAGCTTAAGCTGTGTGGCCCTACATCATGCGCTAATAAGAAGTGTGCACACTATACAAAGGCGAAGAATTTCAATTTTGGCGCTGGTCTCTATGGTGGCGGCGCTCCGTATATCAGTAGCGTTGTGGGCTGCTCATTGTCGGAAGCTGTGGAATTGATGGCCGAGCACAGGCGGAATTGGAAGGGCTGGTGGCGGTATGCTGACGAGCACTGGGGGGAAGTGCAGCGGACTGGGAAGTCTGTGGAGCCAGTGACAGGGCACACGCGGCCCATTTCCCTCATGAACCTCGACTCAGCACGCAAGCAGGCCATTAATCACCCAGTGCAGGGTCTGGCCGTGTATGTCAACAAGGCCGCGATGTATGAGGTATGGCGCGAGGGGGATAGTCAGCTAGTCAATCAGGTTCACGACGAGATTCAGGATTTCGTGGACGAGGCGGGCGACCCGGCCTTGCAGAACGAGAAGATGAGAAGTATAATGGTGGAGACAGCGAAGCGCTTTCTACCCGACATGAACGTGCGGGTGGGGATTGTCAACGCGAAGCATTGGGAAGGGGAACCGTAGACATGAGCAACTACAGGATAGCCAACAGCCAGACGTATGTCATCGACGCCGAGTCGTTGGACGCGGCGCTGAAAGAGGCGAGGAAGGTGATCAAGGCGATTACCCGTACGTCACACGCCGGGGCCGAGCCGACGTTCATATCCCTAGTGGCTGATTATGGTGTCGATGACGGGAAGGCGCCTCAGTTGATGTTGACGATCGAGGATGCATAGCATGACGACGTTGAGCCACGAGACAGATCACCGCACAAGAAGCGCTGCGCGTTCGTGCCGTGAGCGGTACGAGTCCTGTGAGGCCACCATACGGATTCTTCAGCAGCAGTCAGACCGCGAGGACGAAAAGGTCAGGCGCTTGGAGCAGCATCTCGAATGGGCTCAGCATCAGTCTATGGCAGACGGAATCGCCCGAGATAAAGCTGAGGCTTCCGTCAGGCGCTTGGAGCAGGAGCGGGATGACTGGGGCAAGATGATGCAGGCCGCTATCGACAAGGCTGACGCTGAGCGAGGGCAGGCTGAGCAGCGGCTGGCGTTGCTTACCGAGCGCCATGAGGAAGGGCTGCGGCAGTTGGCAGCACAAACAAACCTCTCCCGGTCTGCCGAGACTGCTAGAGCGAAAGCTGTGCAGGCGCGGGTACGGGCTGAGGAACGGCTGGCCGAGGCGCTACAGGCGTACGACCGTGAAACGCTTGACTCGTAATGCGGCGCGCTGTCTACTCTGTAATACGGTCATTGAGAGTAGGAGTCGCCACGATCTGCAATGCTGCCACTGTCTCGCCCTGTGTGTGGATGGGGGATTGGATTATGTCAAGCGGATTCAGCGTGATGCCACCGCCCGCGATATACATGATGTCGAGTACATGCGAAGACACGTCGAAGACCTATCGGAATGTACAGACCTAGATGGAGTGGCTGTACCTTGTGGCGGCGTTCTTGCTCCTGTTGGCGGGGTTGCTGCTGATAACGGATTGGAAGGATTAGATGACTGACCTGTGGGCCGACATCTCAGGCTTTCAGGAGTGCCCGGATGTCGCATGGTTCGTCGCGCTAAAGCAAGCTGGCTACGTCGGCGTCTACGTGCAGCTATGGGGGCTGACACCGAAGGGGAATCGGGGGAACGAGTACGCGATGTGCGTGCTGGCACGGGCCCGGGGCGCCGCGCTGCTGACCGGGGGGTACGTGGTACTCTACCCGAGCAGCAATCCGGTGACGAACGTCGACGTGGGGGTGGCGATGGCCGGGGTGGAAGCGCAGTACATGAGGTTCGTCGCCATCGACCTTGAGTCAACGACGCCTATGGAGATGAGTAAGGTTGTCGTGGCCCGGGTGAGACTGCGTGACACATACGGGTTCAAGCCAGCGATCTATACCTCGCGGCGCACGTGGATGCTTATGTTTGGGACGACGTATCCGTTCCTCGACCCGCTGATCGAGGCGCGGTACTTTCTGCCGAGCGGCAACTGCCCGGCGACCCCGCCTGACATTGACTGGGCATGGAATCCATTCGGCGGGTGGTCATCCCGGGCCATGTTGCAGTATGGTGGCACGTGTGAGACGGCGGGCGTCGGGGCCGACCGCAATGTTGCAGACGCGGTCAGAATGGGGTATAATGTACCCGAACCAGAACCGAAAGAGGTTAGTGATATGTTCCTGATGGAAACCGTCGACCTAGCACAGAATAAATGGTATGTCGTGGGCGCGACCGGCAAGCGGCACGTCGACGACGATTACGAGTTGGAGATATACCAGCGCGACCCGATGGTGTATCGCACACAGGTGCTTAGCTGGCAGGCCGATCAGATACCCGACCAGCCGACCGGGGGCGCCGGGGGCTGTACATGCCCATCAGCGGACGCCATAGCCAACGCAGTAGCCGACAAGCTGGACGTGAAGGTAGACTAGGAGAGAGGAAATGCCTACAGCAGCACCCGAGCGAGAGACACAGACAAAGACCCGACCGACCATCGAACCGTGGCCGGTCGCACCACCCCAGCCAGCCCGTGAGCCGTCCGACTGCGAGAAGCGCGGCGCGAGGCGGGGCTGGGATGCAGCGAAGAAAAACGATTAGAAGGGAGATGAAGAGGATGGTAGAGAAGTACGACAACGACTCGCAGCGCGAGTTGGAAGCTGAGCAGAAGCGTTTTGTCAGTGCCCTTCGCAACGACGAGCCGAAGGTTGCACCGAAGAAGCGTGCGCCACGCAAGGTGCTGCGCGAGTTGACCCCGCTGGAAGCTGAGCAGAAGCGGTCGGCTGAGAACGTGGCACGAACCCCCGCGACGAAGGCTACTGACAATGCCGGGCCGAAGGCCGATGGCAGTCAGAGTCACACGCGGTGTAAATGCTGCGGGCAGGCAGTTTACAACCAGTCTGCATAGCAGTATAATAGGGTTAGTAGAGGAGTGATATGAATGTGCTAGATACAGTGACGACAGGAACACCATGATGGGCTCCTGTTACTTCTGCGGGTCGGCGGTCGGAGACGACGGTCTGTGTTTCGGGTGTGGCGAGTACATCTGCAACGACGATGATTGTAACATCGGTCTGATGGGGTCGCACGCACCTGAAGCACACGCCAACTGCGAGGAAGATAAAGCAGACGATGACATGGAGTGGTAGGTCGGCCACCCCGTAGACAACAATCCTAGACCAACTTCTAAAGAGAGGAGAAAACGCATGGGATTCCTTCCGTATGACGCCGCCGCGCCAAAGGAACGCTCGTTCGAGACCATCGCCCGGGTGGTCACCAATGAAATCATCCGTTTGGGTGATGCCATTGGTAAGCCGGGGCGACTCCGCGAGCTACCGAAAAGCAAGGATGGTCGTACCGCCAACCCCGATAGCCCCTACTGGGACTTCGTGTTGGAGCAGCTTGACGCAAAGTTTGCCAGTGATGGCAACCCCCTGATGCTGGTGCTTAGCAATAAGCTGACCGACATCAACGGCGAGTGGCTCGACCGGGAACAGCGGCACTACCTGATCGCGACGGCATTCGCCGGGCTCAGTGTTAGGGTTGCTCCCTTCACTCAGGAAGCGGCACAGAAGTTTGCCCAGTACGGTTTCGACATGGGTGTCGACCCGAGCTACGACGCGGCTGAGGTTATTGGCCGAACGTTCAGGCTCCGGTCGCAGACCATTCGTGGCCGTGATGGCAAGCCACTGGGCCGTGACCTGTACTTGCCCGTCGAGGCGTTCGCGGCTGACTACACGTTCACCGGCAATGTCCGACTCGTGCAGGCCAACCGTGATCAGTCTGGCGTCGGTGTGGATGCGAATGGCACGGTCGCTGCTGCGGCCAACGTCATCGACATCACTACCAACGTCGAGGCACGGCAGGCAGTTGCCAACGCCATCAGCGGCACCGCTGCTGACGACGACGCCGTTATGTCTGTGCTCCGGGCCGCAAACCTCGGTAGCTACAGTCTTTCCGGCACCCGGTTCCTCGAATTGTTCAGCGAAGACAAGCTGGTTACCAGTCTTGCCGACGCGGGCATCGTGGGCATCGAGAACGGCCAACTGACAGCCGTCACCGCTTAATCGAATAGAAGGGATTTCTGGACGGGCAGACCACGTCCAGCTTTCTCTCAGGGGGGCGAACGGGCGGCAGTCCCGGGGTTACGTGCCAAACCGTCGCCCTTCTAAGAGAGAGGAAAGTCCATGAGAGAGAAGATACGAGCGGCCATCCAACGTACGTGGTTCCGCCATCCGCTTAGCCTACGGGCCGACATCGGCAGCGACACGTTCCTGCACGACGCCGAGGCCGAGCCTAGCCAGAGGCGGGTGGGGTTCGCCATCTACTGGCAGTTTGACCCGGGCTGGCACGCCCACGCGTCGAGGTTCATGGGTGTGGAAGTCCAGTTGGGCCCGCGCGTCCGCTGGTTCGGCGTCCGAGACTCCAATTAATGCGCGAGTATGAACCGCGCAAGGCGCTGTGGATTACATGGGAAGGGCCATTGAAGCGTAACGCGCAAGGGCGCCGGGTCTATCACCCGTGGTCGTTCCTCATCGGGCTGTACCACGATGACTACAACCGTCTCAACGTCCAGCTACTCATATTCGGCACCGGGTTCTATGGCGGCTGGCGGCGGGGCGGATGAAGTACACCAACAAGTTTGACATAGACCCGGCCATCGCCCGGGCCGTGATGGAAGATCGGTACGAGTTGACCGGCGACGTGAGCGTGACCGGCCTGCTGCGGCCTGCACAGATCGCGGGGTTGGAGTACCAGCACGAGGAAGACTTGACGCTGGACGTGAGTGAAGGGTTGTGGCGGCTACTGGGCAGCGCGGTACACGAGATACTCGCCCGGCAGCGTGTCAGCGGCGCCCTACAGGAGCACAAGCTGGTCATACCCGTCGAGGGTTGGGAAGTGTCGGGTACGTTCGACATACTCTACACAGAGGAAGCCGTGCGGCGCCTGAAAGACTACAAGGTGAGCACGGTCTGGTCATACATCTACGGCAAGGCCGAGTGGGAAGCGCAGGTTAATCTCTATGTTTACATGGCTAGGATTCACGGTCTTCAGGTTGACGAGGCTAGTATCTCGCTCATCATGCGAGACTGGCACGAAATGGAGTCGAGAACGAGGGCCGGGTATCCACCGCGCCCCTTTATGGAAATCCCTATGCCTCTGTGGTCTGCGGAAGAGACTGGCGCGTTTCTGCTCCGTCGAGTGCTTGTGCATCAAGAGGCACGAGAAGGGCGATGGGCCGATTGTACTGACGAGGAACGATGGGCACGGCCCACGAAGTATGCGGTAGGGAAGCCGAAGAACAAGCGGGCACGCCGGGTGTACTATACGAAGGGCGAGGCCGACAGCGACGTGAAGCCGGGGGAGTTGGTCACGGTGCGGCCCGGAGAGAACATCCGGTGCGAGCGGTACTGCCCGGTGCGCCGGTGGTGCGCGCAAGCCGATCGGCTGGGCGTGCCCAACAACTACAGCAAGGCCGGGGGAGTGAAGGTCGATGAGTACGGAATCCCGCATTAAGGCCGTCTTCTTCGACAGGCTGGCGGGCCGGTCGTGGAAGTGGATGCTACCTGACCCGCCACCGCCAACTGTCTCGGTGCCCGACTGGGATGCGACGATGGAAAGTCAACAAATTGTTAGAATTGACTTCCAATGGCTGTACACCGAGGTCGACGTGGTTGACGGATGGCCTGTCGTAGTGTATTGTAGTATACGAGGCAAGAGAGGAGACATCAATGAGCGAGAGCGAAACACGACTCACCGACGTGACCGTTTGCCCTACGTGCCGCCCGAATCTGCGGCTGGGTAAGACGTGCATGCAATGTGCCCATTGCGCCCGGGGTAAGGGTAAGAATGTACGCTGCTTGAATTGCGGCGCCGTGTGGCGCGTGCTGGATGAGAGTGAAGTTAGTCCATCCATCTTCGTGACATGCGATCACGTGACGTGTGCAGGCTGCGGCCTGTTTTGGGTTGAGGTCGCGAAGGGTCTGCACAGGCCGGTCGACACACCCGTGGGGGAGAAGTAGGATGGGGTGTAAGACTGCGATGCAGACGTTGAAGGATATGCACGAGGAGTTGACGCGGCGACTGGGCCACATCGGCCACGTCGTCATCGCTGGCGGCGCCGTACGGGATGCAATGCTAGACAGACCGGCGAAAGATTACGATGTCTTTCTCCTCGCGCCACACATGGTAGATAAGGCGATGGCCGTGACGGCCATGAATACTGACTACGTCCGGGCACCGAACGGCGCCCAGTATGGGCTCACGATGGATATGGTAGGCGCGTGGGTGATCGACGGCCACGTTGTGCAAGTCATGTTCAGCGACTACCGCACGCTCCATGCCCTGCTGGGCTCGTTCGACTGGAACATCAGCCAGTTTGGCATCGGCGCCGAGGGCATCGTGCGGGTCGGGCAACTACCGAAGCAGGGTGATACGCTGGTGCTGAAGAATTGGCGCTGGCCGTTCAGTACACTCTGCCGGGGGGTGAAGTTTAGCAAGCGTTTCGGGATGAGGCTGCGGGCACTCGACGTGGATGTCCTAGCCCACGCCATCAGTGTCCGGGCGTACGTTGGTTATAGTGACGAGTTTACCATGGAAGGGCTGCTGTAGACATGGCGACGCTCATTGACGCCTGTTCCCATCTCCAATACGACAGGACTGGCCGGGCGTACAAGTGCCGCAAGTGTGGCATGCCGCTGGTGCTCCACACCGTGCCCATGACGTTGCAACAGGTAGTCCAGTTTGAAAAGATGCGGCGGTCTCAGGATTCTAGCATGCGCCGCGCGGGTGCCACTGGACTTGTGCTACCGAAAGGTGTTACAATAAAGGCAAGAGGAGAGAAGTAATGAAGGAATATCAACCGGGGGAAACCCCGCCGAAGGCGATGGGGGGTATCATACTCCTCTTCGGCGCCGAGAACGTCGGCAAGTCGCGTCTGCCCATCCTATCGGAAGACGTGCACCCGAAGCTGTCGTTCCTCAACTTCGACCGCGACGCCAGCCATCTACTCGCTATGCGTAAGAAGGCGTATTCGTACGCCGCATACTCTGCCCGGGATAGGGCCGAGGCGCAGTCGGTGCTCAACAACATCGACTTCGATGTGGCGCAGGCGATCAAGGCTCCGGTGGATGCGAACGGCGTTCGGGGTGTCTTTGCCATCGACAACGGCGACAAATTCTGGCGCATCGTCAAGCTGGCGAAGTTGCCGGAAGGCGACGACGACCCGCCCCCGAAGTCCTACGACGACGCCAACACCTACATTGATGACACGCTGTTCAAGTTGGAGCGGTCGGGTCTGTGGGTGGTAGTCACGGCACCGGCGAGTGAGATATGGACTCGCGAGCGGGCCGGGTCGGGCGAGTTTGAGGCGAAGGGCTGGCGCGGGCTGAAGGGGCACATCATCGTCGAGGGGTACATGTACCTCGACACGAAGGCCCGGGGTACCCGGGGTGTGCCACTGGCAGAGACGTTCAACTACACGTATAATCTATACATACGCACAGCGAAGAAGCGACCGATGGTCGAGGGTGGCGTGATTAACAATCCGACGCTCCGGTCGTTGCTGGAAAAAACAAAAGAAGTATCACGAGAGGAGAAATAAAATGAAGGTAGAAGAAGGAAGCCTGACGTTCTCAGGGCCGCGCATCTCAGAGATGGACGACCTGATCGCGGCTGGCAATATCGAGGGTGCGGAGACGCTGACTAACGCCATCATCGACGAGTTGTCTGCGTACCTTGAGGCCAACGATGCCCAGCCGGAAGACCTTAAGCAAGTGAGTGGCGGGTTGGCCAGCTTTGGCGCCGACGAGCGACTGCCGTTCCTGCTGTTCGGGTTCTCATCTTCCGGGGCGACTAGCATGATTTCGGCGCTCGATTCCACCTTTACAGATCGCGTCCGACTTCTCACGCAGACGTTGTACCGACTGGGATTCATCGCCGGTCGACAGGCCGAGCGAACCGAGAACGCGGTCTAAGGCGACGCAAGTGAGCGACCAGTTTTTTCTAATCATGGCGCTCGGGCTCGGTCTCGGAGCCGTCCTGTCAGTCATCTTGAAGGTGGCGTGACGATGGCGACTCAGGTTTATCAGTGCCGCTTGCACGGGGATTTCGAAGTCCGTCTGCCGACTAACGCGGCGGTACCGGAGTCTTACCCGTGCCCGGCGCTGCTGGGCCTGACAACCATACAGTGCATGAGGGAAGCAACATGGGTGCCGAGTGCACCCGGGATAGTATACGGCCCTAGCTGGGGGCCGAGAGGCGGGCAAGGATGATCGACCCTATAATTCTAGAGTATCTCGCGCTGGCGAAACTGGCCGAGTTGAAGCGGGCAAGGCGATGAGTCATTGCTGGCCGAAGCGGGCGCCGGTCGCGAAAGACGTTGGTGAAGACGAGCGCCGTTGGTTGCTAACTGCACTGGAAGGCGATGTGGAGTGTGAGTGGACGGATTGTGACCGCCACGCCGTGGAGTATGTGACTACATGTGAGCGCACGTGGCTACTCTGCGTCCAGCATGCCGTCGTCGCTAAGGCCACGTCGCCCGAGTGCGCGACAGGAGACTGGTAAGATGCCACGCTTTGAACACGGCGACGACACTGAGCGCCGCAACGTCATCAAGAGTCGACAGGGGTATACGTGCTGGCAATGTGGTTCACGTACGCTCTATGTCGACATCGACTTCGGCGTCTTCATGTGCTCTACGGAGTGTCAGATCAAGACGATAGCGGAGTGGGCCGAGGCTGACCGCGAGGCGACCCGGAAGTACGGAGCACCATGTGGTTAGGCCGACTCTGGCGAGCCTTATGGACTACACGGGTCGGAACGAGCGGCGCCGGAAGGCGAAGCCGCTCTACCGCGACACCCGCGAGCCGGGCGGGAAGGGCATCGCTCTTGAGGATATTATCCTACGGGGCCGGGGGTACACCATCGAGACCCGTGCACTACGCATCGGGGATTGGTCGTGGGAATTGCGACCAGAGTCTGTGTTGTATAGACTCGGGTACCGTGAGACGGTGCTTGAGCGGAAGACACTGGCCGACCTGCGAGATGTCGCGCGGCTTCAGAACCAGCTTAATCGGGCGTACGTTGCGATGGCTGAGGGGAATCCGATGTTCTTCATCCTGTTGATCGACCTTTCCATTGACGCCGACGACCCGAGGTCGTGGAGCGACGAGCAGATCGCCAACGCGAAGCTGAGCGTGCAGATTGACTCCCACTTCCATGTGACCGAGTCCGAACCGGGGAGATTGGCCGACCGTATCGAGAGCATCTACGAGTGGAGTCAGAAGAACAACCATTCGCTGGATGTGGTATAATAGTATAGAGAAAGAGGAGCAACAATGGAGAGATTTCTAGGAGTGATTCTGTGGATGTGGGTGATCGGCCTGTCGATGTTGGCGGGTATAGCACTCAATGATATTCACGACTCACTCGCGGCGGGCAACGGGCACGACCCCGTCACCATCTGTCATCTCACGGGTAGTGAGAACCACCCGTGGCAAGAGATAACGGTTGATGACGATGCCGTTCCAGCGCATTTAGAGCACGGCGATTTCGTCGTAGATGAGGAGCACATATGCCCACCCACAGCCACCGCCACCCCCACGGACTCACCCACAGCCACCCCTACAGCTACGGCCACGGCTGTGCTGACGGAGACCCCAACCACAACTGCGACAGCGTCGCCGCCAGCGTCGCCCACAGATACTCCAACCCCTACGGCGACTTCGACACCAACCCCGTCCGTTACGGCTACACCCACAGCCATCGCCACAACCATCTTACCCATTTCACCGGCACTCACACCCATGTCCACGGTCACAGCCGAAACGACGCCACAGGCGTCTCCGACCACCATCACACTCAGCCACTTGCCGCTGACATTCCCGGACACTGGCGGGAGAAAGTAGAGAAAATCATGCCGACAGGGCAGGAAACGCGAGTGAAGAATACGACCACGGGCGGGGAGAAAGGGTCTAAGTTGTCTCAGCTAGGCTCTGCCCCCGCCGAGGCTCTGGCCCTGCTGGGCGAAGTCTACGGCTTCGGCGCGCAGAAGTACGAGCGGCATAATTTCCGCAAAGGTTATGCGTGGAGCCTGTCGTATGACGCCATGCTGAGACATATCTTACTGAGCCTGTCGGGGGAAGACTACGACGCAGAATCGGGTCTCCCCCACATGGCCCACGCTGCATGGCATGCCCTGACGCTGACACAATTCCTCAAGGATAAGGAAGCCAACCGCCACCCGGTGGAGTTGGATGATCGTTATGCTTAGTATTAACGACATCATCACGGTGCTGGGCGAGGCGCAGACGGAAGGGGAGATTGACCCCGCGACTTTCGTGGCGCTGCTCACCCGCTTCAACGTCCTCATCTCTGCCCGCCCTGTGGCCGAGGCACGGCCTGCGACGCGCGAGAGGCGCCCGGGTAGCGGTTTGATACTACCCCCCTCAGAATCGGCTCCTAGGGGCTCTGAGAGAGGGGATGCAGTCGATCGCATGGAAGCCATCGAGGTTATCCCCTATCCACCCACGGATGACGAAGCACCACTGGGTAAGCTGGCGAAGGGCGCCCCGGTGGGTGGGTATACACCGAAAGACATCACACCAGCAGAGGAGTAGAGGATGGTATACATTCACAAACCTAGTACGTCGGCCTTCGATCTCATCAAGACCAGCACCGGGTCTAACTGTGTGTGGTGTAATTACATGCACACGGAGTACGCCATCGTGCGGGGGCGTAAAGTGGAGCGCATCTGTGGGCCTTGTGCTCGCGGGTTGCTGAAGGTGCTCCCAGTCGTCTCGGAAGATGATGTCAGATGATAATTAGAGGCGCAGTTTTCGTCGAGGAACGTATGCTCAAGGATTTCATCGCCATCGACATACAATCAACTCTCGGTCTCCGCGCGTACATCAACCCGAAGTTGCTCGCGCAGTTGACCGTGTGGGAATTCATCGGCTACTACGTGGAGCGCTTCGCGGCGGGGGCCGAGTCGCTTATCACAGCCGAGCGACAGGGGAAAGTGCTGGGCTACAATGAATGAACGGCTTCTCTGTCTGTTCCGATTCTTCAACCCATGGCTGGCTTTCTTCGAGAGTAAGCCGGTCGACATCGAGGCCGAGCTACGTGAAGAGTTACGCATAGCGAGAGGGAAAGACAATGACAACGACCGTATATCTTAGCGGCCCGATCAGCGACATGACATACGCCGGTGCGACCGGCTGGCGCGAGGCGCTGGCGAACATCTTCGGCAACGCCGGGTTCCGGGTGCTCGACCCCATGCGAGGGAAGTCGTTCCTGAGTAACCAGCGGCGCATCGAACGCGAGCGCTACGAGGCCGAGGGCAACCCCGTGCTGAGTGACAAGGCGCTGGTCAACCGCGACCACGCCGACGTGACCGAGGCCGACATTATCATCGCGAACCTACTACCCGGCAAGACCGTCAGCATCGGCACCATGTTCGAATTGGCATGGGCCATGCACATGCGTAAGATCGTCGTCATCGTCATGACACCGGAGTCGAGCGTACACAACCACCCGTTCGTACGCGAATCTGGCGTCGTGTTCGAGAGGCTCGACGATGCCGTCCAGTACGTGCTGTCGTGCAAGGTGCCTGACACGGTGCCGGTGGCGGTCTTCTAGTGCCCTACATAACACCCCACCGGCGCGAGCGTATCGACACACTGTACGAGGCACCGGCCAACGCCGGGGAGCTAAACTACGTCATCACCCGGGAGATCACGCGCTACCTCGCCATGCATGGCGCGTCGTACACCATCTTCAACGAGGTCATGGGCGCGATCGAAGGTGCCCGGGCTGAGTTTTACCGCCGCGTCGTGGCGCCCTACGAGGATGAGAAACGGTTGGCGAACGGCGATGTATATGGTACAATAGTATCAGAAGAGGAGAAGGTATGAGTATTCCAATGCCACCCCGCCGTTGCTTCCGAGACGGCTGTCACGAATTCACTCCGAACCAGCCGAATCACATCTACTGCACGCCCTGTGGATGCAAGCGCCGGGCAGAGAACGCTGCGAAGCGCCTGACGCCGGTGCTCAACACCCATGAGGAGCAGGTTGCGAAGTGGCAGAAGCAAGAAGACCTGAAGATGGGCAAGGCGGTCGAGGCCGCAGAAAAGAATGACTACCTATGGAACACAAAGAAGTGGGGTTTCTTCGACATCGAGACGAGCAACCTCAAGGCGAGCATCGGCACGATGCTGAGTGCGAGCATCGGGAGCGCGGGGGGCGAAGTTTCGTCGTACGCCCTAGATGGCTTCCGAACCGGCGACCCGTGGAGAGCGAGAAGCGATGCCGAGATAGTGGAGAGGATTCGAGATGAGTTGGAAACGTATGATTACATCGTCACTTATTACGGCACTCGGTTCGATATTCCGTATCTACAAACTAGGCTTCTGGCCCACGGTATGCGCCCCCTCAATGATTTCCGCCATTGGGATTTATTTTACGTCCCGAAGTTTAGGCTTGCGCTGCACTCGAACCGGCTGGCGGTCGTCGGGGAATTCCTCTACGGGAAAACCGAGAAAACCCGGGTCATCGGAGACATCTGGAACCGGGCAATGATGGGCGACGCCGAGGCGATGGAGTACATCGTCGATCACTGCGAGAAGGATGTCATCGAGTTGGAGCGCATCGCGACCGACCTACGTGGGTTCTCTAATCTCAGTGCTATCAGGCTGCACCACTACGGAAGCAGTCTGTAATGGCGGGTTCTGCCTACGACATACTCACGGTGCAATTCACTCGTCAGGCGCTAGAAGATATGGTGAAGGCGATGAACGAAAGCAACATCGTTGCGACTAGCGGTAAACGAATCAAGGTGACTTACCGTGAGTATGCGGGGTCGGAGCATCGACCGGAGTTTGGCTACGGTATCCCCACTATCCTAGAGTTTGAGGAATATGATGACGCGACTTAAGACGCGCCACGGCGACTCCATCGAGACCAGCCTGTACGACGTGGTCAATGACATTCGCAATGAGGAAGCGGTAGCGAAGCGGGCCATCTACTACAGCAAGCACCCGACGAAGGATGTTATCCGCCCGCGTACCCTGAGCCACAACTGTGGGGAAAATAGGTGTGGGGCTGGCTTCGCCGGTCATTACCTAACGATTACGCAAGGGCCGACGAAGTGGTACCCGGAGCATAGCGCAATTGGCACGACCTATCACGCAATTTGTAGACTATGTGGCGAGACCGACGAGTGGATTCTTGGGGTCAGCCACAAGGAAGACACAGGGGGCGCAGGCAATGGAAGAGGATAACGAGATGGACATGGCACAGGAAGAGATGGCGCAGGAAGCGGAAGCGAACGCCGACCAACCCATGAAGCCGGAATACTTCGAGAGCGTGCTGGGCGAGGGCATTCAATCGATCTACCAGACGGTGATGAGCATGAAGAAGCGAGGCACGCCCGGGGCATTACGCCACGGCGTGACCGGCGCCCACATCATCATACAGGAGATACTGGACAACGCGCAGAACCAACAGGCGTATCTCACCATCGCCGCGTACGCAGTAGCTGCGGCCATGTTGGGTACCGGCTGGTGGGATTTGCCGACGATCACGCCGACGCAGCAAGAGGAGCAGGCGCAAGATGGAGCAACTGACGGGGAAGTGGTGGCTGAAGGTACCGAGCAAGCTGAGGCTGAAGTCGAAGAAGAATCAGAATCTAGCTAGGGTTTACTTCACCAACGCCATACGCGAGGCCCGGGAGTATCTCGGGCTGTTCGACTGGAACATTCATATCCGCTTTTGGGAGAAGCCGCACGATGTCGACGAGGTCGGCGCGTGGGCCCGGGCCGAGATCAAGTATCTCCGGGCCACGGTCTTCTTCTACCCGGGTGGCGAGTTGGAGACCGAGGTCGACTTGTTCGAGACTGCGGTACACGAGATGCTGCACGTCATGATCTACCCATTCGTGCACCTAGCCAGCGACGAGAATGAGATGCTCACGCATGAGCAGGATGTGGCCGAGGAGCAGACTGTCACCCGGCTGGCGAGGGTACTGGCCCCCGTGGTCTTCCCGGGCCTAGCGCCCGAGGACGTAATCGGCAAGCCGGGTCGTGAGATAACGACCGAGGGCAGCGCCGAGACCGACCCCCAGCTTAACACCGAAATCCTCTAGACTGAAGTCAGGGGATTCGACTGCGCCCTGTAGGCGCATGAGGGCGAGGCCCAATTCGAATGTGACGGCCACACCGGCACCGATGGCGAAGGTGATGGCGTCTTGTTTTGTAAACTGCATGTTAATTTCCTTCTGTTTCAGCAGCCGCTCTTTCCCTGTCGGCTATTTCCGTCTCAAGGGCCATGACTTTAGGTTCGAGGGCCAGAACAGCCGCCGTTATTTCGGGGTCGACACCCAACAGCCCCGACAGGCGTCTGAGGAGTACAAGGTTCGTCCGTAGGGCAGTTAATTCGTTCTCCTTTGCCAACGACAGATTGCTGTTGACGAGCGTGTGGATTGTCCTGAGTTGCTTGTCCGTACTCTTTGCAGAAACCGACAACGTCGTTGCGACTGCCTTCGCTTCTTTGGCTACGAGTTTTTGTGAGTCTAACAAGCGGTCGGCAACTACATCGTCACGAGACCACTGTTCTTTTCGCGTCACTCTCCGTTGCCACTCGGACACTATGGCTAGTAACACCGGGCTCGCCGTTACTAGAGCTAAGAGGGGTAGGTAGGATGTGTCAGTCATGCCAAATCTCCTTCTATGCTCGCCACCGTTGCGCCAGCGCCGACCCGCGCGTCTTCCATGGCCTTTTCGATCAGGATGCTCCTCGCTCCTTGTTTCAGGATGAGCATGATGAA
>Ga0184635_10000016_pt1 | contig 26348 bp, 17 predicted proteins | sample PLM3_30_b2_FD_133147 | JGI IMG/M metagenome (GOLD analysis project Ga0184635, IMG submission 133147) | Groundwater sediment microbial communities from an aquifer in East River, Colorado, USA - PLM3_30_b2 | ecosystem: Environmental > Terrestrial > Soil > Riparian zone | place: USA: East River...
GTGCTGTCTTACATCAAGCTACCGATCTGGCTGCCGGCGTTTTTTGGGTAGCGTGGCGGCTACGTTGATTCGACACCTCAATCAAGAAGTCGCGGCCGGCGGCAACCGCAGCGTCGAGTCGAGAGGAAGCACCTCGGCTAGTTCCCGGCCAGCCGTGCCGCCTCCGAGCCTTGCCAGCTTCTCGCCGCCCGGACGCACGCGGCTTTCGTAGCTGCTCACGGCCGCGTTGTAGGCGGCGTTCGCCTTTTCGAGGCCATCGCGAATCCGCTCGAAGTGTTCCGTGAACGTGACGACGCGTGTGAACAAATCCTGCGCCGCCTCGGCGATGGCGCGGGCGTTCTCCGTCTGCGAGTGCTGCTGCCAGCTGACGCTCACGGAGCGAAGGATCGCGATCAGCGACGCGGGCGTGGCCAGGATGATTTGTTTGCCGGCGGCCCAGACGATGAGGTCACGATCCCCTTCGAGCGCGGCGCTGAACAGGGATTCGGCGGGCAGGAACAGCACCACGAAATCGAGCGCGTTCGGGAACTGGCTCGGGTAATCGCGCTCGGCCAGCGCCTTGATAGTTCCCTTGAGCTTGGCGGCGTGTGAGTCCAGCGCCTCGGCGCGCTTTGTCCCGTCCGCGGTGTCCATGGCATTGAGGAAGTCCAGGTCCGGCACCTTGGCATCGACGATGATGACGCGTTGGCCGGGCAGATGCACGACCAGGTCGGGCTTGCTATCGCCGAACTGCGTCTGCTCGCTGAAATCGCAATGGGCGCTCATGCCGGCGGCCTCGACAACGCGGCGCAACGTCTCTTCGCCCCAGCGCCCGCGGGCCTGGTTGGAACTGAGCACGCGGCGCAGTTGGAGCGTTTCGGCGGAGAGCGACTGGCTTTGCTGGGCGAGCGATTCGAGATGCTTCTTCACTTCGCCGAGCGTGGTGGATTGCGCGGTTTCGCTCTGCTGCAAACGCTTCTGATAGGTTTCCAGGTGTTGTTTCAACGGCTCGACGAGCGTCTTAATGGCTTCCTGCCGCTGCGCCAGGTCGCCCTTAGCCGACTCCTGGAACTTCGCCAGCGACTCATTGGCGAGGCGCAGAAACTCCGGCTGAGTCTGCTTAAGGGCGTCCGCGCTGAGGGCTTTGAAGGCGTCCCGCAAATCGTTCAGCGCCTTATCCTGCGCCTTCCGGGCGTCCTGTAAGACGCGCTCGTGCAATTGGCGTTGCTCCGCCAACAGCGCCTCCGCGGACTTTCGGCTGGCCTCGGCTGTGGCGCCGGCCGTGCTGGCAGCCGCGAGTTGCCCCCGGAGTTGGCCCAGCTCGGATTCGCGTTGGGAGAGTTGCTGACGCAACTCCGCTTCCAGTCGGGCGTCTGTGGGCGATACAGGAGCGCGCCTTGAACCGAGGAGCCACCCGATGGCCCAGCCCACCGCCCCACCGATGCCCAGACCGACGAGGACAGCAACGACAGGGTTCATGGGTAGCCTCGATCTGGTAGGGACGCGCTGCCGCGCGTCCAGGCCGACCGGCAGGTCGGCCCTACCAGGTTCGTGGGAAGGTTCATGGGAAAGTTATGGCGCTGAGTCACGAATCAGTAGTGCGCCACGACTTCGATCTCGACCTGCGCCCCTCGCGGCAGCGCGGCGACCTGCACGGTGGAGCGGGCCGGGAAGTCCGTCGTGAAATAACGGGCATAGACTTCGTTCATCGCCGCGAAGTCGCCCAGGTTGGTCATGAAGACGGTGCTCTTCACCACGTTGGCCAAAGTGAGCTTCTGATCTTCGAGGATGAGCTTGATGTTTTCCAGCACGCGCTCGGTTTGGGCCTTGATGTCCGCGGGCAGCGGGCCGGCGGGATGGGCGGGGTCGAGCGCAATTTGCCCGGCGCAGAACAGAAAGTCGCCGATGCGGATGCCGTGGTTGTACGGGCCGAGGGCTGGAGCAGCCTTCGACGGTTTGACGATCGTTTTCGTGGCCATGGGACGGTTGATTTGCGGCCGAATCAGACCTCTGCCGTGCCGGAGGCGCAAGCATCAATCGGGATTTGGACTCCGCAGTTTACGGCACGGGCTTTAGGGGCGGCCCCGTGGCGCGCAAGCGTATCCCGGCTGATTCCCGCGTCGCGGGCTTCGTGCAAGGTTCAAGCGCAGATCACTGAGCCGGTCCTGAAAGACCCGTCGACTGATTGAAATGAATGCGCCATCCACGTCCTTGAACGTTGTTCCCAAAACCGCGGCACCTCTCCTCCTGGCATCCCTCCTTGCCCTCGGGAATCTTTCGGCCTTTGCGGCCACGCCGCCCCCGGCAGGCGTCGCCCCGGTCCTGGCGCCCGCGGGCGGTCTGGCCATTGACGGTAACCTGATCACTGGCACGCCCGTGGCAAACGTCGGCGACTGGATCATCCGCACCAATGTCGCTTCGCCCGGCACGGGCGGCGCGGTGTTGGGCCAGAACGGCGCACCCCTGGACGTCTCGAGAACGTTTCATCTCATCGACCCATACAACGCGAACAACGATTCGACCTTCACCGGGGGCCACAAGTGGTTTGACGACCCGAACACCTGGGAGTGGACCACGGGCAAAGCCTCCTCCAAGACCGACATCAACAACGTGCTGCTTCACGTCGGCCAGGACACCGATGGCCATGTGTGGATTGCGATCGCGGCGGATCGGTTCAGCACGAGCGGCGACTCCTACATCGATTTCGAGTTCCTGCAAAATCGCCTCACTAAAAACAGCAATGGCACGTTCGTGTCCGCCGGACCGCACGGCGGTCGCACCGTCAATGACTTGCTGGTAAGCCTGGCCTTCACCGGTGGCGGCAACACCCCGGACTTCTTCGTTTCGCGCTGGCAGACCAACAGCAGCGGCGGCTATGCCTACGTGGACGTGACGGCCTTGCTGCCCGCTGGCCGTGTCTTTGTGGCCCTGAACACCAACAGCACCCCGGTGCCTTACAGTGCTTTTGGCCAGACCAACTACGCGCCGAACGCCTTCGTGGAGGGGGCTGCCGACTTGACGGCCCTGTTGAGCACCTTCGATCCGTGCCTGGGGTTGGGAGTGGACACGATCATGGTCAAAACCAAGTCCTCCGCGTCCTCCACGGCGACGATTGTAGATTTCATCGATCCCTTTTATCACCAGTTGACGATTGGCCCCAGCGCCAGGGCCGGAGCCGATCAAGCTCGTTGCATCGAAGGCGAGTCAACCGCTTTTCCGCTCGTGGGCACGGCCACGTCCGGCTTCTCCCCAATCGTCTCGACCACCTGGAGCGTGGTGTCCGGAACGGTCACAATTGATTCTCCCGAGTCCCTCTTGACCACCGCGCACGTCTCCTCGGTCACAGCCACGTTGCGCTTGACCGTGGTGCAGTCCAACGCTTGCACCGAGACGGACGTCATCGTGCTGACGGTGAAGCCGCTGCCGGCTTGTTCGATTAGCGGCCCAGCCGTCGTTTGCCCGCGGCTGAGTGCGCAGTTCAGCGCCCCGGCGGGAATGAATGCCTACTCCTGGTCGATCACCGGCAACGGCTCAATCTCCGGCTCCGTGACTCAGCGGACTGTCACCGTGATTGCGGGTACTGCGTGTGGCCAAAACTTCACCTTGAACTTGAATGTGATCAGCAACGGCTGCTCGAGCGCTTGCGCGACCGACGTGCTGGTCAACGACACGACCCCTCCCGTCGTGACTTGTCCGACAAATCGAGTGCTGGAATGTCCGGCCGACACGCGCACGAACGTCACCGGAGTGGCGACCGCGCAGGATGCCTGCGGCGGCCCGTTGACCATCGTCTTCAGCGATGAAGTGACCAACGGCTGCGGCGGTAGCAAGGTCATCGCCCGCACCTGGACCGCCACGGATCAGTGCGGCAACAGCGCCAGTTGCGTGCAGACCATCACCGTGCGCGACACGACGAAGCCCACCATCGCATGTCCGACGAACCGCGTCGTGGAGTGCCCGGGCGACACCAGTCCGAACGCCACGGGGGTGGCTACGGCGCAAGACGGCTGCGGGGGGCTGGTCACCATCCTCTTCAACGATACCTTCACCAATGGCTGTGGCGGCACCAAAGTGATTTCAAGGACGTGGACTGCCACTGACGAATGTGGCAACACCGCCAGTTGTGTTCAGACGATTACCGTGCGCGACACGACCAAACCAACAATAGTCTGCCCCGCCAACGCGACGCTGGAATGCCCGGCCGACACTTCAACGAATGCCACGGGCGTGGCCACAGGCCAAGACCTCTGCGGCTCGGCAACGATCCGCTTCACGGACTCTGTTACCAACCGCTGCGCCGGCACGAAAGTGATTGCCCGCACGTGGACGGCCACCGACGATTGCGGCAACAGCGCCAGTTGCATCCAGACCATCACTGTGCGCGACATCACCGCCCCGACCATCCAATGTCCGGTCGACGCGGTCCTCGACTGCCCGGCGGACACTCGAACGAACGTCACGGGCGTTGCCACTGCCCAGGACGGATGCGGCACGGTCGCGATTACCTACACGGATGCGGTGACCAACGGCTGCGCCGGCACCAAAACAATCGCCCGGACTTGGACGGCCACGGACCAGTGCGGCAATGTTGCCAGTTGCGTGCAGTCGATACTTGTCCGTGACATCACCAACCCGACCATCACCTGTCCGGCTGACCGCGTGCTGGAGTGTCCGGCTGACACTCGAACCAACGTTACGGGCGTGGCGACGGCGCAAGACGGCTGCGGCGCCGTCACGATTCGCTACAGCGACGTCGTGACCACGAATTGCGGCGGCACCAAAGTGATCGCCCGCACCTGGACGGCAACAGACGTCTGCGGCAACACCGCCAGTTGCGTGCAAACCATCACGGTTCGCGACACCCTCAAGCCTACCATCACTTGTCCGGCCAATGTGGTTCTCGAATGTCCCGCCGACACTCGCACCAATGTCACCGGCGTCGCCACCGCCCAGGACGGCTGCGGCGCGGTGACGATTCAATACGCCGATGCGGTGAGCAACAATTGCGCCGGTACGAAGGTCATCGCTCGCACCTGGACGGCCACCGACGCGTGCGGCAACACGGCCACTTGTGTGCAGACCATTACGGTGCGCGACACGCTCAAGCCCACAATCATTTGTCCCGCGAACGTCGTGCTGGAGTGTCCCGCGGACACGCGGACCAACGTCACGGGCGTGGCCACCACGCTCGACGCCTGCGGAGCCGTGACAATTCTCTACACCGATGCCGTGAGCAACAATTGCGGCGGCACCAAAGTCATTTCCCGCACGTGGTTGGCCACCGACGAATGTGGCAACAGCGCCACTTGCGTGCAAACTATCACGGTGCGTGACACGACCAAGCCGACCATCCAATGCCCGACCGATGTCGTCCTGGAATGCCCGGCGGACACCCGGACGAACGTCACCGGCGTGGCCACCGGACAGGACGGCTGCGGCGGGGTAACGATTCGCTATACCGATGCCGTAACCAACAATTGCGGCGGCACGAAGGTCATCGCCCGCACCTGGACGGCGACCGACGATTGCGGCAACAGCGCCAGTTGCGTCCAGACCATCACCGTCCGGGACACCATAAAGCCGACGATCTCGGCCCCGGCGGACGTCGTGCTCGAATGTCCCACAACGAACACCGGCACCAACTCCACTGGCGTGGCGACCGCGCAGGACGGCTGCGGCGCGGTGACGATTCGCTACAGCGATGTGGTGACCACCAATTGTGGCGCCACACGGGTCATCGCCCGCACCTGGACGGCGACGGATGCCTGCGGCAACACCGCCAGCGACATGCAGACGATCACCGTGCGCGACACCACTCCGCCGAACATCACGGCGCCGACGAACCGCGTCCTCGACTGTCCGGCCAATACGACGACAAACGCCACGGGCGTCGCCACCGCCACGGATGGCTGCGGTTCAGTGGCCATCACCTACAGCGATTCAGTGAACAACAGTTGCGGCGGCACCAAGGTGATTTCTCGGACTTGGACAGCTACGGACCAGTGCGGCAATACCCGCAGCGCGGTCCAGACCATCACGGTCCGCGACATTACTCCGCCCAGCATCACCGCTCCAACCAACCTGACGGTCGAATGTGGGACATCCACTAGCCCGAACGCTACTGGCACGGCTACCGGCACCGATGCGTGCGGCTCCGTTTCCATCAACTACAGCGATTCAATCAGCAATAATTGCGGCGGCACCAAGGTGATCTCCCGGACGTGGACCGCCACGGATCAGTGCGGCAACACCGCCAGCGCCCTCCAGACCATCACGGTGCGCGACAGAACTCCGCCGGCGTTCACCTTGCCGGCCGATCGCGTGCTCCAGTGCCCGGGCGACACCCGAACGAACGTGACTGGCGTTCCGGTCGTCCAGGATGTCTGCGGTTCCGCCACGATTACCTACAGCGATACGGTCACCACCAATTGCGCCCAGACTCGGACGGTTCTGCGCCTGTGGACCGCGACCGACCAGTGCGGCAACACCACCAACGGCTTGCAGACCATCACGGTCGTGGACACCACGAAACCGGCTGTAAACATTGCAAACCTTTCGGTCCAATGCGCGCGCGACCTGCCGGCGGCGCATGCCAGTCTGGCGGCATTCCGAGCGGCGGGCGGGACGGCAAGTGACGCTTGCTCATCCACGCTCACGTTCGCCTTGATGAGCGACAGCGGTCTGGTGGGTAGCTGCCCCGGCACGGTAACCCGGGTTTACCGAGTCACCGACGAGTGCGGTAACTTTGCCGAGGCCACCCAACGGATCACCGTGGATGACACCATCGCCCCGGTCCTCGCCTGCCCGACCAACAAGATCATCGAATGTGGAACTTCACTGGATCCTGCCAACGCCGGTCGCGCGACGGCGACCGACAACTGCTCCACCAACGTAACGTTGAGCTACAGCGATTCCGTGGTTCAAGGCGAGTACAACCTCAGTTTCTATGTCGCCGACCCTGACTCCAACACCGGACCGTACTCGCCGACTTATCTCAAATTCGCACCCGGCAGCCTCCCTTGTCCGGAGACCGCTCGCCTCACCGGCCGGGCACTCGATCCACTTCGAAACGCGGTAGCTTATGCGCCCGGCGGCCAGTTGGACGCACTGACCTCGATTGGGAACGTCCCCATGGCGTTCGGACAAATCGTGCCCTTCGAATTAGTGATCCAGGCCAGCGGAGGTCCGGGGCCAGAGCGCGGCACAATTGAAGTCACCGCCGCCTGGAGCACGTATACCACTTCCAACAACCGGTTCGGCTACGACACTAATTACATGGTGTACTGCGCGTTCGTGGATGCAGCCGACCCGGGCTCAATTGATCCCAACATGAACGCAAGAGTGGAGTCGTACAGTTCGGTGGTGATCAACCGAGGAACAATCGACGAGAGAATTCAGGGCACGTTCCGGGTCTCCGGCCTGGACGCGGGTGACCGGGTGGTCGTGGAAATCTGGGTCGTCCTTATGCCCAACATGCCGGAACACTCCGGCGGCACCGTGGCGGCGGATCTTGTTTCCGCCCAGAAGGCTTCGGTCCCGCCAGTGCCGATCACCATCGGCACTCAGACCGATTCGCTTGGAAATCTATCCAAGATTTTCGAGCTGCCGCCGCCGCAGCCGCAACCGCCTCTGGGCCCGTTGCCGTCGCAACCACCGGTGTTGCCGGGAACCACGGTCAGCGTGATTGACCGCACCTGGGTCGCCACGGACGACTGCGCCAACCGCAGCACGTGCGTCCAGCGGATTACGGTGCGGGACACGACAGCGCCTCACCTCGTGGCCCCGCCGAACATGGTTCTCGAATGTCCTGCAGGCACTGGCACCAACGTGGCCGGTGTCGCCACTGTCCCGGACGCCTGCGGTCCAGTGGTAATTACTTACAGCGACCTCGTCAGCAACGGCTGCGGCGGCACCAAGGTTGTCACCCGCACGTGGACCGCCATCGATGAGTCCGGTCTCGCCACCAACGTGGTGCAGACCATCACCGTCGCGGACACGACTCCGCCGACCATCACGTGCCCGCCAAACCTCCTGTTCGAATGCCCGGCCGGTCCGGCCAGTTTCAACCCGGTCGACACCGGTGTTGCCACGGGGCATGACGCTTGCGGCGCGGTCGCCATCGCCTTCACGGACGCGGTCACGACCAGCAGTGGTGGGAGGAAGTTGGTCTCCCGCACTTGGACGGCCACTGACGAATGCGGGTTGACTGCCTCCTGCGTCCAAAGGATCGAAATAGTAGATACTACGCCTCCCAGCATCAATTGCCCGCCGGACAGAGTGCTGGAATGTCCGGCCAACACCGACCCGGCCAACACGGGCACCGCCACCGCTTCTGACACCTGCGGGACTGCCACCGTCACCTTCGCCGATGCCGAGACGACCGGATGCGGCGGCACCAGAACGATTCTTCGCACTTGGACTGCGACCGACCTGTCGGGCTTGACGAGGTCGTGCGTGCAACGGATTGAAGTTCGCGACACCACCGCGCCTGTCGTGACGTGTCCGCCCAATCGCAGCGTGCCGGCGGGAGACCCGTGGAGTTTCATCCAGCCAACTGCCACCGACGGTTGCGGTGCGACCACAGTGCTGGCTGTGGGTACGGTAACCAACATAATTGGCTCGAACACATTCGTGGTGACGCGGATCTGGGAGGCGACCGACGCGTGCGGCAACAAATCCACCTGCCAGCAATCGATCGCCGTACTGGGCTCGATGAATGGCACGTTCGACTTCGCAGACGAAGGCTGGCGCGTGAAAGCCGGTGAGACGATCCTCCAGCCCATTTGCGTGGCGGACGGTGGCCAGTCCGGAGGCTACGTCATGGCCCAGGATTCCACAGTCGGCAGCGATTGGTTCTGGCTGGCGCCTCCAAAGTATTACGAGAACCAGTCCGCATATTACGACGGCCTATTGCAGTTTTCGCTGATGCAGACCGACACGAGTTATGCCCTCAGGACCAATGACGTCCTCTTGTCGGGCGCCGGGCTGACCCTGATGCTCAGCCTGCCGCAACTGCCAGGCACGAATTGGACGAGCTACTCCGTGTCGCTGAATGAACAGGCCGGCTGGTGGAATACGACGGACGGACGCCCGGCGACGCAGGCCGAAATCATCACCGTCCTGGCCACGCTGACCAACCTGCAAATCCGGGGCGACTATACTCTGGCCAACGGCTCAGGCGCGTTGGACAGCGTAGGGCTAGTGATGCCCTCGACCAGCTCGGGCCGATGGATTCTGGAGATTGAGAAGTCGGTTGCCGGCGGGGTGAGACTCCGCTGGCCAGCCTTGGCCGCGGGTTTCCAGTTGGAACAGAGCGACACCATCGTCTCGCCGAATTGGACCCTGGTGCCCACCACTCCGACCGAGAAGAATGGGATGTATTACATCTACGTGCCGACGACGATCCCCGTGAAATTCTTCCGCCTCCACAAGCCTTAATTAATCCCGGAGCGCAGCTACAGATACTTCTCCAGCAACGGCCGCAATGCCTTCACGGTGCGCGCGGGCCAGAACTTGCGGTCGGTCAGGATGGCGTTCCGGAGAGCGGAGTGGCAGGGCCAGCCTGGCCGCTTCGGAATCTGCGGGAGGACTTTGGCGATGGCGGCCTTGGCCTGCGCGGCGTTGCGGTGGAGGTTCTCGATGACCATCTCGACGGTCACCGCCTCCTCGTCGGCCTTCCAACAATCGTAATCCGTCACCATCGCCATTGTGGCATAGGCGATCTCGGCTTCGCGGGCGCATTTGGCTTCGCCGAGACCTGTCATCCCGATAACGTCCAAGCCCGCCTTGTGGTTGGCGACGGACTCCGCGCGCGTGCTGAACGCCGGCCCCTCCATATTCACGTAGGTGCCGCCGTTGTGGACACGGCAGCGCAGCGCGCTGGCCGCTTCGAGCACCAGCACGCGAAGTTCCTCGCAAATTGGCTCCGCGAATGCCACGTGCGCCACGATGCCGCGTCCGAAAAACGTTTGATCGACGCTGCGCTTTGTGCGGTCGAGGAATTGGTCCGGCAACACGATGTCGCGCGGACGAAACCTGGCCTGGAGAGAGCCGACCGCGCTGACGCCAAGGACCCACGCCACATCGAGCTTTTTCATCGCCCACAGATTCGCGCGGTGGTTCAGCTCGCTGGGCAGGATTCGATGGCCTCTCCCGTGCCGTGGGAGGAAGACCACGTCGCGCCCGGCGAGTCGGCCGGCGAGCAACTGATCGCTGGGCGGGCCGAACGGAGTTTTGACCGTGATCCATTTCTGATTTGTGAACCCCTCGATGTGATAGAGCCCGCTGCCGCCGATGATGCCGATGCGATGATTTGCCATACGTTGCGGCGCAGTTGTAAGAGGCGACGGGGAATTTGGCGAATGGAAAGGCGTTGATCGTGTGCCGCTCCGCCTTCAATCGCCGTCAATCGGCGCTACGGCCGGCCGGACTGAACCTGCGTGAGGCTCCCAATTCTTCGCAATTCGATCGCCGGCTCGCCGGCCGCGCGCGACGCGGCGAGGTCGACTTCAAACTCGGCGACCCAGTCGTTGTGTTCCTCGGGATCGACCAGCATCTGCTGGATTCGCCAGACGCGTTTGTCCTCCGAAGGCAGCACATACGTGTGGCGGGCGTTGCGGGCGTTCGGGTCGAGGCGGAGGCGTTGGTGCTCCTCAAGGAAATTCTGGTAGGCGGTCTCCAGCCGCTCGGCGGTCCAGGGCTGGCCTTCGAGATCGCCCAGGCTGCTGAGATGGGTCAACGCCGCGTCGAAATCGCCGATGACCAGGCCGCGGAGGAAGTTGAAAACGCGCGTACGGATGGCCGCGGTGAACGCCTTGGTGTCACGGGTGATGTCCTTAGCGGCTTCCTCGGCGCCGGGCGGACGGGCTTCCCTTGGCTCGGCGCGCGGCGCGTAGTTCGGGTCACGCATCTTCTCCCATTCTTCCACGAGGCTGGAGTCGACCTGGCGCAGCATTGTGGCGAGGTAGACTTCCATCTCGCGCAAGGTGTCGTCCTTCGCGGCGTCGGGAAGGGTCTGCGCCAGGACCTTGTAGACGCTGTGAAGGTGGCGCAGCAGCACGCCTTCAGCCCGCTGGAGTTCGTAATCGCGAATGTAGTCGGCGAAGGATCGGAACTGCTCGAACATCTCGCGCGCGATCGACTTGGGCCGGATGTTTTCCTGGCCGACCCAGGGATGACGGTCGGCGAACGCGTTGAAGGTCGAGTAGATGAAATCGCGCCGAGGCTTGGGATGCTCCAGCTTTTCCAGCTCTTCCATCCGCTCGTCGTACTCGACGCCCTCCTGCTTGAGCTCGGCGAGGCGCTGGCCCTTCAGTTTGTCGAGCTGGCGGCGGAGGATGATGTCCGGGTTCTCAAGGATCGACTCCACGAGCGTGAGCACATCGAGCGCGTAATCCGGCGCCGCCGGATCGAGTGCTGGAAGCGTCTCGAGCAGGTAAAGCGACAGCGTCTGGTCCATCGAGAAATCCTCGGGCAGCTCGACATTCACGCGCAGCTTGGATTCCTCGTGGCCGCCGCCGTGAGGAGAATCCCACGGCGGCGCGCCGGGCCCCGCGGACGTGAACCCGGTAGGGACGCGCAGCTGCGCGTCCTGGCCGACCGGCAGGTCGGCCCTACCAATTTGCTGGGAAGGCGGATTGGCATGGGAGCCGGCGCCTTCCGCCGCCTCACCGCGGCGGCTACGGGTCACTGTAAATTCAATGATTCGCCGCTCGACCAGCGACCGAAAAAGCTGCCAGGCGCGCTTCACATGGGCTTTCTTCGCCTTGGGCGCTTCGTGGCAATCGGTGATCAGGCGTTGCATCGCACGGCAGCCGTCGCCGGGCCGGCTGAGGACGTTCAGCAACATGGCGTGTGACACGCGGAAGCGCGATGTGAGCCGCTCCGGCGGCGATGCGATGAGCCGGGCGAAGGTGTTCTTGTCCCAGTTGACGAAGTTGCGCTCGGGCGGCTTGCGCTTCACGACCTTCTTGCCGTCGCGGGCGGCCTTGCCTTCGAGCTTGAGGTTTTCGACGGCGTGCTCGGGGGCTTGCGCGACGACCCAGCCGAGGTCGTCGAATCCCTTCCGCCCCGCGCGCCCGGCGATTTGGTGGAAATCGCGGGCGCTCAGTATGCCAGTCTTTTCGCCGTCGAACTTGCACAGCTTGGTGAACAGCACGGTGCGAATCGGGACGTTGATGCCGACGCCGAGTGTGTCCGTGCCGCAAATGATCTTGAGCAACCCGCGCTGGGCGAGCTGTTCGACCAGCACGCGGTATTTCGGCAGCAATCCGGCGTGGTGCAGCCCGATGCCGTGCCTGAGCCACTTTCGAATCTCAGGTCCGTACGGGCTGCTGAACTTGAATCCCTCCGTCGCCTGCGCGATGGCGGCCTTTTCCTCGCGGGAACAGACATTGAGGCTCGTGAAATCCTGCGCGCTCTCCGCCGCTTCGGCCTGCGTGAAATGGACGACGTAGACCGGCGCCTTGCCTTCGCCAACGAGCGTTTCGAGCGTTTGCGCCAGGGCCAGCTCCGAATACCGGAACTCGAGCGGCACCGGCCGTTCGCCCGAAGCGACGGCGGCGGTCGCGCGGCCGTTGAGGTGCGTCAGTGCCTCCTCAAAGAAGGTCGTTTCACCCAAGGTCGCTGACATGAGGAGGAAGCGCGTCCTGGCCAGCGTGAGCAACGGCGTCTGCCAGGCCACGCCGCGCTCGCGGTCGGAATAGTAATGGAATTCGTCCATCACTACGTCGTGGACCTGCGCCTGCGGGCCTTCGCGCAGGGCGATGTTGGCGAGGATTTCGGCGGTGCAACAAAGGATGGGCGCGTCACGGTTCACCGAGGCGTCGCCAGTGCTCAGGCCGACGTTGTCCGGGCCGAACTCGCGGCAAAGCGCGAGCCACTTCTCATTGACGAGCGCCTTGATGGGACAGGTGTAAACGGAGCGCCGGCCCTGGGCGAGCGACTGGAAGTGCAGCGCGGTGGCCACGAGCGATTTGCCGGAGCCGGTGGGGGTGTTGAGGATGACATTCTTCTCGTCGAACAGTTCGAGGATGGCGGCTTCCTGCGCGGGGTAGAGCCGCAGCCCGCGCCCGGTCACGTAGTCCAGGAAACGGCCCAGCAGCACGTCGTTCGTGGGGCGCTCATCGCGGGGAATTAGGTCGTAAAGCGTCGCGGGCACAAGAGAGGGAGGTTAGAGACGGAGGGAAGTTTTGAGAAGGCGGCTTATTGGCACGAACCTGAGTTGGATTTGCGACCAATGAGTCCTTTCCCTTGCACAGTTTTGTATGGTAGTGTGTGCGGGATATGAGCTTGAAACTCGCGAACGTGAGAGTGGACATGCTGGTAACTGAACCAGACGAAAGCAATTTGCTTGTCGTGGAAACCAAGCGTCGCAAGATCAATCAGTCGATGCTGAGACAAATTGGCGAGAGCGCTGCAGCTCTTCGACCCGCATTCGTCATGGTTGTGGATCCACATCAGATCGTGGTCGCCCCTGCTCCCAATGGCACGGCGGATTGGGACCACTCCACCAAGCTTTCGACTCCTACGATTCTGGGTCATTATGATGACACGGCGAATTTCGACCGCATGGAAGACTTCTACTTTCACAGTCTGGTTGAAGCTTGGCTTAGGGATTTCACCCACGGGTGGAAATCCGCAACGCCTCCCGGTTACGAGGAACTGGATGAAATCGGTTTGGCGGCCCGCTTGCGCGGCGGCGAAGTTCACTCTGAAAGTCATCTTTGAGTCTCCTCATTTACTTCGAGACCAACTGGATTCTCGGCGCTGTCCTCGGGCAAGACCTGCGCGCCGAGGAACTGCTTGCCTCCTCGAAAGCTGAGATTGAATTGGCAATTCCATCGATTTGCCTGATGGAGGCCATTATTACATTCCACGGGAAAAGTGACGAAAGAGAACGACTCGAACGCGAATTGAAACTTCAGATCTCGCAAGTCGAACGGAGCAGACAGATACCCCTCGCCCAGCAACTCCTGGCTCAACTGATTCAGGCCAGTTTGACAAACGACAAACTGCTGAATAAATTCGTACAAAGACTGGATGACTTCCTTGTTCGAGTGGCCCGCCGGGCCGAGTTGATTCCTTTGTTATCAGAGGCGGTTGAGCTCATGGTGCTTCTGCGCCACGAGACCGAGACAAAGCTCGGCAGGCAGGACGCGCTCATTCTCGCTTGCATAATCACTCATTCAAAAGAGCATCAATCGGCAAAGCGAGCATTTCTGACCGGCAACATTCACGACTTCGACGTTGGGCCAGTCAGAAGCCTTCTTGAGGACAATGGAGTCAAGTTTTTCAGTTCGACCGACAGAGTTCTTGGGTGGGCATCTGCTGCGCGGCGTTCGTCGTCGTGAGAATCTCCGCTTCGGCGAGCTTCGCCGAGTAGATCGACTTGCTTCGGTCGGCCTTCCCTATTTTCGTAAGGAATTACGGGCGACAGAATCGCGCTGTCCCGCAGGCTGTTCGAGAGCGGCCGCATTGGCCCTTGAGAGGCACGACCGGAGTGACCGGTGAGAACGCCAACCCGCCTTCCTACACTTCACACCTTCTGCGGCGTGTGCTTGAACTTCCTCGATCGTCCTTGCGGCAGCCACTCGACGACGTAGAAGTCCCCTCGAGAATCGACGCACATCGCGTGCGGCGTGGCGAAGAGGGCGGGGTTGGTCTGGGCGTCGGGCTTGTCGGCCTTGCCGTCCCATTGCTTGCCGTCGCCCAGGTGTGCCACGGCCTTGTCGCTCCCATCGAGGATGGCGACGACGCCGCCGAGGTCGGGGATGTAGGTGTGTCCCTTGTGCTGGTAGAAGCAGCACGGCATTCGCACGTCGCCCAGCACGTGGCGCTTGAAGTTCAATTCGAGATCGAAAACTTCGACGCGGCCGTTGTGCCGGTCGGCAATGTAAACTTCCGGTTCGTTGCCCAGAAGGCTCACCCAGACGCCGTGGCACGTGTTGAACTCGCCCTTGCCCGCGCCGCGTTTGCCGATGGTTTTGATCTCTTTGAAGTTCTTGTCGAATCGCGTGACCTTCTGGCTGCCGTAGCCGTCCACGACGTAGATGTCGCCGTTGGGCGCGACGGCCACGTCCGTGGGGTTCGTCCATTGGTCGAATTTCTGCGCGGTGGTGCCTTCCTTTTTGACGTTGCCGATCTCGAACAGGATTTTGCCCTTCAGGTCGGTCTTGTACACGCGCCGGCCGAAGCTGGGTTCCTTGCCGTCTTTGCCGGCGTTTTCGGTGAAGTAAAGGAATTCGCCGTCGGGTTCCTTGCTCCAATAAATGCAGTGCGCGGATTGCACCACCTGCTCAGTCGAATAGCCGACTTTCTCCGAGAAGTCGTTGCTCCACGTTTCAAGCAGAGCGCCGTCGCGGTCGAATACGGCGACACAAGGGTTGGCAGAACGGGATGTGACATAGACGCGATCCTTGCTGTCGACGACCACGCCGCAGCCGAGGCCGTACTTCATGTCGCCGGGCAGCTTCCCCCAGTCGAGCACCGCTTCGTAGGTCCAATGTCCGCTGCCAATGCGAACGGGGCCTTTGTCAGCCTTGCCGGCCTTCTCTGCCGCGGCGGCCGTGGATAAGGAAGCTGCGCCCGCGGCGGCCACAGCGGCGGCGCCGGTGCCGGCCATTTTGACGAAGTCGCGGCGCGTGAAGCGGCGAGGGAAAATGTATTCGTTCGTGTGCATAAGCGATGTGGGTTAAAAGTTGGTGTTGAGGGTGATTAGATGACGCCAGCGTGGCCTGTCGAGCTTGAAATTGGCGGCGTGAACGGACGACGCGGAGGAACATTGATGCCGTTTGTTTTGCCTGAGGTGGGACGGCCCGGTAGTGTCCGGAGCCACAACACCAATGTCCATGAAACCTGCTTCCTGTTTCGTTCTTTCGATCTTCGTCATTGCACCGAACCTGACTTCCGCCGCGGAAGGCGACGCCACCGCGGTCCGCGCCCAGGCCTCCCAATGGCGCACGGAGCGGCGGACCATCGATATGCACATGCACATCGGTTTCACGACCCAGCAGCTAGCGCGCGCATTGAAAATCATGGACGCCGCCGGCCTTGGCCTCGGCGTGAATCTGAGCAGTGGCACCGTCACCAAAACGAACGAGACTGCGCCGTCGGAGTTCGAGCGCAACAAGGCGCTCAGCGACCGGGTTGCTCCCGGCCGGTTCCTGCTCTACTTCAACCTCGATTACAAGGGCTGGAATAATCCGGAATTTTCCGAGCGTGCGGTCAAACAGGTCGAGGAAGCCCATCGGCTCGGCGCGGCGGGCTTGAAAGAATATAAGCGACTCGGCCTCTACCAGCGCGACGGCCAGGGGAAGCTCATCAAGGTCGACGACGCCCGGCTCGACCCGGTCTGGCGGCGCTGCGGCGAACTGGGAATGCCCGTGTCCATTCACGTCGGCGACCCGAAGGCGTTCTGGCTGCCTTACGACTCGAAAAATGAGCGATGGAAGGAATTGAAGGACCATCGCAATTGGTGGTTTGGCGACACGAACATTTACCCGCCCCGGATGGAGATCGTCGAGGCGCTCGACCGCGTTATCGGCCGGCATCCGAAGACGACGTTCGTCTGTGTTCACTTCGCGAACAACCCCGAGGACATCGACTGGGTGGACCGCGCGCTGGACCGGCGGCCCAACATGATGGCCGACCTGGCAGCGCGCATCCCGGAAGTCGGCCGGCACGACCCGAAGAAAGTGCACAAGCTCTTCGTGAAGCACCAGGACCGCATCGTGTTCGCCACCGACTTCATGGTTTACGACAAGCTCATCCTCGGCTCCAGCGGCGACGCCGAACGGCCCACGGACCGCGACGCGGAAGTCTTCTACGAAAAGGAATGGCGCTGGCTGGAGACGTGGGACAAGGACTGGGAACACATGACTCCCATCCAAGGCGACTGGACCATCAGCAGCATCGGCCTGCCCGCGCCGGTGCTTCGGAAGATCTACTTCGACAACGCCCGCAAGTTGCTGGCCCGCTCGCTGCCGCCGCCGGTGGTGAAGGCGGCGCGCATCGGACAGGATTTCGAGCTGGACGGCGTGCTGGACAATCCGGCGTGGTCGAAAACGCAGCTTGCCCGCGTCGAATACGGCTCAGTGAAGCACGACGCGCGCCCCGAGCTGGCCACGGCCGTGCGCGCGCTCTACTCGGACCAGTTCCTCTACTTCGGCTGGGAGTGTCCCTTCACCAAACTCACCGTCTTCGATACTCCGAGCGCCGAGCGCGAGCGCATGGGGCTTTGGGACCGCGACGTGGTGGAGGTGTTCGTCGGCAGCGACCTGAAAAACATCAATCGTTACGCCGAGTACGAAGTCGCTCCGACGAACGAGCGCCTCGACGTGCTGTGCAATCTGCCCGACAAAAACTTCGCCTGGGACGGCCGGTGTCAATCGGCGGTGAAAGTCGACCGCAAGCGCAAGGTGTTCACTGTGGAAATGCGGATGCCCCTGGAGCTGTTGAGCGCAACCCGGCCCCAGGCGGGCGTGCGCTGGCGCTTGAATCTATACCGCTGCGACCGGGCCAACAACGCGTTCCTGGCCTGGAGCCCCGTCCTGACCGGCAGCTTCCACACGCCGGAAAAATTCGGGTTGCTGGAGTTCGGAGAGTAATCCCTTCTGCCTGGCCCTCCACTACTTGCGTTCCTCGTCAAGAAACACCACTCGCACCCCGCCCTGCCGCGGTTGGCTGAAGCTTTCGTTGAGGTTTCCGGTCGGCGCTGAGGCAGTTGTGGGCGCGGCAGCCGGGGTTGGTGGCGCCGCATTCGGATCGAGCGCGGAACGGAGTGCGCTCTCGACGAGTTGCGTGCAGTGAACTTTGGTCGGCGGCAGTGGACCGAGATCTTTCGCGAACTCGCCGCCGCGCATCTGAAGCGCTTCCTCGGGCGTTTTGCCGCGGATGAGTTCCATCGCAAGGCTGGCGGCGGCGATGGCCGTCTCGCAGCCGAAACTCTGAAAGCTGGCTTTGTCGATCACCTTGCGGCCGTTTTCCTCCTTGAACTTCACCCACACCCGCAGCATGTCGCCACATTCGGCATTGCCGACGGTGCCGATGGCATCGGCGCCGGTCATTTCTCCCATGTTCGCGGGATTCTTCAGCGCCTCGTCGATGCGCTGCTGCAAGTCGTCGCTCATGATTCAGCTTAACCTGGAACGGACTCCAATGACCACGAATTTTCGCATGCTTTCAACGATCAAATCGACTAGGGCAACCGTGGAGTGCGTCAAAGCGTTGATGCGACTTTTCCTGAGCCTGGTGATTCTGCTGGTATTCGGGGCGATGTTATACGCCGCCGACAGCCCACCGGCCGACTTCTACCTGCAGATAGTCCGCGGCGCCAACGACACCAAATCCAAGGACGCCAGTTGGAAGCCCATCGGCCCGAAGCTGGCCGAACGCCTGAAGCGGGTGGTTCCATGGGAATACTATTGGGAAACCGCCCGGCAGGAAATCGCGCCCGCGAAGGGCAAACCGCGAACGATTGCCGTTTCGCCCGGCCGACATGTTGAAATCGCATGGGTCAGCGATCACCAGGTGGAGCTTTGCATGTATCGCAATGGTGTCTTGCGCAGGAAATCCAAGGTCAAGGTGACCAGCGGAATGACGGTCGTGGGCGGAGACACGACGGGGAATGAAGGTTGGTTCGTTGTTGTCCGCAAGGACAAGCCATCGGTGAACTGACGGTAGGACAGGCTTCCAGCCTGTCTCAGCGGCTTCCAGCCCCAGTCACCGCGGGCAGGATGCTCGGGAGACAGGCTGGAAGCATGTCCTACACCGCCGGGGGCAGACTCATTCCAGCCCGCGCACGACGCGTTCCAGGATGGTGATGCCTTCCTCCGCCTGCGCCCGAGTGAGGTTCAACGGCGGCAGCAGTCGAAGCACCTGGTTTCCGGAGGGAATCGTCAGCAGGCCTGCTTCGTGCAACCGATTCACGAACTGCGCGGCAGCGGGCTTTTCGCTCGCGGCAAACGCCGGAATCGCGCCCTTTTCCGCGAGCTCCAAGCCGAGCATGAATCCGACCCCGCGCGCGCCGCGGAGCACGGACGGATAGAGATTCACGAGGCGCAGGAGTTCGCCCTTCATCCACTCTCCAAGCTTCCGCGCGTTGTCGGCCAGGCCGTCCCGTTCGATCACTTCGAAGACCTTCAAGGCGATAGCGCAACCCAGCGGCGTGCCGCCGAAGGTCGAGGCGTGCGTGCCGGGGCCGAGCAGGTCGGCGTGGCGGTCGCGCACCCAGAACGCGCCAATCGGAAAACCACCCCCGAGCGACTTCGCCATCGACATGCCATCCGGCACGAATTTTTCCGCGCCAGGAACATTTTCAAGAATGCGCTGGAAACTTTGAAAACGTCCGCTGCGGAAATGCCCGCACTGCACGCCGTCGATGAACAGCAGCAGCTTCTTCTCGTCGCATAACTCCCGCAGCCCGAGCAAATATTCGGGCGACGCCGGCGTGATGCCGCCTTCGCCCTGAATGCCCTCGATGAGGATCGCGGCCGTCGCGGGAGACAATGCGTCGCGCATCGCCGCCAGTTCGTTGAATGGCACGTGGCGAAACCCGGGGACCATCGGCCCGAAGCCCTTCTTTATTTTTTCCTGCCCAGTCGCCGCGATGCCCGCCAGCGTGCGGCCGTGGAACGAGTTGACCGCCGTGAGAACTTCGAAGCGCCCGTCGTCGTGGCCGAACTTGCGCGCCAGCTTGAACAGCCCCTCGTTGGCTTCAGCGCCTGAGTTGGAGAAGAACACCTTTCCCGGCGCCAGATGTTTCACGATGCGCTCGGCCAGCCGGCCCTGCGGCTCGTGATAATAGAGATTCGAAACATGAACGAGCTGCTGCGATTGCTCGATCAGCGCTTGAGTGATCTCGGGATGGGCGTGCCCCAGCGCGCAAACCGCGATGCCGCCGCCGAGATCGAGGTAGCGGCGCCCGTTCACGTCCCACACGTGGCAGCCTGCGCCGCGGGCAAACGCCAGCTCGAATCGCCCGTAACTGGGCACGACGTAGCGGGTGAACAGCTCGCGCACCGACTCGAACTGGTTGCGAACGATGGGCGGCGGAGGCGGAACGATTTCTTTCATCGCAAAACTGCCTCAAAGAGCACGCGCGGCGGGCGGAATGCAAGTCCACAGTGCATGTCAGAGCTGCGTGTTGATCCTGAAGGCTGCCCGCTAAACACGCGGAAGGACGCGGAAAAGGACTCTGTAATTTCGTGTGTTCCGCGTGTTTCGCGGGCAAAAATACTCTCGCCGCGTCATCGGGCGAACATGCGACGGCGGACTCCGCCGGCTGTTTCGGCACATCACGGTGGCACGATGAGAAGCACCAGGCGCTGGTAGCGAGTCAGCGGAGGTTGACCTGTGTCGGTGACGATGAGGATGACATGGAGCGTTTGCGGCGTCTCAACACGTGGAGCGGTGAACGAGGCCCTGGGTGACTTGGCCTCTCGGATTTCGACCATGGGACCACGGTAGCTGCCGGGTTCCGGATAATAAACCCACTCGAATCGTAGGGACTGGCCGTCGGGATCGGAGGAGCCACTGGCGTCGAGGAGGACTTGCTGGCCTGAAGTCACTGTTCGCCGGAGCTCGCCTGCTACGCGGGCCGTGGGCGGATGATTGGCGTGCGCGAAATCGTTCACGCACCAGTCCAGCCGGGCCTTGAAATCGTTCTGGAGGTGCACGGCCCAACGAAGCAGCGTGTTGTCGCGGTTGGTCGTGCCGTTCCACGCGTCGCGTTCGACGGCCCAGTAGCACGGGCGACCGGGATAATTCGTGTTCGGTCCGTAGCGGCCGGCCCAGCCGCCCCACGGAGGCTGTTCCGGATCGCCGAGGCCATTGGGCACGAGGTAAAGGAACGTTGGTGTGTCGCCCTCCTTGCCCCAGTGCGTGGTGTTGGTCGGATAGCGCGCTCCCAGCGGCCCGTGGCCCGTGCGGATGTCGCGCTCGATGTCGAATCCGCCGGCTTTGGCGGTGAGGGCGGAAAATCGATGATACCAGCGCTTGCCGTCCATCGGCGGCTGGAAGGTATTTACCCAGATCGTAAAGGGCGGAGCGAGCTTATCCGTGTGCTCGCCATACAGGTCGTAGGAGGTCAACCGCAGCCGCGACTTGAACTTCGCGTAGCCTGCCGCATCCCGCTCGCGCCGCACGCGGTCGAGCGCGCGCCTGAGGTTGTTGGTCGCAGCGCCGTTGTCCGTCCCCCAGTCGGAGTACCAAAGCGGCCGCGGGTCAGGCTTGTCGACGGCGGCGATAATGAGTTGGAGGGCTTCGTCGGTGTCGTTGTAGCCCGCGACGGTGCGCTGACGAAGAAACTCAGGGGCCGGGTAACGGCGGTCGTGCTGGACAAGGTTCGAGTAACATTGGCCGTAAGCGTCGATCAAACGGCGGACGACACCGAGGCCCGTGCGCTCGATGTTGAGGTTCTCGCCCGGGCGCGTGACCGGCCGATTGGCGATGATGCCCTCGATGTCCCATTCGTTCGCGTAGAGCAGAAAGCGGACAAGCGACTGTTCGTCGTCCGGATCCCCGCCTGCGTCGGTTTCGATGAGAAGGCGAAGGCGATCTGAAGCGTCGGCGGCGACGGCGATTTCCATCAGGAGCAGGGTGGCCGCGGCCAACAGACAGGCCGCGCGGTGAATCGGGTAACGCATCACGCTTCCGCTTTCAAGCCGTCCCAAAGCTCCTCGTAAAGTGGCCGGACGACGGGTGCAACGGCCAGGTCGCGAGGAAGATTGCGGCGCTTGATGAGTTCCGCAACGTCGGCCTTGTCTTTGAGGCGGTTCAGTGGACTGCCACACCAACTGTCCAGCTTGAGTGAGACGAGTTCTGGCAGGCTGACGAACTGCGGCGCGTCCGACGCCTCGCCGGGTTGCGGGAACGGCACCTTGCTGCCACGCTGCAAGACCTTCCCGGCCGGCAGCAAATCGATCTTCACCCCAGTGCGGCGATCTTCGACGCGGTCCTCGCAGCCGGGAATTCGGAAGAACGGACCGCTCAGATCCGCAGTCAGGAATTCCACGGCCTCAAGGATGTCCGGCACCACGATGTCCACATCCAGGGTCAGGCGCGGATAGCCGTGTTCCTGAACCGCCAGACCGCCGACGATGAGATGTGGAATGTCAAAATGCGCCAGCACCGCCACCGCCGCGCGGGCAGTCTGCTCCAGTCCGGATGTTCCGGTGTTCTCTCGCAGCAACCAGGCCGGGCGGTCGTTCACGGTTGGAGCATGCCACTTGCGCCAGCCCGCAGCAACGCCAATGGCGGACGATTAACGCCCCCTCAGTGAAGTCCGATGGGGCGAGCGTCCCCGCGAGCCGGAGCCACGTAACGCTGAACCATCAAGCGGCTCGCGAGTACGCTCGCCCCACCTGACTTAGGGATTACGACAATTACATCACCACTTCCGTCCCGACGCCCGCGTCGGTGAAAATTTCCATCAAAACCGAGTGCGCGACTCGGCCATCAACAAAAGAAACCTTTTCCACGCCGGCTTTGATCGCGGTCACGGCGCCGTCCACTTTCGGAATCATTCCTTTGTCCACCACTCCGAGGCGCTTGAGCCCGGGCACTTCGTCCGTGCGAAGATGCGAAATCACGGTGGCCGGATCCTTCGAGTCGCGCATCAAGCCCGGCACGTCACTGAGGAAAACGAGCCGTCTGGCCTTGAGGGCAATGGCGGCCTGCGCCGCGGCCACGTCGGCGTTGCAGTTGTAAATCTTCCCGTCGGCGCCGCGCGCGGTAGGGCTGATGACCGGCGTGATGCCTTGATGGATGCATTCCAGCAACGGCACGGTGTTCACCTCCACCACTTCGCCGACGAACCCGAGGTCCAGGTCTTCGCCAGCGGCGCCTTTCAAGGCGACTCTGCGGCAGCGGAAGATGTCGGGCCCGGCGAATCCCCTGGCGCCGCCGCCGAGCGCGTTGATGGCCTCGACGATCTCAGGGTTTATCTCGCGGGATAGCACGTCATCCACGATCCGCACAGTGGCCTCATCAGTCACGCGCTGGCCCTGGATGAAATGTGGCTGCAAACCGGCCTTCTCCATCGCGCGCGTGATGGCTTTGCCCCCGCCGTGGACGACCACTGGATTAATCTCGACCGCCTCGAGGAATACAATGTCCCGGGCCACCCCGTGGCGAACGGACGCATCCGGCGAGTCCATGAACGAACCGCCGTACTTCACGACGAACGTGGCGCCGCTGAACTTCTGGATGTAAGGCAGGGCCTCGAGCAGCGTGGCGGCTTTGGCAATCAGGTCTTGCATCGGCCCAAATGAATCACCCGAAGCCGATCAGGTTCAATCCCGTTATTCGACGGTTGCTCGCGACCCCTTGGAAGCGCTGCCTTCGAATTACCCATGCCGTTCGCGTCGATTACGAGGCGGATTCGACCGGCAGCTTGACCGTGACTGTCGTCAGCTTTTGGGGCTCGGAAGCGACTTGAATGGTTCCGCCGTGGGCGTTCACCACCCATTGCGCGATGCTCAGGCCCAGGCCGCAGCCTTCCACGACGCTGTTGTGGGCCGGGTCGCCGCGATAAAAACGATCGAAGACGCGCGGAAGCTTTTCAGGTGGGATTCCGGGCCCGGTGTTGGAGATCGACAACTCGGCGGTGCCGTTTTTTCGGCTGAGTCCGATGGCGATGCGACCATTGGGCTGGCTGTATTTGATGGCGTTATCGGTCAGGTTGAGCAGGAGCTGCCTCAAGCGATGGCGATCGCCCCGCACCGTGGTTTCGTCGCACACGCTCAACTCGACCTGCAGATGCGCGGGCTGGGCCAGCAGTTGCGCGTCGGTGAAGCTCTCGCGCACGAGCTCATCGAACCGGACGGGCTGTTGCGCGAGGGCCAACTGACCGGCGTCCGCCTTGGCGAGGAGCGTCAGTGAGTCCACAATCTTGGTGAGGCGCGCGATCTCGTCGATTTGGTCGGCGAAGATTTCGCGCTGGGCATTGGGGGTCGCCGGGTCGCGCAGGGCGGTTTCGATTTGTGCCCGCAGGATCGTGAGCGGCGTTTTGAGTTCGTGCGACGCATTCAGGGTGAATTCACGGATGTGCGTGAACGACGCGTCGAGCCGCGTCAGCATGGAATTGAACACTTCGGTCAGTCGGTCGAGTTCATCGCCACTGCCAGTCAGTGGAAGCCGTTCCTTGAGATTGTGCAGGTGAATGCGCTCCGCGGCGTGGGTCAAGGAGATAACCGGAGCGAGGGATTTCCGGAGGAGCCACCAACTGCCCACGAGCAACACGAGCATGGTGGGAACGCCGTAGTAGAGCACGATTTCCCCCACTTCTTCCCAAGCCGGTTCAGGCGGTTGCTTAGCCTCCGACAACCGTTGCTGCTGCTCGACCCACTCGTAGTGAAGCACGCCAGCCATGATGGCGAGGGACACGAGCAGAATTCCGCCCAACCAGATTGTGAGCCGGCTCCGAATCGTCATGGCGTTTCCTTCAACACATAGCCCACGCCGCGCACGGTGTGGAGCAGCTTCGGCTCGAAGCCGGCGTCAATTTTCTCGCGAAGCCGCATGATGTAAACATCCACCAGGTTGGTGCCGGGGTCGAAATCATAATCCCAGACTTTCTCGACGATGGCCATGCGCCCGCAGATTCGGCCCGCCGAGCGCATGAGGAATTCCAGCAGCAAATACTCGCGCGGAGCGAGGTCAATCGGCGTTTCTCCGCGCCGCGCTTTGCGGGTCATCGTGTCGAGCGTGAGATCGCCGACACGGAGCGTGAGGGATTTCGTGTCGCTGTAGCGCCGGCCCAAGGCACGCACGCGCGCGACCAGTTCATCCAGGGCGAACGGCTTGGGCAGATAGTCATCGGCGCCCGCGTTCAGTCCCTCGACTTTCTCGCTTACTTCGCCGCGGGCGGTGAGAAGCAAGACAGGGATTGCAATCTTCCTTTCCCGCATCTGTCGCACGACGCTCAAGCCGTCCCTTCCCGGCAACATAACGTCCAGCACGACGACATCGAAGGCAGTGTTGCACACGGCCGCGAGGGCATCCGCGCCGTCATGAAGCACGTCCACCGCGCAGCCCTCGCTCTGAAGCGCCTTGCGGATGAACGAGGCGGTCTTCTTTTCGTCCTCAACGACCAGCACGCGCATAGGCACAACGCTACCGGGCAAGGTGGATCGTGGCAATGCGGGAGAAACCGCAGGGCGCGGCGGGAAGGAGGATTCGCTCATTTTCGTGGCCCGATGATTCGGCCGGCGACTGCGGTGGACCACCCGCAACAAAGCGGCTCATCCGCGTCTGCCGCAGAGGCGGGGTTCATGGTCCAACGTGGCGAGTCGTCCGGATGTTCGCCCACGTGTCTGGCGCGTGTGCTGCATTCACGAGGCCGGAATCTCTCCATTTGCGATGAAGGTCCGATGAAACGCGAGTGACAGAACTGTCATCCGGCTTCGATCGTGACCAAAGTCAAGCAATGGACGGGTCGGAAGCACGGCTGGCTTCAAGTCCACTGGCGCCGGCTATGCGCGTTGCTCGTCGCCATGAATACTGATGACATTATTGTCATTTGGCATCAAGGTTCCTGTCACAGATGGTGTGCTGTGATCACCAGACCATCTCTCATGAAGACCGAACGGGTGCTTGCTATCCATGACTGGAACGAAGGGATTGGTTTCCGCCTGGTCCTTCGGCCGGGGATGCGAGCCTCCGTCGCATCCAGTACATTGAATGCCCGAGAGTCACACTGCCGGCGTAGGCAGGGCCGATCGCGAATTTGCCGCAGATTGAATAGTTTCCGTCACGTTCTGTTCCCTTAACTCGCATCCATTATGAAACGTCTCTTGTTCTCCCTCACCGCATTGGCCTTCTGTTGTTCCATCGGCGCCCGCGCAGCGATTTCGGTCGGCCCTGGCGGCAGCGGCACGCTGACATTCAACGCGCTCCCTGCGGCGAGCGACTGGTCCACTTTGGTCAACGGCGGCACCAGCGCTGACATCACCGATGCGGCCGGATTGGACGCAGCGGTGCAGACCAACGTGGCCAGCGCCATCACCACTCTCCTCGTAATAACCCCCACCACGACGCCCGCCATCAGCTCCGCCAACGTCGCCCGCTGGAATTCCGCCGCCCTGGCGGTCCAGACAGTGCCAACCGGCGTCGGCTACGTGTCGTTGATGGCGACCCTTCAAAACGACACGGGTGCGGATCAAGCCGCACTCACGTTCAGCTACGACTTGACCGAAAACAATTCCACAGCGGGCGCTGTTCCGACCGTCGTGGTGGAGGAAGTTCCCGGCCATCGTGTTTACTTCAGCCTGACCGGGGCGGCGGGAAGCTGGCAGGTGGTGCCCGAGGTTTCATCCATCGGGACTACCGGCACCCGAATCGGCACCGCCAACCTCGGCTCATGGCCCAAC